>ERZ826016.3-NODE-3-length-338005-cov-8.742545_pt1 | contig 338005 bp, 286 predicted proteins | sample MGYA00519872_ERZ826016 | MGnify/ENA primary metagenome ERZ826016 (study PRJEB31778, sample SAMEA3449218) | human gut metagenome | biome: human gut; feature: human-associated habitat; material: faeces | place: United Kingdom | collected 2010/2012 ... | reverse complement strand
GGAAATAGGATGCCGCCAATGCGGACTTTCTTAATGGTAAGGACATTTGATTTATGATTTATAGATTTGGGAGAATGAAACTTTCAAACTTTCAAACATTCGTCCCCCCCTCACACACACGCTCGTTGGGTACATTATATAGGGGTGTGAGGGAGGCCGGGATTACTTATGGGTGACACGGTCGCCGAAGCTGTACTCGCCCCGGCCGTTCTTCTCCAGCGTGCCTCGTTCCTGCATTCGCTTGAGACAGGTATCTAGGGTGGCGGTGGGGATGTTGTTCCTCTCTGCTTCCTCCAAGGCCTGTTGTCGGTTGAAAGAGAGTGGAAGGGCCGCGAAGAGGGCCTCTTGGGGCGTGGGTGTGCGAGAGCGTGGCGCCTCGTCGGACGGAAGCAGGGAGAGTATGCCCGCCGAATGACGGTAGAGCGGCTCCACGAGCGAGAGGACGGCCTTAAAATCGTCATCATCGATACGTAACTCTAGGGAAGGAACGATACCGTCCCGTACGTTCTCCTCCGGGATCTCGGGGGCAGGCGAGAGACCGGGACAATTGAGAATTGAAAATTGAGAATCGAGAATGGCTTGTGGGATGAGGAGACTCTCCACCGATCGCAGGAAGGCCACCACGGAAGCGATCCGGCAGATATTGATGGCGATACGGGCCACGGAGCTTCGCATCGGATAACCGTAGGAAAGACCGGCGTGCCCGAATATGCGTGCGAAGCAGCTGTTGAATCGCTCCTTTTGCGTGTCGGAGAGATGGAATTGTATGACATTGACCCTCTCATGTAGGTAGTCCACGAGTTTCTTCCACTGTCTCCCCCAATCGGAGAAGAGGCTATCCATGTCCTCGTCGCCCTGCTCGAACTGATCCGCCCACTCGTCGATGGGTGGCATCCGGTAGAACAATTGGCGTGAGAACAGCCCGTTCTCGGCCGAGGGAATGAGTGGCCGTACCTGCGCTGGAGTGCCGCTTAACAAGACACTGAGGTAAGAGGCCGGGCACTCCCGGTATTCCCGGTTCGTGCGTCGGTTGAAGGCCAGCCGCTCGTGGTCGTGGCATTTACGCAAGGTATCGCTCCAGTGCCCGTGCTCGGTGCCGATGGCCGTGCTTACGGTATCGGCCTCGGTCTCGCAGATCAGCCCTATGCCGTCGGCCTCGATGAGGTTCTCCAGCACGCCGGTGCCGGAATTGTTACCGGCAATAAGGAACATCTTGAGGGGAGGCATCTCGGGCTCCGGCGTATCGGATTTTTTCTTGCCCAGCGAGTCCCAACGGCTCTTCTCCTCCCGGTAAGCTTTATGCCTCTGCCGGTAGTCCGCCATCATCGCCTCGTGTATCGGCTCGGCAAGCCGGCGTGTCCAAGCGAGGGCTCCCTTTCCCGAGGCGGGAGGGGCGACGATGAACGTTTGCAGGCAAGGGTAATAGAATTTTCGCCCGTACGATATCCGGATCGATTTGTTGAGTGTCGCTCCCAACACGGTGATAGCGCCCAGCAGGAGGATATCCCGTTGGGCGGGGGTATCGCCCCGGTCGATCATCCGCTTGAGGAAAGCGGGCCAAGGATACTCCGGAAAGGCGGGCGGGACATTTTTCACGGACTGTTCCTCGTGCGTACACGTGTGCGTGTGTGAGGGAGGCGTGAATGTTTGAAAGTTTGAAAGTTTCCCGGCCTCAGCCATGGATTTGTCCAGTTTCACGCCGGCCAGATCCGCCAAGTGGAATACGGATCCCAAGCCATTCCGTCCATTGCCTCCTTTGAGGGCATGGTCGTATAGCTTATCCGCTTCGCCGGAGACATATTTCTCCGACATCCGGCAGATACGATGAAAGAATGTCCGGCCGGCCTCTCCGCAATCATTGGCGATGGCGAAGGCGATCGGCATATACTCTTGATAGGTGGGAGCGATGTTCGCCCCCTGTTTCTCGATGGCGGCAACGAGCCGCTCCAGATCTGATAATGGGTTCATGATGAATGAATAATGAATGGTGAATAATGAATGAATAACGATTTATAACTGCCAACTGTCACTTGTCCTCTGTCAACGATTCCGGTCTCCTAGCCTCGCTGAGGGATCGTGGCAAAGGAAGCAAGCCCGTGAGAGGTCTGCGTTCGTGGCATCAGCTTTCAGCCCGTATTTCCACTCAAGGTATTCCCAAGCGAATCGTACCGCCTCGTCGAAAGACTCCTCTACGGTTTTCTTGATCGACAGGCGATAGGGTACGAGGAGCTTGATTCCCGTGGTACTGGGACTCACGAAGGAGAGATCGGGGCGTAGCCGCTCATCGGCGAACAGCGTGTCCCTCCAACAGATCGCCTCTTCGGGTGAGGAGAGGTGATCGATGTCGATGACGAACTCGCCCGAGGGCACGAGCAAGTGATCTTCCTTGCGGTAGGAGAAGATACCGGCGGGCGTGACATAGGGTAGCAAACTCTGTTTCAGCCGCCTGAACCGTTTCTCGTCGCTCGATGCGGCACGTACCTGATCGGTACGCTCACGCAGCCACTCGCTGGTGGTGATATAGGCGTACAATTGACTGACACAGACGACCCCGTTCGGTACTTGATTGGTGATGGGGGCGTTGAAAAAGGAAAAGATAGACTCTTTCATGATCGGATAAAATAAATTGATTATTCGGTTACTGCCGGTAAAGGAACGCGTTCCTGCCCGTTCCCGGAATAGCGATGGACGGGACGGGTACGGAAACGGACGTACGGTGGATGAAATGAGGATAGAAATAAAATATACCCCCGTGAAAAGGGGTGATTATTGTTAACACTTAAATTAAAAACGGATATGACAGAAAATCAAGAGCGGGCGGAACAGGCACGTTCTGCCTTTACGGTCAATGGAGGTAACGTGCAGATCCTGCCCAATGCCACCATCGCTATCCAGAACATCCATTGGGGTGACGGGACGGTGACACGGACGGAACGTTGGATTACGCCCGCGGAATCGGGACTTCATGAGTCTCCGTCTCCTCCGATAAACTCTCCTGCCCCTCCAGTGACGGCTGAACCCTCCTCGTTGGCCTTGTTCATCCCGGACGAGGCGACCCGTCTTGTCTACGAGGCCCGCCTATGCGCCTGCCCGGACACGGTCACCCTTTGCCAGACGGTATTGACGGACCTTTACAACGAGATCCTAGCCGACTACTCGTCTCCCCTCAAGCTGGTCAAGAGCCGTGCCTTCATCAGCGCCCTCTTGCCTCACCTCACGTTCGTGAATGGGGCGAATGTACCGAGCATTCGGTATGGGATCAGGAAGTATGTGCTGGGGGAAGGATAAGTGTAAGGAATATTATCGGGAGGAAGATGTTCCTCATTCATTAGTTTATGATGATAAATCAATTAAAAGCTGGAGCAGCCTTGAATTATGTCTCTATCATGCTGAACATGGTAGTGGGGCTTGTATATACCCCTTACATGTTACGCATGCTGGGGCAGTCGGAATATGGCCTATATTCATTGGCTGCGTCCATTATTGCTTATTTGACCGTATTGGATTTGGGGTTCGGTAACGCTATCGTGCGTTATACTGCGAAATTTGAGGCGGAAGGGAAGAAACGGGAACAGCAGGAAATGTTCGGTATGTTTTTTCTACTGTATATAGGGATCGGGCTGATAGCCATAGTTGTCGGTACTTTACTGTGTTTGAATGTAGATCGAATGTTCTCCGTGAATATGACAGCATTGGAGGTGAATCGAACTCGTATCATGCTCTGGTTGATGACATTTAATCTTGCTTTTACCTTTCCGATGAGTATTTGGGGTAGTATCATGACTGCCTATGAACGTTTCGTGTTTCAACGATTGGTGAGTATCGTGCGCAGTGTGCTTAATCCGGTTGTAATGATCTTATTGTTGGTTGTCGGTTATAAGGCGGTTGCGATGGTGGTGGTCACAACCTTGTTCAATATCATAACTTTGATTATCAATTTTTATTATTGCAGATATAAGTTGTATGTCAAGATACGTTTTGGGCATTTCAATTCTGCTTTTCTTAAAGAAGTTTCGATCTATAGTTTCTGGATATTCCTTAATGCGATAATAGATCGGATTTATTGGAGCACGGGGCAGTTTGTTTTGGGAATGTATAGAGGAACCGTGGCAGTGGCGGTATATTCCGTGGCGATTCAACTTACGCAGATGTTTATGATGTTTTCCACGGCGATAAGCGGTGTATTTCTTCCAAAAGTTACGGCTATGGTGACTTATGGCGGCAATGAGAAAGAAATATCGGATTTGTTTATTCGTACGGGTCGGATACAGTATATCGTGATGTCGTTTATTCTCTCTGCCTTTGTTGTGTTCGGTCGTCCGTTCATCCAGCTGTGGGCCGGGGAAGGATATGAGGAGGCGTACTATGTATCACTATTGTTCTTTTTCTCATTGTTGATTCCTTTGATACAGAACTTGGGGATCACGATCCTTCAAGCCCGGAACCAGATGCGTTTTCGTTCTGTGTGTTATGTAATAATCGCTTTTTGCTGCTTGGCTTTCTCCATTTATGGTACCAGAAAATGGGGAATGATGGGATGTGCTTACGCTACGGCGGGCGCTTTGTTGCTAGGACAAGGCTTGGTGATGAATATTTATTATAAAGGTCGGCAAGGCATAGATATCTCTCGCTTTTGGTGTGAGATAGGTAGAATGTCGATAATGCCGGTAATATTTGTGATTCTTTGTTTGTGGACTGTAAATCATTGGGAGATAAATTTGACTATACCTGTCGTATTTATTTATTCAGTGGCCGTATTTGTGGTTCTTTATGCTCTACTATTCTGGTTTATGAGCATGAATGCGTATGAACGAAATTTGTTTATCTCTCCTCTTAAAAAAATAACGATATAGAGACCTGAGATTATGAGGTTAATTGACAGGGCTTGGTGCTTGAATTGGTATTTGGGATTTTAATCGTATGATACATATTACAGATAAGCGGGACTGTTGTGGTTGCAACAGTTGTGTGCAACGTTGTCCTAAATCATGCATTAGGATGCGTGAGGATGACGAAGGTTTTCTTTATCCGGAGGTAGATGAAAGTGTTTGCATTGATTGCGGATTATGTGAAAAAGTATGTCCGGTAATTCATCAAGCGAGAGAAAATAGGCCTATAGTCGTATGTGCGGCTAAAAATAAGAGTGAGGAAATACGCTATCAAAGCTCTTCTGGTGGCGTTTTTACGGCTTTAGCCAATGAGATTATCAGAGAGGGTGGAGTCGTGTTTGGGGCTGGTTTTGATGAGAATTGGGAAGTAAAGCATGATTGTACAGAGACGGTAGAGGGATTGTCTGCTTTTCGAGGTAGCAAATATGTGCAGAGCCGGATAGGGGATAGTTTTAAAAAAGCGGAACAATTCTTGAAGATAGGGCGTACGGTTTTATTTTCTGGGACTCCTTGCCAGATAGCGGGGTTAAAGCGTTTTTTGCGGAAAGAATATGATAATCTTTTGACGGTGGATTTTATCTGTCATGGCGTGCCTAGCCCGGGTGTATGGCGAGAATATCTGAAGGAGGAAACCGTACGTCTGTATGATAGAAAAAATAGGTTTTTGTCTCACCCTTATCAAAAAGAAGAAGTTTGTATAGAAGGTATCTCGTTTAGAGATAAACGCTTAGGTTGGAAAAAGTTTAGTTTCACTCTCCACGTTTCAGTGGCTGATAGACACGGAGACAAAAAATCGTTTTTACTCTCTGAGCCTCTGGACAAAAATATTTTCATGCGAGGATTCTTGGCAGATTTGTATTTGCGTCCGAGTTGCTACGCTTGCCCTTCGAAAACCTTTAAGAGTGGAAGCGATATCACGATAGGGGATTTCTGGGGCGTACAGCATGTGATGCCGATGATAGACGATGACAAGGGGGTAAGTGTGGTAATGCTGAACGCTATAAAGGGTGAGACCTATTTCCGGAAGATAGGTTTGGATAGTAGCATCGTAGGATATGAGGTAGTTTTACGCTACAATCCTTCTATTGAAAAATCGGTTAGCTTAACAGGGAAACGCAAGCTTTTTTATTCAGATACGAAAGCAACGTTGGATGAGAGGATTGAGAATTTATGTCGTTTGACATATAAACAGAGGTTAAGGATGATATTTGACATTATTCTCGGAGAAAAGGTGAAGAATTTTATAAAGAGACATTGTTTGAGCAAATTGGAATCATGAAAATAGGTATATTGACTCAACCATTTAGGGGAAATTACGGAGGCATACTACAAAATTGGGCATTGCAACGGACGCTTAGGAGCATGGGGCACGAGCCTGTGACAATCGATATTCTTCCACGTCCGACAATTGGGCGATTTATTCTCTCCACGATCAAATCTTTTGTGCTTTGGTTCATTCCTTCACGTAGGCGAACGTTTCAGAAATGGAGCGATAAGCGTAATCCGTTGTTCGAGGATTTTGTCAACAGGCAGATCGTGAAGACGCATATTTGTAGACGTTATTCTATGGACATCGTAGAGGAGTATGGTTTGGAGGCCCTTTTGGTTGGTAGCGATCAGACGTGGCGACCGATGTATAACGTGGGGATGTTGTCGGATATGTTTTTGGGTTTCGCCTGTGATTTCACAGGAAAGAAAGTCGCTTACGCAGCCTCTTTTGGTGTAGATTACTGGGAGTATACGGAGAGACAAACCTCGTTTTGCGCTTCTTTAGCTCAACGATTCGACGCCATATCTGTGCGTGAAACGAGTGGGGTGAAACTTTGCGAGAGATATCTGGGGATAAATGCGGCTGCCGTACTCGATCCTACGTTACTTGTCGAGAAGGAGGCATATGCGGAACTATGCGAGAAGGTTCCTTTTTGCGGAGAGAGATATCTTGCGGGCTATGTGTTAGATGCCTCGGAAGAGTCGGATCGGGTTATTGTCGAGGAGGCGGAAAAGCGAGGGCTATCAATCCGGCGTTATTCGGCGGATAATCATGCGAGGCTGACAGTGGAGGAGTGGGTTGCGATTTTTCGAGACGCTAGTTTCGTGGTGACTGACTCGTTTCATGGAACCGTGTTTTCTGTCATCTTTGGGAAACCGTTCCGTAGTGTCGTGAATGAGACAAGAGGAGGCGCACGTTTCGCTGACTTGTTGGAGAAGTATCATTCTGGAACTTTAGCGGAGTGGCGGCAGAAGAGTTTTAATTTTTTACGGGAAGCGTTCAGCTCCTTGGACGGAAAAACAGAGTCCTTATAAAATCAATAAATTATGGATAAGCAACCTGCTGTATCAGTGATTGTTCCTGTATATAAGGCAGAGAACTATCTATGTCATTGCGTGGATAGTCTATTAGCGCAGACATTTCCTGATTTCGAGATCCTTTTGATAGATGACGGTAGTCCGGATCATTCCGGAGATATTTGTGATGAATATGCGAGGAAGGACAGCCGTGTACGTGTATTCCACAAAGAAAACGAAGGTGTCTCAAGTACGCGCCAATGCGGAATTGATAACGCTAAAGGTGAATATACGATCCATGCCGATCCTGATGATTGGGTAGAGCCAGACATGCTGGAAGAACTTTATAAGAAAGCGAAGGAAGAGGATGCGGATGTCGTGATATGTGATTTTTATGAGGATATTGGTGATAAACGGAAATATATTAGACAACAGCCCTCGGATTTGGATCATAAAACCGTGCTGCGGGAATTGTTCCAACAATTGCATGGTAGCTGTTGTAACAAGCTCGTTAAGCGAGCTTGTTACAATGGTGATGTACGTTTCGTGCCGGATCTTACGTTTTGCGAGGATTTATGTTTCAACGCCTTGATATTAAGGAAGGAGATCAAGATTGGATATTTACCTCGGGCTTTTTACCACTATGAGCAAAACGTGAATGCGGGATCGCTTACAAGAAAATCTTCTCCTGAGCAGTATGTCGTACTGATGAATATATTGGAGAAAGGGCTCGATACGGCAGATTTCCAAATGATACGACCTATTTTGATTTATTCGTGGGCTTATAAAGCCTTTTTGATGAGGCTTTATACTGATACCCAATTTCGATCGCTGTTTTGGAAATATCAACTTGATTTTTTTCGGTCTATATTGTTAAGTCCATTGTGTTTTAAGAAGGTAATATTACTTTTTATTTCTTGTTGGAGCACGCAAAAGTGGGCATATAAGATATATGAATTGTATAAATTGCATGAGATACGTAAATAATTATTGAGATGTTTTTTGTTCTACTTACCTTTGTTCTTGTTTTTTCTGTATTTCATGTTTTATATGGGAATAACCCTCCTAAATCAATATATATAATATCTGTAATATTATTGATTTTGGTAGGAGGATTTCGCTACTTTGTGGGGATAGATTATGAGGCATATAAATTAATGTATGAATTAGATAATGACTCGTCAAATTATTTGTATTATGTAGAACCCGGTTGGTCTGTAATTTATAATATTATACATTTTGTCAAAGGAACTTATATTTTGTGGTTCTTGGTGATTAATGCAATAACCGTAATACTAATGATCTACGGTATAAGAAGACAATCTCCTTTCATTTTTTTGTCAATGATATTTTATGTGGGTAGTTTTCTGTATACAGAATCATTCAATGCGATGAGGCAGTGTGTGGCGATGGCTATCGTATTTGCGGGGACACCCTTGATTTTTCAGAGGAAAGAATGGTATTATGTGTTGTTGATTGCTTTGGCTATGTGCTTTCACTATTCAGCGGGTATAGCTTTGGTTTTCTTTTTGTTGAAAAAAAAGTATAATTTCACTTTAATGCTGAGTGTATTACTTTTTTCAGCACTGTTTGGGGATTATTTGTTGAATAATTATCTGATTCCTTTAACGGAAAGTTTCGGGGCGTTTTTTTCCTCGGCCTTGGATACAAGAAAGAGTTATGTGCTAGATGCTACGGAGCATGACGTGATGCTTAATTCTGGTTTGAAAAAATTGGTATATAACGTGTTAGCCTTGATTATGCTGGTATTTGCCAAGAAATGGGATGGTCAGAAGTTGTTTTATCTAAACTGCTTTGTGTTAAGCATCGTGATATATAATGTTTTTCGTGGTTTTCTGGAGTATTTGAGATTATATCAGTATTTTTTCATGTATGGACTTATCCTATATCCGATTGTAGTGAAGAATGTAAAGGATAATATGGGAAAGTGGATTGCGTTTATGCTGCTTTTTATTCCGATTCTGATTTTTGTGCTAAAAGATAACTTTGATGTTATATATCAAACAAGATTTGGATTGTTTGAGTAAGAGAATATATGCCTTGTTTTTTGTATTAATACTATTGTTTTCTTTGTCTAGAAAACACCTTATCTAAGTAATAGCGAAATAATAAATATAATATATGATGGATAATTTGAAAATCAAAATTCCCAAGACAATTCATTATTGTTGGTTTGGTAGAAATCCTCTGCCATCATTGGCCATAAAATGTATAGCCTCATGGAAAAAATATCTTCCCGATTATGAGATTAAAGAATGGAATGAGGATAATTTTGATGTGAACGTTATTCCGTACACTCGAGAAGCTTATGCTGCAAAAAAATATGCGTTCGTGAGTGATTATGCCCGTTTTAAGATTTTGTATGAGGAGGGTGGCCTTTATTTTGACACGGATGTGGAGGTGATAAAACCTTTCGATGATATTATTGCCAGAGGTGCTTTCATGGGGTGTGAACGTGATGCTGGAGATAGGGGGGGAGCCTGTGTCAATCCTGGTCTTGGTCTGGGAGCCAATCCTAATTTTGGGCTATATAAAGAGATTTTGGATCTTTATGCTACCTTACATTTCTCTTATCCGGAAGGCTCTCTCAATTTGAAAACCGTAGTTGAATATACTACAGATTTATTGTGTAAGCATGGTTTGAAAAATATTAATGAAATACAAAAATGTGCTGGGATTTGGATTTATCCCAGTGCGTATTTCTGTCCAATATCTGTGGAAGATGGTAAATTACGTATCACTTCCCATACTGTATCAATTCATCACTATGCACAGTCTTGGCAAAGTCCTATACGAAAGTATGGACGTAAGATTGTCTTGCTTTTAGGGGGGAAATCCTTGAAAGATATATTGAAACGTTGGCTTTATCTGAAATGAGCTATCATATTTCTCTTTCTTAGGATGAGTTTGGAACCTTGTATAAATCAAGTTTCATACATAATACAATACATAAATGAAAATTTTATTTGCCGACAATTCCCTCTGGGCTCAATTGAACTTTAGGGGTAGTATTATTACGCATCTGCGTGACGTAGGGCATGAGGTGGTGATGGTATCGCCTATAGATGCCCAAAGCCAAGAGATAGTTATTCCTGACAGAATACGGCATATTGCTATAGAAATGCGGCGTACGAGTACGAACCCGTTGCATGATATTCTCTATTTTTTCCGGTTGATGAGCATTTACTGGAAAGAACGACCGGATTATATTTTCCATTTTACAATTAAACCGAATATATACGGTACGTTGGCAGCGCACTTATTGAGTATTCATTGTACGGCTATGGTAGCGGGACTGGGCTTTACTTTCTCGCATACCGGTTTGGCTAGTAAGATGGCTCATCGATTATTTCGTCTTGGACTGAGTTTCTCCGATAAGATCATGGTGCTAAATGAGGAGAATAGGCGTATATTGATGGAACAGGGAATGGCCCGGAAAAAGCAACTCGTGTTGTTGGAAGGAGGAGAAGGGGTAGACTTGGATAAGTACTCTTTTTCGGATAATCGTGCGGACAAGACCATTTTTTTGATGGTGGCTCGAGTTCTTTATGATAAGGGGTATGAGGAGGTAGTGGAAGCCGCCAAGATCGTGAAGCGCACGCATCCGGAAGTGGAAGTACAATTGCTCGGTCCGGTGGACGAGGCGTACCCAAACGCTGTAAGCCGTGAGCAGATCCGAAAAGATGAAGAGAGTGGAGCTATTACTTATCTGGGCTATACGACCGAACCTGCCAAGTTGATGGGAAGACCTGGTATATCATTATTATTAAGCAGTTATCATGAGGGCTTGAATCGCTCTTTGATGGAGGGCTGTGCCTTGGGCAAACCGATCATCGCATCCGATATTCCCGGATGTCGGGAAACTGTGCGTGAGGGTGAGAATGGCTATTTGGTCCCTCCGAAAGATGTAAACGCTTTGGCGGATGCGATGCTTCGCTATTTGTCATTGAGCGATGAGGAAAAGAAGTCTATGAGTATCAATAGCCGACGGCTGGCAGAAGAGCGATTTGATATTAAGTATGTAAAGAGTTGCTATGAGCGAATTTTACAGGAATATGATTCTTGATTCCGATAAAAGAAGAAAAGAAAGATCTCATGTTAAGGCCTCCCCTAAAAGGAGGCTTTTTTTGTTTCCGGAAACATTACATTATGTTTCTTACCGCCTTTGTATTACAGAAGACTAAATGATTCAACAGTTCCGCATCAGGTTGTGTAGGTAATATTGTGTCATAGAAAGAATTTATGCAAGAATATTTCTGTGTCAGAAAGAATATTGACGTTTTTCTTTCTGTTGCGGAAATATTACGTTATACTTCTCACCACCTTAAAATACATTCTCGGCTTAACCGTTTGTCGGAGTGAAAATAATAGCTTACCTTTGCATATAATAGCTTGATTTTAACGTTTGTCATTAAGCTGGTGAGGAAGACTTATGAAAGAGATTAGATTAGAGAATTTTCGGTGTTATACAGAGCTATCCATCCCCTTGAAAAGTAGAGTCAATTTGCTTGTAGGTGATAACGCTACCGGGAAGACATCCGTGTTGCGAGCTTGTAAGTTTGTGTTGAGCGCATTCTTCAGCGGGTTTAGCGATGATAATACCAAATGGGTTAATCCCGGCAATGAGGATTTCATGCAAATGGAGACCGGTGGAATCTTATTGCAGGAGCGTCCTATTCATATTTCTTTTGATGTGGCTGATGTGATGGGGAAGGAGGCGGATTCCACGGGTGGAGATTCGTTTTATACTTTGATAAAGAAAAGCAAGAAAAATAGCCGTTCCTTGACTTCGGGACTTAAGGAGTATAAGGATTGGGCAGCTTTGTTGATGCATAACTATATTAGTAAGGAGGGACAGAGAATCGCTTTACCTCTTTTCGCGAATTTCTCGACAGAAGATATTCATGCTATTCGAAAGATCGATTTTGGAAAGTTCAAGGAGTATAACCATAAGCCTTCTTTTGGCTATTATGAATGCTTGGAGGGGGATGGCTTTTTCCCTTATTGGATTAAGCGATTGCTGGTCTTACAGGAAGGTAGGGAAAACCATTTGGAGATAGATATAGTTCGCAAGGCTATACAGAAGGCTCTTGGAGCGGGTGGTTGTGCGATTATTCAAGACATGGAGGTTCGGCCCATCCGGAAAAAAGTATATTATATCTTGATGGATGGGCGAGAGGTAGAAGCTGATTTCTTGTCAGATGGATATCGAAGGCTGGTTTATATAGTAACGGATCTAGCTTTTCGTTGCGCATTGCTAAACCGGGGTATTTATGGTGAGGAGACTTGTGCGAAAACCCGGGGTACCGTCTTGATTGATGAGGTGGATTTGCATTTACATCCAACGTTGCAATCGGTGGTGCTGAAAGGATTGTGCGAGGCATTTCCTGGATTGCAGTTTATCGTCAGTTCCCATGCTCCGATGGTTATGTCGGGGGTGGAAAGTAATGAGGAGAATATTGTTTATAAGTTGAGTTACTCGGAGGAACAGGGCTATCGTATAATGCCGACTGTCACTTATGGTATGGATATGTCGACGTTGACCTATGTCGTGCTTGGTCAAACGCCTCGTGCGGTTGAAGTAGATAGGCAGTTGAACGAATTGTTTGAGTTGATAGATGTGGATCGCTTGAAAGAGGCTGGAGATTTGTTACGGAAGTTGAGAGGGAAATATGGAGATTCTTTACCCGAACTTGCCCGGGCGGAAGCGATGTTGAACTGCTTGATTTAAGATGATTTAAGATAGGGATGAGAAAGGTAGACAAACGACCGGAACCAAAGGAGTGGGTGGAATATCGGCAGACCCCCGGTGCTAAGTATGAAGCGATATCTGAACTGCGAAGTTCGTTGCTTGAGGAGCAAGGATATGTTTGTGCTTATTGTATGCGTAGGATTCCTGTGAAAGACCGGAATAGTAATGAAACCAGCCGGATAGAACATGTGCTGAGCCGAGAAAAGCATCCGGATAGGGAATTGGATTATCATAACATGGTGATATGCTGTCCTGGGGCAATCTCTTCTGACTTTCATTGCGATAAGTTGAAAGGTAATGAGGATCTAACATTTAACCTTTTTGATGATGAGCTTTTTACAAGCCTTTCTTATAAAAGTAAATCTGGGAAGATTGTCTCGGCGAATGAAGATTATGATAGGCAGATCAATCAGTTGCTTAATTTGAACAACCGCTGGTTGATGGCTAATCGTTTGCAGGCTTTGCTGGGAGTGATTGATTATTTGAATCGTAAAGGCTGGATAGCTTCTAATTTAAACCAGCAAATAAGTAAGTGGAGTAATATGGATGCGGAAGGACGTTATAAGGAGTATAATAGTATTGTCGTTTGGTATTTGAAAAAAAAGCAGAGGCAATGTGATTTATAAGGCCGTAGTTTTCATGCTCCTTCATGCCTCATTATGGATTGAAAACAAACCCTCCCTTTTGCTTATAAAATGTAAGCTTTGTTAACCAAACGTCCGATAAAAACATTTTTTCCGTGAAAGTGTCAATTATTTTATGTTTGTTTAAACAATATGTTAGGGATTGTCTGTATCTTTGCGGCAAAATCAAAAAGTTGATTCGACAATGGAAGTATTGAAGCACGAGTGTGGTGTCGCCATGGTCCGGTTACTGAAGCCTTTGGAGTATTATCACGAGAAGTACGGTAGTTGGATGTATGGACTGAACAAGCTCTATTTGCTGATGGAAAAGCAGCATAACAGGGGGCAGGAAGGAGCGGGTTTAGCCTGCGTGAAGTTAGAGGCAAATGCCGGAGAGGAATATATGTTCCGTGAACGGGCCGTCGGGACCGGAGCTATTACTGAGATATTTGCCGCAGTTCACGAACACTACAAGGATTTAACCCCCGAACAACTCAACGATCCGTTATTCGCCAAAGCCAACCTACCTTTCGCCGGAGAGCTTTATATGGGCCACCTCCGTTATAGTACCACCGGAAAATCCGGAATCTCTTATATCCATCCTTTTTTACGACGCAATAACTGGCGTGCAAAGAACCTCGCCGTTTGCGGAAATTTCAACCTGACAAATGTTCATGAGGTATTCGAGGAGATCACGGCGATCGGCCAGCATCCCCGGAAATATTCCGATACCTATATTATGCTGGAGCAGCTGGGACATCGATTAGACAGGGAAGTGGAGCGCCTGTACCAAAAGTGTGAGGCGGAAGGATTGAGAGGGATGGATATCACGCATGCCATCGAGGATCAAATCGATTTGTCGAACGTGCTGAAGCGCTGTACTCCGGGCTGGGATGGTGGTTTCGTGATTTGCGGTATCACCGGTAGTGGCGAGTCGTTTAGCGTACGGGACCCGTGGGGAATCCGTCCGGCCTTCTATTATGCGGATGATGAGATTATCGTGTTGGCTTCCGAGCGTCCGGTTATACAAACCGTGATGAACGTGCAGGTAGAGAATATCCGGGAGTTGAATCGGGGAGAGGCGATACTCGTCAACAAGAAAGGCGAGTGGCATATCTCCCAGATCGTGGAGCCGAAAGAGAATAAGGCTTGTTCCTTCGAGCGTATCTACTTCTCACGGGGTAGCGACGTGGATATTTACAGGGAAAGGAAGCGTTTGGGAGATAATCTCGTGCATCCGATCTTGAAAGCGGTGGATTATGATTTGAATCATACCGTCTTCTCTTTTATCCCGAATACGGCCGAGGTCGCTTATTTCGGGATGCAGGAGGGATTGAACAACTATTTGAATAAGCTGAAAAAAGAATGGATCGCCGATCGTAGTCACTTGCTCAGGGAAGAGGAACTGGAACAAATCCTTTCCATGCGAATCCGCTCGGAGAAAGTAGCTATAAAAGATATAAAATTACGTACATTTATCGCTGAGGGCAATAGCCGCAATGATCTGGCGGCGCACGTGTATGATATTACTTACGGAAGTATTGAACCTTTTATCGATAATCTGGTTGTGATAGATGATAGCATCGTGCGGGGTACTACCTTACGCCAGAGTATTATCGGTATCTTGGATCGCCTGCATCCGAAGAAAATCGTGATCGTAAGTTCTTCTCCGCAGGTACGTTACCCGGATTATTACGGTATCGATATGTCCCGGATGAACGAGTTTATCGCTTTTAAGGCTGCGGTGGCCCTGTTACGTGACCGGGGGATGGAATACGTGATCTTGGACGCTTATCAAAAGGCGAAGCGACAACAAACAGCGGCGGATGGTCCGTTGGTGAATTACGTAAAGGAGATATACGCCCCGTTTACGGACGAGGAGATATCCGTTAAGATGGTGGAGTTGCTTACACCGGCCGGGACGCAGGCGAAAGTAGAGATCGTCTACCAGACTTTGGAGGGCTTGCATGCCTCTTGTCCGGAGCATCCGGGTGACTGGTATTTCTCCGGCGATTACCCGACACCGGGCGGAACTCGGTTAGTGAACGAGGCTTTTATTCACTATATGGAAGAAGAATATTTAGTGAAATGACACAACATACAGATTCTATGCAGACAAACAGAACAGCAACTTTGATGTTAGACGACGGTACCGTCTTCCGTGGCTACTCTTTCGGCTATGAGAGACCGGTGGCCGGCGAGGTCGTGTTCAATACCGCTATGACCGGATATCCGGAGAGCTTGACGGACCCTTCATACGCAGGCCAGTTGATGGTGTTGACTTATCCGCTCGTTGGTAACTACGGTGTCCCGCCTCGTACGTTCGGGACGAACGGGATCGCTACGTTTATGGAGAGCGAGAAGATCCATGCCGAGGCGATTATCGTTAGCGATTACAGCCATGAGTATAGCCACTGGAACGCCGAGCGCAGCTTGGGCGACTGGTTGAAGGAGGAGAAGATCCCGGGCATATACGGTATCGATACGCGTGCGTTGACTAAGAAATTGCGTGAGCATGGCGTGATGATGGGACGCATCGTTATCGGCGATGCCGAAAATGGAGAATTGAAAATCGAGAATTATGAGCATGTGAACTATGTGGATCGGGTATCGTGCAAAGAGATTATTTGTTACCTGCCCGATGGTACGAGCCAGACCTGTTCTTTATCGGAAGCCTCCAATTCCCGATTCTCGATTCTCGATTCTCAATTCCTAAAGCGCGTCGTGCTTTTGGACTGCGGCGTGAAACATAACATCATCCGTTGCCTGTTGAGGCGTAACGTGGCGGTGATCCGTGTGCCTTGGGACTACGACTTCAATCAGCTGGAATACGATGGCTTGTTTATCAGCAACGGTCCGGGCGATCCGGATACTTGCGATGCCGCCGTGCGGAATATCCGTAAGGCGCTTTCCGGGGATAAGCCGATTTGCGGTATTTGCATGGGTAACCAGTTGTTGGCGAAAGCCGGCGGTGCTTCTATCTATAAATTGAAGTACGGTCATCGTAGCCATAACCAGCCGGTACGTATGGTAGGCACGGAGAAATGCTTCATCACCTCGCAGAACCATGGTTACGCCGTGGATAACGATACGCTGGGTGAGGAGTGGGAACCGCTGTTCATCAATATGAATGACGGGACGAACGAGGGTATCAAGCATAAGACGAAGCCTTTCTTCTCCTCTCAGTTCCATCCCGAGGCTTGCAGCGGGCCGCTGGATACGGAGTTCATGTTCGACAAGTTTGCCGACCTGCTTTAGATTCATCCCGTCACGAGGCTTGACAGGAGGCTGTCAAGACATCTGACAGGGGGCTATCAAGGCATCTGACAGGAGGCTGTCAAGGCATCTGACAAGAGGCTGTCAAGATTCATAATCCAAATAAACAAGAGAAAGCAATGAAAGAAGATATAAAGAAAGTCCTGATACTCGGTTCCGGAGCCTTGAAGATTGGTGAGGCGGGCGAGTTCGATTATTCAGGCAGCCAAGCCCTGAAGGCGATTAAGGAAGAGGGGATTCAAACGGTATTGATCAATCCGAATATCGCTACGGTACAGACCTCGGAAGGAGTCGCGGACACGGTTTATTTCCTGCCCGTTACTCCTTTTTTTGTGGAAAAGGTGATCGAGAAGGAACGTCCGGAAGGTATCTTGCTCGCTTTCGGCGGGCAGACGGCGTTGAATTGTGGCGTGGCTCTTTACCAAAGCGGCGTGCTGGAGAAGTATGGCGTGAAGGTATTGGGTACCCCGGTGCAGGCTATCATGGATACCGAGGATCGGGAGTTGTTCGTACGCAAGCTGGATGAGATCGACGTGAAGACGATCAAGAGCGAGGCCGTGGAGAACGCCGCTGACGCTCGTCGTGCGGCCGCTGAGCTGGGGTATCCGGTCATCGTCCGTGCCGCTTATGCGCTGGGGGGCTTGGGTTCCGGTTTCTGCGACAATGAGGAAGAATTGGACGTGTTGGTAGAGAAGGCTTTCTCTTTCTCTCCGCAAGTATTGGTGGAGAAAAGCTTGAAGGGCTGGAAAGAGGTAGAGTACGAGGTGGTGCGCGACCGCTTCGATAACTGTATCACGGTATGTAACATGGAGAATTTCGACCCGCTGGGAATCCATACGGGAGAGTCTATCGTGATTGCCCCCTCGCAGACCTTGAGCAATACGGATTATCATAAGTTACGTGAGTTGGCGATCCGTATCATTCGCCATATCGGTATCGTGGGCGAGTGTAACGTGCAATACGCTTACGATCCGGAGAGTGAGGATTACCGGGTGATCGAGGTGAACGCCCGCTTGAGCCGTTCTTCGGCCTTGGCTTCTAAGGCGACCGGTTATCCGTTGGCTTTCGTGGCCGCTAAATTAGGCTTGGGCTACGGTTTGTTCGACTTGAAAAACTCCGTGACGAAAACGACTAGCGCTTTCTTTGAGCCGGCTCTCGATTACGTGGTATGTAAGATCCCTCGCTGGGACTTGGGTAAGTTCCACGGCGTGGCTCGTGAGTTGGGTTCCAGCATGAAGTCGGTTGGCGAGGTGATGGCGATCGGACGTACTTTCGAGGAGGCTATCCAGAAGGGCTTGCGTATGATCGGGCAGGGTATGCACGGTTTCGTGGAGAATAAGGAGTTGGTGATCGAGGATATCGATAAGGCTTTGCATGAGCCTACCGATCGCCGTATCTTCGTTATCTCGAAGGCATTCCGGGCCGGTTATACGGTAGACCAGATTCATGAGCTTACCAAGATAGACCGATGGTTCCTACAGAAACTATATGGAATCATGCAGATCTCCAAGGAGCTTCACGCTTTCGATATGAAGGGGATCCAACGTTGGCGCATCAATCCGGAGTTGATCCGCCGGGCGAAGATACAAGGTTTCTCCGATTTCCAGATCGCTCGTGCGATCGGTCTCGACGGGGATGTGGAGAAGGGTATGATGTTGGTTCGCCAGTTCCGTAAGGAGCATGGCATTCTTCCGGTGGTGAAACAGATCGATACCTTGGCCGCCGAGTATCCGGCGCAGACGAATTACCTGTACCTGACGTATAGCGGAACGGAGAATGACGTGACGTACTTGGGCGATCATCGCTCGATTGTCGTGCTGGGTTCCGGCGCTTATCGCATCGGTAGCTCGGTGGAGTTCGACTGGTGTGGCGTGCAGGCCTTGAATACGATCCGTAAGGAGGGCTATCGTTCCGTGATGATCAACTACAATCCCGAGACGGTGTCTACCGACTATGATATGTGCGATCGTCTTTATTTCGATGAGCTTACCTTCGAGCGTGTGATGGATATTATCGAACTGGAGAATCCGCACGGCGTGATCGTCTCCACCGGCGGCCAGATCCCGAATAACTTGGCGATGCGTCTGGACGAGCAGCATGTGAATATCTTGGGGACGTCAGCCAAGAGCATTGATAATGCCGAGGACCGTGAGAAGTTCTCCGCCATGTTGGATCGTATCGGCGTGGATCAGCCCCGCTGGAAAGAGCTTTCTTCCATGGAGGATATCAATGGTTTCGTGGCGGAGGTAGGCTTCCCCGTATTGGTTCGCCCGAGTTACGTACTGAGTGGCGCCGCCATGAACGTCTGCTCGAATCAAGAGGAGTTGGAGCGTTTCTTGAAATTGGCCGCCAATGTCAGTAAGAAGCATCCGGTGGTGGTAAGCCAGTTCATCGAGCATGCGAAAGAGGTGGAGATGGATGCCGTGGCCGATCATGGCGAGATCGTGATGTATGCCATCAGCGAGCATATCGAGTTTGCCGGGGTTCATTCCGGCGACGCTACGATTCAGTTCCCGGCCCAGAAATTATATGTAGAGACGGTTCGTCGTATCAAGCGTATCAGTAAGCAGATCGCTAAGGAGCTGAATATCTCCGGCCCGTTCAATATCCAATATCTGGCGAAGGGCAATGAGATCAAGGTGATCGAGTGTAACCTTCGTGCCAGCCGTTCTTTCCCGTTCGTGAGCAAGGTGCTGAAGATAAACTTCATCGAATTGGCTACCCGTGTCATGCTGGGCTTGCCGGTAGAGAAACCGAATAAGAATGAGTTCGATTTGGATTACGTGGGTATTAAGGCCTCTCAATTCTCGTTCAACCGCTTGCAGAAAGCCGATCCGGTATTAGGGGTCGATATGGCTTCCACGGGCGAGGTGGGTTGTCTGGGCGACGATGTATCCGAGGCGGTGTTGACGAGTATGCTCGCTGTCGGGCAACGGGTTCCGGAGAAGAATATCCTCTTGTCCACCGGTACGCCGAAGCAGAAGGTTGCCATGCTGGATGCCGCTAAGATGTTGGCGGCAAAAGGCTACAACCTATTCGCTACGGGAGGTACACACCGTTTCTTGGCGGAGAATGGCATTCCGAGTACGAAGGTGTACTGGCCGAGCGAGAAGGGAGAACCGCAGGCGCTTAAGATGCTTCATGAGAAGCAGATCGATATGGTCGTGAATATCCCTCGTGACCTTTCCGCCGGCGAGCTTGACAACGGCTATAAGATCCGCCGTGCCGCCATCGACCTGAATATCCCGCTAATCACCAACGCCCGTCTGGCCAGCGCTTTCATTCAAGCTTTCTGTACCTTGAGCGTAGATGATATCTGCATCAAGAGTTGGCAAGAATATAAATAAATGGGGGCTTGACGTAAATCAAGTGGTATTTATTTCGTAAGTTTGCGGAAACAAACAAAAACAACCATGAATATGGATACAGCGATATTTATAGCTCGCAGGATTGCGGCGCAATCGATTCTACTCCGTGAGGAAGCCGTTGAGAAACTGGCCTCTATCTTAATCCGGACAGAATTGAAAAAAGGCGCCCTGTTTTTGAGTGAAGGAGAGGTTTGTACGCAACTCGGTTATGTCTATAAGGGAATGGTTCGCCAGTTTTACTTCAAGAATAAGAAAGAGCTGACCGAGCATTTCGCCAGTGAGGACAACATCTTCATTTGCATTGAGAGTTTCTTGCGCCAGCGTCCCGCTAATCTGTTGGTGGAGGCCTTGGAGAATACGGTACTGTATGGCATTCCTCATGATCCTTTATTGGCATTATGCGCTGAGGATTACGAGATCGAGGTCATGTATCGCCGCCTGTTGGAGAATTCGCTGATCCTGTCTCAACGGAAAGCGGATTTCCTTCGTTTCGAGACCGCTAATGAACGTTATGCCCGCTTATTGAAAGAACACCCTGAGATCGTGCAGCGTGCCCCCTTGTCCCATATCGCCTCTTATTTGTTGATGACTCCCGAGACGTTGAGCCGGGTTAGGGCAAATATGCAGTTGTGATGGGCCTTTAGGTGTTAATTATATACGGTGTCGTATATAAGGATATAAAGATATAATTAGTATGAAGGTAGGATTATTTATCCCATGTTACATTAACGCAGTGTATCCCGAAGTGGGTATCGCCTCGTATAAATTGTTGAGGCATGTGGGTGTGGATGTCGATTATCCGATGGACCAGACCTGTTGCGGACAACCCATGGCGAACGCTGGCTTCGAGGATGAGGCGGCTCGCTTGGCCCTCCGGATGGAGGAACAGTTTAAGAACTATGACTACGTGGTAGGCCCCTCGGCCAGTTGCGTAGCCTTCGTAAAAGAGAACCATCCCCATATATTGGGAAAGCGGGATCACGTTTGTATGAACAGTAAGAAGATTTATGATATCTGCGAGTTCTTGCACGACGTGGTGAGACCGGAATCCCTGCCGGCCGTTTTCCCGCATAAGGTGAGTATCCATAATAGTTGCCACGGGGTGCGTGAGTTGCATCTCTCATCGCCCAGCGAGCGTAATATCCCGTACTATTCCAAGTTACGTGATCTCCTTTCCTTGGTGAAAGGTATCGAGGTGTTCGAGCCGAAGCGGGTGGACGAATGTTGCGGTTTCGGCGGTATGTTCGCCATCGAGGAGCCTGAGGTCTCTACTTGCATGGGACAAGACAAGGTAAAGGATCATATGAGTACCGGCGCCGAGTATATCACCGGTGCGGATAGCTCTTGCCTGATGCATATGGAAGGGGTTATCAAGCGGGAGAAACTTCCGATCAAGACTATTCACATCGTTCAAATATTAGCGTCCGGATTATGAGTACGAAACATGCTATAGCAGCGGCCCGTTTCCTAGAGAATAAGGAGAATGAGGCTTGGCACGACCATACGCTTTGGATGGTACGTACCAAACGGGATAAGATGAGCCATTCGCTTCCCGAGTGGGAGCGGTTGAGAGAGTTGGCCTCGGAGATCAAGCTTTACTCCAACAGCCATCTGGACACGCTTCTGGAGGAGTTCGAGAAAAATGCGATCGCCAACGGGGCTATCGTGCATTGGGCGAAAGATGCCGAGGAGCATAACGAGATCGTCTTGCGGATCTTGCGGCAGCATGATGCCCGGAACCTGATCAAGAGCAAATCGATGCTGACGGAGGAATGCCATATGAACGAGTTCTTGATGTCGAAAGGAATCGATGTGGTGGAGAGCGATTTGGGTGAGCGTATCTTGCAATTGATGCATTTGGCCCCGAGCCATATCGTGATGCCGGCGATCCATATCAAACGGGAGCAGATCAGCGAGATGATGGAGCGTGAGATGGGAACGGAGAAAGGGAATATCGACCCTACCTACCTGACGCATGCCGCCCGTAAGAATCTGCGTGAGAAATTCCTGCATGCCGACGTGGCGATGACGGGCGCTAACTTCGCCGTCGCCTCTACGGGCGAGATCGTGGTTTGTACCAATGAGGGAAACGCCGATATGGGAACCTCCTTCCCGAAGGTGCATATCGCTACGATGGGGATGGAGAAGATCGTACCGAATCTGGAGGCATTGGGCGTATTCACTCGTTTGCTGGCTCGTTCGGGTACGGGGCAACCCATCACGTCTTATACTTCCCATTATCGCCGTCCGTCCGAGGGACAAGAGTTCCATATCATTATCGTGGATAACGGGCGTAGTGATATCTTGGCGAAACCAGATCATATTCGTACGTTGAATTGCATCCGTTGTGGCGAGTGCATGAATACCTGTCCGGTATATCGCAGGAGTGGTGGCTATTCGTATACGTATTTCATTCCGGGACCGATCGGGATCAACTTGGGTATGCTGAGGAATCCGGAGGAATATTCGGATAACGTATCGGCTTGCTCCTTATGTCTTTCTTGCTCGAACGTTTGTCCGGTAAAGATCGATTTGGGCGAGCAGATTTACCGTTGGCGGCAAGATTTGGATAAGATCGGTAAGGCGAGCAAGGAGAAGAAAGTGATGTCTTTCGGCATGAAGTTCTTGATGGAACGTCCGGGATTGTTCAATACGGCGTTGAAGTTTGCTCCGGTAGTGAATCATTTGCCCCGTTTCATGGTCTACAATGGCTTGAACGCTTGGGGCAAGGGACGTGAGCTTCCGACTTTCGCCAAGGAGTCGTTTAATGATATGTGGAAGAATAATAAGGTGAGATAATGAGTAGTAAAGATTCTATATTGGCGAGTATCCGTCGTCATACGGGTGCACGCCACGAGATGCCTGAGCTTACGTTGGAGGCGATTACCTATGCGGATAAGTTGGCTACGTTCTCGGAGGTGTTAGCCGGGGCGGGTGGCAAGGCCATCGAGTTAAAGCCCGGCGAGGATGTGAATGAGGTGATCCGCCGTGAGTTTCCGGAGGCGAAACGTATCGCCTCGAATTTGAAGGAGATTACTTGCGCTACCTTTAACCCGGATGAGCTGACCGATCCCCGGGAGTTGAACGGGACGGACGTATCTGTGGTGGAGGGTAGTTTCGGCGTGGCGGAGAATGCCGCTGTCTGGTTACCCCGTCAGGTACGTTATAAAGGTCTGTACTTTATCTCGAACGCTTTGGTGATCTTGTTGGACAAGACTCAATTGGTTCATACGATGAATGAGGCTTACCGCCGTACTGCCACTATGGATTATGATTACGGAGTCTTCATGTCCGGTCCCTCAAAGACTGCTGATATTGAACAAGCCTTGGTATTCGGGGCGCATGGCCCGATCCGGGTAGTAGTCCTGTTAAGATAAAACCTATACCCATTTGTAGAGACGGGGCACGCCCCGTCTCTACAAGTTGTACGTTATTTACAGCTCTCCAATATTTCCCGTGCCACGCTACCCGTTACATTCTTCGCCTCCCCGAAGGCGGCGTTTCGTTCATTGAAGCGATTCTCGATCTCGGTGATTGTCGTATCGCCGATCTTCTCTTGGCTGAGGCGGGTAGATAAACCGAGGCTTTGGAAAAATTGCTCGGTCTTTTCGATGGCTTGGCTTACCCGTTCCTCTGTCGTTCCACTATGGATACCCCATACCCGTTCGCCGTATTGCAGGATCTTGCCCTCTTTCTGCTTGCGAAGGGTGCGTAAGGTTCCGGGGAAGACGATCGCTAGGGTCGCTCCATGCGTCAATCCGTGAAGGGCGGTTAGCTCGTGTCCGATCATATGGGTAGCCCAGTCCTGCGTTACGCCCATAGCGATAAAGCCGTTCAAGCCCATCGTGGCGGATAGCATGAAATCTGCCATCAGGTCGTAATTCCTCGGATCTTCCTTGATCTTCGGGGCGATCTCAACCAAGGTGCTTAAAATACTTTCCGCCCAATGATCCATCAAGCGGGATTGGTCGGTCGTAGTCATATATTGCTCCATCACGTGGACGAAGGTATCGGCGATACCGCAAGCCACTTGATACGGGGGCAGGCTGAAGGTCGTCTCCGGGTCCAAGATCGAGAACACGGGGAAATTACTGTAGAACGGGAATTTCTCTTGCGTCTCTTTCCGGGAGATCACCGCCCCGCTATTCATCTCGGAACCCGTGGCGGGCAGGGTCAGTACGGTACCCATGGGCACGGTATGATAGTAATACCCTTTCTGTACCAATTCCCAAGGATCGCCGTCGTACTGGATGCCAGCGGAGATTAGCTTCGTCCCGTCTATGACGGAGCCGCCGCCTACCGCCAATAGGAAATCCACCTGCTTGCCTTTCGCTATCTGGATAGCTTCTCGCAAGGTCTCGATGGTGGGATTAGGCTCGATGCCCCAGAACTCGATATAGTCACGATCCTTTAGCGCCTTGATCACTTGGTCGTACACACCGTTTTGCTTTACGCTACCTCCTCCGAAGGTGATCATGATGCGATGCACCATCGGGATGGCCGTACTCAGTTTCTCAATCATGCCCTTACCGAATAATAAACGGGTTGGGTTGTGAAAAGTGAAGTTATTCATAGGACTATTTACTGTTTTTATATGTAAACATGAATAGGGTTCCTATTGTTTTAGGGCTTCCAGTAACTTATCGACCGCCTTGGCGGGAGTAGCTTCGCTCTTTAGTAACTGGACGAACTTGCTACCGATGATGGCACCGGAAGAGTGGGCCGCTGCCGCCTCGAAAGTAGCTTTATTGCTGATACCGAAACCTACCAAGCGGGGATTCTGTAGGTTCATGGCGTTGATACGACGGAAATAGGCTTGTTTCTGTTCGTTGAAATCTTGTTGGGCTCCGGTCGTGGCGGCGCTGGATACCATATAGATAAATCCGCTGGTATGGGCATCGATCAGCCGGATTCGTTCCTCGGAGGTCTCTGGGGTGATCAGCATGATCATTTTCAGGTCATGGCGATCGGCGATCTCCTTGTAGTCGGCGATATAATCGGCGTAAGGCAGGTCGGGGATGATCATTCCGTCTACGCCGGCCTCTACGCAACTGGCACAGAATTTCTCGAAACCGTATTGCATGATAGGATTCAGGTAGCCCATCAGGATGATCGGGATCTGTACTTCGCTCCGGATCTCTCTCAATTGCCCGAATAGGAGGTGGAGTGACATCCCGTTACGCAACGCTTGCGTAGCGGCCTCTTGGATGACAGGGCCGTCTGCCATCGGGTCGGAGAAGGGGATTCCTACTTCTACCATGTGGACACCTTTAGCCTGTAAGGCTTTTAAGATGCTTGCCGTATCGTTTAAGTTCGGATAACCGGCGGTGAAATAGACGGAGAGTATTCCGTCTTTCTGGGTCTGGAATAAGTTTGTGATGCGATTCATTTTGAATTCTATTTTAAAAATATTATCAGACGGTGGGAGACGGGGCACGCCCCGTCTCTACAGCTGGATGTAAAATTTGTTGGATGAAATTCTTTAGTTTGTCGATGTCTTTCAATCCCGGCTCGATCTCGAAGCCACTGTTGAGGTCGATACCTGCGAAACGGGGATGCCGGAAGTTCCGGATCGCCTCTGCGTTTTCCGGACGGATGCCTCCGCTGAGCAAGAAGGGAGTCTCTCCTTTATATCCGGTTAGGATAGACCAATCGAAACGTTTGCCTGAGCCTCCATAGCCCTCGCATCTCGTATCGAAAAGGAAATAATCCACTCGGCCCTCATATTCCCTTGTTTTTTCGAAGTCCTCTTTCGTAGCGATGGGGAAAGCCTTGATCAATGAATAGCCCCTTTTTTGCAAGGTGTGGCAATCTTCCGGCGATTCGTTACCATGAAGTTGGAGATAGTCTAGCTTGTAGGTGGAGGCTTTCTCCATCATGGACTCGATGGTAGCGTTGACGAAAACGCCCACTTTCTTAGGGGACAATTGTTCACTGTCCGTTGCCTGCTGCTCCGTCGGGCATCGCTCGACAAAGCGCTTGGAACGTTCGTAGAAGATAAAGCCGATCCAGTTGATGGCTAGGGCGGCTACTTCCCGGATATTCTGAGGCTCCCGCATTCCGCAAACTTTGATGATCATGCCAGTCCTCCTATAAAATCGGCTAGGGTATCGCCCGGCCTCTCGGTTTTCATGAAGGTCTCTCCGATCAGGAATCCACGGAAACCGGCCTCACGCAATTGGCGTACGGTATCGGTCTCGGATATTCCGCTCTCGGACACTAAAAGAGGGGAGAAGCCTCGCATCTTATCGACCAACTTGAATGAGTTGTTTACGTCCGTATGGAAGGTGCCGAGATTACGGTTGTTCACGCCGAGCATATCGATATCCGCGTTCAGGTATTTGAGCTCGTCCTCGCTATGGACTTCCAGCAAGACTTCCAATTGCAGGCTATGGGCGGTCTCGGCGAGTATCCGGCATTCTTCTTCCGTAAGGGCGGCGGCGATCAACAAGACAGCGTCGGCGCCCATCACCCGAGCTTGGAAGAGTTGGTAGGTATCGATGATGAAGTCCTTGCGAAGTAACGGGAGATCCACCAGCTTGCGGGCCTTTTGCAAGTCGCCCAAGGAACCTCCGAAGAAATCCCCATCCGTAAGGATCGAGCAGGCGGAGGCTCCTCCGGCCTCGTAAGCGGGCACCACGTCGGCGATATTCGCACCCGGATGCAGCCAGCCCTTGGAGGGGCTTTTACGCTTGAACTCGGAGATAATACCGGAGGGGGATGATTCCAGCGCCGCACGCATGGAACGTGTGTCACGCTCCATACGGTCGCTACCTAGAGCCAATAAGGTCTGTAAGCTTACGGCCTGTTTTTGCCGGGCTACCTCGATGCGCTTATTGGCGATAATATCTTGTAAGATGTCCTTTTTCATAGGATATGTTTCTTTATCTTTGGTTCAAAGATATAAATTTACGGAATGTAGCCAATGCTTTTCCGCTTTCCAGTGATTCACGTGCCTCGGCGATACATGTCTCGATCTTCTTCTCAGGACAGATCACTTGGATGGCGAAGGCGGAGTTGGCGATCACGCAGCTCTTTTGGGCCTCGGTAGCCCTGTTCCCTAATACGGCGTCGAAGATACGGGCCGCTTCCTCCGGGGTCTCGCCGCCGTCGAGGTCCGCTTCCGTGCAACGTTTGAATCCGAGCATCTCCGGGGTATAAAGCTTCTCTTTCTCCGGCATGGCTACCTTGAAATCGGCCGTGAGGGAGATCTCGTCGTAACCGTCCAAGCTATGTGCCACGGCGAAACGGGTACCGCTCTCTTGATACGTATAATTATATAGGCGGAGTAGCGGGAGGTTATATACGCCTAACAATTGGTAAGTAGGCATGACCGGGTTGACCAGCGGGCCGAGCATATTGAAGAAACTGCGTACGCCGAGGCTCTTCCGTACCGGAGCTACCGCTTTCAGCGCCGGGTTGAACAAGGGGGCGTGGAGGTAGGCGATATGGCAGGTATCTATGGAGGTACGTAGTTTACCGATATCGTTCGTGAATTTTACGCCGTGTTGCTCCATCACGTTACTGGCACCGCTCACCGAGGTAGCCCCGTAGTTACCGTGCTTTACGACATTGTAACCGGCACCGGCCACTACGAAACAGGAACAGGTACTGATGTTGAACGTGTTTTTCCCGTCGCCTCCGGTACCTACGATATCGATCGGCTTGTATTCGCTTAAATCTACCGGTACACGCATCTCCAGCAAAGCTTCCCGGAATCCGGTCAATTCCTCTACGGAGATACTGCGCATCAGGAATACGGTGATCAGACTGGCGATCTGGGAATCGTTGTAGCGTCCCTCCGCTATATTCTGGAGGATATTCCGGGCTTCTTCCCGGCCTAGATATTGGTGCTCGAATAATCTGTATAATATTTGCTTCATGTCTGTAATGTGTTGAATGATAAAATATTGCAGTTTTGCGATATTTCTTTATCGAAAAACTTTTGTTTCTCTAGGGGAAAACTCTTGTTTCTTGCTTGAGAAACATTAGTCTCACCATAGAGAAACTGATGTTTCGTTAGGAAGAAACTATAAGTGCCTTAGGAGGTAATTAGCGTTTCAGCCAGTTCTCTATAATTGTCTTCCCTTTGGGTGTCAACACGGATTCCGGATGGAATTGGATACCTCGTACATCGTACTCACGATGGCGCAAGCCCATGATCTGTCCTTCTTCCGTATCGACCGCCGTAATTTCCAGACAATCCGGGAAGTTTTCCTTGGAGACCGCCCAAGAATGATAACGCCCAACACGTATACCCGGTTCCAGTCCCTCGAAGATAGGATCTTTAGCGACAATCCGTATATCGGAGCAAACGCCGTGATGCACGTCGGTAAGGTTTATCAATGTGGCGCCGAATGCCTCGCCGATGGCCTGCTCGCCTAGGCAGACACCTAGGATGCTCTTTGTCGGGGCGTACCGGCGGATCAAGGGGAGGAGGATGCCGGCTTCCTCGGGGATGCCCGGTCCCGGGGATAGTAAGATCTTATCGAAACGCTCTATCTCTTCCAAGGAGATCTTGTCGTTGCGGTGTACCTCTACATCCGCACCCAGTTCCTTCAATATATGTAGCAAATTGTAGGTGAAGGAATCGTAATTATCAAATAATAATATCTTCATTTTATATATATTGTTGTTGTTGTAGAGACGGGGCGTGCCCCGTCTCATCCTTTCAAAATGGTAACTTAAAATACTATCAGACTGTGGGAGACGGGGCACGCCCCGTCTCTACAACCGGATAATCAATTGATTAATTTCTCCGCTAGATCTATCGCTTTCTTCAAGGCTCCCAGCTTATTGTTTACCTCTTGCAATTCACGCTCATCGTTGCTCTTAGCCACGATCCCGGCTCCCGCCTGATAGTAAAGTACGTTGCCACGGCTGACGAAGGTACGGATCGTGATCGCTTGGTTCAAATCACCGTCCAGACCGATAAAGCCGATACAGCCGCCGTAAGCACCCCGGTTATGATGCTCGATGTCGGTGATCAGTTGCATGGCCCGTACTTTGGGGGCTCCGCTCAATGTGCCGGCGGGGAAGGTATCGACGTAGGTCTTTACCGGGTCGCTATCGGTGTTGATCTCGCCGCTCACACGGGATACGAGGTGGATGACGTGGCTGTAGTATTGTACCTCCTTATAGAAATCCACTTGCACGTCGTGGGCGTTCCGGCTTAGGTCGTTGCGGGCGAGGTCTACCAGCATCACGTGCTCGGCGTTCTCCTTGGGGTCGGCTAGCAGGGCCTCGGTACGTTGTTTGTCTACCTCGATATTACCGGTACGGAAAGCGGTCCCGGCGATCGGGTCGATGCTGGCGTGTCCGCCCGTTACCTTGCAATGCGTTTCGGGGGAAGAGCCGAAGATACGGAAACCTCCGAAATCGAAATAGAACAAATAAGGAGAGGGGTTGATGCTGCGAAGAGCCCGGTACACCTTGAAGTCGTCTCCCTTGAACGGTTGCTCGAAGCGACGGCTCAATACGATCTGGAAGACATCCCCCCTGAGGCAGTGCTTGATGCCTTGGCGGACCATCGCCTTGTATTCCTCGCCGGTGATCGGGGAGGTCTCGGGACCCGCTGTCTGGAAGTTATAGGAGGCGAAGTTACGGTTCTCTATCAATGTCTCGATTTCTTCCAGCCGGCTAGCCTCGTCCTCTTGGAGCATCTCCACTAGGGTCAGCTCGTTCTTGAAATGATTGAAGACAAGGATATACTTATATAATATGTATAGCATATCGGGGGCGTCGTTCTCCTCGTGATGAACTTCCATGACCGGGATGTTCTCGAAATAACGGACGGCATCGAAAGCCGTGTAGCCGAATAATCCGCAGACCTTCTTGTCCGCTCCCTCCACCTTGAAGCGGCCGAGAAAAGCGTTCATCGCCTCGGGTACGTTATAGTCTTCGGTGAGCGGGGTAACCTCACGGGTCTCGTCCGGGAAGGTAGCCGTGCATTCCCCGTTGTTGATACCGATGCTCGCCAAGGGGCGGAGCGCTATAAAGGAAAGGCTATTCTCGTTTCCGTGGAAGTCCGAGCTTTCCAACAGGGCCGATTCCGGGTAGATATCCCGCACTTTCAGATAGATGCTTACGGGAGTGTGAAGGTCGCCCATCACCTTCTTGCTTATCGTTTTGAAAGAATAATTCATGATAATTTATAATTAATGTAAGTGTCCATATCTTTATCGCCACGGCCCGAGACAGTCAGTACCACCACCTCTTCCGGCTTGAAGTTTACCTTGGCCAAGGCCCCCAAGGCATGGGCGCTTTCCAAGGCCGGGATGATTCCTTCCAGACGGGTCAACTCGAAAGCGGCCTCCAACGCCTCGTCATCATCTACCGCTAGGATTTGCGCACGGTGCTTTACGGAGAGGTTCGCGTGGATCGGGCCGATGCCCGGGTAATCCAAGCCGGCGGAAACAGAATAAGGTTCCTCGATCTGTCCGTCCTCGTTCTGCATGACCAAGGTACGTGCCCCGTGGATGATGCCCTCTTTACCCAATTGGATCGTGGCGGCGCTCATGCCGGAGTGGATGCCCTTGCCGCCGGCCTCGGCCAAGACGATCTTCACCCGCTCGTCGTCCACGAAATGATAGATCGTACCGGCGGCGTTACTTCCCCCGCCTACGCAGGCGATCAGGTAATCCGGGTGATCCCTTCCTTCCTTCTCCAGCAGTTGCTTCTTGATCTCCTCGCTGATAACGGATTGCAGCCGGGCTACCATATCCGGATAAGGATGGGGGCCTACCGTAGAACCGATAATATAATACGTATCCGAAGGATGACAGCACCAGTCACGGATCGCCTCGTTCGTGGCGTCTTTCAAGGTCATGTTTCCCGAGGTCACGGGCACGACGGTAGCTCCCAGCATCTCCATCTTCTGTACGTTGGCATGTTGGCGTTCCACGTCTGTCTTCCCCATATAAACGATACATTCCATATTCATCAAGGCACATACCGTAGCCGTAGCGACTCCATGCTGTCCGGCACCCGTCTCGGCGATGATACGGGTCTTCCCCATGCGGCGGGCTAGGAGGATCTGGCCGATCGTATTGTTGATCTTATGTGCTCCGGTATGGTTCAAGTCTTCCCGTTTTAAATAGATCTTACATCCGTATTTCTCGCTCAACCGTTTGGCCAAGTAAAGAGGGGAGGGGCGGCCTACATAATCACGCAATAACTGATCGAACTCTTCCTTGAAGCTATCGCTCTCCAACACTTGCAGATAGGTATTCTGTAAATTTTCCACGCATTGATGAAGGATCTCGGGAACATAGGCTCCGCCGAACTCACCATAGTAACCATTCTTGTCAACTTGATACGTTTTCATCTTTTATCTATTTTAGTTATTTTCCTTTTGAATTTGCCATAAAAAGAAAAGAGGCCTGCCGCAAGTGCGACAGACCTCTTTATATCTTTATGTAGTTGTTATATATACATACGAGTCTTCGTTCCTTACGACCTTTTGAGTTGTACGGAGCGCCACCACCAATATGTATTTACTACGAATGTTCTCATGACTCTGTTTTGTTATTACGGCAGCAAATATATGGAATCTTTGACAAACAGCAAATAAAATCGTGCTTTTTTTATGAATGAGATAAAAAAGATCAGAAGGTCTATTAAAACTGCTCTATTGACAAATTGTAATTCATTGAGCCTTGTGTAGACGTGTATTGGCGTTTTTGGTATTTGTTTTTATTATTTCGAAGAATAATTTGCTTTCAAAATAATAGTTTCTACCTTTGCGGAAACAATAAAAAACGATTAATATTTCTAATATGGATACTAAATTAACTGGAAAAACTCGCATAGAGAGCGATTTGATCGGCGCTCGTGAAATCCCCGCCGAAGCATTATACGGAGTTCAAACCTTGAGAGGAATCGAGAATTTCTCAATCAGTAAATTCCGTTTGAGTGAATATCCTTTATTCATTAAAGGATTAGCTATAACAAAAATGGCGGCTGCCATGGCTAACTTTGAATTAGGCTTGCTTACCGTAGAGCAAAAAGACGCTATCATCGCCGCTTGTGGGGAGATTCTCGATGGTAAACATCACGACCAGTTCCCGGTGGATATGATCCAAGGCGGAGCGGGTACCACTACGAATATGAACGCGAATGAGGTGATCGCCAACCGTGCCTTGGAGCTGATGGGGCATGAGCGGGGTGAATACCAATACTGCTCACCGAACGACCATGTGAACTGCTCGCAATCCACGAACGACGCATATCCGACCGCTATCCATATCGGTATGTATTTTAAGCATCTTCAATTGCTTCCCCATTTGGAGGAATTGATCGCCTCTTTCCGTAAGAAAGGAGAGGAGTTCTCGCAAATTATCAAGATGGGACGTACGCAGTTGGAGGATGCCGTACCTATGACGTTGGGGCAGACCTTTAATGGCTTCGCCAGCATCTTGCAGGATGAGATCGCTCACTTGAATGAGGCCGCCGCCGATTTCTTGGTGGTTAATATGGGAGCTACCGCTATCGGTACGGGTATTTGTGCCGAGCCGGGATACGCGGAGAAATGTATCGCGGCTTTACGTGAGATAACCGGATGGGATATCCGTCTCTCCTCCGATTTGGTAGGAGCTACCTCGGATACTTCTTGCTTGGTAGGCTATGCTTCCGCCATGAAGCGGGTTTGCGTGAAGATGAATAAGATATGTAATGACCTTCGCTTGTTGGCAAGCGGCCCTCGTTGCGGTTTGGGTGAGTTTAACTTGCCTGCTATGCAGCCGGGTTCTTCTATCATGCCGGGTAAGGTGAATCCTGTGATCCCGGAGGTGATGAACCAGATCGCTTATAAGGTAATGGGTAATGAATTATGTGTGACCATGGCCGGGGAAGCCGCCCAGATGGAGCTGAACGCCATGGAGCCGGTGATGGCACAATGCTGCTTCGAGTCCGTGGATTTGCTGATCAATGGTTTCGATACCTTGCGTACCCGTTGCGTGGACGGTATTATCGCTAACGAGGATCGTTGCCGTGAGGAGGTACATCATAGCATCGGTGTGGTGACGGCCTTGAATCCGGTAATCGGCTATAAGAACTCGACCAAGATCGCGAAGGAGGCGTTGGAGACCGGCGTTAGCGTTTATCAATTGGTACTGGATCATGGTATCTTGACCAAGGAGGAATTGGATACGATCTTAAGCCCGGAGAATATGATCAAGCCGGTGAAGTTGGATATCAAGCCTCGCCGTTAATCGAGTCCTATTATATAATGTATACCATTTGTGGACCGTATAGGTGGATTTTTCCATCCTATGCGGTCTTTTTTTAGATTATAATCTCTATCTTTGGACTGACTTAATTCTAATAATCATGATAAATAGACGAGATTTTTTAAAGAATGCGTCCCTTTTCACCTTGGGTGGCCTGATGGCCGGAAAGGTCGGGAGCGCAGATGCGGCTAAACTTGTCACTTCTGAAACGATGGCCGCTAAGACAGTTGGTTTACAAATCTATTCTTTAGGCAAGGAACTTTATGCGGATGTACCCGGTGGATTGAAAAAGATCAAGCAAATGGGGTACACGAATCTGGAATTGGCCGGTTACAAGGAAGGCAAGATCGGCGGTGTAGACATGATGGAATTCAAGAAGATGGTGGATGATGCCGGATTGAAGATCACCAGTTCCCACGTGAATCCTCCGGTACGTGAGTACACGAAGGCCAATCGCTCCCAGATCTCCGAGTATTGGAAGAAGACGGCTGATGACCATGCCAAACTAGGCGTGAAGTACTTGATCCAGCCCGGGCAACCGAGTACCCGTAGCACCGAGGAAACCGCTTTCGTCTGCGAGATTTTTAACGAGGCGGGTAAGATCGTGAAAGCGGCCGGTATTCCTTTCGGCTATCACAACCATGAGATGGAGTTCGCCAAGGTAAATCCGGGCAGTACGGAGGCCAAGCTGGGAAGGCGTGTGAAAGGAGATTGCATCTATGAGTTGTTCTTGAAGAATACTGATCCTTCGCTTGTGTTTTTCGAGATGGATGTTTATTGGGCCGTGATGGGACAACAAGATCCGATAGAATGGTTGAAGAAATATCCGAACCGTATTAAGGTATTGCACGTCAAGGACCGTGCTATTCTAGGCGAGTCCGGGATGATGAATTTCGAGAATATATTCCGGCAAGCTTACGCGAATGGAATCAAGGATTATTTCGTGGAGTTGGAGGGTATGCCTGACGGACGTTCCCAGTTTGAGGGCGTGAAAGGCTGCGTGGATTATTTATTGAAAGCACCGTTCGTGAAATAAGTCTTTTGACTCATTAAAAAAACGCTCATGGCGGTAGGATGCTTCCTCCGTTATGAGCGTGTTTGTTCGTAAAGCAGCCATACCAATAAAGGGATATAGTCCTTTAATTTCGTTCGTAATATCTTGAGCGCTTGAGAGATGCGGTATGCGATTGTTTTGGGGGATACGCCTGTCCGCTCGGCGATCTCGTTGTAGGTCATTTCCTCGAAACGGTTCATCTCGAATGCCTTACGGTATTCATCCGGGAGCTCCCGGATGGCCTTGGAGGCCAAGGCCATCAGTTCTCCTATATAAAAATCAGGATTCTCGAATTGCTCTTGGAACTTGGCGTACAATCTCTCGTGCACTTGTTGCTTAACCTGTATGTGGCTGATCGTATTGAGGCATTTATTGCGGACAATCGTGAAGAGGAGTGATTTCAGGGACATGTCCGCTTCTAGGGATTTTCGGTTTTCCCACAGCCACATCATCACGTCTTGTACGATCTCCTCTGATTCTGGTACTGTTACATATTGGGAGGCGAAGGCGCACAATCCCCGGTAATATTGTTTGTACACGGTGTCGAACGCTTGTTCGTCTCCTGCGATAAGTTCTAGTGAAATTCGTTCTGCGTTCTCGTCCACAATAGTGTTTAAGTTTGTTTGGTTGCAAACTTAATGAATAATTCCGGATAAGAGGCATGAATCCCGCTACTTTTTCTTTCCTTGGTTGGCTACGGCTTCCATGAGTTTCTTGATTTCCTCCGGGTCGCCAAGGAAATAATCATTCACGAGTTTCAAGTCATCATCGAACTCGAACACGTATGGAACGGCTGTCGGGAGATTCAGATGAACGATCTCTTCATCGGAGATGTTTTTTAAATATTTGATGATTCCCCGCAAGCTGTTTCCGTGAGCGGCGACAAGGATCTGGTCGGCGGTCCGGAGCGTCGGGAAGATAACCTCTTTCCAATAAGGGAGAATCCGCTCAACCGTATCTTTCAAGGATTCCGTACGGGGCAACTCTTTATCCGGCACGTCTTTGTAGCGGATATCGAAGCGAGGGTTACGAGGGTCGTCTTCCGATAGGGGAAGCGGGGCTATATCGTAACTGCGACGCCAGATCAAGACTTGCTCGTCTCCATACTTTTGGGCGGTCTCGCTCTTGTTCAACCCTTGTAGCGATCCGTAATGTTTCTCGTTCAGCCTCCAGCTCTTCTCCACCGGGATCCAGTCTTGGTCCATGCGATCCAATACACAATTCAAGGTTTTGACGGCCCGTTTTAAATAAGAGGTATAGGCTTTATTGAACACATATCCTTTTTCTTTCAATAGGTTGCCGGCCCTATAAGCTTCGGCCACGCCTTTTTCTGTCAAATCCACATCGGTCCAACCGGTGAACCGGTTCTCTTTATTCCATACACTTTCGCCGTGGCGAAGCAATACGATACTTTTCATAGGTCTTTTTATTTTTATGATTTGTTTTTCTCGAAATCCTCGATGACTTCTTTTAATATAGGTAGATGACTATGTTGTACATCCTTCGCTGCCGTGAGGAAAGTGACAACCGGATGCTTCTCGATCTCTCGTAAGAAAGGAATGAAATCCGGGTTCTGCTTGATCTCCATCCCGTAGCGACCTTGGAATACTTCCCAATGCCTGTCTTTATCCTCGTGGAACCATTGGCGTAACTCCTTAGATGGAGTGATGTCTTTTCTCCATTCGTCAAACTTCGCATCCTCTTTCTTCAGTCCTCTGGGCCATAGCCTGTCGAGAAGAATGCGATAACCATCCGCCTCACTTGGCTCCTCATAAATCCGTTTTAAAAGAATCTTTACCATAAGAAGTCTCATTTTGTGGTAAAACAGTAGAAAGAGGGATATTGTTGAGCCTTTCTTTAGGAACGGTATTTTTGCCATTATTCAATTTTCTTGAAAAAAATCGTTTTTTTGTTTAGTACATCTTTTGTCTCAACTGTATTAATTATAGAAACAAGAAAAAATGGAAATAAACGAAGACATATTGATCCGATACATCGATGGGATGTTGACCGAGGAGGAAGCTGTGGTGGTGAAAAACTGGCGGGCCGCCTCTCTAGAAAACGAGAAACTGTTGGAGCAGGTCTATTTTACAGCTCAAGTGGCAAGTCGCCTAAAAGTCATGCGGACCGTGAACCCGGACGAGGCGTTGTCTCGTTTTAAATCAAGAATCCATAAGAAAGAGAAAAGATTAGCTTTAAGACAAGTGTTAGGTGTTATTCAACGGGCTGCGGCCGTGTTATTCATTCCAGTCTTTCTTTTATCCGCTTATTTGTTCATACAGCAGGGTCAAGGGAACGTGCGTACGCTAGCCGTACGCACGAATCCTGGGGTGGTTTCGGCGTTAGATTTACCTGACGGTTCTAAGGTTTGGCTGAATGCCAATAGCGAATTGAGATATCCTTCGGACTTCAATGCGGATACCCGTACGGTGGAATTAACCGGACAAGGATATTTCGAGGTGACGAAGAATGCCCATAAGCCTTTTATTGTGAAAGCGGATAAAGATTACTCGGTAGAGGTGTTGGGAACTTCTTTCAATGTATCCGCTTACAAAGACGAGAGTATGATAGAGACCACCTTGGTAGAGGGATCGGTAAAGCTGAACGTCGTGTCTGGAGGAAAGCGAATGACACAGATGTTGAAGCCAAACGAGAAAGCCGAGTATCAAAAGGGCGCTGGCAAGATCAAGGTGTTCGGCGTGAATACCGAATATGACACGGCTTGGAAGAACGGGGAGATTATCTTCAGGAACCATCCGATGGATAAAGTATTGAAAACGCTGGAACGTCATTATCATGTAGTATTCGAGGTAAAAGATAACGAGATACTCAAGTCCATAATAACAGCCCGTTTCAAGGACGAGCAATTGCCTCAAGTATTGGAATACCTGAAATTGGCGTCGGGAATCCAGTATGCGATACATAAACCTACCGTTAAGGACAGTGGATCGGGAACCTCAGTCGTGGAAATATCAAAATGAGAAATAATGTGTAACCTTCTAAAATACGTCTGCCCATGAAGAAAGAATAAACAAGGATTAAAAACATACGGAAGAATATTGGCGTATTCTCCCGTACGAAAAGTCAAGAAGAGCTGTTGGCGCAGCTACAAATAACTTTATTATAAATAGTAACACTACAAAAATATGAATAAAATTGTAACCTTAAATGCTTTAAGGGGGAATAGTTATTCTCTTTTTCGAAAAATTCCGTTAATGATTAACATGGGGGTATGCGCATTCTGTTTGGTACCGGCCATGGTTTTCGCAGAGAACACGCATGAAGTCACAGTCTTAAACGCTCAACAACAGACACGAAAAGCAGTCGGTGTCGTTACGGACAAAACGGGCGAGGCTATTATCGGTGCTAACGTAATTGTCAAAGGAACTACCAACGGTACCATCACGGATATGGATGGCCGTTTCGAGTTGGATGTTCCTAACAATGCGACTTTACAAGTTTCCTATATCGGTTTTAATACGCAAGAGATCGTCTTTACCGGACAACCTTCTATCGAGGTTCAATTGGTCGATGATACGCAAGCCTTGGATGAAGTCGTGGTAACCGCTTTGGGTATCAAGCGTGAGAAAAAGGCTTTGGGATATTCTATGTCTGAATTGAAAGGTGAGTCCCTGACGCAAACCCGTGATGCTAACGTGGCCAACGCTTTGGCTGGTAAGGTAGCAGGTTTGCAGATCAAGCAAAATGGTACCGGTGTCGGTGGTTCCTCTCGTATCGTGATTCGTGGTAATAACTCTATTACTGGTAATAACCAGCCGTTGATCGTTGTGGACGGTGTACCTATCGATAACTTTAGCGGTGGTACGGATGACTATTGGGGTAACGGTAACGTGGATAAAGGTTCCGGTATCTCTGATATCTCCCCGGATGATATCGAGAGTATGTCCGTATTGAAAGGCCCGGCAGCGGCGGCGTTGTATGGTAGCCGTGCAGGTAACGGTGTCGTGATGATCACGACTAAGAAAGGTAGCCAGAATAAAGGTTGGGGCGTAAGTATCAACTCGAATTTCACGGCTGAGAACCCGATGCAAACCCCGAAGTTCCAAGATGTATACGGACAAGGTATCGACGGCGCTTTCGATAATAATAAAGCGACGAGCTGGGGTGCCGCTATGGACGGTTCTTCTAAGGATATGGCGATGGGTTCTTACCAGTATGCGGCGAGAGACAATGATTTATATAAGGACTTCTTGCGCACTGGTACCACTTGGACAAACAGCGTGGATTTGAGCAAGAGTTCCGAGGATATCACTTTCCGTGCCGGCGTGACACGCTTGGATAATAAGGGTGTTGTTCCGAATAGCGGAATGGATCGTACGTCTATCAACTTGCGTTCTACGGCTAAACTGTCTAAATGGTTATCGGCCGACGTGAAGGTTAATTATGTAAGCCAGCATACGAACAACCGTGTGAAATTAGCGGGCGACCCGGATAATATCTTCCTTAACTATTTAAGTATGCCCCGAAGTGTGGGCTTCTCTGACTATGACGCCTATAAAGATAATGATTGGAAACGTGCGGACGGAAAGCCCGCTGGTTATCTGATCGACACGGGAGCCAACGCCAATAACCCGTATTGGTCCGCTTACCGCAATACGAACAAGGATAAGAAAGACCGCTTTATCGGATTTGCGGCCTTGGATTTCACGTTTACGGATTGGTTGAGCTTGAAGCTTCGCTCTGGTATGGATAATTACACCATCCAGTATGAGACAATCCGTGCGACAGGTAACCCGTATTGGGAGAACAACGGTAGCATGACTGCCAATATGGAGAAATTCACCGAGATCAACTCTGATTTCTTATTGACTGCTAAAGGCAACTGGGATCGATTTGGTATCGTAGGTACGGTAGGTGGTAATATGATGTACCGTAATTCTACATGGTACAAGGAATCATCCGGTGAGTTTGTGATTCCCGATTTCCATGCGATCGCCAACGGTAAGACACATGGTGGTGAGTATACTCGCAACCGTAAACAAATCAACTCGCTATATGCTACGGCATCATTGTCTTGGGACGACTATTTGTATTTGGACTTAACCGCTCGTAACGACTGGTCTTCAACACTTCCGAAAGACAATGACTCTTATTTCTACCCGTCGGTAGGTGTTAGCTGGATTTTCACCCAAATGTTGAATAAGATGGGGCATAACACGGGTATTCTTTCTTTCGGTAAGATCCGTGCGTCTTGGGCTCAGGTAGGTAATGATACGGACGCTTATATGTTGCGTGACTATTATAATATCAGTTATGATATTAAAGGGGGTATTTTTAATGCCAGCAACGAGGATTGGATGGCAAATCCAAATTTAAAGAATGAGACGATCAACTCTTGGGAGTTAGGCCTTGAGTTGAAGGCGTTTGAGAATAGGGTTGGTGTCGACGTTGCGTATTATAAGAAGAACGCCAAAGACCAGATCTTAAAGATCGATGTTCCTTCCGCTACAGGGTTCAAGAAAAAGATGATCAACGCCGGTAATATTGAGAATAAGGGTGTAGAGGTTGCGTTTAACGCTACTCCTTATATCTCCGAGAGTGGTTTCCAATGGGATACTCAGTTGAACTGGTCAAAGAATATCAACAAGGTAATTTCATTGACAGATGATACGAAAGAGCAGATCCTTAGTGATGCATCAGTAAGTTTCTTGAAGATCGTCGCTCACGAGGGTGGAGCCTATGGAGATATTTACGGTTACGCTTATCAACGGGATGATAACGGCAACATTATTATCGGTGCCGATGGTGTTCCTTTGAGAACGGACGATATGGTATTGTTGGGTAACAACCAGCCGAAATGGATGATGGGTTGGAGCAATACCTTGTCATATAAGAATTTCGTGTTGAACTTCATGTTCGATATGCGTTATGGCGGTGATGTGTATATGGGATCTATCCGTGCGGGTGCTTCATCCGGTAATTTAGAGATGACGTTGGATGGTCGTGATGGTATGGTTGTTCCGGGGGTATTGGCCGATGGTACTCCCAATACGAAGAGTATTACGGCTCAAGCTTATTGGAATGGTCTTTCTAGCAATAACGTGACAGAGGCTTATATGTACGATGCGACAAACATCCGTTTACGTGAGTTGAGTTTGGGTTATAATTTCCCGAGAACGATGTTGGCGAAGACTCCATTTACTTCCGCTCGCTTGAGTTTCGTGGCTCGTAACTTGTTCATGATTTATAGTAAGACAAAGGGATTCGACCCGGAGGCTGCTTATACATCTGGTAACGCCCAAGGTATCGAGTACGGTTCTATGCCTACTATGAGAAGCTTAGGTTTCAATATTAATCTGGCATTTTAATGAAACATAAATCTAAAAATGGAATTATTATGAAAAGTAATATAAAGATATTAGCAGCTTGTTCGTTTATGATGGCGAGTATGGCCAGTTGCGACCTGACAGGTATAAATGATAACCCGGATAAGCCGACGGATGATGTAAATTACAATATGAGCGAACCTCGATTGGCCTCTACGCTACGTGGTGGGATGATTATCGATGGTGATGTGGAACAACGCTTGAAACCTTTGCAAATTGATTTCTACTCTCAAATGTTGGTCGATGGTGGTGGTTGGGCAACTAAGAATTATATCCAAAATGACGAGTGGAACAATTTAACATGGCAAGCGTATCTGACACAGATTTCTTCTATCAATATCGTGATCCGTAGTTTGATGGAAAAAGATAAGGACTTATACGCTAATACGATCGCTTTCGCTCGTATCTGGCGTGTGTATATCCATAGCCTGGCTGCGGATAAGTTTGGTCCGATGCCTTTCCCGGCCTATGCTACCGTAGAAGATAATCCTCCTTATAAATCGGTGAAGGATATCTATTATGAATATTTCACGGAATTGGATGAGGCGTTGAATAGCTTTAGCGATAGCGCTGAGCCTATATTCTCGGATGCAGGTATCGACTTGGTCTATAAGAATGACGTTTCTCTTTGGAAAAAATTTGGAAACTCCTTGCGTCTTCGTTTCGCTGTTCGTCTATCTGAGGTGGATCGAGAGAAATGTGTCGCTGAGGCAAATGCCGCTTTGACATCTCCTTGTGGTTTGATCTCAAGCAAGGCTGATAATGCTTATATGCCTCCAAAAGCGGATGGTTCTTGGGGACAGGACTATAACTATACGATGTTCCAGATTACTTGGAGCGGTCCGATCTGTATGTCTAAGTCATTTGAGAAATTAGTGACTAATATCGGTAATATCGATTGGCCTGCCGGCGTGGTAAACCAGACATCCGGAGTTGCCGTATCGAATGTACATCCCGCTAAGGTAGACCCTCGTGCCCCGAAGATGTTCCAGCCGGGTATTGAGAATGGTGATTGGAAAGGTTTGGTATACGGTGCGAAAGCAGAGGAGGCGAATACTGGTATTTATCAGTCTAAGCAATGTGCAGAGATGGGCTTTATTATTAAAGATGGCGCTCCGTATAAATCTCGTCCTTATGATATGTTCCTTTCTGAGGAAGTTGATTTCTTGAAAGCTGAGTTGTTCGCCCGTAATTTGGTCGCCGGTGATGCTAAAGCTGCTTATGAGGCAGGGGTACGTGCTTCCTTCGAGACTTGGGGTGTATCGGGTGATGTTGAGGAGTATTTGGCTTCCACGGAAAAGAATGAGGCTGGTACCAGTGCGAAATATGACGATCAACAAGGCGCAGGCAATACGGCTTTAGAGAAGATCATCACGCAGAAATATATCGCCGGACTTCCAGATTTGGCGCAGGAAGCTTGGAATGACAAGCGTCGTTTGAACTTGCCTCGTTTGGATGTGGCTGTTTATCGAGATCAAGCTGTATATAATAATAGTGATACAAATATCTTGAATCCTCAAAATTTCATCAAACGTATGAAATACCCGATGAAAGAGCAATTGGTAAATGCTGCTGAATATGAGAAAGGCAAATCCATGTTAGGTGGGAAAGGTGATGTGGTTTCGACCCCGATTTGGTGGGATAAGAATTCCAACTATTGCACATCTTCAAAATAAATAAACAGACAGATTGATTATATTAAGCTTTAACAGAAGCTGATGGTTATTCTCGTTTGGAGATACTTATCTGTGAAGAACAGTACTCCAAGCGAGAATTTTTTGTTATAATTGAATAGTATTAGATAATAATTCTTACATTTACCCATGATAAATTGTGCGTGTGTAAATTATGAGATTATATATTTATATCTTCATTCTACTATTATTATGTATATTCCCGCTGGGCGCCCAACAGGAACGTTCGGAATCCTATATTCGTATCTCCGCTCCGGTTAGCTTGGCTGGCGCTCTGGATGAGATTGAGAGTCAAACCAATTATTCTTTTATTTATGACGCTCAGGTGATCAATTTATCTGAGAAAGTGCGTAAATCTTTATCCGGACGTACGGTTTTCGAGATTTTAAATTTATTATTTAAGAACACGGAGATCGTCTATACGGTCATGAATGACCAGATCATCTTGAATAAGAAAGAGGCGATAATCCAAATGCAACAAAAGCTGGATGGTAAGGTAAAAGGCATCGTGACCGATCACAAGGGAGAGCCTATTGCCTGCGTGAATGTGGTGGAAAAAGGAACGAGAAACGGTACGATTACGGATATGGATGGCAGCTTTGTATTGGAGCTTCCCGAGGAGGCTACTTTGGTTTTTTCTTATATCGGTTATCGTTCACGGGAAATTGAGTATGAGGGGCAATTGTCATTGAATGTGCAGTTGGAGGATGACGCCCAGATTTTGGACGAGGTAGTTGTTACGGCTCTTGGTATCGAGAAGAAAGAATCTTCCTTGCCTTATGCCACCCAGTTAATCACAGGTGGGGAATTGGTAAGGGCCAAGGATTTTAATTTTATGAGTACGCTTTCCGGAAAGATGGCTGGACTCCAGATTAACCGGACTTCCGCCGGTCTGGGTAGCTCGTCCCGGGTGATTATTCGAGGTAGTCGTTCCGCATCCGGAAATAACCAGCCTTTGTATGTGATAGACGGTGTCCCGATCTTGAGCATTAGCAGTGAGCAAGCCTTGACAACGATCGGTGGTACGGCCGATGCCGGTAACCGGGATGCGGGCGATGGTATCTCTAATCTAAATCCTGATGATATAGAGAGTTTGAGTGTCTTGAAAGGGGCTTCGGCCTCTGCGTTGTATGGGGGACAAGCGGCGAACGGTGTGATCTTGATCAAAACGAAAAAAGGTAAGGCCGGGGTACGGAATATTCATTTCTCCTCGTCGCTGACTGTTGATCAAGCGATCAGTCTCCCCAAGTTTCAGAATGAGTTCGGACGGATGGAAGGGGCGGAAACTTGTTGGGGAGACCGGGCTTCTCTTCCGGTCTATGACCCTGTCGGCGATTTCTTCCGGACGGGTATTACCGCTATTAACTCATTGATATTTACGGCAGGGAATAGCCATGTGCAAAATTATTTTTCGTATGCCAATACGACCGCACGGGGCATCGTTCCTAAGAATAATTTAAGCAAGCATAATTTTAATCTCCGTGAAAGTTCTTCTTTCTTTGATGATCGTTTGATCTTGGAGGGGCAGGTAAACTTGATACTCCAAACAATCAAAGGAAAACCTACGGCCGGGGGATTTTATATGAACCCGTTACAAGGTTTATACACGTTTCCTAGAGGGATGGATATGGCACCTTATAAGGAGAACTTTGAGGTATATAACGAGAAACGGAATATGAACGTCCAGAACTGGTATACTACGATTACTGATTTTGAGCAAAATCCTTATTGGTTGGTCAACCGTACGGAAAACGAGGACAAACGTGCCCGTGTGTTGGCGTTGGCTTCCGCTAGTTTCAAGGTGACAGATTGGCTTACATTACAGGGCCGTGGAAATATCGATTATGTGAATGATAAGTATCAGCAGGAAATATACGCTTCTACCTCTCCGGGTATCGCCGGTGAGAACGGGCGTTACATTTATTACACCTACCAGACTACGTTGCTCTATGGGGATTTGATGGCCAAATTGAATAAAAGCTGGGATGATTTCTCCTTGAACGCCGCTATCGGTACGAGCATAACGGACACACGCACCAGTGCGTTGAGGCTGGATTCGAAAACGGCTTCCTTGTATTATCCGAATGTCTTTACGATCGCTAATATTAACATGTCGTCCAGTGCCTACATCGAGGAGTCGGATGACGCACGCCGGCAAATGCAATCCTTTTTTGCTATGGCGCAGTTGGGATATAAGGAAAGCCTTTACTTAGATGTGACCGCACGTAATGACTGGTCATCTACCCTTGCGTTTACGGAACGTAAATCAAGAGGTTTTTTCTATCCTTCAGTCGGTCTTTCTTGGATTATCCCTAAATCCTTTTCGATGCCTTCCTTGATATCTTTTGGGAAAGTACGGGCTTCTTGGAGTAAGGTGGGTAATGATATACCCTTATTCGTTAGCAATACGGTAGGCCATATCGCTGCGGGCGGGATTCCCCAGCCGAATGATACGGCTCCGTTCGGTACCTTGAAGCCGGAGATGAGCAGTTCTTTTGAAATAGGTACCGAATGGAAATTCTTTGATTATCGTATGGACGTGGATCTTACGTTCTATAAGACCAATACGAAAAATCAACTCTTCTCTTTACCTTCTTCCGCTGGAGCCGCATACAAGTATTATTTTGTGAATGCGGGAAATATACAGAATATGGGAGTGGAATTGACGTTCGGTGCGGTTCCTATCTTAACGAATCAGTTTAAATGGAATACGACACTCAACTTTTCCCGGAATAAAAATGAAGTAAAGAAACTACATGATGATTTGGCTAGCTTTATTCAAGGAGATGAAGGATTCTCCTCTAGCTATACGATGCGTTTGGTGGAAGGTGGCTCGTTTGGTGATATCTATGGGAAAGCTTTTGAGCGGGATAAATATGGTGCGATCGTGTATGGTCGGGACGGCTTGCCCCAAGAGATCGGCAGCGGGAATACGGCTAAGGTGGGGAATTGCAATCCGGCGTTCTTATTGGATTGGGGAAATAGTTTCACGTATAAGGATTTCTCGTTCTATTTCTTGATTGACGGGCATTTTGGGGGAGATGTGCTGGCCCAGACTCAGGCTGTGCTTGACCAAACGGGAGTGAGTAAGGTTTCCGGAGAGGCCCGTACGATGGGGTATGTGGATTTGGAAGGGCATCATATTTATAACATAAAAGGATTTTATGAGCAGGTGGGAGGACGAAACGGTGTGACTGAATATTATATGTACGATGCTACCAATATCCGTTTGCGGGAGTTATCTTTGGGATATACGCTACCGAAGAGATTGCTGGGGAGAAAACAATTTCTCAAAAAGGCGGAACTGTCTTTTGTCGCCCGGAATCTATTCTTTATTTATAAAAAGGCTCCATTTGATCCGGATGCCGTGCTTTCGGCGAGCAATAGCAATCAAGGGATTGATATATTCGGGATACCGACTACGAGAAGTGTCGGCTTTAATGTGAAACTTTCATTCTAAGCGTATGAAGACGAGATTTCTGAATAAGATGGCAGGTCTGTTGGCTGTATTACTCCTTTTTTCCTGTACGGGTAAATTCGAGGAGTATAATACCGATAATACGGGTTTTACCGATGAGCAGAAAACGTATGATTATAATACGTTCGGTGTCTGGCTAAAGGTAGTCCAGATGGGGATTTATTTTAATTATGATTGGGGGAGTGGCAAGAACTGGCATTTCCAGACGATGCAAAATCTGAATGCGGATATGTTTTCCGGTTATATGCATGATTTTAAACCCTTCAACGCAGGATTGGGGAATACGGTCTATAATTTGCAGGATGGCTGGAATGGTACGATGTGGGATAATACGTATGGATATATCATGACGGAGATAAAGCAGACGGAAGATCATTCCCGTGATAAATATCCGGCTTTCTATGCGATCGCTAAAATACTGAAAGTAGAGATCATGCATCGGATCTCGGATTATTATGGCCCGATCGTGTATACAAAGTTTGGGGAGTCGGATGCCGGGGTAATGCCGGATTCCCAGAAAGACGCTTATTATGCTTTTTTCCAAGATTTGGGGGAGGCTATTCACCTGCTGTCTGAATATGATGGAGAGGAAACCTTTTCTCGTTTCGATATGATTATGCCGGAGAATTACAGGACGTTTGGGGAATGGATGCGTTTCGCCAACTCATTACGTTTGCGCTTGGCGATTCGTATCGCTATGGCCGACCCTGATAAGGCAAGGGATGAGGCGCATAAGTCGCTGACACATCCAGCCGGTTTGCTGGAGGAGGCTTATGAGGTTGTCGCGGTTTCTACCGCCGGAACCGGCTACTCGAATCCGCTGGGGGAGATCAATAAGGCGTGGGGAGAGGTTTTTATGAACGCTAATATGGAATCGATCCTTAAGGGATATAAAGACCCTCGGTTATCTCGTTATTTTGAGCCTGCTACCGGACAGGGATATTCCGGGGAGTACCGGGGAATCCGGCAAGGGACAGGATTTAATCATTCCCGCTATAGTGAGCATTCGAGAAGCACGATTACCCAGAAAACGGACGCTATCTTAATGACGCCTGCGGAAGTTTGGTTCTTACGTGCGGAGGCAGCCTTGCGGGGCTGGTCCGGGGAGGACGCCGGGACTTGCTATGAGCAAGGCGTACGATCATCGTTCAATCAATGGAGGGTAGGAGAGGCGAACGCTTATTTACAAAGTGATCATGTTGCCGCCGATTTCGTGGATACGTTTACTCCCGACTATTCGGCGAAGGCGCTTTGCTTGGTGTCTCCGGCATGGGATGAAGAAGCCTCTAGGGAGACCAAGCTGGAGAAGATCATTACCCAAAAATGGATCGCTTGTTACCCCGAGGGCTGTGAGGCTTGGGCGGAGCAGAGGCGTACCGGTTATCCCCGTTTGTTCCCGGTTTTGGTGAATAAAAGCAATGGAAAGATCGATACGCGAACGATGATTCGTCGTTTGAATTTCCCGGTTAGCATTATTTCCGGTAACCCGGCTCAATATTCCGCCTTGTGTGAGTATCTGGGAGGTCCGGATACCGGAGGTACCCGCTTATGGTGGGATACCGGAGTGAATTTTCGTGATTAGCGACTAATTTTTCCTCTTCCTGCCGATAGAATACCGAGATTCTTGAAAAAACACTACCTTTGGCACCGAAAATTATAAAAAAAGGGTTTATGTCTTTAAAACGTTTTGGTGTCTCTTTGGAAGACAATCTGTTGGAATCATTGGATCAATATGTGAATGAGAATGGCTTCGCCAATCGTTCACAGGCGATTCGTTTTCTGATAGAGAAGAATGTAGCCGAACGTAAATGGCAATGCAACCATATCGTAGCCGGGACGATCGTGATCATGTATGACCAAGTCAAGAAAGAGATCTCCTTGAAAATCACGGGTATCCAACAAAATTATAAGGATGTGATCTTGTCGTCTTCCCAGTATTATATCAATCAGAATTTTTGCTTGCATATAGTGACGGTGATGGGAACGGCTCACCGCTTGACAGAATTGTCGGATAAGTTGACGACAATCAAAGGCATTAAGCATGGTAAGTTGGTGATGAGCCGGGCGGATTAATGCTTTTTTTTGCAGGCTTGGTAACACGTTTTCTGGTGAACGTGCCACTACGGGATGTTTAAAATGATAAATATTATAGATGTAAGTAGTATATGAGAAAAGAACTTTTACTAGTTTCCGGACTGTTGATAGGCTCCATGGCGTTTGCGATAGATCCGGCAGAGATTGACAGTCTGATCAATTTGAAAGGGGTGGTGGTTTCCGCCAACAAGATCCATGTGAACCGGAACAGTGTGCCGTTATCTATCTCGGTCATCGAACGGGAAGAGATTGAGGCTAGCAGTGAATCGGCGTTGCTTCCCGTATTGTCGGAGCGAGTACCCGGGCTGTTTGTCACGGAAAAAGGGATTACAGGTTTTGGCGTCTCCGAGGGAGCGGCCGGGACGGTTAATATCCGGGGTGTCGGACAGAGTAATAAGGTCTTGATGTTGTTCGACGGACAGCCTCAATGGGCCGGTATATTCGGCCATTCGCTTCCGGATACCTATGTGGCTTCGGACGTGGAAAGGGTGGAGGTGATCCGTGGGCCGGGTTCCTTATTATACGGCTCGAACGCTATGGGAGGTGTCGTGAATATCATTACCCGCCAGCATAATCGGCCGGGACGACGTACACAAGCCCGTATCATGTACGGCTCGTATAACACCCAGAAGTATATGATTAATAATGGGTACAATATCGGTAACTTTAGTAGTTATATCTCCTTGAATCATGACCGCACGGATGGACATCGTCCGGATTCGAAGTTCCATATCACGAATGGTTTCGCTAAGTTAGGATATAAGATTGATGATCATTATAAGGTGACGGGAGACGTAAGCTTAGCTAAGTTCAAGAACCAGAACCCGGGAGAGATAACAAATCCGCTTATCGATAATATAATGAATATCCTGCGAGGTACTACCTCCTTCGCTTTAGAGAATAATTACGGGAAGACAAGTGGTGCCCTTCGTGCTTTCTACAACTGGGGCCATCATAAGATTGATGATGGGTATAATCCGGGCGGGACGCCTAATCCTTATCTGTTTTATTCGGACGATCATAATGCGGGTTTCTTGCTTTATCAGTCTTTCCGCTTGGTGAAAGGGAATAGTTTTACGGTCGGCATCGATTATAAGAACTGGGGTGGTCACGCATGGCAGGATAGTATCAATGATAACCAGAATGAGTTGGTGAATAAGACCGTGAACGAGGTAGCCGGATACGTTATCATGCAGCAGGATCTATTTGACAAGGTAAGCTTGAACGCCGGGGTTCGTTATGAGCATAACAGTATCTTCGGCGGCGAGTGGATTCCGCAGGCCGGCTTCACGGTACGTCCGTTCGAGGGGAACGTGATAAAGGCTTCTTTGTCGAAAGGCTTCCGGAGTCCGAATATACGGGAGATGTACATGTTCCCGCCTCAGAACCCAGATTTGAAACCGGAGCGCATGATGAACTACGAGGTATCCATCGGGCAGACATTTTTGGACGGCAACTTGTTTACGGAGTTGACTGCCTTTTTTATCGACGGGCAGGATATGATCGAGACGACACGTATAGACGGACGGCCTAAGAATGTCAATACGGGTACTTTTACGAATAAAGGTATCGAGTTCGATTCCCGTTACCAGATTCTCAAGAATTTGAGCCTCGATATGAATTATAGCTATTTGCATACGAGCAAGGCCCTGCTGGCGGCTCCGGCACATAAATTTTTCGCTGGCGTGATGTATGCCCCGGGACGTTTCACTTTCAACGTGAACGTACAATCCATTTTCGACCTTTATATCAATACGGCGGACAAGGTGAAAGAGGATTACACGGTTTTGAACGCGAAGGCAGCCTACCGTTTCGGTACACGTGATAAAGGCTTGAATCTATTTGTCAAAGGAGAGAATTTAACGGCTACCCGTTATTCCATCAACGAAGGATTCCCGATGCCGAAGGCGATATTTATGGGAGGTATAGACGTAACTTTCTAGCATGGGTGGAAAAAGAACTTCCCCGAATACTCATATCTCCTTGAATTTTATGTCTACTTTCTAATATTTGTTTTATCTTTGCTTCATCAGAGTTTATTTGATTTTGATTAAAAGAATAAAACGTTATATATATGGATGTGAAAAATGATTTGGGTGGAGGAAAGCCCACGTTGCTAATCGCGGAGGATGAGGAAAGTAATTATTTACTTCTGAAGACCATTTTACATAAATATTGTAATTTGATCCGTGCTAAAACTGGTTTGGAAGCTTTGGCTCTCTTTAAGGAAAACGAGGTGGACTTGATCTTGATGGATATAAAGATGCCTGAGATGACGGGTATCGAGTCCTTGAAAGAAATCCGTAAGCTATCGAAAGATATCCCCGTAATCATGCAGTCGGCTTATGTATTCGACTCTGATATGGAAGCCGCTAAAGAAGCCGGGGCTTCCGGTTTTATCACGAAGCCGATCAATCTAAAGGTATTGAAAAATACGATATCGCAGTATTGTCCGTCGATCGTATGGTAAGGATTTATTAAGATGTTTTAGATTTGTATAAACGGCATTTTGCCGTATTTTTTGTTATTTTTGTAGAAAATCGTCAAGAGGGCGCTTTACAAATGTATTCTAATCTACAAAAATGACATGCTTATGATAAAAAAAGAACATCTTGTATCCGACATTTCTAAACTGAAAAAAGTATATAATCAGAGCTTCCCTTGGTTGGTGACCTTAGCGGAAGAAAGTGAGAACGCAAAGTATTTTAAGGATGCTTTGCGTTCTCTTATTTTATCCCGGCTCACGGAAAAGGAAAGTACCCAAGAAAACGTAGGAATGGCGGTGGCGAGACGTATCCTTCTTTTGATTGAGCATGATGATACTTTCGTGGACGAGCTGTCTACGGGCGAGCGTCTTCCGGTGCGGACGGTCACTTATCTTTGGCAGTTCCTGACCGGCCATTTGGAAAATGAGGTCTCTCCTGATTTATTTATCGACCTATACCATCAGTTTGATTTATTGGAATATCCGGTTGAGATCCTACCGGACCGGGCATTGGTGAAAAGGCAGATGAGCCGCTGGCCGACCGGGCTTGACCCGGAGGTAATCGCTATCCGTGAGAGGAACAAGGAGCGTATCATCTCTTGCTTGATCAAGAAGATAGAAAGACGCCATAGCCCTTCGTCACGTTTTCAGTTCGCCGAGGGCATCTCCTATGAGGAGAAAGAGGCCCGGGTACGTGAATGGTGGAATACCGCTCGTTTCCATTTGTCGATGGCGATCAAGAGTCCTACGGAATTGAACTTCTTTTTGGGATATTCCCTGTCGGACGAGACGATGAGCTTATTGGCCCGTGCCAAAAAGAAGGGGATGCCCTTTTTTGTGACTCCTTATTATCTTTCCCTATTAAATATAGAACATGAGGGGTATGACGACGCTACGGTGCGATCGTACATCATGTACTCGAACGAGCTGGTAGATACGTATGGAAGCATTAAGGCGTGGGAAAAGGAAGACATGGTCGTTGCCGATGAGCCGAACGCGGCGGGTTGGCTATTGCCGGAGGGACATAATATACACCGGAGGTATCCGGAGGTGGCGATCTTGATCCCCGATTCGATGGGGCGTGCCTGCGGTGGATTGTGCGCTTCTTGCCAGCGCATGTATGATTTCCAGAGCGAGCGGTTGAATTTCGATTTCGAGGCTCTGAAGCCTAAGGAGAGTTGGGACCGGAAGTTACGTCGTCTGATGCGTTATTTCGAGGAAGACGCCCAACTGAGGGATATCTTGATAACGGGCGGGGATGCCTTGATGAGCCAGAACGCTACCTTGCGTAAGATATTGGAGGCGGTATATAAGATGGCGGTGCGGAAACGGAAGGCGAACGAGAGCCGTCCGGAGGGCGAGAAGTACGCCGAGTTGCAACGGGTACGGCTAGGTTCCCGGTTGCTGGCTTATCTTCCGTTGCGTGTGACCGATGAGTTGGTCGGTATATTGAGGGAGTTCAAGGAGAAGGCTTCCGCTATCGGCGTGAGCCAGTTCTATATACAAACGCATTTCCAGTCTCCACTGGAGGTGACACCGGAGGCGAGGTGCGCTATCGAGGCGATCTTGGCGGCGGGCTGGACGATCACGAATCAGTTGGTTTATACGGTCTCGGCTTCCCGTAGGGGGCATACGGCGAAATTACGGCAGACCTTAAACGCCCTTGGGGTGGTTTGCTATTATACGTTCTCTGTGAAAGGATTCCGGGAGAATTATGCGGTTTACACCCCGAATAGCCGCTCGTTGCAAGAGGCTCGTGAGGAGAAGATCTTCGGGCTGGTGCTGAAGAAGAAACAGGCGGAGTTGTATGATATGATCCGTAACCAACGTCCTTTAGGCAAGCGTTTGGTTCGTTTCCTGAAGGAAAACGGGTTGTTGTTCGCTGGGACGGATCGTAATGTATTGAACTTGCCCGCTATTGGTAAGAGCATGACTTTCCATACGGTAGGCTTAACTTCCGAAGGAAAACGAATCCTCAAGTTCGATCATGACGGGAGCCGTCGGCATAGCCCGATTATCGATCAAATGGGTGAGGTTTATATCGTGGAGAATAAATCCGTGGCCGCTTACCTTAGGCAATTGAAGGAGATGGGCGAGGATGTCAATGAGTACCGTACGATCTGGAATTATTGCGAGGGAGAGACGGAGCCTCGCTTCAGTATTTATGAATACCCGGCTTATCCCTTTAAGGCCACGGACCGAATGACTAATCTTGAATTATGAATTCTATCCTCATATGTTTGCCTTGGTTTCGTATATTTTGCTTAATTTTGTTTCACTGAATTTAGAAGGATATGATACAGAACGAAAGAGAAATCAGGCATGAGCTTGTGTTACAGGCCGCACGCCGTATGATGACAGCCGCTCGCACGGCTCCTAAAGGCAAGGGTATTGATATCATAGAGATAGCGATGGTGACGGATGGGGATATCTTGCGCTTGTCCGATGAGATGATCCGGATAGCGGCCGAGACCGGATTCAAGTTCCTGCTCCGTGACGCCGAGAATATAAAGAGTGCCGACGCCGTGGTGATTATCGGTACCTCCCAGAAAGTACAAGGCTTGAACTGTGCCCATTGCGGTTTCGATACCTGCGTGGAGAAGCCGGACTTGGTTCCGTGCGCTATTAATTCCGTCGATCTGGGTATCGCTATCGGCTCGGCTTGCGCTACGGCGGCGGACCTGCGTGTGGATACTCGTGTCATGTTCAGCGCCGGCTTGGCGGCCCAGCGATTGGGGCTGTTGGGAGACTGTAAATGCGTGATGGCGATACCGGTCAGCGCCTCGTCGAAGAACCCGTTTTTTGATCGTAAACCGAAAGAAGAACCGAAAAACTAGAAACAAATGAGTGACTCTATTCTAAAATTCGCGAATAAGCTGGAGATACGTTATTCCTTTAATAATAAATCCAATTATATGGATGCCATGACCAAGCACCGGTGTGAGAAGGAGATTCTTACGCTGATACGTTCCTTGGCGGATATGCTGGACGTGAAGCTGACGGTTTACAACGAGCCTTACGATAAGGAGGGTGGTTTCCGTGAGAAGCTGGGCGTGGCTGGGGAGAGTAGCCGCTCTATCTCTATCGTGTTGAACTTGGTGATGCAGATATTGACCCGTCCTTCCTTGTCGGTAGGTGGACAACCGCTGATGGATCGTACGCCGGCGGACGAGGAGGAGATGCAGCGTGAGCTGTTCAAGTTACGCCGTGAACTACGGCTGAAGACTCCGGGGGCTACGCCTTCACACCGCTTGATCGACCTGTTGAACGCCTCGCCCCGTTTCTGTAAGTGTAAGTCTAATTTCTACGAGGCTTTGAAAGGGTATCCGAAGGTGACGAAAATCTCGGTACGTGAGTTGAACGAGAAGGATCGCAACCGTTCCGGTTCGCTGGAGGTGAAACGGGACCAGTTCGATTATTTTATCTTGCGTAGCGACGATCTGCCTACGGTCAAGGATAATAAGGCCACGATAGAGATCATCTCGCCGGTACTGAAAGATAGTAAGTATCGGTGGAAAGGTATCTACAACAAGGGAGGCGAGACGATCGATTTCTATATGCAAGATGAGGATTTCAAGAAACAGATGTTCGAGGACAAGATCTCGTTCACGAGCGGTATGTGCATCGATTGCGTCTTGGAGATCGCCCGCCGTCTGTCGGAGCTAGGAGAGGTGGTCAACGTGAGCTATACCGTGACTACGGTGATACGTACCCGTTTCGATAAGATGGAGATCGTCACCCCTCAAGGCAAGCGGCATCTTCGTAAACTGGAAGCCGCGAAGAAACAGCTTACGCTGGATTTGTTCGGCTAATCCGACAGCGGTATTCCCATCGCTCCCAAACACTACCGTGTTCCCACCTGAACACAGTAGTATTCATCAGCGAACACAATAGTATTCAATCCCGGACACAATAGTCTTTTTGCTTTGAATACTATTGTGTTTTTTCGTAAGGACGGGCAGTCTATACGAGTGTATATTTCCTCGGATAATTGAATAAGATCGCCAATAAGGCGCCTGCTCCCAATAGATACGGGTAGTAAAGATATTGCATGATCTCGATAGGGGAGACATGCCCGAGTCCGGCGGCCATCAACATCTGGGCGCCGTAGGGGATGATTCCCTGTACGAAGCAAGAGAAGATATCCAATAGGCTGGCGCTGCGGCGGGGATCAATCTTGAACCGGTCCGCTATATCCTTGGCGATCGGGCCGGCCATGATGAGGGCGATCGTATTGTTGGCCGTGCAGAGGTTGGCGAAGCTCACCAAGGCCGCTATGCTCATCTCGGCCCCCTTGGAGGAATGGATGCGGGAGGTAAGCTTGCGGATGATCCAGTCGATACCCCCGTTATAACGGATCATCTCCAACATGCCTCCTGCCAGAAGCGTCACGATAATCAGCTCGCCCATATTGGTGATACCTAATCCCATGGAGGCGTTCCAGCCCCAGATATCAAAGCTACCGGTCCACAGACCTACTATACCGGACAGGACGATCCCGATGAATAGCACCAGCATGACATTGATCCCGCAAACGGCGGTTACCAACACCACCAGATAAGGGATCACCTTGACCCATTCGATCGGGGCGGGGGCGTAAGCGTTCTCCACGCCGCTTCCCACCAGCACGTATATCAATCCGGTCAGGATCGCTATCGGGAGGGCGATACGGATATTCACCTTGAACTTATCGGACATCTGGCAACCCTGCGTGCGGGTAGCTACGATAGTCGTATCGGATATGAACGACAGGTTATCGCCGAACATGGCGCCGCTCACCACGACACCCAGCATAAGGGCGTCCGGCATCCCCGTCTTGTCCGCTATACCGACAGCTACCGGGGCCAAGGCCACGATCGTGCCCACCGACGTACCTACCGAGATGGATATGAAGCAAGCGGCTAGGAAGATTCCGGCCGCCAACAGGTTACCGGGCAGGATGGACATCGCCAGATTCACGGTAGCGTCTACGGCACCCATCGCCTTGGCGGTCTGCGCGAAGGCACCGGCGAGGATGAAGATCAATACCATCAGCATGATATTGCTGTTGGCCGCCCCCCGGCAGAACTGCTCGATGCGGTTGCTTAATTTGCCTCCCTTGGAGATCGCTATCGCTACGATCGAGGAGATGACGAAGGCTACCGTTATCGGCATTTTATAGAAATCTCCCGCCACGATAGATACCACCAAATAAGTCAATAAGAATACCACCAGCGGTGTCAACGCCCAAGCGTTCGGTCTGCGTTCCAACTCCCCCATTTTTTCTTATCTCTCTTAAATTAACTGTCAACTGTCAATTCTCTACGTCCCTTCTCTTAGAAGGAGAACCGCAGCGCTATACGCACGCCCCCCTTCTTGATATTCGGTTGGTCCAGATACGTCAACCGGCGGTAATAATCGATCCGTAATATCTTGAAGATGTTCTCCAGACCTACGCTGGCCTCCAGGTAAGGTGTACGGCCCATCGGCGAGGTTCCCTCGGGGAAGCGGTATAGTCCCGTCGGGTCCAAGGCCGGGTTATTCTTATCGGTCAGTCCTCCGTAGAAACCGCTGAACGATATCACCTCACGCAAACGTAGCCACTTCACGCCGGGAATACGGTTTAAGATCCATCCCTTCATATAATACGTGAAGTAGAACGAAACATACTGGTCGCTTACGAACTCCAGCGCACGCATCATGTTGAAGGCTTGCGGCTGGATCGTGATGGACTGGTTGGTATTCGGCATGATGAGCAAGGGGAAAGGGACCTTGTCCCATACCTTGCCCGCCGTCACCAAGGCGTCGATATGTCCGAAGGAAGAGAGCCAGATCCGTTTCTCGGCGCTGATCTCCGTATGGTTGTAGTTGAAGTCGCCCCCCAACACGTTCTTCAATCCCATCTGATGGGATAGCTTGAATACGGGAGCGTCTTTCGAGAGGTTGAAAAGCGAGTTCTTACCCTCTCGTCCGTTATAGGCACGCTCGCCCGGGGCGAAACGAAGCTGGGCCCCTAGCTCCGTGTTGGTGAAACTCTTTAGGTTCGTCAATGTCCCGTCGGCGTTGTAACGGTCGTAGCGGAGCGTTCCGGCCGCCTCGTTGTTCTCGTTCCGCGCCCAAGTGGTAAGGGTCAGGCCATTCAGCCATTCCTTCTGGTACTGGAGCATGGTCTTGCGGATGTATTGCATCATGGTGACGGGCTCGCCCACCTTCCATGCCACGAACATATTATCCTTGCTGGTGAAGAGGAAGTCCTGACCGGGCGTATATACGTCGTACTCTTGGATCGCGGAGATGTTGTTCACCGGGCTTTCTCCCTCGTGATATTTCTTCTTGTTCACGCTATACGTCAGCTTGGCGTTATACTTTAGCTTACGGTCGTTTACGCCATAGGCCAGATAACCGCTACCGAACCAGTGCGGGTTGAGGTTTGCCGTCGTCATACCTCCCACACGCATGCGGAAGCCCTCCAGATGGTTGGCGCTGAACGTGGTATTCATCGGTCCGAAATCGAACTTGCTCTTATCCTTGTCCGCCGTGGTCGGGATATAACCGGTGATCAATATCTCGGCGGTCTTGATGATCACGTTGAAAGCCGGTACCTTGCGAAGTTGCGCCAGCAAGTCGTCCAAGGCGCTCTCTTTCTCTTTCAAGGGGACATGGCGGTTGTGTATCCAGAAGGTGTCGGTCTGGGCGGTGGCTTCGGGCAACTCATGGATCGGGCCGAGAAGACCGAAGATCGAGTCGGCGTTCTGCACGTCGAACTGATACTTATCGAAATTCCTTAGCTGGTGGGCATAGAGCTGTTGCGCCCCTTTTACGATATAGAAATTAACGTAGGTATTCTCGTTGGCGAGCACCCAAGTGCTATCCGGCATCCGCTTGAACTCTTGCTCGATCCGAAGCTTGTCCACCCAGTTGAGGTTGATGTTCGCCGGGGTGTTCAAGAGGAATTTCTTGACGGCGTAATTACCGTCCAGCGTGATGTACAAGCGGCCCGTGAAGCCGTAGCTCTGGCTGTTTACGGGAACGAAGGCGAGATCCACACATTTATCTCCGGCTACGTCCACCGTATCCATGATATAATATTTGTAATAGGAGACGGCCAGCGTGGAAGATAACGGGCTCACGAAACGGTTCAACAAGATATTGATATTGTTGTCGAAGATATTGACGCCCTTGAATATCTCCTCAAGGTTGGCGGTGATGGCGCCTCCATCGTCCAATGTCTTGTCGATACCCTGCTGGCGCTTGGCCTTGGTGATCGTCTTCTCCGCCTTGGGATGTTTGCGGTAGTATTGGTCGGAGATCGTCTCACGGACGGAGATCGTCAGGATCGGTTTCCCGTTGAACTCCGAGGTATCCAGATAGTTCTTGATGAACTTGAATTTCTTCAGGAACTTATTCTTCTCGAGATTGGGGTTGAAGTCGTCCAGCGACATGCTGAGCTTCTCGTACACCTCGCTTTGGTACTCGTCCTTCGCCTCGATGCGGTTGTCGTTCTTATGCTCTATGACTTTCTTGATCAGTTCCACGGCGGGGTTGTCCTTGCGGGAATATTTCTCGCGCTTAGGCTTGACGACTACCTCGGCAATCTCGAACGAGGTAGGCCGGAGGAGCACGTTGAGGGCGTTGTTCTTTTGCCCCGCCTTTAGGTTTACGACCTTATTGTCATATCCAAGCGAGGATACGACCAGCCGGGTAAGCCCTTTGTCATTCTGGAGGCTGAAAGCCCCGTCATCGTCGGTCATCGCCCCGATCGTCGAGTTCTCGAACATGACGGATACGTAGGATAGGGGTTCCCCGCTTACGGAGTCTCTCACGATTCCGGATGCGGAAGTTATGCTCTGGGCGTATAGGACGGAAATGCCGGTCACGAATTGTAACAGGACTAGCAAAGTGATATAGCGAATAGATCTTATCATGTAAATGTCTCGTTATTCCTTCACGGATAATACTGTTGGCAAAGGTATGTTTTTTTCGTGGGAGGGAGGGGGGAGAGGCTATTAATAATCATTAATCACCGGGTTTCCCACCGCTCGATGGGAAACCCGGCGGTAGAAAACGCGAGCTTCATTATTTAACGAAAAAGATCTTCATTATTTTATATCTCTGATGGCGAGTCGCTGTCGGTAGCGGGCTTGTCGCCTTCTTGTTTCTTGGCAGCTGCGGCCCTCGCCTGCGCTATGCGTTGGTTGTAGAGGGCGTTCGTCTCGTCGACCAGCGCATTGAGGCGGTTGATGAAGGCGGCGGTCTCTTGAGTGGGCTTCACCACGCTTTGCGCGAAGGCGTAGGTGGACATCTCGTCGTATTCCTCGTCCATGCGTAGGCGGATTTTCTTGGCGCTCTCTACGGGGTCGTCCGCCTTGGCGTTGGCGCGTTGCTCGGTGAGCGTGGCGTATTGCTTGTTCTTCTCTTTCAGCGCTGCTACTACTTCGGTGAGGTTGATCGCCGCCAGCGCCTCGGGCATCCCGGCCTTGTCGAGGTCTACCAGCAAGCCCTCGATGGCGGCCGTCTCCTGCAAGTTGGCGAGGCGTGCGGCGCCGATGTAGGGCTTCACGGGAAGGTATAGCTTCTCGGCCGCCGTGCGTTGCGCCGCCAGCGGGCTTTTCGTCATTTGGGTAATAGTGGAAGTAATGAAGATCAAGAGATCATCCCTCTCCTTGTCGAGGGCGGACATCTGCGCGGTCTCCTCGCTGGCCGAGGATTGGTTCACGGCGTCGGTCAATAGGGCGAAATCGGCGGCGAAGGCCGTACGAAGTTCTTGGGGGATGCCCAGCGGGTCGTTCGGGTCGAAGCTGATCTCGTCGGGAGATTCCGAGTCGCCTCCGCCACCTGCGAGCAGGTTCCCGTAGCGGGCCATGAAGGTTCGGTACTCGGCGTTGTTCAATCTCTGTAAATAAATAATATTCACCTTGGTTATTTTTTCCATATCTGAAAATTTTAGGAGGATCGCTAGATCCGTTTTACAGTGCTAAAGGTATGATAATTTTGGGATCCAGCCACCAAAACCTATTGCATTTTTCATATATTCGGGCTTACATCGGGCATGAAATGGAATTTCAATTTTGAAATGGGGCCTACATTGGGTGCGAAACGGAATTTCAATTTTGAAACTGGGCTTGCATTGGACGCAAGGTGGAATTTCAATTTTGAAATGGGGCTTACATTGGGTGTGAAACGGAATTTCAAGTTTGAGACTGGGCTTACATCGGGTGCGAGGTGGAATTTCAAATTTGAAATGGGACTTATATCGGGCGCGAGGTCAAATCTGTAAAAAATGCGAGGCCCAACCTTGGTGGCCGGGCCTCGCCGATAAATCATTTCTTCTTGATCACGATGATACGCGTGCCGCCCTCGGGCTGTACCAGATCCCCGATCTGCTTGCCATTGTCATCTAACGTAGGAACCAAGAACGGATAATATTCCGGGTTGTAATACTGCTTCGTGCTTAGGGAGCCTTCTCGGGGACGCATGGAGTAGGCGAGCTCGCCGCGTCTCTACAACGCCTCCTTGTTCCACTTGTTCAGCGGGTTCTTCCCCTCGGGGGTATAGAGCTGGGCGATACGGGCGGCGTAGGCTTTCTCTACCTTGCCCCGGACGATCTTCATGGTGCTGTTTACCATGCCGTTTTGCTCGGTGAAAGGCTCGGGGAGGATGGCGAAGGTGGTCGGCAACCAACGATCCGGGAGCATACTAGACAGGTCGCCTCCCTTGCGGAAACGGTCGATCTGGCGCTGGATGGTACGGATGGCCTCTTCCCGGCCTTGGTCGCTCGAGAGGTCCAGACTCTGGTGGGCCAGATGCTTCCGCAACCGTTCTTTGTTAGGGACCAACAGGGCGGTCGTGTACGGACTCTGGTTATTGTACAGGATCAGCTGGTCGATGCAAGAGGAATGCTCTACCAAGGCCTCCTCTATACCCTCCGGACTGTATTTCTCCCCGTCGCTTCCGATCAGCAGGCTCTTGAAACGCCCCAACACATAAAGAAGCCCGTCACGCATATATCCCATATCCCCGGTGTACAGCCAACCCTCCTTTACGGTATCGGCCGTCGATGCCGGGTTCTTCCAGTAGCCGGCCATCACGTTCTCTCCCCGGATGACGATCTCGCCTTTCTCCCCCGGAGGAAGTACGTTGCCGTCCATGTCGCAGATCTTTAGGTCGAGGGGCCGCACCAATACGCCGCTACTGCCGAAGACGTGGCGGCGGGGGCCGTTGGTCGAGATGATCGGTGTCGCCTCGCTCAGCCCGTATCCTTGGTACATCGGGATTCCCAAGGCGTAATAGAACTTCTGCAAGTCCTTATCCAGCAAGGCACCCCCTCCGATAAAGAACTTCAGCTCGCCCCCGAAGTTCTCACGGACTTTCGTGAACAATAGCTTGTCGAACAAACGGATCAGTGGTTTCAAGAAGACGCGGAAGCCTTTTCCTTCCTCCTCGTCGCTATCCCCGTTATAGATATAACCGATCCGTAGGGCTAGGTTGAAAAGGCGGACGGCGTTCTTGCCTCGCGCTCGGATACCCTGCTCGATATTCTTCTTGAAGTTCTTCGCCAAGGCGGGGACGCTCAGTATCAGGTACGGCTTGAACTCCTTTATATTGATAGGGATATTCTTCAAGGTCTCCATACCGGTACGCCCTACCTGCACGGTAGCTACCGAGGCTCCCTTCGACATGAAGATGTAGAATCCTACCACGTGGGCGAAGCAATGGTCCAGCGGGAGGATCACCAGCGTACGCCACGTATCGTCTATATCCACGCAAGTGAGCGCTTGCTCCACGTTCGCCGTATAGTTACGGTGGGTGAGGATCACGCCTTTCGGATCGGCGGTCGTGCCGGAGGTATAGGTGATGGTGGCGTAATCATCGTTGCCCAGCGATTGCCCGATCGCCAAGAACTCCTCTAGCGGATGAATACCCAGATAGACCTTCCCCATCCGGCGTATCTCGGACAGCGACATCTCACGGTCTTGGTATTCCGCTTGCTCGTCGAGTACGATGATCTTCCGTACGGCGGGGAGCTCATCCTTGATCGCCCGGATCTTCCCCAGTTGCTGGCCCGATACCATGATATATTTCACGTCGGCGTGGACGAGGCGGAATAAGAGGTCATTCGCCTCCTCCAGCTTGATGGATAGGGGGACATTGGTGGCCCCGGCGTAAAACATGGCCAGCTCTCCGATGATCCATGCGTTGCGGCCCTCGCTCAGCAAAGCCATGTTATCCCCTTTCCGCACGCCCAGCGATACGAGGCCCGCGCCTTCCTCATAGACGAGGTCTCGAACCTCGGAGTAAGTGGTTGGCTCGAATCGCTTGCCCGTCTTCTCCCATAAAAAAGGATTACTGGGGAAGCGCTTCACTGAACTCTCAAAAAGGTCTATAATCGTTTTCTTTTCCATATCTTTTCGTGTTTGTAAGAGGATGTGTCAAAAGTCGGTTGAGTTTATTTTTTCCATCTCTTGCAGGTAGCCGCATGCCGCTTCCACCGTAGGGACGTTCTTGATCACGATACTTCGCTTGCCGTTCTGCTCCCGGAGGTTGCATTCACGGGGATGCTTCTGGATGAAGCCCAGCAGCTTGCCGAACGCCTCGCTTTGGTAATACGGGCTATCCGGGTTATTCACCAAGAAGAGGCTCATCTGCCCTTTCTTCAGGACCACTTTCTCCATGCCCAGTCTCTTGGCCATACGACGGAGGCGCACGATCCGGATCAACTCCTTGCCCTCCTTCGGTATCTTGCCGAAGCGGTCTTTCAGGCGCTCCGTAAAGGCGAGGATGTCACGTTCCTCCTCCATATTATCCAACTCCCGGTATAGGGAGATACGTTCCGAGTCGTTGGGGATGTAGGTGGGAGGGAACATCAATTCTAGATCGCTCTCGATATAGGTCTCCCGGACGTACTCGCTGCCCGTATCCCGGTGCCCTTCGGTGTTATCGGCGTAAAGATCGGCGAATTCCTCGCTTTTCAACTCGTCTACCGCCTCCTCCAAGATCTTCTGGTACGTCTCGTAACCCAGATCCGCTATGAAACCGCTTTGCTCGGCCCCCAACATATTGCCGGCCCCCCGGATATCGAGGTCTTGCATGGCGATATGGATACCGCTACCCAGCTCGGAGAAGTTCTCGATCGCTTGCAACCTGCGCCGTGCCTCCTGCGTCAGCGAGGTGAGGGGCGGGGAAAGGAGGTAGCAGAAGGCTTTCCGATTGCTTCGTCCTACCCGTCCGCGTAGCTGATGGAGGTCGCTAAGCCCGAATTGCTGGGCGTTGTTGATGATGATGGTGTTGGCGTTGGGCACGTCGATGCCGCTCTCCACGATACTGGTGGCTATCAATACGTCATACTCATAATTCACGAAATCGAGGATGATCTTTTCTAGCTTCTCCGGTTCCATCTGCCCGTGCCCCACGGCTACCCGTGCGTCGGGGACTTCTCGCCGTACCAAGGCTTCCATCTCGTAAATGTTCTGGATACGGTTGTTGATGAAGAACACCTGCCCGTTCCGGCTCATCTCGAAATTGATCGCTTCCCGGATGATATCGGGGTTGAAACGCTCCACCTCCGTCTGCACGGGATAACGGTTGGGCGGTGGCGTGGTGATGCTGGAAAGATCCCGGGCCCCCATCAAGGAGAACTGTAGGGTACGGGGGATCGGGGTGGCCGTCATTGTCAAGGTGTCCACGTTCACCTTCAGTTGCCGAAGCTTCTCCTTGACGGATACCCCGAACTTCTGCTCCTCGTCGATGATAAGCAAGCCCAGATCCTTGAAACGTACATCCTTGCCGACGATCCGGTGGGTGCCGATCAAGATATTCACCTCGCCCTCTTTCAGCTCTTTCAAGGTAGCCTTGATTTGCGCGGCCGTACGGGCCCGGCTGATATAATCGATCTTGCAAGGGAAATCCTTCAAGCGCTCACAAAACGTCTGGTAATGCTGGAAAGCCAGTACGGTGGTGGGTACCAACACGGCCACCTGCTTATTGTCCGATACCGCCTTGAATGCCGCGCGGATAGCTACCTCGGTCTTTCCGAAACCAACGTCTCCACAAATCAATCGGTCCATTGGACGGGTACTTTCCATATCCGCCTTGACCTCGGCGGTAGCCTTCATCTGGTCCGGCGTGTCCTCATAGATGAAGCTGGCTTCCAGCTCATGCTGCATGAAGCTGTCCGGCGTGTAGGCGAAACCCGTCTCTTGCTTGCGTTTGGAATAGAGGAGGATCAAGTCCCGGGCGATATCCTTCACCTTCGCCTTGGTACGTTCCTTCATCTTTTCCCATGCGCCTGTGCCGAGCTTGCTCAACTTAGGCGGCTCGCCGCTCTCTTTCCCCTTGTATTTCGATAATTTATGCAGGGAATGGATGCTGACGAATATAATATCGTTATTCTGATAAATCAATTTGATGGCCTCTTGCATCTTACCGTTCACCTCGGTGCGTACCAATCCCCCGAACTGTCCTACGCCATGGTCGATATGTACGATATAATCCCCCTGCGAGAACTGGTTCAGCTCCTTGAGCGAAAGGGTGATCTTTCCGCTTCGTGCCTTATCGCTCTTCAAGTTGAACTTGTGGAAGCGGTCGAACAATTGATGGTCGGTGAAAAAGCAGATGCGTAGCGTATCGTCGGCGAATCCCTCGTGTATCGTGCGGTTTACGGCGGTGAAAGGGATATTGTCGCCCCTATCCTCGAAAATCATCCGGATACGGTTGGCTTGTTTCTCTTGATCGCTCAATATATATAATGTATAGCCCTCGTCGAGGTATTTATGGAACGACTCGCTCACCCGGTCGAAATTCTTATGATAGATCGGCTGCGTTTGCGTAGAGAAATGGATGGTAGCGTCCGCCGTTCCCATCGGCCGTGCCCCGAAATGAATGCGACAGAAATCCAAGACCTCCCGTAGGAAGTCCTCGCCCCGGACTAATTTCTTCCGCATCTGGTCGATATCGGCGAAGGATTCCTCGTCGGCTACCACCGGATCGTCGTTCCATACGCTTCCGATGCGCTCCTTGCACCATGCGAGATCTCTCGCCGCTATGCAGGTGTTCCGGGGGAGGGAGCCTAGCAAGGAAGTACTATCCTTGGCGTTCTTGCTCATCTCCGGGACGATATAGATGCTGTCCAGTTTCTCCTTGCTGAGTTGCGTCTCCACGTCGAACGTACGGATGGTCTCCACCTCGTCGCCGAAAAAGTCGATACGGTAGGGAAACTCGTTGGAGAAAGAGAAAACGTCGAGGATACTGCCACGGAGGGCGTACTGCCCCGGCTCATATACATAATCGACCTGCTCGAAGCCATACTCGTCCAGCACGTCGGAGACAAACATATTATCCAGCTTCTCGCCCACGCTGATCTTCAAGGTGTTCTCCTTCAATACCTCCCGGGCCACGACTCGTTCCGCCAAAGCGTCCGGATACGTGACGATCACGAAAGAGGCGTCCGGGTCTTGCAACCGGCTGAGTACCTCGGTGCGCAGGATCTCGTTCGCCGGATCGACATGCCCGTACTTGATGGCCCTCCGGTAAGCGGATGGGAAGAAGTATACCTCATTGCTGGCGGTAAGTTGCATCAAGTCGTGATAGAAATAGCCGGCTTCCTCTTGGTCGTTCAACACGCACACATAACTTCCCCTTCCTTTCGTAAAAAGAGAGGCGATCGTCATTGCCGGACCCGAGCCATTCAGTCCCTTTAGGAATATATTGCGGGACGTATCGTTTTTCAGTAAGGTGTCCAGCGCCGTCACTTGCGGGTGAGCGGCATATAGTTTCAATAATTCTTGTACTTCCAAAGCGAAATCTTGTTTCCGCGAAGGTAACCTTTTTGCTTAAGTTTTTATAGGTGTTCGTCCGGTTTCTTTCTTTATCAAGTAACTAATCCTTGATAAAGACGACTATTGATATTGGTAAATCCGTAAATGTGGTAAGAGAATCTGTAAATTTGCTAAGTGGCTATAGAACGGACTCATCTATCTTTGCCATCCTCTGCGCAAGAAATTTTCTGATAGACGGAGGCGCCGGCTTCATTCTTTTACGGCTCTCTAAAACCACAGTGAGGATTCGAGTAGGGGATTTTGGGGGAAATGCTTTTGGGCCCCCTGAAAAAGGGAGACTTATCGTATATTTTTATGTATGTTGTAGTTCCTTGCCGTATGATTCTGTAAAAAGTCGTACGTGTTTTTCGAAAATGATAATCGTCTTTTTAAAATGTTAGTATCCAATTATTTATGTATTCATGTCATTTGCATACTTATTGTATGGAATAGTTTAATAAATTTCCTCTATCTTGATATAAAAATTATCTGTTTGACAGCTACTTATACTTGCCGTATCTTTGTGGTACAAGAAAAGCAAAAAGTATAACAAATTAAAAAGTAGCAATTATGAGAACATTAGATTATATCCACTTAGACGCATCAGCGGTAAGTAACGTAGTAGCAAGCTTGAAACAATTATTGGCGGACTACCAAGTATTCTATACGAACCTTCGTGGTTTCCACTGGAATATCAAGGGACACGGTTTCTTCGTTCTTCATAGTAAATTTGAGGATATGTACAACAACGCTGCCGAGAAGGTTGACGAGTTGGCGGAACGTATCCTGATGTTGGGAGGCGAGCCGGAGAACAAGTTCAGCGAGTACCTGAAAGTAGCCCGTGTAAAAGAGGTATCAGGCGTATCCTGTGGTGACGAGGCGTTAAAGAATATTCTTGATACGTATGGTCATTTGATCGATGAGGAACGTAAACTTCTTTCCTTGGCATCCGGGGCGGGAGATGAGGCTACGGTCGCTTTGATGAGCGATTATCTGAAAGAACAAGAGAAGTTGGTTTGGATGTTAGTAGCATATTCAACTTGCGATTGCAAGAAGTAAAAAAGGTGATTCATTGCGTTTGGAGAAGGTCGGAAGTGATTCCGGCCTTTTTCTGTTGGTGCCAATAGGGGTTTTTTATTGTTTCATGTCTTATTCATATATGTCGTTCGATTATTTTATCAAAATAAAAAGTATATGAAAAGAGTTGTATTATTTGCGATGGTGTTAATGTTGGGTGTAATATCGGTACAAGCCCAGTGGTCGGTAGTTCCGGAAGCGGGTATGACAGTGATGAAGGCGGGTCCAATGGTTGATTGGAAACCGAGTTGGAAGATTGGGGTAGGAGTGGAATATCAGTTGAAGCCGGAATTTCTCTCTCTGAAGTCTGGTTTGTATTATACGCAAAGGGGATATAGTAATGACAAATTTCCCGGATATGGATATGGGTGTTATTGGTGGGCAGTGCCGGGACCTACTTATGATCCGTATGGATATGCGTATGATTACTCAAATAAGGTGACACGAAATTTCTTGCAATTACCGATTATGGCTAATTTCTCATTCAAATTAGCTGAGGATATTCGTTTGAATGTTGGAGTAGGCCCTTATATAGCCGTAAGCGTATTGGATAAAGGAATGTTCGGGGGATGGTCTGTCGCTTCGGAAGAATCCGCTAAGTTTTATACCCATGATCCCTGTGAAGGGCTTCGTGCTTTTGATTGGGGGATAAGTGCCACTGTAGGTGTGGAAATAAAACAATGCTTTATCAATTTTGGCTATGATGTATCGTTAGGTAAAGAGTATAAGGGAGGATCGATCGAGGCGAATTACCATACTTTGGCTCTTACCGCAGGATATAAGTTTAAATTGGGTAAATAGAAACCCAAGTTCTATCGCAAGTCTTCCTGCTGATCGTTTAAATATAGATTCTATCTATATATGTATAGGAATTATCTGTTTGACAGTTGTTTATATTTGCCATATCTTTGCAATATAAGAAAAACGAAAAGTATAACAATTAAAAAATAGCAGTATGAAAACATTAGATTATCTTCATTTAGACGCATCAGCGGTAAGTAACGTAGTAGCAAGCTTGAAACAATTATTGGCGGACTACCAAGTATTCTATACGAACCTTCGTGGTTTCCACTGGAATATCAAGGGACACGGTTTCTTCGTTCTTCATAGTAAATTTGAGGATATGTACAACAACGCTGCCGAGAAGGTTGACGAGTTGGCGGAACGTATCCTGATGTTGGGAGGCGAGCCGGAGAACAAGTTCAGCGAGTATTTGAAAGTAGCCCGTGTAAAAGAGGTATCAGGCGTATCTTGCGGTGATGAGGCGTTAAAGAATATTCTTGATACATACGGTCATCTGATCGGTGAGGAGCGTAAACTTCTTTCCTTGGCATCTGAGGCAGGCGATGAGGCTACGGTCGCTTTGATGAGCGATTATCTGAAAGAACAGGAGAAGTTGGTTTGGATGTTAGTAGCCTACTCAACTTGCGATTGCAAGAAATAAAAATAGTAGATTCATTGCGTTTAAAGAAGGCCGGAAGAGATTCCGGCTTTTTTGTTCTATGATATTTATGCTCTGCAACATACTTAACACCTTTTTACATATTTCGTATCTTGTTTAAATTCATCACTGCTATATTTGATTCAAATCTGAAACGCAATTTCAAATATGGAAAACACGCTACCAAATATGGAAAAAGTGGATGAGAACTATAAAGTGCCTAATTTAGAGAAGGGCATTGCGGTTCTTGAGTACCTTTCCTTGCGGTCGGCGGGGGAAACATTGCAAGATATTAAGTCGGCGCTCGATATATCTCAGACTACGGCTTACCGTATTTTGAATACATTGGTGCGGCTGGAATATCTTAATTTTAGTGAAGACACGAAACGCTATAAACTTTCCCGAAAATTATTGACTCTTGGTTTCAGATCCTTGAATGAACACAATCTTTTAGAGACCGTCTTGCCACATTTGCGTGATTTACGTGATCAAGTGAAAGAGACCGCTTGCTTTGGTGTCTTGGGAGATGAGAAAGGGATTTTTATCGAACAAGCGCAAGGACATCATACGTTTCGTTTCGTCCTGTCGCCGGGAAAGCCGTTTGAGTTGCATTGTTCGGCTCCCGGAAAGGCGATTATGGCTTATTTGCCGAAGACGGTGCGAGATCGCTACCTGTCCTACATGACGTTTACACGGTATAATTCCCGGACGATCACTTCTCGTGAGGCCTATCTGGAGGAATTAGAAAGGGTTGGCAAACTGGGGTATGCCATGGATAATGAGGAGGAGCTGAGCGGCGTGATCTGTGTAGGCGCCCCGATCTTTAATTATACGGGATATCCTTGTGGAGCGATTTGGATCTCCGGCCCGAAAGACCGCTTATCGAAAGAGGTGGTGAAAAATACGGTGAAGGCGATCAAGGAGGTTGCCGGGGTAATCTCGAACGAACTAGGATTTAGAAAATAAGGAATACAAAATATACCATGAACACACGAAAATACTTGATAAAAAACTCATTGGTGGCTTGTCTTGTCGGCTGTTGCGTTTCTCTCGCTTCAGCCGGCAACCCACCTTTCTTTACTACGGATGCCGTATTGAACGCGAAGGGGGAGCTATTAATGACACAGAAAGGAACGAGACATCTGGATATCTTTTCAGCGGACGGTAAGAGCTTGCTTCATTCGTTTCCGTTTGATGAGATCCCGACCGGGTTGCTTCCGGATGGGGATAAGGTGTATGTGACGACCTTCGAGAAGACCGGCCGCTTACAAGTGCTTTCCTTGGAATCGGGTAGGGTGGAAGCGGCCATACCGACGGGATCGGGAGCCTGCCATCCGATGTTCGGACCGGATAAGAAACATATATATGTATGTAATCAGTTCGATAATTCGGTGGTCGAGGTGGATCCGGTGATGCGCAAGGTAGTCCGGAGCGTGAAAGTGTTACGTGAGCCTAAATCTGCGGTATTCAGCAAGGATGGTAAATACATGTTTGTCACGAATTTCTTGCCCTCGCAGCGGGCGGACGTAGATGTGGTGGCCGCTTGCGTATCGGTAATCGAGATGGATGGGTTTACGAAAGTGAAAGATATCCAATTGGCGAATGGTAGCAATGCCTTACGGGGGATGTGTATCACGCCGGATGGGAAATATATATACGTGTCTCATAACTTGGGACGATTCACGGTACCTACTTCCCAACTTCAACAAGGTTGGATGAACACGAGTGCTTTCAGCGTGATCGATGTGGCGAAGCAGGAATTCGTTGGGGCGGTATTGGTGGACGAGCCGGATCGTGGCGCTGCCGGTATCTGGAGTATCGCTTGCGATGACAAGCATATCTTTATCACGCATAGCGGTACGCATGAGGTAAGCGTGATCGATCATCCGGCGATGTTGGCGAAGTTTGAGTCTTATAAGGATAAGAGCCGTCTGGATTACGACTTGAATTTCTTGTATGGACTTCGTGAGCGAGTTCCCTTACAAGGAAACGGTCCCCGAAATTTTATATTTTCGGGAGATAAGTTGATAATCCCTACTTATTTCGCCGATATCTTGAATACCGTCGATATAAATACATTGGAGGTAACGGCTACCGACATGAATCCGGGTCGTACGGAAACGCCGGAGAACAAGGGCGAGAAATATTTTAACGATGCGAATCATTGTTATCAAGGCTGGCAGAGTTGTAATGGTTGCCATCCGGGGGATGCCCGTACGGACGGGATGAACTGGGACTTGATGAATGATGGAGTTGGTAACTCGAAGAATTGTAAGAGCATGTTGTATTCGCATGTGACTCCCCCAAGCATGATCTCGGGTGTTCGTGAGAGTGCGGAATATGCGGTACGTGCCGGTTTTAAGTTCATCCAGTTTTTTGAGCCAGAAGAGGAAATGGCGAAATGTGTGGACGCTTATATGAAATCCTTGCGTCCGGTGCCTAGCCCGTATTTAGTAAATGGGGAATTATCGGATAAGGCGAAAGAGGGAAGAAAGGTGTTTGAGAAACTGAAATGTGGCGAGTGTCATAGCGGTCCTTATTATACGGATATGAAGATGCACCGTATCGGCGAGGATATCGAATTTGAGAAAGGGTGGGACACTCCTACTTTGATTGAGGTTTGGCGTACGGCTCCTTATCTGTTTGATGGGCGTGCGGCTACCATGGAAGAGGTGTTCGAGGTCCATAAGCATGGTATCGATAAAAAGGTCTCCAAGAAAGATGTCGAGGCATTAACGGAATATGTAAACTCCCTGTAAAATAAAAGGATATGAATTATTGTGAGAAAATACATTATACGATATTAAACACTGAGCCGGCTGAGTTTGCGGTTATGGTGGACGATCTATTGTCTCAATTACCTCAAAACGAGGTGATCATGAGACTGGCCTTTTTCGGTACTCCGGGTACGAATGAGGAATACGTGGCACGCCGGGTTTTGCTGCGGGAGAAAATCCGTCGGTATTATGGGGATTGCGAACCGGCTTTGAGCTATGTCTCCCAACCGCCGCTGAACGCTCCTTTGCTGATGGAGGTACATAGCTATGTGCCCGATGCGCAGGATCGGATTACTTTCCGTCATTATCAAGGTGTTCCTTATGTCTTGTTGGAGAATGCCTCGGGACGTTTCCTTTTTGCCGGCGGTTTTCAAGGGGATGTACTCCATTTTGGTATAGAGCCTCAGTCGGTGGAAGCTTTCCGGTTATTGGGGGATGTGCTTCGTCGGGAGGGTTTTCCGTTGAATAGCATTATCCGTCAGTGGAATTATATCGAGCGTATAACAGCTTTCGACGGTCAGGATCAGCATTATCAAGCGTTTAATAACGCTCGGTCTGATTTTTATAGTAAAACGGAATGGACGAATGGTTATCCTGCCGCTACGGGTATCGGGGCGAATCTGGGAGGTATCTTGATTGATGTGGATGCTGCCGTATTTACTACGCCGGACGCTTTCGCTACGCCGATCGATAATAAGTTGCAGGTGGCTGCCCATGCGTATTCGGAACAAGTACTGGAAGTTGCCCGACAAAAGAAGACGACCCCTAAGTTCGAGCGTGCCAAGAGCATGACTTTTCAGGATCGTAAATTGATTTATATCTCCGGTACAGCCGCTATCCGTGGTGAGGAGAGCTTGAAGGGAGTAGGTCTGGAACGTCAGCTACGGATCACGATGGAAAATATAGCGGAACTGATCGCTGACGCTAAATTGGTTAAGTTACGAGTCTACTTGAAGAATAAATCCGACTACGAGGAGGCTGAGCGTTTGATGAATACCTACGGATTAAATATCCCGATCTCTTATATGTGGGCCGACGTTTGCCGGGATGAGTTATTGATCGAGATCGAGGGAATAGCGATACGTTGAAACAGATAGTACTAACAAATATACACAAAAACAAATGAGAAAAGGTTTGAACATGAAAATGGCGGCTATGGGATTGGCGTTGGCATCTATGGTCGCATGTACGGGAAAGACAACAACAGACGCTACTTGTTGCGCCGCTAACGGGGAGGGCAATTGTCCGGAAGGAACTTGCCGCAAAGAATGCACGAACGCATGTAATACTAACAATCAAAAAAATAAAACAATGGCTTATTCAAAGAAGTACACGAACGCCGATTTTTATAAAGACGGCAAGTTCCAACAAGATGTCGCTATGGAAGCGATGAAAGATATGTTTGCTTTTTACGATGTTCCTTTCACGGAGTTGATGGCGAAAGATATGTGGGTGACAGACTTTGGTTTGGGTGATTTCGAGAATGTAGGTATGGGGGGTATTTTCTGGATCAACGATCCGGAGTATAAGTATTTCGCTCACGCTATCTATTTGTTGCCGGGCCAGATGATTCCGGAACATGCTCACGTAAAGACTGACTTCCCGGCTAAACATGAGTCTTGGATGGTAGAGAAGGGTTGGGTATACAACTTCTCTGAGGTAGGTGACGAGACTCCGAACGCACCGGCTATCCCTGCTGGACACGGACCGATCAAGAGCAAGAATTTCGTGGTTCAGAAGGTCGGCGACGTATTACGTCTGAAGAAATTGGAGACATTCCACTTTATGATGGCAGGTCCGGAAGGCGCTATCGTAGATGAGTGGGCATGCTATCACGACAACGCTGGCTTACGTTTCACGAACCAGAAGGCCGCTTTATAAAAACCTCTAGGGTTATGCTTCGTAATTCTAAGGGTTGCCGATCGTGATCCTTAGGGTTTCAATAAACAACCTTCTAAATTTAAATTTAATACATGAATAAATACTATATAATGGTATCACTCTTGTTGTCGACCTCTCTTCTTGTTTCGGCAGGTCCGAAGCAAAAGAAGGTGGATAACTGGATTGACGCCTCAGTAAAACAAAAGTCTGAGCTTCGTGCCTCTTTGGTGAAGGCGAACATGCCGATCATGTCGGCTTGGATCAAGGCGAAGCAGAAGGCTGTCCCGATGTCCGCCGATTTGACGGGGCTGGATCAGTTGGTGCTTGTTACGGCCGCCGGACCGGATGGTACGGATTGGGATTGGGGTACATGGGCGAACGCCCGTTTAATCAAGGCGGACGGTAGTTCGGTTTGGTTGGATGAGTTAGATCCTGATTATTGGGTTTCTGGCTCGGGCAGTATCCGCAAGAATACGGATTTATACGGGAATCCTTTGTTGATCGGCGGTAAGAAATACGATCATAGTGTATTATGCCATGCCAATGGCGTGATGGTGTACAATATCAATAAGGAATATGTACGCTTCGAGGCTGAGGTGGGTTTGGCCGATCAGTCGACGGTAGGTAGTGTATTCTTCCGTATCATGAATGTTTTCCCGAAGGAGGAGGCCGCACGTTTGCTAGCCGCTTATCCGAAGGAATTGGGGGCCTTAAACGCTAATATCGATGGGTTGGAGAACTGGTTGACCGCCAGTGACGCTTCCGCCGAGCGTGATATTGTCTTGAATCTGGCTTCTCGTCTGAAAGACGCTGCGTATGTAAAGAACGCTGTTAAGCAGATCGAGACGGAAAAAGATATTGATACTCAGATCCGTGAGTATTTGAAACTTTATGAGAAAACTCAACGTATCTGTAATTTGCAGAGCGACTTGAGTTGGTTGAATATGGAGGCGATTCGTTTGGCTTTCAACGATATGAAAAAGTTGAAAGGCTTCGACGCCACTAAATATCAACCGGTTCTGGATGAGTTGGAACAGCAGGTAAAGAAAGGTTTCGATGGCATTTATAGTGGTGATGAGGCCGCTTTGGTTAATGCCGAGAAAGCGATCGCGAATAAACGTACGATCTTGCTGGCGAACCCGTTCTTGGATGGTGATAAAGTCTTGGCTGCCCGCTTTAAATTAGGTGTAAACGCTCATAAGGCAATGGCTCCGGATTTGGGTACGCAGGGTAATAACTGGAGTAACCAAGAGTCCGCCCGCCGTATGGGCTTCGACGCCGATATCGTGGAGTTGAGTAATTTACGCGGGGAGGATGTACAGGTACGGTCGATCTATAAACCGGAAAACGGTTCCTCTGTCGCCGACTTGCGGATGCATTGGGATGGCGATCGTGCTATGTTTACCCAGACGATGCCCGATAAGCGTTGGAACGTATTCGAGGTGAAATTGGATGGCTCGGGCTTTAAGCAATTAATACATAACGAGGAGCCGGATCTGGAGTTTTATGATGGAACCTACTTACCTGACGGACGTATCATCGCCAACTCGAATATCGGTTATCAAGGCGTGCCTTGTGTAAGCGGTGATGACCCTGTCGGTAATATGGTACTTTATACGCCGGATACGAAGAACTTGCGCCGTCTGACTTTCGATCAAGACGCAAACTGGAACCCGGTAGTGATGAATAACGGTCGTGTGATGTACACTCGTTGGGAGTACACGGACTTGACGCACTATTATTCCCGTATCGTGATGAACATGAATCCGGATGGTACGGAGCAGAAAGCGCTGTATGGTAGCGGATCGATGTTCCCGAACAGTACGTTCGATATTCAGCCGTTGCCGGGCCACGGTTCCGCTTTCGTGGGAATTATCTCCGGTCACCATGGTATTGCCCGTTCCGGTCGTTTGATCGTGTTCGATCCGGCGAAAGCCCGTAAAGGCGCCGCTGGTATGGTACAGGAGATCCCGTATCGTAACCGGCCGATCGTGGAGGAGATTAAGGATGAGTTGGTAAATGGCGTATGGCCGCAGTTTATCAAACCGACTCCGCTGAATGATAAATATTTCTTGGTGGCCGCTAAATTAGATCCACAGGATTTATGGGGTATCTATTTGGTGGACGTATTCGATAACGTGACTTGTTTGCGTAAGGTAGAGGGTGAGGGCTATATCAGTCCGGTTGCCGTACGTAAGACACAGACTCCTCCGGCTATTCCGGACCGTGTGAAATTGAATGACAAAGAGGCTACGGTCTTTATTCAGGATATTTACGAGGGAGAGGGTTTGAGAGGCATTCCCCGGGGTACGGTTAAATCTCTTCGTCTGCACGCTTATGAGTATGCTTACGTGAAGACTACTTCCGATCATAACTGGCATGGAATCCAGTCCGGTTGGGACATTAAGCGTATGTTGGGTACGGTACCGGTAGAAGAGGATGGCTCCGCTATCTTCAAGATCCCGGCGAATACGCCGATCTCTATCCAGCCGTTAGACAAAGACGGAGTGGCTATCCAGTGGATGCGTAGCTGGTTGACCGGTCAGCCGGGCGAGGTGGTATCTTGTATCGGTTGCCATGAGGACCAGAACCAGATTCCTATCCCGAAACGTGTGATGGCTTCGCAGAAAGCCCCGCATGCGTTGACTCTGCCGGAAGGGGGGGCCCGTTCGTTCACGTTCGATCTGGAGATCCAACCGATCTTGGATCGTGCCTGTATCGCTTGCCATAATGGTGAGGGTAAGGCTTTCGACTTGCGTGGGGGCAAGAAGGATAAATTAGGTTATGGCACTTCTTACTTGAATCTGCATCCGTATGTACACCGTCAAGGTGGCGAGGGTGATATGGTGGTTCTTCAACCGTATGAATATCATCCGAACACGAGTGAACTGGTTCGTATGTTGAAGAAAGGGCACTTTAACGTGCAACTGACGGATAAAGAGTGGAAAACCCTTTATAACTGGATTGATTACAACGCTCCGGATAAGGGTTATTTCAATGCGAATGTGCTTTCGAAGGATATCATCCCGTATCAAGGCTTCGACCAGATCAAGCGTCGTAAAGAGTTGACGGATAAGTATGCGAATGGCGCAGGCGTGGATTGGAAGAAAGAGATCTCCGATTATGCCGCTTACTTGAAGGGTAAAGGTGAGATCAAACCGGAGATGCCGGAGAAATTAGCTCCTGTCAAGGAAAAAGAGTTGAAGGTAAAAGGTTGGCCTTTCGATGCGGACCGGATCAAGGCTATGTTGGCCGACGAGAAGGAAACCCGTAAGGAGATTGAGTTGGCTCCGGGTATCAAGATGACATTTGTTCGCGTTCCGGCCGGACAATTCGTGATGGGTAGCTATCGTGGGCAATCCGATACTCGTCCGACGGCGAAAGTGAAGATTGACAAAGCTTTCTGGATGGGTGAGTTGGAGGTTACGAACCAGCAATTCAACGTGATTTTCCCGGATCACGACAGCCGTTTCGTGGATCAGCAATGGAAGGATCACGTGGTTCAAGGATATCCCGCTAATAAGCCGGAGCAACCGGTAATCCGTGTAAGTTACAATGACGCTATGGATTATTGTAAGAAGTTGAGTGAGAAAACAGGCTTGAACATCACGCTTCCGACCGAGGCGCAATGGGAATGGGCTTGTCGTGCCGGTAGCGATCAAGATTTCTGGTATGGCGATATGAATGCGGACTTCGGCAAAAAGGATAACCTAGCCGACGTAACCACGCTCCTGCTTGCCGTAAGCGGTATCGACCCGCAACCGATGCCTAAGACTTCTTATTGGTACAAGTACTATACTTACTTACCGAAAGAGGAAGGCGTGGATGATGGCAATTTGGTTCAGGTGGGTGGTAAGCAATATGAAGCGAATCCGTTCGGTTTGTATTGCATGCACGGTAACGTGGCGGAATGGACTCGTTCAGATTACTTGCCTTATCCTTACAACGAGAAATCGAAAGAGGTTTCCGAGTATAAGGTGGTTCGTGGCGGTTCTTATATCGAGCGACCGAAATTCTCGACGGCTTATACCCGTAAAGGATATTATCCGTACCAACGTGTATTCAACGTAGGCTTCCGGGTAATTATTGAGGACTAATAGACAAGGTCTATTTATAGATAGATAACATGGATGCGGCAAATTAATCGCCGATTCTTTCAAAAATGATTAATCTGCGTACATTTGTCGCATCAGTGTTATTAATAAATGAGCAAATGAAAACTCTAGAAAGATTTATCTCTTCTTCTGTGACGACTATCGTCCTTCTATTGATCTACGCCTTTGGCTTGGCTATCGCTACTTTTATTGAGAAGTATCATGGTACTGCCGCCGCTAAAGCGATGATTTACTATTCTCCTGTATTTTTCTTACTCCAATTCTTATTGGTAGCCAATTTCGTGGCTATCGTTATCAAGCACCAGTTACTTAAGCGGCGTAGATGGGGATTGATGGTCACCCATGCCGCCTTTATTGTCATCCTTCTGGGTGCCCTTATTTCCCACCTTTTCGGCGAGGAAGGAATCCTTCACCTGCGTGAGGGAGAGGCTAGCGATCGTATCATGATCCGTACCTCGGACCAGACTCTCTATCATACGCTTCCTTTTAGCGTAGAACTCGTGAAATTTACCTTAACCCGCTATCCCGGCTCTGCCAGTCCCTCTGCTTATGAGAGTGAGTTGCTGGTACATGTAGATGGACAGACTCGCCATGCCCGGGTATATATGAATAATGTATTAGACGTGAAAGGCTATCGCTTCTTCCAAGCCTCCTATGACCCGGATGAGCAAGGAACGGTACTTTCCGTGAACCGAGATGTGGCCGGAAGGAATATTACGTATACCGGCTACGTGATTTTAGTGATCGGCTTTATACTTTGCTTGGTAGGTAAAAACTCCCGTTTCATGAAATTAAGCCGACAGTTGAAAGATTTAAGATCGGGCGCTCGTAAAACGACCCTGTTAGTAGCGATTCTTCTTTCCGTAGGGGGCTTGCGGGCGCAAGGTGCGGCCGCTCCCGAGATGAAGGAGGCCATACAGAAATATGCGATAAGTCCGGAACATGCCGCTAAGTTCGGTGCGTTGCCGATCCAATCGGTAAGCGGACGTATGTTGCCGATCAATACATTTTCTTCCGAGGTACTGCGAAAGTTGCATAAATCGGATCAGTTCGGTTCCTTGAACTCTGATCAGTTCTTGTTGAGTGTCTTGGCTATGCCGGATATGTGGGTCCGGGTGCCGTTTATCGCCTTGTCTAATAGTGAGCTGGCTAATTATTACGACCTTACGGATAAGGATTGCGCCTATATAGAGGTATTCGATAGTAACGGACGCTATAAATTGCAAGAGAAGCTGGAAGAGGCCTACAATAAAATGCCAGCGGAGCGTACCCGCTTCGATAAAGACTTGATCAAGCTGGATGAGCAGGTAAATATCTTCCATCAATTGATCAATTACCAGATGTTAAACCTTTTCCCGAAAGAGGACGACCCGGATCACAAATGGTATGCGCCGGGCGATGATTTATCGGCGTTTTCCGGAAAGGACTCCATGTTCGTTACCCACATTATGGGCTGGTATTTATCGGAGGTACAGGAAGGATTGAAGAATGGTGATTGGGAGAAAGCGGACGAGGTGATCGGAATGATCCATACGTATCAGCAAGCCAAGAATAAGACGGTAGACATTCGCCCTGAGAAAATACAGGCCGAGATTAAATATAATCAAATGGATGTATTCCGGCAATGTAAGAAAGGGTACTTGATTTTGGGAGGCTTGTTGCTGATCTTCGCTTTCGTGGCCTTATTCAAGAAGAAAAAATGGGTTACCTATACGACTTGGTTATTGAGTCTGGGCATTTTGGCCGTATTCGTTTTCCATATGTATGGGATGGGAATGCGGTGGTATATCGCAGGTTACGCCCCTTGGAGCAATTCGTACGAGACGATGGTTTATGTGGCTTGGGCTACGGTGTTCGCCGGGTTGTTGTTCGTACGCAAGAGTACGCTTACGTTTGCGTTGGCTACTTTATTCGGGGGGATCATCTTGTTCGTATCCGGCTTGAGTTGGATGGACCCGCAGATCAATCCGCTGGTTCCGGTCTTGAAATCCCCATGGTTGATGTTCCATGTGGCGGTTATCGTGGGAGCTTATGGTTTCTTCGGTATTAGCTGTCTGATCGGCTTGACGAATTTGGTGATGATGAGCGTAAGCGGGGAGAAGAACAGCGTGATGCTCAAAGAACGGGTACGAGAATTGAGTATCGTGAACGAGATGTCACTTTGGATCGGATTGGCCCTGATGACGATCGGTACTTTCTTGGGAGCGGTCTGGGCGAATGAGTCGTGGGGACGTTATTGGGGCTGGGACCCGAAGGAGACGTGGGCGTTGATTACGATGGTGATATATGCGATCGTGACGCATCTCCGCTTGATACCGAAATGCAATAACCTGTGGTTGTTTAATTTTACGTCTATCTTGGCCTTCTATTCGGTGTTGATGACCTTCTTCGGCGTGAATTATTTCTTGAGTGGCATGCACTCTTATGGCCAGAATGACAACGTGAACGGGATATTTATTTATCTTTATCTGTCGATCATCCTAGTATTGGGGGCTGGCTTTATATCCTATCGGAAGAGAACGAATTTTAATAATATAATTGTCTAACTATAAATTGAATAGATCATGAGAACATTTAATCACGTAGGAATTGTCACTACGGAAAGTAAAGAAGGGGCGGTTTATAACGAAGGCCTGAGTGTATGGTTGACGGATTACAGCAAGAGTCCGAACCGGATCGAGTTCTTGAAATTCGAGAAAGGCAGCTGCCTACCGGAGTTGGTACAGACCAATGGCCATATCGCTTATACGGTTCCTTGTTTGGAAAAAGAGTTGGAAGGTAAGAAGGTAATCTTCGGCCCGGCTGTTTGCGACGAGCACTTGACGATCGCTTTCATCGAGGAAGAAGGTATCGCTATCGAGATCATGGAACTAAAATAATTCGTAAATCAAAATTCATAAATCTAAAGGAGGATAATACCATGTCAGACATCAAGACAAAATTCATAAATGATCCTGAGAATATTACGGCTGAGTTATTGGAAGGTTATGCGTTAGCGTATCCGAATCAAGTAAAGTTGGCGGCTGAGAATATCGTCGTACGTGCTAACCCGAAAGGCAATGATAAGGTAGCGATTGTTACCTTAGGCGGTTCCGGTCATGAGCCTGCCTTGAGCGGTTTCGTAGGAGAGGGCATGTTGGATTGCTCCGTCGTGGGTGACGTATTCGCCGCTCCGGGTGCCCAACGTTTGTTTCAGGCACTGCAATTGATGGATCGTGAGGCCGGGATCTTGCTGGTCGTATTGAACCATTCCGGCGACGTGATGAGCGCTAATATGGCTTGCCAGTTGGCTGCTCGTAAGGGTATCAAGGTGAAGAAATTACTTACGCATGATGATATCAGCGCAGGTATCGGGGCGAATGTAGATGATCGCCGTGGCTTGGCCGGTTGTGTTCCTTTGTATAAGATATTAGGTGCCGCCGCCGAGGAAGGGAAGTCTTTAGACGAGTTGATTGAGATAGGTGAACGCTATAATAAGAACGTGGCTACCTTGGCTGTCGCTATGCGTTCTTGTACGCATCCCCAGAACGGAGGTACGATCACGAATCTTCCCGATGGAATCATGGAGATCGGTATGGGCCAGCATGGCGAAGGTGGTGGTGGACAGAAACCGTTGGTATCCGCCGATGATACGGCAGCGGAGATGGTAGACCTACTTTGCCAGCAGTTACAGCCAAAAGCCGGTGATAAGATGTTGTTGATCATTAACGGCGTAGGCGCTACTACCCATATGGAATTGAATATCATCTTCCGCAAGGCTTATAAGGAATTAGAGGCTCGTGGCTTGCAGGTGGTGGTAAGCCGTATCCAAGAGATCTTGACCGTACAGGAGCAAGCTGGATTCCAGATGATCATGGCGATCTTGGATGAGGACCATATCGATTATTTGAATAACAAACGTGCGGACGCACCTTATTGGACAACCCTAGGTAAATAAATAATATACATGAAACAACTTACTATCGAGGCCTTCAAGGCCATGTTAGACAATGCGCTGAAACAGATCAAGGCACGTGAGGAGGAATTTTCTAAATTGGATGCCGTAATCGGGGATGGAGATCATGGTACCGCTATCGTTGCCGCTATGACTGCCGTGAATAAAAGCGCTCAGTCTGGAACGGAGTTCAAGCAAATGCTTGGTGATATGGGTATGGACGTGATGATGGAAGTGAGCGGATCGACAAGTACCTTGCTCGGCGCTTTCTTCTTGGGTATGAGCGATCATGCAGAGGGAACCGAGTTGGATGCCGCAGGCGTGAAAGCTATGTTCGCCGGTGGCTTGGCGAATGTGCAACAACAAACCCAAGCGAAACGAGGCGACAAGACGATGATGGATGCCTTGATCCCGGCGGTGGAGGCTATGCAGGCTTGTACGTCGGATGATATCAAGGTGGTCTTGAACGCCGGCGCTAAAGCGGCGCTTGAGGGAGCGGAGGCTACGGTACCGATGAAAGCTAACTTTGGCCGTGCCCGTAACTATGGCGAGCGTTCGATTGGTTTCGCTGATAGCGGGGCTACTTCTTGGAGCTGTATGTTCGCTTCTTTTGCTGAGGCGCTATAAAATAATACACAGCGTGAGACGGGGCGTGCCCCGTCTCTATAAAATATAATAATATAACGAATAATAAATATGGCAGATTTAGATGATTTAAGAGAAGGTGCGGACTTCGGTTTAGGCATCAATTGTGAGAACCAGAGTTTCCATGTGAAGGGAGCCGAGAACTTACCTTGGGGTATGAAAGACCGTTTATCCCGTATCTTCAACCCGAAGACAGGCAAGGCGGTTATGCTTGCTTTTGACCATGGTTTCATCATGGGGCCGACTTCCGGTCTGGAGCGTATCGACTTGAATATCGTTCCTTTGATTGAATATGCGGATTGCTTGATGTGTACCCGTGGTATCCTGCAATCTACGATCCCTGCGAATACGACGAAACCGATTTGTCTTCGTTCGGACGCTGGAACGTCTATCCTTACGGATTTGAATGATAATGTATTGATCGATATAGAGGACGCTATCCGTATGAACGTCTCCGCCATGGCGGTTATGTTGGCTATCGGCGACGAGGCGCATGAGGCTAAGACTGTGGCTAACTTATATAAGGCGGTCGATAAGGCTAGCCGTTACAATATCCCGGTAATGGGTGTTACCGCCGTTGGTAAGCAAATGGCTCGAGACGCTCGTTATTTCGGTCTGGCTTCCCGTATCTGTGCGGAGAATGGCGCTAATATCGTGAAGACCTACTATTGTGAGGGCTTCGAGAAGGTAGCCGCCGCTTGCCCGGTTCCCGTGGTAATCGCCGGTGGTAAGAAATTACCGGAGAAGGAGGCGTTGGAATTATGTTATAATGCGATTAACGACGGTGCGGCCGGCGTGGATATGGGACGTAATGTATTCCAGAGTACTTCTCCTGTCGCCATGATCCAGGCGGTTCATGCGGTCGTGCATCAAGGTATCACGCCTGATCAGGGATATGAGTTGTTCCGTGACTTAGCGAAATAAAGAAGAATGAACCAATGTGTCGTTTCGCTAAATGTGTCAATATGCCAATGCGAATACAACACACATGATCTTTTTTTGCAGGGTGGATCCCATGTGTCCATCCTGCTATAATTGGCATATTATCTAATTAGTACATTATTATATACCATGAAAATCTATACTTTTATATTATCCGCATGCCTGCTACTCGTATGTTCCGCATGTCATGAGGCATCGCATCATCTTTTATTAGGCGGTTCCGGCTGGGACAAGATCGCCATCGTAAACAAGAACACGAAAGAAATTGAATGGGAGCATCCCTTGGAAAAAGGATGGGAATGTAATTCCGTAGCTGTTACTCCCGATCGGAATATCCTTTTTTCCTATTCGAAAGGGGCGAAGCTAATCACCCGGGATCATGAGGAGGTCTGGAATATCTCCGCTCCGGAAGGGTGTGAGATGCAGACAGCCCGTGTACTTTCCAACGGTAATTATTTATTGGCGTGGTGTGGAAACCCGGCTACGATCATGGAAGTGAACGCAAAAGGAGAGATCCTGTCGAAAACAGATTTCGATACCCGAATTGAGCAACCCCATGCACAATTCCGTCAAGTAAACAAGAATAAGCGGGGCAATTATCTAGTGCCCTTGTTCGCTACCTCCGAGATCCGGGAAATATCCCCGTCCGGTCAATTGCTGAAAAGCGTGAAAGTAGACGGTAACCCGTTTAGCGTGGCTGCGTTGGATAACGGTAATTATCTGGTCGCTTGCGGTGATGCCCATTGCTTCATAGAGCTGAATTTCGAGACAGGAGATATCGTTCGCAAGATGAATGCGAACGATATCGAGGGAGCCCAGCTTTTCTTTGTTGCCCAGTTGCTCCCTAAACGGGACGGTGGTTTGTATATCTGTAACTGGCAAGGCCATGACGGAGAGGCTGCGAAAGGACATTACCCGCAGTTGATCGAGATAAACGGAGCCGGAAAGATGGTCTGGGATTTGAATGATAACGCTACCTTCGGGATGATCTCCTCTATTTGTCCGATCGATTAAAGATATATCCGGATTATTAATTATATTTGTACACCTAAATTCTAAATAAAGCATGGAAGAGAAAAACACGAATGCTACTAAACGTCGAAACCCTGTAACTTGGGTCCCTAGTGTCTATTTTGCTATGGGATTGCCTTTTGTAGTGCTGAACATGGTTACCGTACTCATGTTTAAGGGATTGGATATATCGGATGCCCAGATTGCGTTATGGACCTCGGTTATCATGTTACCTTGGACCTTAAAGCCTTTATGGAGCCCGTTTTTGGAAATGTATCGTACTAAGAAATTCTTTGTCGTATTGACCCAGTTGTTATCCGGTTGCTTATTCGGTTTAGTGGCCTTGGCGTTAAACTTGCCGAGTTTCTTTGCTCTATCTATCGCATTATTAGGTATTATAGCGCTTAGCGGGGCTACGCATGACGTGGCAACGGATGGCGTTTATATGAAAGAGCTCTCGCCGGAGGATCAAGCCAAATATATCGGTTGGCAAGGTGCGTTTTACAATTTGGCGAAGATCGTAGCCACGGGTGGTCTGGTTTATCTGGCGGGTTATATGATGCAATATTTTACCGGGATAGGATTGGAGAAAGAGGCCGTGATATACGCTTGGATGATCGTTATGCTGCTTTGCGGTACGATCATGATCCTGCTTGGTTTTTATCATATGAAGATGTTGCCTTCGGGTGGGAAAGCCGCTACCAGAGAACATTCGTTGAAGGAAAGTATGGCTGAGTTATGGCTGGTCTTCAAGGAGTTCTTCACGAAGAAGTATATCGTGTGGTATATCTGTTTCATCATATTGTATCGTTTTGCCGAGGGTTTCGTGATAAAGATCGTACCTTTGTTCTTGAAAGCTCCGATAGCTGATCAAGGATTAGGACTAACGGAGCAAGAAATCGGTTTGTATTATGGTACGTTTGGGGCGGCGGCGTTCGTGCTGGGTTCTTTGCTTGGTGGATATTATATCTCGGCCAAGGGGTTGCGAAAGGTATTGTTTACGCTTTGTTGTTGTTTCAATATACCGTTTTTGGTATACACGTTCTTGGCGTGTTTCCAGCCTGATAATGGTCTCATTATCGCTTCCGCCATCGTATTCGAGTATTTTGGCTATGGATTCGGTTTCGTGGGCTTGATGCTGTTTATGATGCAACAGGTAGCTCCGGGCAAGCATCAGATGGCGCATTATGCGTTCGCTTCAGGTATCATGAACCTTGGCGTAATGCTTCCGGGAATGATGAGCGGTTTCGTGAGCGACTGGCTAGGTTATAAGTATTTCTTTATCGTGACCTTGCTGGCGATGATCCCTTCATTCTTGGTAGCCTATTTCGTACCGTTCACGTATGACGATAAAGGTAATAAGTTAGTACAGTAATATTTTAATAGGATTAGTTATGGATAATTTGAAAATCGTAGGCGCTCCGCTGCCTAATATGCCTTGGGAAGATCGTCCCGAGGGTAGCAAAGAAGCATTGTGGAGATATTCGAAGAACCCGGTGATTCCTCGTGATATCCTTCCGACATCGAACAGCGTGTTCAACAGTGCTGTTGTCCCTTTCAAAGGTGGTTATGCCGGTGTGTTCCGTTGCGACGATACGAATCGCCGGATGCGTTTGCACGTAGGTTTTAGCGCAGATGCCATTCATTGGAGTATCTCCGAGACAAAACTCGAGTTTGAGTGCGACGACAAGGAGATCGGCGAGTTTGTTTACGCCTACGACCCCCGTGTATGTTTTATCGAGGATCGTTATTATGTGACTTGGTGTAACGGTTATCATGGCCCGACGATCGGCGTGGCTTACACGTTCGATTTCGAGACCTTCCATCAGCTGGAGAACGCTTATCTGCCTTTCAACCGTAATGGCGTGATGTTCCCTCGTAAGATTAACGGAAACTTCGCCATGTTAAGCCGTCCGAGCGACAACGGTCATACTCCGTTCGGCGATATATTCTATAGCGAGTCTCCGGATATGTGTTTCTGGGGTAAACATCGCCACGTGATGTCTCCGGCTGCGTTCGAGGATAGCGCTTGGCAGTGTACGAAGATCGGTGCGGGCCCTATCCCTATCGAGACTTCCGAGGGCTGGTTATTGATTTACCACGGCGTGCTTCGTTCTTGCAACGGGTATGTGTATAGCTTCGGTTCCGCTATCTTGGATTTGGAGCAACCTTGGAAAGTGAAATTCCGCTCCGGACCTTATTTGTTGTCCCCGCAAAAGGATTACGAGTGCATGGGAGACGTTCCGAACGTAGTCTTTCCCTGTGCCGCCTTGCATGATCCGGAGACGAAACGTATCGCTATCTATTACGGCTGCGCGGATACGGTAACAGGATTGGCTTTTGGCTATATTGATGAGATTTTGGACTTTACGAAGAAGAATTCTATCATTTAACAGACTCGAGAAGAACAATATACTTTTGTTGTCGAAACAATATACTTTTACACACGAAAGTATATTGTTTTAGAACAAAAAGTATATTGTTTTTTTTATTAGGTAAAAGAGTAAGAGTTATGACAAAGATACAACAGTTTTTGGCAGATCTGCCCGAGGAGAAGAAATCCTTGTTTGTCCCTGTTTTCGGGAGCATGGAGAAATTTTATACGGTAGTTTACTTGATCGCCCGGAATGAGCACGTCACTGATCAGGAGAAGCCAGATCGTTATGAGGATCGTTTACAGGTGATTCGCCAGATACGTAACCGGGTGGAGAAACTAGTTTCCTCGTATGGCTTGGACGGAGGGGAGATCGTAGCCGATATCGCCAGCGACTATTTTGAGGATTATGTCAATTACAAAGAGCCGGAGCTAGACATTACGAATGATGAGTTTATCGCTATCCTCCAGAAAATATAGGAGATAAATATAATTTTATTGTGTGATAGTATCTTTTTGATTGTGAAAAAGCAATCTTGTAAGTCTAAAATGAAAAACAAAAGCTTGTAAGGTTGCTTTTTGTTTTATTATTCTTAACTTGCGGCATCATTATTTAAAAATGTAGGCAGATGATGCAAGAGTTGAATAACTTACTATCCCTTATTGACGCTCATTTTGGAGGATCACAATGGTTTGTTTTTCTATTACTGGGAACCGGATTGTTCTTTACGGTCTATCTTCGGTTTCCGCAATTGCGCTTTTTCGGGCATGCGATCAAGGTCGTGCGGGGGAAGTACGACAATAAGCAAGACATAGGAGATACCTCCCATTTCCAAGCGTTGGCAACTGCTCTTTCGGGCACGGTGGGGACCGGTAATATCGCCGGTGTCGCTCTGGCCATACATCTAGGTGGTCCTTCTGCCTTGTTTTGGATGTTGATGACGGCGTTCTTGGGTATGACTACCAAGATGGTAGAGGTCACCCTTTCCCATAAGTATCGTGAGCAGACGGAAGATGGTACGATTTCCGGCGGTCCGATGTATTATATGAAGCATCGTTTGCATATGCGTTGGTTGGCGGGACTTTTTGCGGTCGCTACTATTTTCTCCTCTTTCGGTACGGGTAGTCTGCCACAAGTAAATAGCATCTCGAACGCCATGTTTTCGGCGTTCGGTATTCAGCAATATATTACCGGGGCGGTTTTATCGGTCTTGCTGGGATTGATCGTGATCGGGGGAATCAAGCGTATAGCGCAGGTTACCGAGAAGTTGGTACCTTTTATGGCGGTCGTCTATCTGCTCGGTGCCTTCAGCATATTGGCCTATAATTACCAGCATATCCTACCTTCGTTTATCTCTGTTTTCTCGAATATCTTTTCCGGTACGGCGGCTACGGGTGGTTTCTTAGGAGCGACGGTTGTCTGGGCTTTTAACCGAGGTGTGAACCGTGGATTATTCTCGAATGAGGCGGGGCAAGGTTCCGCTCCGATCGCTCATGCGGCAGCCAAGACGGAAGAGCCGGTATCCGAGGGTATGGTCGCTTTATTGGAGCCGTTCATCGATACGATCGTGATTTGTTCGATAACCGGCTTGGTTCTATTGTCATCCGGTACTTGGCTGAAAAAGTTTGAGAATAAGTTTCAGCAGGCGGATACGGTAGTCTTGTCCGGTGCTTATCATGAATCGGACCCGGACGGTAAATCCGCAGTGTCGGAGCATGTACTAGGGAATAAGCCCCTGCCTTTTTATACAGGCTCCTTGGAGGTCCGGAACGGACAGATCCTAAATACGGATATAACGTTACTACACGCACGTTCCTTTGCGGATAGCGTGCGGGTCAAGGAAGGGAAGGAGGTGTTGTTTAGTGGTACGCTCTCTGTACGTGACGGACGTATCGAATTACCTATGAATAAAGAGCGTGCGGTGTATTTAACCGGTAAGTCGCTGCTTCATTCCGCCCCCTTGTCTACGGAGGCGTTTAAGAAAGGTTTTTTAGGGGATTGGGGGCAGTTTATTATTCCGTTTTCCCTGTTGTTGTTTGCGTTTTCTACAACGATAGCATGGTCTTACTACGGTGATCGGGCGGTGACCTATCTTTGGGGAACGAAATATGTCCGTGTCTACCACGTAATCTATATTGTCGGATTTTTCTTGGCCTCGTTCACGGATACTACTATTGTCTGGACATTATCAGGTATCACCGTGGCTTTGATGACGCTCCCGAACTTGATTGGTATCTTGCTGTTACATAAGGAAGTGAAAAACTCTGTCAATGAGTATTGGCGACGGATGAAGGAGAAGTAATGAATGTGAATAACATTTTTTGTGTATAATACGCTTTGTATGTGTTTAATAACACCTATCTTTGCCAATTACCGGAATTTTAGGTTCTGGGTATTAGTTGAGAAGAGTAATGATTGAGAGTTGGCAAAGTTTTATTGAATGAAGTATTTTACAAAGTTAATACGCTGGATATCCTCACAGGAGCATTTATATTTCTTATTTGCCCTGTTATTTATCATCCCAAACTGTGTGTTCTTTTTTACGGAACCGCTTCCCGTCACGGTCGGTATCGCCTCGTTGCTGATACCTTTGGCCTTTTGGATGTGTGTTTTATTAGTGGCCCGTAAACCGGGGATCGTGGTTTGGTGCCTGTTGCCGAAGGTTATATTAGATGGAGGGCAGTTGGTGCTTCTGTATCTTTTCGGGCAGTCCGTGATAGCGGTTGATATGTATTTGAACCTTACCAGCTCGAACGCTTCCGAGGCTAGTGAGTTATTGGGGAATATCATTCTGGTGATCGGTTGCGTATTCTTTTTCTATACATTACCTACGCTGGTGCTCGCTTGTCGTTCGATACGGCAGAAAGAGAAATTGCGAAATCCTTTCCGGAAGAAATGGGCCAAGATCAGCCTAGGCATGTTTGCCATGGGCTTGATCCTTTGCTTCCTGTCTCCTTTGCAAGATCATCGATTCTCATGGAAGGACGATGTGTATCCGGCTAACGCCCTATACAATTTATACTTCGCCATAAATAAGGCGGAGAGGAACCGTAAGTATCATATTACTTCCGCCGACTTTAAGTTCGACGCGACTAAGCTGGAACAAGCTGAGGGAAAACGGGAGATCTACGTCTTGGTAGTGGGAGAGACCTCCCGTGCTATGGAATGGAGCCTTTACGGATACGAGCGTAAGACGACTCCCCGTATGGAGGCTTTAGACGGATTGGTGCATTTCACGGATGTGGTGACGCAATCGAATAATACGCATAAAAGTGTCCCCATTATCCTGTCCGCTGCCAGCGCCGAGAATTATGGAGTCCTTTACGACGAGAAAAGTATCGTGACCGCTTTCAAAGAGGCTGGTTTCCGTACGCTTGTGATCGCCAACCAAAAACTAACGACCTCGATGATCGGCGCTTTTTACCGGGAGGCAGATACCTTTATCGATATGAGCGCATTTAATACGGGTTCTACGCTAACCTCCTTGCACGATGCGGCGATCCTGCCTTATCTAAAGAAGGAACTGGATAAAGAGGACGGTAATCTTTTCGTAGTACTGCATACTTATGGCTCGCATTTTAATTACCATGAACGTTATCCGAAGGAGTTCCGTTTCTATAGGCCGGATAAGGCGGAGGGAATTCGTGCCTCGTATAAAAAGGAGTTACGGAACGCTTATGATAATTCCATCCACTATACGGATTACGTGCTGGGGGAAATCGTGGATATGTTGGCGAAGACAAATGCTCCGGCATCCATGCTTTACTTAAGCGATCATGGAGAGGATATCTTCGATGATTCCAGAGCCCGTTATCTGCATGCTTCTCCGATACCGACCTATTACCAGTTGCATATCCCGTATGTGATCTGGTTCTCGAAGGCTTACCGGGAGTCATATCCCCAGAAATATCTGGAAGCGCAGGCACACGAGACTTATCCGGTTAGCACGAACAGCGTATTCCATACGATGCTTGATATAGCCGGTGTGCGGACTCCGGTGGCCGATTCCACGTTTGCCTTAACGAATCGTGCCTTCAAGGTACGTGACCGTATGTATCTGGGAGACCATGACGACCCGATTCCATTCTGGAAAGTCGGCTTGAAAAAGCAGGATTTTGAGATGATGGATAAATGGGATATCGCTTACGATAGGAATTAGACTGATCTCAACCGTATGAAAGAGCAAAGCGGACATATTACTAGCAAGGTGATATTAGGCTATATTTTGCTGATTACCATTGCAGTCTGCTCGGTCGCTTACATTTATAATATCGTAGAGAAAGTGGCCGAGGAGGATGAGCCGGATCATCAGGCACGCCGGAAGGTGTATTTGGTCACCAATACCCTCTCCCTGCTCTATGAGAGCGAGGCATTGGGGCAGTTGGTAGGCATGCCCCAGAACGAGTTCCGCCACTTCAATCGTACGCTGAATAAAGCCCATAGTAACATGGATTCGTTGAGGACCTTGGTGACGGACTCCATGCAACTCTTGAAAATAGATACGATCGACATACTGCTGGAGCGTAAGCGATGGAATACCCGCCGCTTGCTTGAGACTTGGCAGGAAGCGAATACGGAGCGTCTTTATACGGAGAATATCGAGAAAATAATTGCCGTCCGGGATACGATCGTAAACGAGGTGCAGATACAGGAGCGGGTAGAGGTCAAGCAAGATACGGTGGTAGTTCCCCGTAAGAAGCGGGGATTCTTCAAGCGTTTGGCCGACGTGTTCTCTCCCGGCAAGGAAGATACCAGCATCGTGGTGAACACGACCCGGGAGATCGTTACCGATACGTTGGTGAACGCTTATAATCCGACCGATACGATTGTCAGCGTGCTGAAAAGCATCCAAGACAGTGTGGCTTGGCAACGGCAACAACTGATGGATCAGTTGTTGGAAAGGGCCTCTAACTTACGGTATAACAATAGCGTGATTACCCGGGAGATCAACCAGATGCTCCGTAATATCGAGGAGGAGGAGATGGAGGCGTCGCTGGAAAGGGTCTATAAGAAGCAGGTATTATTAAGGGAGACCTCCCATTTGATCGCCGGAATCGCGATCGTCTCCGTGGTAATCGCCTTTCTGTTCCTCTTCTTTATCTCACGGGATATCTCACGAAGTAAATATTACCGTATGCAACTGGAAAAGGCGAAACAGGTCGCCGAGAGCTTATTGCGAAGCCGTGAGAAGCTGATGTTGACGATCAGCCACGATATACGGGCTCCGCTCTCTTCCATCATCGGATATATCGAGCTTTTGCTACGCCGCCATCCGGACGAGCGTCAGCAATATTATCTGGAGAACATGAAAGGTTCCTCGGATCATATCCTTTCCTTGGTGAACGACCTGTTGGATTTCCAGCGGTTGGAGTCCGGCGAGATGGAGGTGCATAGCGTTCCCTTCCGTGTCCCAGTCTTGTTCGATGAGATCTATACCAGCTTCCAGCCGATAGCGGAGGCGAAAGGCTTACGGTTTGTCTTGAACCTGAAACCGGAGGAGACTGGGCAAGTCTATATGGGCGACCCGATCCGTATCCGGCAGGTCGTAGGAAACCTCTTATCTAACGCTATCAAGTTCACGGAAGCGGGGCGAGTCGTTTTACTTGTCTCCTTACAGAAACTGTCCGCTGTCCATTATCAACTGTCCATTACCGTCAGCGATTCCGGTCCGGGCATCCCGAAAGAGGAACAAGAGCGGATATTCGGGGAGTTTACCCGCCTTGCCGATACGGAAGAGGCGGAAGGTTTCGGTCTGGGCCTCTCCATCACCCGTAAGCTTCTGTCCTTGATGAACGGTACGCTTGCTTTGGATAGTACCCCGGGGAAAGGCAGTGATTTCACGATCTTGCTACCTCTTCCCTTGGCCGATAATCAATCTTTGCCGGACGTAACGGCGGAGGCTCCGGATGCTGGTGAGGCCGAGGCTTTACCCTTGTTTGAGGGGCAAGATGTCTATTGTCTTCTGGTTGATGATGATCCTCTACAACTGGCCTTGACGGAGGAACTCTTGAAGCAGAGTCACGTGCAGGTGGTAGGTTGTACGAATCCGCATAACGTCCTCGAGCTATTGCGGAACACCGTATTCAACGCGATTATTACCGATATACAGATGCCGACGCTGGATGGCTATCATTTACTGGAGCAGATACGTACGTCCGGTATCCCCGGAACGGATAAGATCCCGGTGATCGCCTTGTCCGCCAGTATCGCCAAGGAGCACGAGCATTATCTGGAGGCTGGTTTCACGGGTTTCTTGAACAAGCCGTTTACCGCCGCCCAATTAATCTCCTTGCTGAATGAGTTGCTGACACTTCATCTGGAGGCAAAGAGCGAGTTGAATTTCTCTTCGTTGACCGCTTTTGCCGGAGAGGATCCGGAGGCCTCAGCCTCTATACTGAAAACCTTCTCGGAGGAAACCCGCAAGAGCATCGACTTACTTCGGGATGCGTTAGAGGGAATAGATCGGGAGGAAGCCTCCCGGATATCTCATAAGTTGATTCCCCTGTTCACGATGCTGGGGGCCAATTCATTGGTACAACACCTGCGGATCTTGGAGAAGAATGATGAGGAACTGACCGATTCCGGCTGGTACCACCTGCTGGGCGAGGTAATCGAGCAAGCGCTTGCTATCGTGAAGGATGCGGAGTCCGCCATCGGGTAATCTTGTGGAATCCGGTGTGGAATAAATACCCATCCGTGGAATGCCTTTCCCCATGCTTTTGAAATAAAATTCCACTTTATAGAAACAAAATTTATCTATTACTTGTTAAAGGATAAGTAGTTAGATATTCATTATCGTGCGTTTCGCTGGCTTTGGCACGATATTCGCTATCTATTTAATGAAATCGCAAGTGGGCGTTTCTACATTTAAACCGTTAAAAACAAAAGTCATGAATTTATTCATGGCGAAAGATTAAGTCCTGAGTATTCAATTTAAGTCTGCAAAAGAAAAAGGCATCCTTTCGAGGATGCTTTTTCTATTTAGTTTCGTTACTTTTGCCACGAAATAATAAAATCTACTGAATCATATCATGGAACACGCACTACAATCCCGACCTCGTATCGAGGTGGTCGACGCATTACGAGGATTTGCCGTTATGGCTATTATCCTATTGCATAATATCGAGCATTTTAACTTGTATAATTTTCCGGAGGCTACTACCGATTTTATGAAAGCCTTGGATAAAGGGGTATGGGATACCTTGTTCTTCCTCTTTTCCGGGAAGGCATACGCTATTTTCGCCCTGCTGTTCGGTTTTAGCTTCTTTATCCAGTTTGATAACCAAGCGAGGAAAGGGAAGGACTTCCGGCTTCGTTTTTTCTGGCGGTTGGTGCTCCTATTCTTTATCGGTTGCTTCAACGCATCGTTCTTCCCGGGGGAGATCTTGGTGCTTTATTCGATCTTGGGTATTGTGTTGATACCGGTTTGCAAGTTGAGTAATAAGGTGGTATTAGCGATCGCCGTGGTCTTGATGCTACAGCCTATGGAGTGGGGTAAATTCATGTATGCCCTGATGCATCCGGAATATGTGGCATCCAAGGAACAATGGCTGGTGCACTGTATGCGGATCTATCCGTATATGGAAGGTACCAGCTTTTGGGAAATGGTCAAGTCCAATCTGTGGGACGGGCAGCTGTATAGCCTTCTCTGGGCTTGGAGCTATGGACGTTTCTTCCAGACATCGGCTCTCTTTATGCTGGGCATGTTGTTGGGGCGCAAGGGATTGTTTGTCGATCCGGAGAAGCACCGGACGTTTTGGACAAGGACCTTTGTTATCGGGGTAGTTTGTTTCATTCCCCTCTATTATCTGTCCCTTTCCCTACCCGGTTTGCTGGAGCGTACCGAAGAGCTTCGCCCGATGAGCACGATCGTGTCTTCCTTGCGTAATTTCTCGTTCATGTGCGTATTGGTATCCTCCTTTATCTTCTTGTGGCAGTGGAAAGCGCCGCATAAGGTGCTTCACGGGCTTGTGCCTTACGGGAAAATGAGCTTGACGAATTACCTCACGCAATCGATGGTAGGCTCTTTCATCTATTTCGGATACGGTTTATCCCTGTATGACGATCTGGGGACGACCGCCAGCTTCGCCGTAGGAATCCTTCTTTTCATTCTCCAGCTAGGTTTTTGCCACTGGTGGTTAGCCCATCATAAACAAGGTCCTTTCGAGGGAGTATGGCGTAAAGCTACGTGGATGTTTTCTTGATTCGTTTTATTTATTTACCTTTGTGGTTACTATAAATAATCTGAGTGGGTATGTTGTCGATTCTAATCGTTGAAGATGATATAACTTTTTCCTTGATGCTTACCACATGGCTGGGTAAGAAAGGGTTTGTCGTAAGATCCTCGTCCTCTGTTTCCGATGCTAAACGGAAGCTGGGGGAGGAAGCGTTCGATTTGGTTATATCGGATTTACGCCTGCCGGATAGTGACGGGATCGACTTATTGAAATGGCTGAAGAATACCCATCCTTCCTTACCCCTTATCATGATGACCAGTTATGCGGAGATACAAACGGCGGTTCAGGCGATGAAGCTGGGAGCGGCGGATTATATCGCTAAGCCGTTGAACCCGGATGAGTTGCTGGGAAAGATCAAGGAACTTGTGCACGTGGAGGAGAAGGCTCCGGCGAGAGTCCCGGTTTCTTCGGCCCCGGATCTTTATATCGAGGGGCAGAGCCAAGCGGCCCGCCAGCTTTATGAGCATGTGCGTTTGGTGGCTCCGACGGATATGTCGGTATTGGTGACCGGCGCTAGCGGTACCGGTAAGGAGTATATCGCCCGTCGGATCCACGAGCAAAGTAATCGTAGCAAGGCTCCGTTTGTCGCCGTGGATTGCGGCGCTATCCCCAAGGAATTGGCGGCTTCCGAGTTCTTCGGCCACGTGAAAGGTTCTTTTACGGGGGCGATCGAGAACAAGACTGGGGCGTTTGTGGCGGCTCAAGGCGGTACGATATTTTTGGATGAGATCGGGAACCTGACGTATGAGGTACAGGTTCAGCTATTGCGTGCCCTACAGGAGCGCAAGGTAAAGCCGATCGGGAGCAATCAGGAGATCGCTATCAACGTGCGCTTGATATCCGCGACGAACGAGAACTTGCGGCAGGCGATCGAGAAAGGAGATTTCCGTGAGGACCTGTACCATCGTATCAATGAGTTCACGATCCGTATCCCGGACTTGAAAGAGCGAAAAGAGGATTTGCTCTTGTTCGCCAATCATTTTCTCGATCTGGCGAATAGCGAGCTCCAGAAAGATATCATCGGTTTCGACAACGATACCATGCAATTGTTCCAATCTTATTCTTGGCCGGGTAACCTGCGGCAGATGAAGAACGTTATCAAGTACGCTACCTTATTGGCGACCGGTCGATACATCACCCGCAAGGAACTCCCGGAGGAACTGACGGAGAACCTCTCTTCGCACACCAACATCCAGCTAAAGAACGTGGAGCATGAACGTGACCTTATCCGTAAGGCCCTCCAAGAGTGCGGCAATAATAAGACTCGTGCGGCCCAGTTATTGGGCATCGACCGGAAGACGCTTTACAATAAGCTGAAGATTTATCAGTTGGATTGAAAATTCCGTGTTTTATGTGAGTGCTTAAGGCTTATTGGGAGCCTCTGGCTTGTATGATGGGTCTGTTGCGAAATAGAAGCTTATTCTGACTATTTGCTTCATATTATACGAATATGTTGACATACCCTTCGTGCGAAAGTGACAAGATAATGAGATAGGCGTGGTAATAAACACGCTTTTTCTTGAAAAAGGGGCCGATTTTGTACACGATAGGTGGCGAAACCTGTTGCGATAGGTCGTATTGCCCAATGCCGATACTCGCATTAGGCATTATGAGCGGCCGTGCATAGGGTTATGAGTACTCATGAATGGGCATTCTTACCGTGTTATACCCCTATTGTAACATCGCTTTTTCCCTTTTCTTGCCTCAAAATATGAGATACGATGAATTAATTTCGCTGGAGCGAGAGGCTGTTTTTATGTATTCATCTGTCAACGAGACAAATGCTGCTTTTTCTTCTCGTACTTGGAAACGAGCCGTACCTTTGCCCGAAAAAATCGATTCTCCGAGACTTTAGTTTTCATTTTGTCAAATTGCCAGATGGTATGTTATTGCCAAGAGAAGATCATTAGGGGCCTTCTCCACATCGACACCAACTGCCCTTGCCGGGAACAGGAGCTTTGGCTGATAAGCTGATTGAATGGTTGGAGTAGGGTGAATAGTCTTTTGTTATTCTTTTTTAACATGATGTAAAATAAATATGTCCTATTTATCAAGGATATTTTCTTTAGATTATTATTAATTATAGTTAATTGATGTAATAATATTTGTGTGTTTAAGAACTTCGCATCATAATAAAACCTACCTTTGTTGTCAACAATGTTCAATAAGTTGATTAAAATATACAACTTCTTTTTTCAAAACGGTGTTATAGGGTAATATTTAATGTTTAAGCATATGAAGAGATGTATTTTTACGAAAGTAAAGTTCATGGCACTGTTCCTGTTTGCGGTGCTGATGACCGCATGTACAGCGGACGTGTACGAGCCGAAGCCGGATCCCGATCCAAAGCCGGGACCGGACGAGAGTACAAATGGTATTCCGAATGATTTTGATTATTCAACAAAGGCTAGCCATAAATTGACTGTTAAAGTCTTGGATGAATATGAGGGGAAACGTTATTATACGATAGAAGTATTTGGTTCGGACCCTATCACTGATCCTAATTCTGTTTTCTATGTTGGAGGTAAAACAAACTCAAGGAATCCATTTATTGTTGATTTGGCTTTACCTAAGACTCAAGAATATATTTATATTAAGAAAACGGATGCACAAGGGTATAGTACTGTTGTAAGCTTAGAGGTGAAAGAAGGCGATTTATTATTGGATTATACGGATCCAGTTATTACAAAATCTTTTTTGCGTAGTGACAGTGGGGTTAGTGATCAAGAAATAACACGTTGGCTCACCCCGCTTTCGGAGAAGGAAATTGAGAAGTTGGATAAAAAAGCTGAGATGAAAGATGTAATAGAGCTACGGAGTGGTATGACTCTTGATAAAAATAAGAGTTATAAAATTACGAGCGGAAAGGTCAACAATGTCGTTTTCCCTGATAACGAGAACTACACTCTTTATATTTTTAGCGGCGCTACCTTGGATTTAGCTTCTTCAGCCTCACCATTGACAAAAAACAGTCAAATTGTAGTTTTTCATGGAGGTCAGATAATTGGCTCTAAGGCTGTTCTGAAAATTGATGGAAATTCTCAATTGGTTAATATGGGTAAAGTAGATATTAATAGAATAGAAACTCTACCTTCGCCACATAGTTCAATTTATAATCATACGAATTCGGAAATTACTGTAAACTCAATGCATTTGAATGGAGGTGAACTTCATAATCATTGTTTGGTAAAGGTTGGTACTTTCTCTTTTGATGGATCTGCTTCCGGATTATATTTAAATCGGGGTTCTTCTGTAATTTCCGGGAATTTTATATATGGTTATGATACGAAAATATCGATGGCGGAACATTCCTTGTTTGAGACAGATGCGTTGAATCCAGCTCAAACAGGTCCTGTATCCTTAGTTGTAGAGGATGCGGATGCCAATCAATATGGAGATGGGAATAGTGCCAAATTGTTTAAGGTGAATGGTGTATTGGATTATACATCTGTTCAGATAACAGGCTTTTTCTGGAGTGATTTATATACTTATGCGCAAAGTGAAGTAAATTATTCAGCTAATAAGAATGGTGCGTTAAGAGTGGTTGGCAATAAATGCCCTGTAAATATATCCGGTGATTGTTTTGGTGATATCAATTACAGTAAAGATGAGCCTTTTACAGACGAATCCGAGACGCCTGAGTATAAACCTGAATATGATAAGACAGAAGCTTATGTCTATTTATTTGAAGACAATTGGCCTAATTTTGGTGACTATGATATGAATGACTTGGTTATGATTGTCAGCATCATAAATACGACAGAGGCTAGCAGTGAAGGTATTAATGCAAAAACTGTATATTTATCAACAAGTGTTAGGGCTGTAGGTGCAACGAAATCTTTATATGCTTTTGCGAAGATCCAAGGAACAGACAAGGTTATTAATTTATTGGAAGGAAAAGAGGCGCATGAGTTTATGAATAGCGATTTAGGTCAAATAATAAATACATATAATAAGACTTGTGAAGCACGTGAAAGCTTGATAGAAGTAGATGTGAATGGCATGAGCGGAGTTGTGAATGCTAACAACTTAAACGTTTTTATTGTTTGGGGTGATCCTAATAAGAACAAAAAGAACGAGGTCCATATAGCTGGTTTTTTAGGGACGGAACAAGCAGCCACGGCCTTAACAAGTGATGAATATTATCGATATAAGTATAATGAGAATATTGATAATTCAACAGAGGAATTTAATAATATGATGTGGGGATTGATGATCCCTAAATCATCTTTTGATTCATATCCTAGAGAAGGTATTTCTATTATGGATGCATATCCTCAATTTATGAATTGGGCCAAGTCTGGAGGAAAAGATGTTTTGGATTGGTATACTTTAGGTGTCAATGATCTTCTTTACCAAGGAGATTCTGCTAAAGATAAGTGATCATAGCATCTAAATGATAATTTTATTTGTCGTAAACAGTAAATAGATTTAAGAATAAAAACGGATTGCGGGAACTTTATCCTTAGCAATCCGTTTTTCATTTCTATTAATCCAGCATCAAACTCATATAAGCCATCCTCCCCTGATAATCCATCAGCTGTCGTGTGAGCGTTTGGTTATCCATTTGTTCCAAGTCTTTTTTGGAGACGGGGCTTTCGTGTTGTTTGGATAGCCAGAGGTGGATCATGCGTTTCGTGTCGATGATGCGGGCCATACCCATAGGTAAGGTACCCGGAGGGGTGGGAGGGGTATTGACCGTCGCTTGTGATATGTTATTTTGCAGGGTAAGCTCTTGCAATATTAATTCCTTGATCTCTTCCGAGTCGTAAAGAAGTTCCTTGATAAAAAGCTTTTTGTCGGACGGCGCTGTACCCGCCTCAAGAGGCAGTGCGAAAGCCATGCCAACCACCTTCTCGTTCTCGTCCAAGGCCGTGTACATTCCTCCGTTATCTAATTGCAGATCCCGGAGTATTGTGATGAAATCATCCTGCGAGTGCAAGATACAGGAAGGGCGTTCACGTAATTTGCGGTTGAAATAAGCGAACAATTCGTCGGTTGTCGGTACCTCCGGTTGGATAACCGTTATCTTCGGGAGTTGAACCGGCGTATTCGGGCGGATATACGTCTCCACGGAATAATCGAATGCCTCGGTATAACCCTGTTCCCGGTAATAGTCGAATAGCCAAGGATCGGCAGGGATCAAGGCGGAGATAGCGACCTCACGCCGTTCCATTTCCTCGAATGTCTCTTGCAAGAGTTGCCGCATAAGCCCCTGACCCCTTTCTTCCGGAGCCGTGCATACCCCGGAGATATAGGCCACCGAGATCTCGGTACCCAAATAAGTCATCGTATAAGGAACTATCTGCAAGGCAGATACTATTTTACCGTCCTTCTCGATGGTCATTGCGTTCTCGTCCTTGTAAACACGATCAAAATAAAGGCTGATAAATGCCTCGGAATCCCCGAAGCAGGTACGCCATAAGTTTACGATTTGTTGTTTCTTGTCCATAATTTATTTAGTTTGCGTAAGTTGCTTTTTTATTGCGGCACTCTTCTCTAATAGTATGGTAGGCTGATAAGAAAGCTTCGCTTGGCGCAACCCCGGTATGCCGAGATCCTCCTCCCGGTTCACGTAAGTATACTGTTCCGGAAGGTGAGAAGCGAACTCTTGGTTAATCACCGTATAGGCACCGTCGAAATTCACATCCGCTTTCTCCACGTGAACCCCGAATGTATTATGGTTGATAGGGGCCCCGAAAGAGAAAGCGATAATCTCGTTATCAACCCGGAGAGCGCCACCGATCAGGCCTAGGCTGTCAAAATGATGCAAGGCATAGGTAAGGGAGCGACGTTCGTCATTAAGCTCTTCCTCGTCATTATCTCCATTGTTTGCCTTATACCATTTACATTCCAGTTTCAGGCATTGCGGTACGATATCCGGCGTGATAGGGACATACTCGTACGAATAACGTTTCTTGAAATTATTGATATGATTACGCTTAGATTGATATTTCTTACCCCGTAAGGTAGCTAAATCCTCCCGTAAATAAATATAGTCGAAATAATCCCGCTCCGGGATATAGAAAAAGCTTCCGGGAAGTGCGCCTTCCAGTTGCTCCTTGGCGTCGGGGGTGATACCCAGCATACAGAGCGGATGTCCATATTTTAAGGAATCCTCTTCTAGCAAACGAACGGCACCCGCTAAATCTCCATCCCCGACAGGCATCATATAGGCGAAACGGCTCTTGTCCTCGATCATGAAACGGATTAATAAATAGCCATCCACGATAGCGAATTCGCTGTCATATAAGAAACGCCAACTGCACATGTTCGCGAATGAGAAATCACAATTGCGATAATCGCTGGGAAATGTAAATGAGGTTATGATCTCTTTGTCTTCTAACCTAATCGGTTTAAACGGTATATCCATAAATTTTCTTGTACTGTTTTACAACTGCAAATATAAAACTAAAATGCATGTGCGAATGTTTAGATTGGGAATAATAAAGGTGATATAAATACCATCACGATTCCCATCACGATTTGTAAAGGTAACCCTACCTTTACATAGTCCATAAATGTATATTTTCCGGTGGACTTAACGAGTGCGTTAGGTGGCGTAGAGAAGGATGAGGCGAAGCATATTGTCCGTTATTTTGTTGTTTCGGGAAAAATGGCTAAACTTATAGGTTGAACAGCCATTTTGTAAAATAGGGGCTGGAGCTATTTTTGCGATATGAAATTCGCAACAATTAGGTTAAAACGAATGTTATTTTAATGTCTAACGAAAAGAAGATAAATCAGAGATGAAAAAGTACGACGCGATTATTATTGGTTTTGGGAAAGGTGGAAAAACCTTGGCGGCGGATTTGGCCAACCATGGATGGAATGTAGCTGTGGTGGAGCGTTCGACGGGTATGTACGGAGGTACTTGTATCAATATCGGATGTATACCGACGAAAGCGCTTGTACATAACGCTCAAGTGACAGGGTATCGCAGACCTTCTACCTTCGAGCAATATGCGGAGGAGTTTAAGCAGGCGATCCTCGCCAAGGAGAAACTGACCTCTTTGCTTCGTGAGAAGAATTTCAAGAATCTGGATGATCGGGAGACCGTAACGGTCTATACCGGAGAGGCTTCTTTTCGTTCCCCTTATGAGATTGTCGTGAAAACGGATACGGACTCTTTCTTGCTGGAAGGCGAGAAGATATTCATCAATACCGGAGCCACGACGATTATTCCTACGATAAGCGGTATCGAGGATAATCCTTACGTATATACAAGTACTTCCATTATGGAACTGGAGAAACTGCCACGGCATCTGGTTATTGTCGGAGGCGGATATATCGGGCTGGAATTCGCTTCCATGTTCGCCGGTTTTGGATCGAAGGTAACGATCTTGGAGGCTGGGGAGGTGTTCATTCCTCGTGAGGACCGGGACATCGCCGATTCGGTGAAGTCCACGCTAGAGAAAAAAGGGATCACCATTCATTTGAATACGGTCGTGCAGACTATCGAGCAGGATGCCGAGCGGGCTACGGTGATCTGCCGTAACGCTATCTCGGGAGATACCTTGCGGCTGGATGCCGAGGCGGTGCTTTTGGCTACCGGCCGTAAACCGAATACGGAAAGCCTAAATCTGCAAGCCGCCGGAATACGGACGACTAATCGTGGCGCTATCGAGGTGGATAGTAAGTTGCGTACCAATATCCCTAATATCTGGGCGATCGGGGATGTACATGGCGGATTACAATTTACCTATCTGTCTTTGGATGATTACCGTATTATCCGGGAAGAGCTGTTTGGTAATGGTTTCCGGAGCTTGGACGATCGGGAAGCAGTGGCTTATTCCGTATTCATCGATCCTCCGTTGGCCCATGTCGGGTTGAACGAGACGCAAGCCCGTAAGATGGAGAAAAATATAAAGGTGGCCAGCCTGCCTGCCGCCGCTATGCCTCGTACCCGTACCATCGAGCAGACGGATGGCTTGCTGAAAGCCGTGGTAGATGCGGATACCGGGAAGATCCTAGGATGTACCTTATTCTGCGCCGAGTCCAGCGAAGTCATAAATACGGTTAGCTTGGCGATGCGTCTCGGGCAAGATTACACATTCCTTCGGGATTCGATATTCACCCATCCGTCGATGAGTGAGGCTTTAAATGATTTATTTGGATTAATAAAATAAAAACATAAATATGAAAACATCAAATATTGGATTAATCGGCTTGGCTGTGATGGGCGAGAACCTTGCGTTGAATATGGAAAGTAAGGGGTTCGCCGTATCCGTTTATAATCGTACAGCGCCGGGAGAGGAAGGCGTGGTAGACCGCTTCATGAGCGGTCGTGGAAAAGGAAAGAATTTTATAGGAACCCATACGATACAGGAATTTGTTGAGTCTATCGAGCGTCCTCGCAAGATTATGCTGATGGTAAAAGCGGGTGCCCCGGTGGATGAGCTGATGGCTCAATTGATTCCTTACTTATCACCCGGTGACGTGATTATTGATGGTGGTAACTCGGATTTCCATGATACGGAACGCCGGGTGAAGGAGATGGAGGCGCATGGGATGTACTTCGTAGGTACCGGAATCTCCGGAGGCGAGATCGGTGCCTTGTACGGACCTTCCGTGATGCCGGGTGGTTCGCCTGCCGCTTGGCCTTTGGTGAAGGATGTCTTGCAAAGCATCGCCGCCAAGCTGGACGACGGGACGCCTTGTTGCCAATGGATTGGTCCGGGTGGAGCCGGCCATTTCGTGAAAATGGTACACAATGGTATCGAGTATGGAGATATGCAGTTGATTTCCGAGGCGTATTCCTTATTGAAGAATCGTCTGGATCTGGACAATGAGGCCTTGGCTTGTATCTTTGAGGATTGGAACACGGGAGAGCTGGATAGCTACCTGATCGGTATTACGGCCGATATTCTCCGCTTCAAGGACGAGGCGGGGGAGGGCTACCTGCTAGATAAGATATTGGATGCCGCCGGCCAGAAGGGTACCGGTAAATGGAGCGCTATCGCCGCTATGGACGAGAATGATCCGCTGACATTGATTACCGAGGCTGTTTATGCCCGTATGCTTTCTTCCATGCAGGAAGAACGGAAAAAAGCGTCCTCGCTTTATCCGAAGAGTGGCGTGCTGGGGCAGACCTTGATCTCGGAGAAAGAGATCAAGCAGGCTTTGTATGCCGCTAAGTTGGTTTCCTACGCACAGGGATTCTCTTTGTTGTACCAAGCCTCCAAGCGATATGATTGGCAGTTGGATTACGGTACGATCGCCAAGATTTGGCGGAAGGGATGTATCATACGCTCTGTCTTTTTGGAGAAAATTACGCAGGCTTATGAGAAGAACCGGAATCTGGAGAACCTCTTATTCGATGAGTTCTTTATTCAAAAGATCGAGTCTTCCTTGTTGGCTTGGCGGCAAGTGGTAGCCGAGGGTGCCTTGCATGGAGTGGCTTTGCCGGCGATGAGCTCGGGGTTGAGCTATTTCGATGGACTGTCTACCCCGCATTCCGCCGCTAACTTGATTCAGGCCCAGCGGGATTATTTCGGGGCTCATACTTATGAGCGGGTCGATTGGGAGCGTGGTAAGTTTTTCCATACCAACTGGACGGGTGAGGGAGGAAAGACGGTTTCTGGAACTTATAACGTATAAAGACATGAAGAAAGCAGATAATCAATTATTAGTTATATTCGGGGCGTCGGGCGATCTTACCAGTCGCAAGTTGCTTCCCTCTTTGTTCGAGTTATATGTTCGTGGCTTGCTACCCGACCGCTTCTGCATCTTGGGAGCCGCCCGTACCGCTTATGGCGATGAGGAGTTCCGTGCGGAGCAACATACGCATATCTTGGAGGCACAGAAGGGAAAGACCTACGACGAGGGCTTGATCGATGACTTCTTGGAGAATGTTTATTACCTCGCCTTCGATTCCACCAACGCCGATGAATACTACAAATTGCGTGAGCGCATCGAGTTCTTGCAAGAGAAACATGACTTGCCGGATAAGATCATCTATTACTTGGCTACCCCGCCGGTGATGTACGAGATCGTCCCGCAATGTTTGCTGGAGAGTGGTTTGAACAAGACCGAGTCTCCGGACGGTTTCAGGCGGATCATCGTAGAGAAGCCGTTCGGTACCAGCTTGGAGTCTGCCCGCCAGTTGAATGATCATTTACGACATATCTTCCATGAGGAGGAGATTTATCGTATCGACCATTATCTGGGGAAAGAGACCGTGCAGAATATCTTGGTATTGCGTTTCTCGAACGGTATTTTCGAGCCATTGTGGAATCATAATTATATCGATTCCATCGAGATCAGCGCTACTGAGACCTTGGGGGTGGAGAATCGAGGGAAATATTATGATGGAGCCGGGGCGATGCGGGATATGATCCAGAATCACTTAATGCAATTGATGTCGTTTATCGCCATGGAATCTCCCTCTATATTCGAGCCGGAACCGATTCGTGACGAGATCGTGAAAGTATTCCGCTCCATACGCCCGTATACGGTGTTGGATATGGATAAGATGGTTGTCCGTGGACAATATATCGGTTATCGGGAAGAGAAGAACGTAGTTCCCGACTCGAATACCGAGACGTATGTGGCGATGAAGTTCTTTATCGATAACTGGCGCTGGAGCGGTGTGCCTTTCTATTTCTATACGGGAAAGAAGTTGCCGGAGAAGTCATCGGAGGTAGTGATCCACTTCAAGTCTACGCCCCATCAACTGTTTGTCGGTCAATGTTCGGGAGGTTCCTGCAATAAATTGACCATCCGTATCCAACCGAACGAGAGTATATCCTTGAAGTTCGGGCTGAAAATGCCGGGAGCCGGTTTCGAGGTGAAGCAAGTCAGCATGGACTTCCGCTACGATTCCCTCTCGAAGAGCTATCTTCCTGACGCTTACGAGCGTCTGTTGCTGGATGCCATGCTGGGCGATTCTACCTTGTATGCTCGTAGCGACGCTTTGGAGGCTAGCTGGAAATTTATCGATCCGATCTTGCTCCATTGGAAAGAGGAGGGTTCGAAGAACTTATTCTTCTATGAGCCGGGCGAGGACGGACCGGAGGAAACTGTTATTTTAGGTGCGGAAAAGAAAGTCTGCGCCTGCCAAAGAAGATAATTTTATGGAAATAAAGAGATATAATGAGATGAAAGAGGCGCTTCGGTCGATGACGGAGGACATGATGGCGATGATTCGCCGAAAAGACTTCGCTCCGTTTAACCTAGCGCTCTCGGGAGGGGAGACGGCGAAGCATATGTTTTCCCTCTGGGTAGATGAGTATAAGGATAAGATTGACTGGAATAACATCCGTTTCTTCTGGGTGGACGAGCGTTGCGTTCCTCCAACGAGTCCGGATAGTAATTACGGTCATGCGAATCATTTGCTTTTTAAGCCTTTGTGTATCCCGGCGGATCATATCCACCAGATCAAGGGCGAGAACGAGCCGGGTACTGAGGCGATGCGTTATTCATGGGTCGTAAAGGAATTCTTGCCGTTGTTCAATCAAATGCCTACGTTCGATTGCATCATCCTCGGCGTAGGTGAGGATTCCCATACGGCATCCATTTTCCCTACCACCATGGAGCTATTGTCGGATAGCCGTAACTATGCGGTATCCCAGCAACCTTCTACCGGTCAATACCGGATCACCATGACGGGACCGCTTATCTTGAACGGCGCCCCCTTATTGGTCCCGATACTGGGCACGAACAAGGAACCCGTAATCCAGAGGCTCTCCAAGGGTTATTCTCCTTCAAACGACACGCCTGCCGCTTATATCTTATCGCATGCCGTACAAGCTACGATTTATGGGCTGAACCCATGATTTTGCGACATGCCGAGCCCTTCCCAAAAACACGTACATATACTCCTCTCCTTGGAGAAGATATACTGCAAGTACCCTAGGAGATATACTTCACCGTCCAAGTAAGTACTACTTCTCGTGATGTCCTATTAGTATATACAAGACTGCTGCCCACATTTAAAGTGAATGTATTTGTTGGATTCATGTTTTTTTGCGAAGTTTGTTGCTTGAAAAGTAAGCTTTGAGACATGAATACGAGAAATATTGTACTGTGTATATTATATTTGTTTTTGGTGCCGATGGGAGGGTTTGCCCAATCTGAGGTCGTTGTCTTGTATCCCGATACTGAAAATAAGGATTTGGATGAAGCAGTATACCAAAAAATCTTTTTGGCCGGCACGATCGATATGGGGAAAAGTGTGGATTGGCAGAAGGCTACCTGCGACTGGTTCCGAGCGCTTCCGGAGGGACGGTATCTCTTGTTCAATCCTCGTAGGGATAAAGGGTTGAGCGGGGAGATGTCCGATTTTGAGCATCAAGTGAATTGGGAACTGGAGCATCTGGAGAAAGCCGATCTGATTATCATGAACATTCTGGCGAGCAGCAAATCCCCGATAACTTTATTGGAGATGGGGCTGTTTATGCGCTCCGGAAAGTTGCGGGTGATTTGCGAGCCCGGTTTTTACCGGTACGATAATGTGCGCTTAACTTGTGCGCGCTATGGCGTTCCATTGTATCAGAATATGGACGATTTTTTGAAAACCATGCGCTAATCTATTATTATTTGTTTAACTTTGTATAGTTTTAGGGACGGTGTGGAATCGATCCTAAGCGAGTATTGTCGAACAAAATGGAAAGAATATGAAAGGTATAGTTTTAGCCGGTGGATCGGGTACCCGCTTGTATCCGATCACTAAAGGAGTTTCCAAGCAACTTCTACCTATTTATGATAAGCCGATGATTTTTTATCCGGTATCCGTGCTCATGTTGGCGGGGATACGGGAGATTCTTATTATATCGACCCCTCAGGATTTGCCGGGCTTTCGTCGTTTACTGGGCGATGGCTCCGATTATGGCGTTCGTTTTGAATATGCCGAGCAGCCTTCGCCGGACGGATTGGCGCAAGCTTTCATCATTGGAGAGCGCTTTATCGGCGATGACTCCGTTTGCTTGGTACTTGGCGATAATATCTTTTACGGACAGAGCTTTACCCGTATGTTAAAAGAGGCCGTTGACAAGGCGGAGAACGAACAAAAAGCGACCGTGTTCGGTTACTACGTAAACGATCCGGAACGCTATGGCGTGGCCGAGTTCGATGCGGATGGGAACGTCCTCAGTATCGAGGAAAAACCGAAGGAACCGAAGTCGAATTACGCCGTGGTAGGATTGTATTTCTATCCGAACAAGGTGGTGGGCGTGGCCAAGAATATCAAGCCATCCGCCCGTGGAGAGCTGGAGATCACTACCGTGAACCAGTGGTTCTTGAAGGATGGGGAGTTGAAAGTGCAGCTATTGGGACGTGGATTCGCTTGGTTGGATACCGGGACTCACGACTCGTTGTCTGAGGCATCTACTTTCGTGGAGGTGATCGAGAAGAGACAGGGACTGAAGGTGGCTTGTCTGGAGGAGATCGCTTTCAAGCAAGGATGGATTGATGAGAAGCGACTTGAGCAAGTGGCTTTGCCGATGATTAAGAATCAGTACGGCCAGTATTTGATGAGGTTGATTAATAAGTAGAAGTAGTTCAGAATACGAGATATCGATGGAAAAAGACAGTAAAATATTTGTTGCCGGTCACCGGGGCTTGGTAGGCTCCGCCATTCTGAATAATTTGCGTAGCAAAGGGTATACGAACTTTCTGCTTCGTACGCATGCGGAACTGGATCTGACGGATCAAGCCGCTGTGAACGAGTTTTTTGCCGCTGAACGGCCGGACTATGTGTTCTTGTCGGCGGCGCACGTTGGCGGTATCATGGCGAACAGTCTGTACCGTGCCGATTTTATCTACAATAATTTGATGATCCAGAATAATGTCATTCATGCCTCTTGGAAAAACAATGTAAAGAAATTATTATTCTTGGGAAGCACCTGCATCTATCCTCGTGAGGCTCCGCAGCCGATGCCGGAGGATTGCTTGCTGACATCTCCCTTGGAATATTCCAATGAGCCTTATGCGATCGCCAAGATAGCGGGTATCAAGATGTGCGAGAGTTACAACATGCAATACGGTACGAACTATATCGCCGTGATGCCTACTAACCTCTACGGGCCGAATGATAATTTCAATCTGGAGACCTCGCATGTGTTGCCAGCCATGATCCGTAAGATCCATCTGGCGAAATGCCTGCATACAGGAGATTGGGAGGCCTTGCGTAAGGATATGGACATTCGTCCGGTAGAGGGCGTGTCAGGGAAGGCCTCCGAGCCGGAGATACTCTCCGTATTGGATAAACAGGGTATCCGTCCGGGCGAGGTGGAGCTGTGGGGAACCGGCAAGCCGCTTCGTGAGTTTTTATGGAGCGAGGAGATGGCCGATGCTTCTGTTTATATCATGGAACACGTGGATTTCGAGGATGTCCGCCAGAAGGAGGGCGAGGTCCGGAATACACATATTAATATAGGTACGGGTATCGAGCTTTCGATCCGTGAGGTCGCCGAACTGATCCGGCGAGAGATCGGGTTCGAGGGCGAGTTGAGGTTTAACTCGTCCAAGCCGGACGGTACGCTTCGTAAGCTGACGGATGTAAGCAAGTTGCATGCCTTGGGTTGGCGCCATACGATCGAGATCGAGGAGGGCGTGAAGCGACTCTATGAATGGTACTTGGGAATTGAAAAATGAGAATTGAGAATTGAAAATTAGAAAAATGGGCAAAGTAGCGTTAATAACGGGTATTACGGGACAGGATGGGGCTTATCTTACTGAGTTCTTGATTAAGAAAGGATATACGGTACATGGTATCAAGCGTCGTTCTTCCATGTTCAATACGGATCGTATCGATCATTTGTATCAAGACCCGCATGTGGAAAACCGTAATTTGATTCTGCATTATGGCGATTTAACGGATAGTTTGAATCTTACACGTATCATTGGCGAGGTTCAACCGGACGAGATCTATAATCTGGCCGCCATGAGCCATGTAAAAGTAAGTTTCGACACTCCCGAATATACGGCGAATGCGGATGGTTTGGGGGTATTGCGTATCCTAGAGGCGGTCCGTTTGCTGAACTTGATCCCGAAGACGCGTATTTACCAGGCATCTACATCCGAGTTGTATGGCTTGGTGCAAGAGGTGCCGCAGAGGGAGACTACTCCTTTCTATCCGAGAAGCCCTTATGCGGTAGCGAAACTATACGGTTACTGGATTACGGTGAATTACAGGGAGGCCTATCATATGCACGCTTCCAATGGCATCTTGTTTAATCACGAGTCTCCATTAAGGGGAGAGACATTCGTGACCCGTAAGGTAACCCGGGCGGTTTCACGTATCGTTTTGGGTATGCAAAAAAAGGTTTATATGGGTAATCTTTCCTCCAAACGGGATTGGGGACACGCAAAAGATTACGTGCGTGCCATGTACGCTATTTTGCAACAAGATGAACCCTCGGACTATGTCATAGCTACCGGGATTACTACCACGATTCGGGACTTTATCCGTATGGCTTTTGAGGAAATTGGCGTGGGAATCCGCTTTAAAGGAGAAGGGATAGACGAGGTCGCTATCTTAGAGTCGATAGACGAGGGATTGTTTGTCAAGAAGGTTGGTGATGCCTATCTGGAAAACTTTAAGAAACGTGTGGGTGAGGAAGTTGTAGGAGTAGATCCGCAGTATTTCCGCCCTACGGAAGTAGAGTTGCTGATCGGTGACGCTACGAAGGCACGTACTCGTTTAGGGTGGGAACCGGAGTATTCATTAGTGGCTTTAATTGAGGATATGATGAAGAACGATATAAAACTAATGAAGAAGGAGTCTTATCTGAAAGAGGGGGGCTATAAAATTTTGAACTATTTCGAGTGAGTTCAAAACAATTTGAAGATTTTATTTGTTGTAATTACAAAAAGAGTTAATTTTGTGCCAATTTTAAGATATTAGGTAATTGATTGTTTAATTAAAATGTTGAAAATATGAAGACTAAGGTTTTACTTTTAGCTTTGTTATCAGGTTTTGTATTCTCTGTGACAGCACAGGAATATCAACCGCAGGTGGGGTTCAGCAATGAGGCTGGTTATAAGACTAATTTCAAGAAGAATAAAGCTCGCGACAATTGGTTTATTTCAATTGCGGGTGGAGCCAGCGTATTGTTAGGGGACCAAAATGGAGAGGCTGATTTCAAGAATCGTTTAAACTTCGCTCCACAAGTATCTTTTGGTAAGTGGTTTAATCCGTATTTAGGATTCCGTACCCAGTTAAATGGTGGTATTATCCACGGTTTTGAAGGTGATGGCGCACAGTTTATGCAACATAATAAATATGTAGCCGCTCACGTAGACTTGTTGTGGGATGTTACTAACTTCTGGGCTCCTTACAGAGAATCTAAAGTGTTCCGCTTGATTCCTTGGGTCGGTTTTGGTTATGCGCAGCGTTTCAAGACTACAGAGTCTTATGATCGTCCAAGAACGGAGTCTCCTACGTTGAACGCTGGTATCTTAACCGCTTTCCGTTTGAGCAAACGTGTTGATTTGAACGTTGAGATCCAAGGTTCTTTGTTGAATGAGCAGTTTAACCGCGTCGAGATGAATCACCTGACAGATGGTATCGTTCAGTTGAGCGCTGGTTTGACATTCAAATTGGGTAAGACAGACTTCGAGGTATTGGAGCCGATGGATTACGCTTTGTTGAACGACTTGAACGGCCAGATCAACTCTTTGCGTGCTGCTAACGATGAGTTGAGCAAACGTCCGGTTTCTTGCCCTGAGTGCCAAGAGACAGTTACTGAAGTTGTAAATAACTACGTTGACAATGTGGTTTACTTCCGCATCAACAGCGCTAAGATCGACAAGAACCAGCAGATCAATATCTATAACACAGCTGAGTTCATGAAGAACAACAACGCTCCGATTAAGGTAGTTGGTTACGCTGACAAGAAGACGGGTACTTCTGATTATAACATGGGTCTTTCTGAGAAACGTGCTAGAGCGGTCGCTAAGGAACTTATCGATAAATACGGTATCTCTTCTAGCCAGATCACTATCGAGTGGAGAGGTTCGGACGAACAACCTTATGGCGAAAATAGCTGGAACCGTGTAGTAATTATGAGCGCTAATAATTAATTTACGAATTAATACTTTAAAAAGGCCGTACTTCCAAGTGCGGCCTTTTTTTTTGCGCTGAAAAATACTTACTTTTGTGAGAATTTATCGAATTGCTATGATATTGAACAAAAAACATGGTTATTTAATCCAATGGCTGATTGGTGTAGGAGATTTGATCGTATTGAATCTTTTGTTTATGGCCGTTTTTCATCTGCTTGGCCCGAAATACACGGAAGCGATATCCTATAATTTGAGAGAGGTTATTCTGTTATTGAACTTCTGTTATTTCTTCTCTTTATATTTTATCCCGATTCAATTGCATCAGGCGGTCGTGTTTATCGACAAGATCGTGCAACGGGCGTTCGGATTGGTTACCGTACTTATTTTTTTGTTCGCTACTTGCTTGATCTTCTTGAATGTGGGAGATGTCCTGGCAACCTTCCTCTTGGTCTATTACGGGGTTTCTATCATCTTGTTTTCGCTTTGGCGGGTTTTGGTGCGCCTATCTTTAAAGTTGTACAGGCGAAAAGGCTATAACTTTAAGAAGGTGGTGATTGTGGGGGCCGGAAAGAATGGTATGGAGCTTTACCAAGTCATGAAAGATGATTTGAGCTATGGGTTTAGTGTAAAGGGGTTCTTTGATGATAATGACTCGTTGAAAGACGTTTTACCTAATTATTTGGGTAAGACGAGTGAGGTGGAAGCGTATGTGCTGGAGCATGATATCGATGAGATTTATTGTACCTTGCCGGGTACGAACAACGGAAAGATCGTGCGGCTTCTGAATTTCGCCGAGAAGAAGATGGTGCGCTTCTATATCGTGCCCGAGTTTTACCGGGATGTAAAGAAGAGTATGGTGATGGAGGTGATGGAATCGATCCCATTGCTGACGGTCCGTCGGGAGCCTTTGCAATCCGCCTATAACCGGTTCTTGAAACGGACGTTCGATATATTTTTCTCTTTGGTGATTTTGCTCACGATTTATCCGATCCTGTACATCGTGGTCGGTATAATGATCAAGTTAAGCTCACCCGGCCCGATTTTGTTTAAGCAGAAACGTACGGGATTGTATGGGCATGACTTCGAATGTTTTAAATTTCGTACGATGAAGGTGAACGCGCAGGCCGATACCTTGCAGGCCGTCAAGGATGATCCCCGGAAGACTCGGATCGGCGATTTCTTGCGCCGGACGAATCTGGATGAGTTCCCTCAGTTCGTGAACGTCTTGCTGGGCGATATGTCCGTGGTAGGCCCTCGTCCGCATATGTTGAAGCATACCGAGCAGTACTCGGCGTTGATCGATAAGTATATGGTGCGGCATTTGGTGAAACCGGGAGTAACGGGATGGGCGCAAGTCACCGGTTACCGGGGTGAGACCAAGACGCTGGAGCAGATGGAAGGACGTGTGAAGAGAGATGTGTGGTATATAGAGAATTGGACGTTTTTCCTTGATTTAAAGATTATTGTGGTTACGGTACTGAATATGTTCAAGGGAGAGAAGAATGCGTATTAATCCGATTTGTTGCACACTTTTTGCGGATTTGTGTAATCTGTATTTATATTTATGCTATATTCGCGCTCGATGGGAAGAATAATTGCAATAGATTACGGCCGGAAACGTACGGGGATAGCCGCTACGGATATTTTACAAATGATCGCTAACGGCGTGGCGACAGTCCCAAGTGGAGAGGTTGTGAAATACCTGTCGGATTACATATCACGGGAACCGGTGGATTTATTTGTGGTCGGGCTTCCGAAGCAAATGAACAATGAGCCTTCTGAGAACATGAAGTATGTGGAGGCGTTCGTGACCCATCTGAAAAGGACGATACCAAGTATCCCGGTAACTTATTACGACGAGCGGTTCACGTCGGTCTTAGCTCATAAGGCCATGTTGGAAGGCGGTTTAAAGAAAAAGAAACGGCAAGATAAAGGACTGGTCGATGAGATTAGCGCCGTTATTATTTTGCAAACTTATTTAGAAAGTAAAAAATATCAGTTATAACTTATGATTTTACCCGTATTTTTATATGGTCAGCCCGTGCTAAGAAAAGAGGCTGAGGATGTACCTAAAGATTATCCCGACTTGAAACAGTTGGTTGCCAATATGTTTGAAACGATGTATAATGCCGATGGGGTAGGACTTGCCGCTCCTCAGGTGGGCTTGTCTATCCGTTTGGTGGTTATAGACGGTGATGTGATGGGAGATGACTTCCCTGAATGCAAAGGTTTCAAGCGTGCGTTGATTAATCCCGAGTTTTTGGAACGTAGCGAGGAGGAAATAGCTATGGAGGAAGGCTGCTTGAGCCTGCCGGGTATACACGAGAAAGTGTCTCGCTCGAAAACGGTTCGTGTGAGATATTGGGATGAGAATTGGGAGGAGCACGAGGAAGTGGTGGAAGGTTTCGCCGCCCGTATCGTGCAGCATGAGTGCGAGCATCTGACGGGGCATGTCTTTATCGACAATGTCTCCGCTATTCGCCGTCAATTGAACAAAGGCAAATTAAATAGTATTATTAAAGGGACGGTTCGTTGCTCTTACCGGGCAAAAGCCGTTGGTAAATAATAAATCTATAAATAATCAATATGACAGATTTAAGTAAAAACATTGAGGCCCTCAGGGAAAAGAAAGCCGTTATCGAGATGGGCGGTGGTGAGGCTGCTATCGAAAAGCAAGTGGCGATGGGTAAGCTTACTGCCCGGGAGCGTATCTTGGCTTTGTTGGATAAGAACTCTTTCCATGAGTATGACATGTTCGTGAAACACGATGGCCGTGATTTCGGTATGGAGAAGAAGGTTCTGCCGGGTGATGGTGTGGTTACCGGTACGGGTACGATCTTTGGTGCCCCGGTTTGCATCTATGCGCAGGACTTTACGGTTGCCGGTGGTTCGTTAGGTTTGCAGCATGCTCGTAAGATCACCAAGATCATGGACCATGCGTTGAAGATGAAATGTCCGATCATCGGAATCAATGACTCGGGTGGCGCGCGTATCCAAGAAGGTGTTGGTGCTTTGGCTGGTTATGGTGAAATATTCTATCGCAATACGATCGCCTCGGGCGTGATCCCTCAGATTTCCTTGATCCTCGGTCCTTGTGCCGGTGGTGCCGTTTATTCTCCGGCGTTGACGGACTTCGTGTTTGTGGTTGAGAACATCTCTAAGATGTTTATCACGGGACCGAACGTTATCAAGACCGTGCTGGGTGAGGATATCTCTATGGAAGACCTTGGTGGCGCACGTGTTCATGCGGAGACTACAGGTAACGCTCATTTCTATGCCTTGAGCGAGCAAGAATGTTTCGATCAGGTGAAACGTTTGGTTAGCTTCATCCCTTGGAATAATCAGGAGCGTGCGAAAGTGGTTGAGCCGAAAGAGCCGTCCGCTATGCTGAATATCGAGCAAGTAGTTCCGGCGGACCCGAAACAACCGTATGATGTGCGAGACGTTATCAGATGTATCGTCGATGACTCGGACTTCTTGGAGATTCAAGAGTTGTGGGCCGCTAATATTGTGATCGGTTTTGGCCGTATGGCAGGAGAAACGGTAGGTTTCGTTGCCAATCAACCGATGGTTCTGGCTGGCGTGCTTGATTGTGATAGCGCTGACAAGGCCGCTCGTTTCATCCGTTTCTGCGACTCATTCAATATTCCTATCATCACGTTGGAGGATATGCCGGGTTATCTGCCGGGCGTAGATCAAGAGCATGCGGGTGTGATTCGTCATGGGGCTAAGGTTCTGTATGCGTATTCGGAAGCTACTGTTCCTAAGATCACGGTTATCTTGCGCAAGGCGTACGGTGGAGGTTATATCGCTATGAACTCCCGTCACTTGGGCGCTGACTTCATGTTCGCTTGGCCGAGCGCGGAGATCGCTGTTATGGGTCCGGAAGGCGCAGCTAACATCATATTCCGCAAGGAGATCATGGAGGCGGAAGATCAGAACGCTATGCGTCAGGAGAAGGTGAAAGAATATATCGAGAAATTCGCGAACCCGTACGTGGCGGCTTCCAAGGGATTTATCGACTCTGTGATCGAACCGAAAGAAACCCGTTCATTATTGCTACACGCACTGAAGCTTTCCATTCTAAAAGAGGAATACAGACCGGCCAAGAAGCATGGTTTGCCTCCGTTCTAAATTGATGAGAGTATGGAAAAGAAACACCAGCAAGAAGAATATGTAGACTTTGTGGTGACGGCACGTAAATATAAGACGTTGCTGACAGCGAAGTATAAGAACCGACCGATGTGGCATAAGCCGTCGGCTGGTGACGTGGTTTCTCATCTTCCCGGAACGATTATCAAGATTATGGTAGAGGAAGGACAGGCTGTGGAGGCCGGGCAACTTCTGCTAATCCATGAGGCGATGAAAATGCAGAACCGGGTGGTCGCTCCCATATCGGGAGTCGTTGTCGAGCTCAATGTAAAAGAAGGTGATAAGATAACGAAGAATCATTTAATGGTAAAAATAGAGTCTAAGTAAGATAATTTACTTATTTTTGCCTCTCAATCATTTTTAATAGGATGAAGAAGGCAACACTCTTTTTGATATTACAGATATTTACGATTTCGCTTTTTGCGCAGATTAATACGGACCGTGTATTGGCCATTGGTAGGAACGCCCTTTATTTTGAGGATTATGTTCTTTCCATTCAGTACTTCAATCAGGTTATCAAATCCAAACCTTGGTTGGCGGAACCCTATTTCTATCGTGCGGTGGCGAAGATAAATCTGGACGATTTTAAGGGGGCCGAGGAAGACTGTACTTTATGTCTTCAGCGGAACCCTTTTTTAACGCAAGCGTATTACGCTCGCGGCATCGCCCGTCAAAGTCAGGAGAAATACGACGAGGCGATCGACGATTACCAGAAAGGACTTGAGTTCAAACCCGAGGACCGGCAGATGCTGGTGAATATGGCGGTGGCTTTTATCCAGAAAAAAGACTACAACGGGGCGGAGAAGACATTCGATGATTTAATGACCGCCCATCCGAAATATTCCATGAATTATATGACACGGGGCGCTATGTATCTGGAGAAAGGGGATACGTTGAAAGCCTTGGCCGATTATAATAAGGCGATCGAGATGGATCCTTATTATGCGCCGGCGTATGGCAATCGTGCGATCCTTCATTATCAAATGGATGATTACAAGGACGCTTTGGCCGATTTGAACGAGGCTCTACGTCTGGATACCCGTGAGAGCGGATATTATATTAACCGGGGGCTAGTTCGTTATCAGATGAATGACTTGAGAGGTGCGATGGCCGATTACGATCAGGTGATCAGCATGGATAGCCGGAACTTGATCGCACGGTTCAACCGAGGTTTGCTTCGGTTCCAAGTCGGGGATAATAACCGGGCTATCGAGGACTTCGATGTCGTTATCCAGCAAGAGCCAGATAACTATATGGCTTATTACAACCGTGCGTTGCTCCGTTTCGAGACGGGCGACTACCGGGGGGCCGTGCAGGATTACGACGTGGTCTTGAAGCAATATCCTACTTTCCTGCCGGGCTTTGTGAGCCGTTCGGAAGCAAAGCGTAAGCTGGGGGATAACGTGGGGGCAGACCGTGATTATTGGGCAGCCATAAAGATGGAGGAGCAGGCCAAGAACGGACAGCTCCCGAAGACATCGTCTTCTGGCTCCAATACGGCGGTGAACGGAGATGCCAAGGCGGACGATTCGGAGGAGAATACTCGTGAGCAATCCGATAAGAATATCAATAAGTTCAACCGCTTGGTGGTATACGATAAGGAGCAGGAGCGTAAAAGTAAATACCAAAGTGAGGTCCGTGGGCGTGTACAAGACCGGAATGTCCATGTGGATCTGGAACCCCAGTTTGTCTTGACCTATTACGAGAAGGCGGATCCCGTAAAGAAACTTGTTTATTACGACAAGATGGTGGAGGATTACAATGGCCAGATGGTCTTGAAGCGTAAATTGCGTATCACGAACGAGGAGGCCGCTTTGACTGAGGACCAAATCGCCGTGCATTTCGCCTCCATCGACGAGTATTCGGCGGAGATCGAGCGTGATCCGAACAACGCTAACGCTTATTTTGGCCGTGCGATGGACTTCATGTTGGTGCAGGATTTCTCGGAGGCGATCAAGAATTTCTCGGAAGCGATCGAGCGAGACCCGTCGTTCACGATGGCTTATTTCAATCGTGCCGTGGAACGTTATAAGCAATTGATGTACACCCAATCCCAGCAGGCTAGCAAGGATACGTACGACTTGAGTGGCTCGGGAATGAACTTGAATATTGGTAAGTCCGCACAGTCGCAGGTAAACGCCAACACCTCGGTGGACCTCCGGAGCGCTATGCTGAAGGATAATAAGCGAGCCTATGAGCATGAGCAGATCATGAGGGATTACGATATGGTGATCAAGCTGAACCCGGGTTTTGTGTACGCTTACTTTAACCGTGCGAATCTGCGTTGCGCCCAGCGTGATTTCCGTGCCGCTATCGTTGATTACAACGAGGCGATCGAGCGGGACCCTGAATTTGCCGAGGCTTACTACAACCGTGGGTTAGCCCGTCTGTCGCAAGGTGACGTGAACCGGGGCATCGCCGACTTGAGCAAGGCAGGGGAATTGGGTATCTACAACGCCTATAGTATCATCAAGCGAATGACAAGCCGGTGATAACGCAAATTATTCGAGTTAAATGTTTCGCTGATAGAAAAGAAATATTAACTTTGTGGGCTGAATATAAAGAATTTTAGAGAATAGAATATGATAAAGATTACATTTCCGGACAATTCCGTAAGAGAATATGCAAAGGGAACGACTGCTATGCAGATAGCGGAAAGCATTAGTTCTCGTTTGGCACAGGAAGTCCTAGCCGCAAGCGTGAATGGGGAGGTTTGGGACTTAAGCCGTCCTATCAACGACGACGCTACGGTGAAACTTTTGAAGTGGGAAGACGAGGAAGGTAAACATGCGTTCTGGCATTCCAGCGCTCACCTTATGGCAGAGGCTTTGCAGGAATTATATCCGGGTATTAAATTCGGTATCGGTCCGGCGATCGAGAACGGTTTCTATTATGACGTGGATCCGGGTGAGGCCGTGATCAAAGAGGGTGATTTCGCTGCTATCGAGGCTAAGATGCTTGAGCTGGTAGCCAAGAAAGAAGAGATCAAACGTCAGGACATTACCAAGGCGGATGCCATGAAGATGTTCGGCGATAGAGGTGAAGAGTATAAAACAGAGCTTATCAGTGAGTTGGAAGACGGTACGATCACTACCTATACGCAGGGTTCTTTTACGGACTTGTGTAGAGGACCGCACTTACCGAATACCTCTTATCTGAAAGCTGTCAAGATATTGAGCGTAGCCGGCGCTTATTGGCGTGGCGATGAGAAACGCAAGCAATTGGTTCGTTTGTATGGTATCACTTTTCCGAAAAAGAAGATGTTGGATGAGTATCTGACATTGTTGGAGGAGGCCAAGAAACGTGACCACCGTAAGATCGGTAAGGAGATGGACTTGTTCATGTTCTCCGATACGGTAGGTAAGGGCTTACCGATGTGGTTGCCGAAAGGTACCGCCTTGCGTTTGCGTCTGCAAGAGTTCTTGCGTCGTATCCAAGCTCGTTATAATTATCAAGAGGTAATGTGTCCGCCGATCGGTAATAAATTATTGTATATTACCTCCGGCCACTACGCTAAATACGGAAAGGATTCTTTCCAACCGATCCATACACCTGAGGAGGGTGAGGAATACTTCTTGAAACCGATGAACTGTCCTCATCACTGTATGATCTATAAAAACTCTCCTCGTTCGTATAAGGACCTGCCGTTGCGTCTCGCTGAGTTCGGTACGGTTTGCCGGTATGAGCAGAGCGGAGAGTTGCACGGATTGACCCGTGTACGTAGCTTTACGCAGGATGATGCTCATATTTTCTGCCGCCCCGATCAGGTAAAGCAGGAATTCTTGAACGTAATGGACATCATCTCGATCGTATTCAAGACGATGAATTTCGAGAACTTCGAGGCTCAGATCTCCTTGCGTGACAAGGTGAACCGTGAGAAATATATCGGTAGCGACGAGAATTGGGAGAAGGCTGAGCAAGCGATTGTAGAGGCTTGTGAGGAAAAAGGCTTGAAAGCTAAGATCGAATATGGAGAGGCTGCTTTCTACGGTCCGAAACTCGACTTCATGGTGAAAGACGCTATCGGCCGCCGTTGGCAGTTAGGTACGATTCAGGTAGACTATAACTTACCGGAACGTTTCCAATTGGAATATACGGGTGCCGACAACCAGAAGCACCGTCCGGTTATGATCCACCGTGCGCCGTTCGGTTCCATGGAACGGTTCGTTGCCGTATTGATCGAGCACACCGCCGGAAAGTTCCCGTTGTGGTTGACTCCGGAGCAGGTATGTATCATGCCGATCAGCGAGAAGTTTAATGATTACGCTTGGCAAATCGCACGTGAGTTAGGTAATCAGGAAATCCGTGCTATCGTAGATGACCGAAATGAGAAGATCGGTCGTAAAATTCGTGACAATGAATTGAAAAGAATCCCTTATATGCTCATCGTTGGAGAAAAAGAAGCAGAAAATGGTGAAGTTTCTGTAAGAAAACAGGGCGAAGGTGATAAAGGTTCGATGAAAATTGCTACCTTTGCAGCGCTTTTGAATGGCGAGGTAGAGGAAATGATGAATCGCTGGCAAAAAAGTAATGATTAAATAACTAATAACGAGGAGAATAAATCTTTTTGAATGAAGAATGACAATCTGAAAGAACAGTATAGAATTAACGAACGTATTCGTGTTCGTGAAGTTCGTTTAGTAGGTGACAATATTGAGACGGGTGTTTATCCGATCGCTCAAGCGCTGAAAATAGCGGAAGAGCAGGGGATGGATCTAGTCGAGATTTCACCAAATGCTGCGCCCCCCGTTTGTAGAGTAATCGACTACCAGAAATTCCTCTATCAGCAAAAAAAGCGTCAGAAAGAGCAAAAAGCGAAATCTGTGAAAGTGGTCGTGAAGGAGATTCGTTTCGGGCCTCAGACAGATGATCATGATTACAATTTTAAATTGAAGCACGCTAAGGGATTTTTGGAGGAAGGTTCGAAGGTCAAAGCCTACGTGTTCTTTAAAGGCCGTTCTATCCTTTTCAAGGAACAGGGAGAAGTCCTGCTGCTTCGTTTTGCCAACGATTTGGAGGATTATGGAAAAGTAGAGCAGTTGCCGGTATTGGAGGGAAAACGTATGATTATCATGCTTACTCCGAAGAAAGCGGGCACTGGCTCAGCCCCGGCTGCGGCCGCAGCTCCGAAAGTTGTAAAGAAAGTGATCACGACACCTAAGCCTAAAAGCGAGGGTGATAAGAAAACAGAAGAATAAAATCCGTCCCTGATAGAAGGGAGGTTAAGTTTAATAATTAAAAATAATTGGAAAATGCCTAAGATGAAGACTAATTCCGGTGCCAAAAAGAGGTTCGCCCTTACCGGATCAGGAAAGATCAAAAGAAAACACGCTTTTAAGAGTCATATCTTAACAAAGAAGACTAAGAAGCAAAAGAGAAATCTTACTCACACGGGTTTGGTAGCTAGTGTTGACGTAAGCAACGTAAAGCAGATGCTTTGCATGAAGTAATCTTTATTCATTAAGCGAGTTTTATAACGATTTTTATTAACCGAATGCATTTAGCAATCAAGTTCATCCTAAGAGATGACGCTAACATTCAAAACAGATTAGAATTATGCCTAGATCAGTAAATCATGTTGCTTCAAGAGCAAAAAGAAAACGGATTTTAAAACTAACCCGTGGTTATTATGGTGCACGTAAGAACGTTTGGACCGTAGCGAAGAATACATGGGAAAAAGGTTTGACTTATGCTTTCCGCGACCGTCGTAACAAGAAACGTAATTTCCGTGCTTTGTGGATTCAGCGTATCAACGCTGCCGCTCGTATGGAAGGTTTGTCTTACTCTCGCCTAATGGGTGCTTTGCACGCTGCCGGTATCGAGATCAACCGTAAGGTTTTGGCAGACTTGGCCGTTAACCATCCGGAAGCATTCAAGGCTATCGTAGCTAAAGTAAAATAAGATTTTTGCTATATAGTTAATAAAGAGCCTCCCCGAAAAGGAGGCTCTTTTTTTGTTGTTTTTGTTTGGTTATGTCGATACGATTACATATCTTTGTAACAAGAAAAAGATAAACAGGGAATGAGTTAAGCCGCACTTGTTCGATTGGGAAACTCATCAGTTTATTTTAATTCCGAGACATAGCTCTTGTCGCCAATGGCGGGCCGCGCCCTTCGGGGTATGCTTAGCACGGCGGATTACAAAGGTGGCAAAGCACTCAAATCCTGTCATACGGAGTTTGTTCACATCTACAGTGCGGCTTTTTCAAATAGGGAAGAGGATCTTTAATTAGATTCTCTTCTTTTTTATGCGGTTCACGCAGGTAGTCTCGTTAGCTCATATAAGTAGTCTTCTGAGGATAAAGTGAATTATTTTGAAAATAAATTAGGTTTTATAGTTGGTAATCCAAAAAGAATGCTTTCCTTTGTACCAACAAACAAAAGATAGTTTGTCTTGCTCTTTATCTTCGAGTTTCTATTCTCAGTAATGATAATATATTCTTCTAGAAATCGATCTTCACTAACATCACTTGTTTTATTATTAATTTATTTTTAATTTTTTTCGTATGAATATTTACATTGGAAACTTGAGTTATCGAGTAAGAGAGTCTGATTTGCAACAAGTATTAGAAGAGTATGGTGTTGTTGATTCAGTAAAGTTAATTGTTGATCGTGATACTAGACGTTCTAAGGGTTTTGCTTTCGCTGAAATGCCTAACGTAGACGAGGCTCAAAAAGCTATCGAGGAATTAAACCAAGCTGAGTACGAAGGTCGTCAGATGGTTGTAAAAGAAGCAATTCCTAGACGTTAATTTTAGAAGATATACATCTTAAAATAACTCTGAAGCGGGGAGACGATAGTCTTTCCGCTTTTTTGATATTGTCCATTATTGTCGTATATTTACGCACCAAGAATAACACAACTAAAAAATAAGTATTATGACGTTGCCAAAACGGTCTTGCATGAAAGTAACCGGACTTGCTCTCGCTTGCTCCTCGCTACTTTTTTCCTGTGTTCCCAAGGAGGTTTCGCAGGTGAATTTAATCCCTAAGCCGGCCCATATCGAGGTGACTGGCGGTTATTTCAAAGTAGATAGTAATCTCGTATTCGGGGATGATCAATCGGGTACGATCCGTTACGTGGTCGATGAGTCTTTCAATGGCGGAAATCCGGAGGGATATGCGTTGAATGTGACCAAGAAGGGGATCGAGTTGAGAGCCGCCTCTAAATCCGGATTGTTTTACGGGGAACAAACGTTGCGCCAGCTGTATACGTCGAAAGGGATTCCTTGCGTATCGATCCAAGATAATCCCCGTTTCCCGTATCGTGGCTTGCATCTGGATGTCTCCCGTCATTTCTTCCCGAAAGAGGAGGTGATGAAGTTATTGAACGTCATGTCTTATTATAAATTGAATACGCTTCATATGCATTTGACGGATGCCGGTGGTTGGCGTATCCAGATGGATAAATACCCGAAACTGACTACGGACGTGGCTTTCCGTACGGAATCCGATTGGCAGAAATGGTGGGATGGAAAGGATCGCAAGTATCTGCCGGAAGGAACTCCGGGGGCATATGGCGGTTATTTTACGAAAGAAGATATCCGTGAGATCGTGGATTACGCTACGGCCCGGCATATTAATATAATACCGGAAATCGAATTCCCGGGGCATTCGGACGAGGTGTTCGTGGCGTACCCGGAGTTGAGTTGTGCCGGCAAACCTTATACGACGGGTGATTTCTGCATCGGCAACGAGAAATCGTTTACGTTCATGGAGGATGTATTGTCCGAGGTGATCGAGTTGTTCCCTTCCGAATATATCCATATCGGGGGAGACGAGGCCGGGAAGGGAGCTTGGAAGACCTGCCCGAAATGTCAAGGCTTGATGCGCCGGAATGGGATGAAGGACGTGGATGAGTTGCAGAGCTATATGATTCATCGTGCCGAGAAATTCCTGATTTCCAAAGGCCGCAAATTGATCGGTTGGGATGAGATTCTGGAAGGGGGCTTGGCTCCGGAGGCTACCGTCATGTCTTGGCGGGGCGAGGAAGGGGGAATCAAGTCCGCCCGCATGGGACACGACGTGGTCATGACACCGGGTGGTTATATGTATTTCGATTTCTATCAAGCCGATCCGAAGACACAGCCGTATGCCATCGGCGGTTATACGCCGATCAAGCGGGCGTACAGTTATAATCCAGTGCCTGTGGATTCGTTGACTGCCGAGGAAAGTAAGCATATCCTAGGGGTACAGGCGAATACATGGACGGAGTATATCAAGGATGAGAAACATTTGGAGTATATGATGTTCCCTCGTGCCTTGGCGGTCGCCGAGATCGGATGGACTCCGCAAGAGGATCGTAGTTGGGAGGATTTTAAGCCTCGTATGAATGCGAATATCCCGGTTCTGCAACGGATGGGTATCAATACGTTCACGCTCTCAGACGAGATCGAGACCACGATGGAGGTAGATACCTTGCGGCGAGAGATCAAGGTCATGTTGGATGCGGAGAAATATCCGGCGGAGATACGTTACACGACAGACGGCTCTATTCCCGCCGCCTCTTCCCGGGTCTATAACGGCCCGATCGTGGTGAAAGACTCCGCTGATATCAAGGCCGCTATCTTCCGTGACGGGCAGCTTCAAGGAACGCCTACCGAGAAGAAGGTGGATTATCACCGGGGTATCAATAAGCCTATACATTATAATAGTAAGCTGTATAGCGGTTATATGGCGGGTGGCATGAACGCCTTGCTGGACGGCTACAGGGGAGGCTTGACTTATCTGGACGGTCGTTGGCAGGGTTATTTGAATGACTTGGATTGCGTGGTGGACATGGGCGAGGTGACGGATATCCATAAGGTATCGTCTCGCTTTATGCAATTGATCGGCCCGGGCGTGTACCAACCGGGAGAGGTGGAGTTGCTGACATCGGAAGACGGGGAGAGCTATATCTCGCAGGGAGTTATCCCTACTACGATATCCAATACGGATAAAGACCTGTCTTTTCAGGAATATACGTTTAACGGCGATTGGAAAGCCCGTTATATCCGTATCAAGGCAAAAGAGGCAAATAAGGGTTTCATCTTCACGGATGAGATCGTGATCTGGTAAGTATGAATCAATTAATTATCAACTAAAATACATTTATCAAATGAAGAAACAGTTAATGACCTTCCTGTTGTGTGGCAGTCTGTTCGCTACGGCGCAGCAACCGGTAGATTATGTGAACCCCTTCATCGGTACGAGCAATTACGGTACGACGAATCCCGGCGCGGTTTGTCCACAGGGTATGATGAGCGTGGTTCCTTTCAACGTCATGGGGTCGGAGAAGAACCGTTTTGACAAGGATAGTCAATGGTGGTCTACTCCTTACTCGGCAGACAATAAATTCTTTACGGGATTCGCCCACGGCAGCTTGAGCGGCGTGGGATGCCCGGAGCTGGGAGGTTTGCTATTGATGCCGACGACGGGCGAGTTGAACGTGGACTATAAGGCTTACGGCAGTGAGTACAAGGACGAGGTGGCTCACCCCGGTTATTATAGCAATACCTTGACCAAGTATAATATCAAGGCGGAGGCTACTGCCAGCATGCGTACGGGCTTGAGCCGTTTTACCTTCCCGAAAGGGGAGAGCCATATCCTCTTGAACCTAGGCGAGGGCTTGACGAACGAGACCGGCGCCACGGTACGTATCGTGAATGATACGGAGATCGAGGGGAGTAAGCTTTTAGGTACGTTCTGCTATAATCCACAGGCCGTATTCCCGGTTTACTTCGTGATGAAGGTAAACAAGGCCCCGAAGAAGATGGGTTATTGGAAGAAACAACGTGAGATGAAGGGGGTAGAGGCCGAATGGGATATCTACTCCGGCAAGTATAAGTTATATACCAGTTATACCCGTGAGATGAGCGGAGACGACATCGGCGTATGGTTCGATTATGATACGGACGAGGGCGAGGCTATCGAGGTGAAGATGGGTATCTCGTACGTGAGCATCGAGAACGCCCGCCTGAACATGAATACGGAGCAGCCCGGCTTCGATTTCGACAAGGTCCGTACGGCGGCTAGCACGATGTGGAACGAGGATCTTTCCAAGGTACAAGTGGAAGGAGGTACGAAAGACGAGAAAACAATCTTCTATACCGGTATGTATCATTTGCTGATCCATCCGAATATCCTGCAAGACGTGAACGGCGAGTACCCGATGATGGAGAGCCTGAAAGTAGGCCATACCACCGGAAACCGTTATACGGTCTTCTCCCTGTGGGATACGTACCGCAACGTAAGTACCCTGATGACCTTGCTCTATCCGGAGCGCCAATTGGATATTATCCGTACGATGCTGGATATGTACCGGGAAAACGGTTGGTTACCGAAATGGGAGCTTTACGGACGTGAGACCTTTACGATGGAGGGCGATCCCTCGATCCCGTATATCGTAGACGCATGGATGCGCGGCTTGCGTGACTTTGATGAGCAAACCGCTTATGAGGCGATGCGTAAAGGCGCTACTACCCCGGGAGAGTTCAACCTGCTTCGTCCGGACGCGAACGATTATTTCAGCAAGGGCTATGTTCCTTTGCGTGAGCAATACGATAACTCCGTATCTCATGCGCTGGAATATTATATCGCCGACTGGAACTTGGCTAATTTCGCTCAAGCCTTGGGTAAGAAAGAGGATGCCAAGTTATTCCGTGACCGTTCTTTAGGTTACAAACATTATTATAGCAAGGAGTTCGGAACGCTGCGTCCTATCTTGCCGGACGGCACTTTCTACTCTCCGTTCGATCCGAAACAAGGCGAGAACTTCGAGCCTAGTCCCGGTTTCCATGAAGGCAACGCATGGAATTATACGTTTTATGTTCCTCACGATATCAAGGGACTGGCCAAATTGATGGGAGGCGATAAGAAATTTGTCGATCATTTGCAGAAGGTATTCGATGACGGCAATTATGATCCCGCCAATGAGCCAGATATCGCTTATCCTTATTTGTTTAGCTATTTCAAGGGAGAGGCTTGGCGTACCCAGAAGTTGGTCCGTCAGTTGTTGAAGGATTGCTATCATAACGCCCCGAACGGTGTCCCGGGTAACGAGGATACAGGCACGATGTCCGCTTGGGCTATTTTCTCCATGATGGGCTTCTACCCAGCTTGTCCGGGCGACGTGAACTATGTATTGACTTCCCCGACTTTCGATAAGGTTACGATCCAGCTCGACAAGAAATTCTATCCTAAAGGCGAATTGGTAATCGAGTCTAAGCATAGTAATCCGGAAGCGATCTACATCAAGGACGTTTTCGCCGGCGATAAAAAGCTAAAGGGCTACACCATCTCGCAAGAGGAATTGGTGAATGCCGGAACCTTGCGTTATATCCTCGAGGATACGCATAAGTAAGCCAAGATAAAGATATACCGAATTTGATATTTACCGGACGCAGATGACACCGACAAGCACGGGTGATCTGCGTCCGGTTTATTTATTTGATATCCTAGAACCATTTGATCTTCCTGAATATGAAAAAGGCCGTAGCGGATAGCAAGATCGAGAGCAAGATGATAACCACGAAACCATGCGGCATATCCTCCATGTAGATCGGGACGTTCATCCCGTAGAAGCTAGCGATTAATGTCGGAACCATTAAGATAATGGAAAGTGATGTCATACGTTTCATGATCGTGTTCACGTTGTTGGAGATGATAGAGGCGAAAGCGTCCATCGTACCCGTAAGAATATCGCTATAGATATTTACCGTGTTATGGGCCTGTTTCAACTCGATCTCCACGTCCTCCACTAAATCCTTGTCGATATATTGCGGCTCTTGGAAAATATTCTGGAGCTTGGCCAGCATCACCTCATTCCCGCGGATGGAGGTGTTGAAGAATACCATGCTTTTCTCCAGCTTCATCAACGCTAGCAGATCCTCGTTACGGATGCTTTTCTCTAACGCCTTTTCCGCCTCGGTGACGGCGTAATTGATTTGTTTCAGGTATTTAAGGAACCATACGGCCGATGAGTGGATCAGCCGGAGGATCAATTCATACTTGTTTTTAATCTGGAGTTCCTTCCGTTGGGTATAGCGGATGAAATCGGGGATCAAGTCCGTCTTATGGTAACATACGCTTACGATGATCTCATTGTTCGTGATGATACCGATCGGCACCGTATTGAACGGGATGTCATGATCTTGGTTCTGCAACGGGATACGTAAGATGGTAAGCAACCAATTCCCCTCGTACTCGATACGGGGACGCTCGTCCGTATCGGCTATATCGCTCAAGAAAGATTCGGGTACGTTAAATCGATCCATCAAGAATTGAAGATCTTCGGGAGTCGGGCACTCTACGTTTACCCAACTGTTAGGAAGCCATTGGTTCTTCTCCACATAACCGGCCTCACAATAAAGAAATTGTCTCATTATTGCCTCCTTTCGTGTTTAATCCGAGCAGAGGATCAATGAAACCCTCCGCCTCGTTAGTTCATACTCTGTTCTGTTTCTAGCGGGATACTGTCGTCCATAATTTGAAAATTACTTTTTACGGGTGCAAAGATAATACTTTTTTACGTAAGTAAAGTTATGTCGCTGTATGCTGACAGCAATATTGTTGCCAGTTTACGTTAGCATAGGCTTACTTCTCTGAGAGTATTGCGATACTTCTGGTAATAGTACTGGAGTACTTTCATGGAAGTACCCAAGTACTGCCTAAGAAGTACTCCAATACTTCTTAGGCAGTACTGGCCATCTATTCAATCCCACATTTCCCCTCTTCGTTGAAGTAGAAGAAGAGCCCGGTATCTATGCTGACCGGACCATGGATACGGCTTACGGCGGGTTCCCATGCGGGCATCAACCGGAGTACCCGTAAGGCTTCATCGCGGAACTCATCATAGGTTTTCCCCGTATCGCGAGGATACAGTATATTCTCGGGTAGGCTTACGGGATTCTGTAACATTCCTAAGGAATCGATCGTGAAGGAGTAGAAGAGTCGTACCTTCGTGCTCGTACCTTTATAAGATTCGGGATAACGCAGGTTCTGTTCGAAGAAACGGATCATGGCTTCTCTTCCTCCCTTGAACTCGGCCATGGGGCGAGGCTCGTGGAGCCGGCTGGCGAAGCGTGTGTATTCCTCATAATCTTCCGGGTTATCGGATAGGTAGAACGTGGCGGCCAAAGGATAATGGACGATGCCGGCGCCCTGTCCGGTGATGACGGTCTTGCGCACCCGGTACAATCCCGGTGGATTTTCCTTGAGCTCAGGCATCAAGGTGGCCGAGAAATCGTCTCTTGCCTCGTTTGGAAAGATCGGATAGCCGATATCAACAAAAAAGTTGGGTTGCGGGACCCCTTTCCATGCCTTCCCGTCGAAATGCTCGATGAAATAACTTTCGCCTCCCATCCCTTCTAGGTCGGTATGGTTGGTGATGGCGATCTCGATCCGTTCGATGTTGGTTGGGTAGACATTCGGGCTTACTCGCATGGAGAAGTGGGTGGTGTCCATGCTGATAGCTTCCTCGGGTGGCCGGTCGTAAGGGCCTCCGCCGATCCGGATGAGGGGTGAATTGAATACGTAAGTCTTGAAAGCCTCCACATACTCCTTCTCCGCTATGATAAGCTGTAGGAAGACGGAGTCGTCCGTGTTCCAGAGGGAGGTCAGGTTGCCGCGGATCTTCCGTAGATGCGGGGGAAGGGTATCGTATTCCTTGCCGAAGAACAATTCTATGCTGTCCCGTATCTGCTTGGCGGTCCATCCTTCCGTGGAAACTGAAGATGCGGCATGGGTATCAATCGGTAACGGTAGGGTATCTTGCCGTGCTATGGATTGGGAGTCGGCTGAGTAGTCGCTACTGTTTTCCCCTTTCTTTTGTTTGGTATGGCAGCCGTATAATAGGCAGCCGCCCATGATAACTAATCCGATAAAATACGCTTTCATGATTCGACAGGTTTTAATTCCTAAATATAAAGAATCTTTTTCAGAAATGGGTAAAAGATATTACCTTTGACTCCCCAAATAGAAAGAATGATGGCAGAAGGTACAAGAAATACAGGAAGAGGAAGGAAAAAGCCTGTGGAGATGCTCCCTGATATGGGGCGTCTTCAGCCGCAGGCACGTGAGTTGGAGGAGGCTGTGTTGGGTGCGTTGATGCTGGAGAAAGACGCGTACTCGATCGTCAGCGAGATCTTGAAGCCGGAATGTTTCTATGAGAAAGCGCATGAGAAGATTTATGCCGCTATCGTAGACTTGGCGTTGAGCCAGCGTCCCGTGGATATGCTTACCGTAACGGAGCAATTGAAGAAACGGGGAGAATTGGAGGATGTAGGCGGACCGTTCTATATCTCTCAACTTACCAGCAAGGTGGCCAGTAGCGCCCATATCGAGTATCACGCCCGGATCATTGCCCAGAAATATCTGGCGAGGGAGTTGATCTCTTTCACGGCGATGATCCAAGGAAAGGCATTTGATGAGACGCTCGATGTAGAGGACCTGATGCAAGAGGCGGAGGGTAAGTTGTTCGAGATCTCGCAACGTAACGTAAAGAAGGATGTCACCCAGATCAACCCCGTCATCAAGGACGCTATGGAGATGTTGCAAAAGGCGGCTCTCCAGAAGGAAGGTCTGAGCGGATTGCGTACGGGCTTCGAGGGGTTGGATAAGATGACTTCCGGTTGGCAGAATTCAGACCTTATCATTATCGCCGCCCGTCCGGCCATGGGTAAGACGGCCTTCGTCCTTTCCATGGCGAAGAATATGGCGGTGAATTTCAATACGCCTGTCGCCCTGTTCTCGCTCGAGATGAGTAACGTGCAGTTGGTAAACCGTCTGATCGTGAATGTCTGCGAGATACCGGGCGAGAAGATCAAGAGCGGACGCTTGGAGAGCTACGAGTGGGAGCAGCTGGATTTTAAGATCAAGGAGCTTTACGACGCCCCGATCTTCGTGGACGATACCCCGAGCTTGTCCGTCTTCGAGCTGCGGACGAAAGCCCGTCGTCTGGTGCGTGAGCATGGCATTAAATGTATCATTATCGACTACCTTCAGTTGATGAACGCCAGCGGTATGAACTTCGGTAGCCGTGAGCAGGAGGTGAGTACGATCTCCCGCTCGTTGAAGGGATTGGCGAAGGAGTTGAATATCCCGATTATCGCCTTGTCGCAGTTGAACCGTGGTGTGGAAGCCCGTCAAGGCGTGGAAGGTAAGCGTCCGCAGCTAGCCGACTTGCGTGAGTCCGGAGCTATCGAGCAGGATGCCGATATGGTATGTTTCATCCACCGTCCCGAATATTATAAGATTACGGAAGACGAGCGGGGAAATTCCCTGATCGGTCTTGCCGAGATCATTATCGCCAAGCATCGTAACGGTGCCGTGGGGGATGTCCGGCTGCGCTTTAAGAGCGAGTTCGCCAAGTTTATGAACGTAGAGGAAGATATAGCGGTAAGGGAATTCTCCTCGACCATGAACGGTGGAGACCCGATGCCCCCGATCCCATCGGCGGGAGCTGACTTCTTGAGTCAAGGTAGCAGTAACGAGGTTCCGTTCTAATATAGCATGAATGAGCGAAAGAGGCGAAAACGTTTGCGGTAGATTTTTCGCCTCTTCTTTTCTGTTTCGTTGGCGAATCTGATTCGAATCTTCTATCTTTGTGATTGAAAACAAATTACTGAATCAGCCATGACGAGACACTTAGTTCCGGTATCTATATACCTGTCGCTGTTGCTCAGCTGCAACTCACCGAAAGAATACAAATCCTTTGATGAATACCCTTCCTATGAGGGAGACGATCTGGAGTTGTTCTATTCCTCCACGAAATCCGTGTTCACCCTTTGGGCCCCGACGGCGGAAGAAGTCCGCTTGAATCTTTACGCCTCCGGTGAGGGAGGGGAGCCTATCCGCCAGTTGCCGATGAAATCCTCGGACAAGGGTACGTGGCGTATCTCCGTGAGCGAGGATCTGAAAGGTTCCTTCTATACCTTCCAGATCCGTATCGGCGATAAATGGCTGGATGAGACTCCCGGTATCTGGGCGAAAGCCGTCGGGGTGAATGGAAACCGTGCGGCCGTGATCGATTGGGCGGCTACCGATCCGGAGGGCTGGGAGGCGGATAAATCTCCCGAGTTGAAAAGCTTCTCCGATATTATCATCTACGAGATGCATCATCGGGATTTCTCGATCGCCGCGAACTCCGGCGTGACGCATAAAGGTAAGTTTCTCGCCTTGGCGGAGAACGGCACGAAAGGTCCGGGCGGCGTGGCTACCGGCGTGGATCATCTGAAGGAGTTGGGCGTTACCCATGTCCACATCCTTCCTTCCTATGACTATGGCTCGGTGGACGAGACCCGCTTGCAAGATAATGTGTACAATTGGGGATATGATCCCAAGAACTATAACGCCCCCGAGGGGAGCTATTCCACCGATCCTTACAATCCCGAGGCTCGTATTCGTGAGTTCAAGGAGATGGTGCGGGGGTTGCACCGGAATGGTATCCGTGTGATCATGGACGTGGTTTACAATCATACCTTTGTGGGTGACGGGTCGAATTTCAGCTTGACCGTCCCCGGTTACTTCTACCGTCATAAACCGGACGGAAGCTATTCGGATGCCTCCGGCTGTGGTAATGAGACCGCTTCGGAGCGGGCGATGGTACGCCGCTATATCGTGGAGTCCGTGAAATATTGGGCCGAGGAATACCATGTGGATGGTTTCCGTTTCGACTTGATGGGCATCCATGACGTAGAGACCATGAACGAGGTAAAAGCCGAGTTAGCTAAACTAGATCCTTCCATCTTCGTATACGGCGAGGGCTGGACCGCCAGCGATTCCCCGCTACCGGAGGACCAGAGGGCGATCAAGGTAAACGCCCCGAAACTGAATGATGTGGCCGTATTTAGCGATGACCTGCGGGATGCTTTAAAAGGAAGCGTATTCGAGACTACACAGGCCGGTTTCGCCTCCGGAAAGCCGGAAGGTAACGAGGAGTCTATTAAGTTCGGTATTGTAGGCGCTATCCGCCATCCGCAAATCGACTATAACCAAATATTATATTGCAAAGCGCCTTATGCGAACAAGCCTACGCAAGTGATCAACTATGTCTCTTGCCACGATGATCTTTGTTTGATGGATAAGTTGAAGCTCTCGGCCCCGAAAGACGCTACCCCGGATGAGTTGATACGATTCGGCAAGTTGGCCCAGACCATCATCTTCACCTCGCAAGGAGTTCCCTTCATGCGGGCAGGAGAGGAGTTGCTGCACGATAAGAAAGGCGTACATAACAGCTATCAATCGCCCGATTCAATCAATGAGATCGACTGGTCTTTAAAGGCAAAAAACAAGGATGTTTTCAACTATTACAAGGATTTGATCGCCCTTCGTAAGTCGCACCCGGCTTTCCGTATCGCTACGGCCGAGAGAGTGAGGGAGGCCCTTCAATTCCAAGAAGTGAACCAGCCCGGTGTCGTAGCGTATACCTTAGGGGAACATGCGAACGGGGATAGTTGGAAGAAGATTATGGTTATCTTTAACGGGAACCGGAAGGCGGTAACAGTTTCTCTGCCGGAAGGAACATGGATTCCGGTTTGTAAAGACGGTCGGATTTATCTGGACGGTAAAGGTTCCGTACAGGGTAAAACTACCGTAAGCGCCTCTTCCGCCTTGATCTTGAAACAAGATTAATACGGAACTAAATCAAAGAAAATCCCCCGGGACATCTCGATGAATACCGAGCGTCCCGGGGGATTTTTTATTAAATCACTTACTTATCTGATTATTTGTAAGCCTCGCCTTTTACAGCTGCGATACCCGGAAGAACCTTACCTTCTATAGCCTCAAGAAGAGCGCCACCACCTGTAGAAACGTAAGATACGCCGTTAGCCAAACCGAATTTGTTAACGCAAGCAACAGAGTCGCCACCACCTACTAAAGAGAAAGCGCCGTTCTTCGTAGCCTCAACGATAGCCTCGCCAACCGTGCGAGATCCGTGCGTAAAGTTCTCGAACTCGAATACACCCGTAGGACCGTTCCAAAGGATCGTCTTAGAGTTCTTGATAACGTCAGCGTAGATAGCCTCGGTCTTCGGACCTATGTCAAGACCTTCCCAACCATCAGGAATCTGATCTACCGGAGCGAAATCAGTCTTAGCGTCGTTGCTGAAATCGTCAGCGATCTTAGCGTCAACAGCCAATACCAAGTTTACGCCTTTTTCTTTCGCTTTCTTGATCAAATCAAGAGCAAGATCCAGCTTATCGTCCTCGCAGATAGACTTACCGATCTTACCGCCTTGCGCTTTCGTGAAAGTATAAGTCATACCACCCGTGATGATCAAGTTGTCTACCTTGTTCAACAAGTTCTCGATGATCTCGATCTTGGAGGAAACCTTAGAACCACCCATGATAGCGGTGAACGGACGTTGGATGTCGTTCATAACCTTATCGACAGCCTTCACTTCTTTCTCCATCAAATAACCGAACATCTTGTTGTCCGTATCGAAGTAGTCAGCGATCAAAGCCGTAGAAGCGTGAGCACGGTGAGCGGTACCGAACGCGTCGTTTACATAGCAGTCAGCGTAAGAGGCCAATCTCTTCGTGAACTCTTTCTGGCTTTCTTTAACGGCTTTCTTGGCAGCCTTCTTCTCCTCGTCAGAAGCGTCTTCAGCCAAACCTCTTGGTTTGCCTTCTTCCTCAGCGTAGAAACGAAGGTTCTCAAGCAACAAAGCTTCGCCCGGTTGCAAAGCGGCAGCCTTAGCGCCGGCTTCTTCGCCAATACAGTCGTTTGCAAACTGAACATCTACGCCTAACAACTCAGAAAGGTGCTTCAATATGTGCTTTAAGGAGAACTTATCAGTAGCGCCTTTCGGACGACCTAGGTGAGAACCGATAATTACGCTACCACCATCCGCTAAGATCTTCTTTAATGTAGGAAGAGCGGCACGCATACGAGTGTCGTCGGTGATGTTGAAGTTTTCGTCCAATGGAACGTTAAAGTCAACTCTTACAAATGCCTTTTTGCCGGCAAAATTGAAATTGTCAATTGTTTGCATAACTATTGTATTTAATGTCTGTATTAAAATGTTCCTTTAATCGCTTGCAAACTTACATAAAATATTTTTATTTGACCGTTTGCGCTTGCTTTAAATTTTATACCAATTTGAAACGTAGCCGTAATCTCCCGTCGGCATAGTCGTAATTCAACAGCTTGAAATGTCCGATCTCGGATGTATTCGCCACGTGCGATCCGATACATGCGCAGGCATCGTAATCGCCTATGCGTACGATACGTAATGTATCGCTGGCATCGTCGGGCAATTTACTTAAATCCACGATATCTCCGGCCTCTTCTTTCGGCATGAACTCGATGGTTACGGGCAGGTGCCGGTCGATCACCTCGTTTATCTTCTTCTCGACCTCAGCCATGGCCTCTGGGCTAGGCTCCTCCGCCAATAGATAATCGCATTTAGACTTCTTCCTCTCTATGTGCGCATTCTTGGATCTGGGACATCCGAACATCCGTACCATTGTCTGGTTTAAGATATGTTCCGCCGTGTGCATAGGAGGATACTCTTGCTTGTTGTGTTCGTTCAGTTGGATTTCTTGTTTCATATATTTGATGTTTTGATTGTATTTCGTGAAAAATATGCTCAAATGTACGAAATAAATCTTTAGTTTTGTAAAGTCATAGAAAACACCTTAAAGGAACGATATGCCAGCTAAGCGCTTATTTGGAATAATATCCATCATATTTCTCTTTGTTACCTGTATATCATGTAAATCCTCTACAGACTTATCGGAGGAGAAGCGTATACTCGTGATTCAATCTTACGAAAAACATTTTCCCGCCTATGAGAAGATGAAGGAAATCATGTCGAGTGATTTGCGGAAGAAGGGGATACATGCGAGTGTCTATTCTTTTTATTTGGATTGTGAGCAATATTCGGAGAAGCAACAGCGACAGAAATTATTCAAGAAACTGAATGAGTTATCGACATGGAACCCGGATATTATTCTGGTCAATGACGATCAAGCCTTGAACGCTTTGATAAGTAGCAGGCATCCCCTCGCTAAATCGATCCCGGTCGTGTTTATGGGGGTTAGTTATCCCAATATCCCGATCATCCGGAAATATCCGAATATGATGGGCTTTTATGATAAACCGGATTATAAGAGGAATATAGAATTGATACGGCGGCTTGTTGGTAATTGCATCGTCATAAGAGTCTCGGACGATACCTTTCAGGATAATATGATGCTGGCGGACATGAATGCGCAGATTCAGGATATTTGTGCCGTGAACAATATATATTCCTTGGATCGGGTACGTTTATCCGGAAAGAACGGGATTTCGATATCGGATATACCTAAGATAAAGCCGGATACGATGTATATAAGCACACTCAGTACGAAATCGGCGAATGCCCTGATTAAGGGATTCGGCGAGAATTATTATAATAAAGCGTATCTGGCAACCAAGAGGGATTATATGACAATCTCGTTGGGGCGGCTCAGCGCCTTTCCATGTTTCTCCGTGATCAATGAGTTGATCGGAAATCAGAATGGCGTAGTTGGCGGGTATGTAACTGTCTTTAAGGATGAGGTAGAGGCAGCTGTAAACCGGGTCGTCTCTATCTTGAAAGGAACGCCCCCGTCCGATTTTCCGCAAATCGAAGAGAGTAACAAGGCTTATGTTTTTGATTACGGTGTGTTAGAACGTTGGGGCATTGATAGTAGTAAATTGCCGGAAGGAGCTATTATCGCGAATATGCCGTTTGTCGTTCAATATAAATATTATATATGGGCTGCCGGCTTTATTCTGGTGGTGATGTTGCTTCTGCTTTTTAGTTACCAAAGAAAGCGATATATACAGGAGGCTTTACATAAGAAGGATGCGCAGGAGAAGTTAAAAAGGGAGAAGACTTTTCTTTCTTTTGCGTTGGATAGCGGCAACATTTTCGCTTTTCGGTATAGCAAAGGGGTATTCGAGTTTGATAATAGATTCTACCATTATTTAGGTATGCCCTGTGTACCGATGAAAATCGAGGAGTTTCAGGATGCTATACATCCTGAAGAACTGGATAATTTCCTTCGAGACCGGAATCTGCTGGATAGTGGCTTTCTTTCCCGGAAAGTGACGCAACGTCGTTGTAACTTTAATAAGAAGGGGTATGAGTGGTGGGAATTTCGCTATGCCCAAAATAAGAATGAGAAAGATTCGGTTTCCGGTGACGAAGCTGTTGAGGTAAGTGGCTTATGCTTGAATATCCAGCGGATAAAAGACACGGAGAATAGCCTTATAGCCGCCCGCCGGAAAGCGGAGGAATCCGATCGGATGAAATTAGTCTTTCTGGCGAATATGAGCCATGAGATACGTACGCCTCTGAATGCGATCGTAGGCTTCTCCCAATTGCTCAATTCGGATATGCCTTTGGAACCGGAGGAAAAGGCGGAGTTTATAGATCTGATTACCAAAAACAGTGACCTGTTGCTTAAGCTGATCAACGATATCTTGGATCTATCACGCATAGAATCCGGTAGCATGTCTTTCTCTTATGAGAACCTCGATCTGAGTAAACTGATGGGAGATATCTTCCATACGCATCAATTGATGATGCCGGAGGGAGTGGAGTTAAAGATAAGGGTTCCCCATGAACCTCTTATCATCCGTTCGGATCATTTCCGGTTGACGCAGGTTTGTACCAATTTCATTAATAATGCGGTGAAGTTTACCGCTAAGGGATATATCGAGATCGGATACGAACTTAGCGCAGATGGAAAATCGATCCTTATTTCCGTGAAAGATACGGGTAAGGGCATTCCTGATGATAAAAAGGAAAAGGTATTCGAGCGTTTCCAGAAACTAGATGAGTTTGCCCAAGGTACAGGCTTGGGGTTAGCGATCTGCCAGAGTATCGTTCATACGTTTCATGGAAGCATATCGCTTGAATCCGAGGTTGGTGTAGGTAGTAAGTTTACGATCTCGCTACCTTATACCCCGGGGTTGGAGCTGGAGGAAAGAACTTAATTACCTTCGATGAATCGTTTATTGGCCCTCGCTTCTTCCTGCCATTGGGGGATGACGGTTTCTAAAAACTTTTGTTTGGCCTGTTGCTCGGCTTCCATATCGAGGCCGATATATTGCTGGGCTTTCGCTTTCGTGGAGATATCCGGCATCGGAACGTCTTGGGTATAGCCTAGCTGCGCTAAGACCTTCATGATCTGGATGCGGGCTTGGGTAGACTTATCGAGTCCGCTGCCCAAGATACGTGTGACTTCTTGGGGCGCATGGAAAGCCGCCCCGTGTGAGGCCACGGCGAAGTCCCAACGCCATTGTGCCTGCCGGAGCAGTTTTAATACGTTTTTCATTTGAGATTCCGTAGCGCCTTTGTCCCAAGCGAATTTCGCTTCTATATGGGCTTTTGTCAATTCTTCCTCTACACGCATGCGTATGGCGTAGACTTTGTTTTGCCGTTCATAAACATCCTTGCGTAAGGTCTCCTCACTTTCCCGGTGGCAGGCTTGGCAAGTACGGTCTATCATCGCCAACGGGCTTTTGATATGATGGTTGTTGTACCGGTTCTCATCTTCCCCGACAGCAGGCATATGGCATTCTCTGCAGGAAACGCCTCTTTGCCCGTGAATGCCCATCTGGAATAACTCGAAATCCGGATGTTGCGCCTTTATCAAATGTGCCCGGCTTAATTTATGGGTGAAATCGGTGAAGTTTATGCTATCGTAATAGGCTTCTATATTTTCTACTGTATAACCTTGATCCCAAGGTAAGGCTAGTATACGATCTTCTCCTTGGAAATAATATTCGGCGTGGCATTGGGCGCATACTAGAGATCGCATCTCTTGCTCGGTTGCGTCCTCTATACGTAATCCGTTGCGCTTATAGGCACTTTTCAAGAATGAGCGGGTCACGCGCAATCCCATGCTCTGCGGCTCATGGCAGTCTGCGCATCCGATTGGATTCACGATCTCGTTGCCTAGCTCCGCCCATTTCTTCTTATATAAGGTCTTGGCATCGGTGGTCGTTAATAAGCGGGGTATGTCCGGACTTTTACATGCCCAGCATGCGGCAGGCTGGGGACCACTCGTCGGGGTCATGGGAGCGCCGGTCCGCAGGCTTTTGTATAGATCTTCTATGGAATACATATGCCCTCTGGGACTTAGATAATCTTTGGAGAAAGCGTATCCTGCCCATAATACCATCATTCCGGGATGTTCGGCCAAGATATCAGCTTGTTGGTTCCCATTAAACAAACTGCGGAAAGTCGTGTCCGAGGTTTGTTTCCAACTTTGGTACTCATTGGAATAACGAAGGTCTATAGAGTCGCTGTTTTGTTGATCGATTGGCTGATCATCGGTATCGTCGATGAATTTGATGCTATCTTGTCCGGTAACAGTGGTACGTAAGATCACTAATACGATAATGACGATTAGACTTATGGCTATAGAAGTTTTATAGTGTGCTTTCAAGTGTTTGCCTTTTATCTTAAATAAAATATTCTTTGTATTAACTGCGAATATATGAATAATAATGATACGACCGGTAGAAATTGAAAAAATCCTTATTTCATTGCTTCCGAAGACGCTGAATGAAATAAGGATTCTCAAGTGACTCGCATAGGATTCAAACCTATAACCTTCTGATCCGTAGTCAGATGCTCTATTCAGTTGAGCTAGCGAGCCAATCTGTAAATGAATTTGAATATTCAAGTGACTCCTAAAGGATTCAAACCTTTAACCTTCTGATCCGTAGTCAGATGCTCTATTCAGTTGAGCTAAGGAGCCAAGATATATTCTATTGCTATCTTCAAATAGTGACCGCGACAGGATTCAAACCTGTAACCGGCTGATCCGTAGTCAGCTACTCTATTCAGTTGAGCTACGCGGCCATTGTTTCGTGATTGCGAGTGCAAAGGTACGTTTTTGTTTTAAATATGCAAACGTTTCGACTACTTTTTTGTGAATTTAATCTAACATTTTTGGATTGAAGATCAGATAACCAATGTTTAAGCCAAAGTTGAAATTCTCCTTCGGATAACTGTATCCGTTGGCGTACAGACTAATACATAAGAATGGCAATTGCAATACGACCGCCGCTTCACCCATATAATTAAACGAGTGCAAAAACTTACCATAATGCGGGATTCCGACATACGGGTTGTTTTCCGGCACCGTCTTTTGTATTTCATAGAGCGGAGCGAAGCCATACATATCCAACCGGAAGTGCAGAAGCTTGCTTAACTTCAAGATCGGGGAAAGCCCGAAAGCCACATATTGGTTCGCCCGGAACGCCTCGTTGAATACAATCTCGCTATGGGGTGTCGGGGTAAACGCCGGGGCCTGTAATACGCTAGCCGTATAGTTATTCATGAGGTTCTTGCTGGATATGACCATTTCCGCCAAATAACCTAAGTTGAAACGGTTGCTCAGCGTCTGGTATTGGTTCCAGCGCCCTTTCAGTTGTAGCCAGCTATGCACTTTGCGACCAATCGGGGCTTCCGTCGTGGCGGAAGTGGGGGATGGAGTGTACTTCTCCGTACCGGTTACGTATTGGGCGATTAGGAATTGCTGTTTTCCGCTTATCGGGTATTGTTTGGTGTTGAGTGAGTTTTGCTCGATACTTAACGAACCGCTGAATAAATCGTACCAGCTATGGTCGAAAGAGGCGTTCGGGAAAGGTATCGTGGTGCTCTGCAAATAGAAATCGTTCAACCGTCCGTAGGCAAACCCGATCTCCGCTTTCGCGTGGTTGAGGAAGGGGAAGCCTAATTTTAGTTTCATGTACAGTTCTTTCTGCTTAATCATGGCAGGCACTATATCCTCATAAAAGAGGGATTGGCTTTCCGTGTATTTCTTGTCCGAGAAGACTCCTTGCCAATTTAAATAAGTGGGGATTTGCGTTTGCAGGTACATCCGGCCACTCAACATGACACCGCTAAAGGAGTTACCCACTTGAAAGTTCGAGTTTACGTCGGCGGCGAACCGTCCCAGATATTGATACCCCAATCCTAGGTATAATTGATTCGCTTGATGAGACGATACGTTTCCGCCGAAGCCGACCGTGATCTCTTCTTTCATCTTCACGTCCAGATAAAGATCGAATTTCTTCTCTTTCCGGTTATAAACGGCATGCGGCATGATTTCCCTAATCTTGGAATAGGTCAGCATCTTGAAATAAGCCCGCTTGAACTCTTCCATGGAGAACTCGTTATTGATATCCCTGTGTAATTGGGCCTCTATGTATTTACGCTGGGCCTCCGATACGCCCGTCACGTAAATATTGCGGAAGATCAGCGGGGGAAGGTTCTCTTTATAGGCTTTTCTTCTTTCGGTAACCTCATTTAAAGGCACTTCCCGGGGAACCCGTTGCTTGATAGAGTCGATCATGGAAAGGGTACGTTTATACCCGATGTCCATAAGCTCCTTGCCTTTCTGGAAATCCAATAAGGAGACGGTGGGAAAACTGAATTTAATCATCATGCCATCTTCTTCCGGTACCTCATAGTCGGTCTTTTGCATGATCATGGTCTCGATCTGGTTATAAGGATTCTCCGAAGGCTTTTTATTCCCTCCCGATACCGTCGATCCGAAAATGAAATCCGGGTGGAACGCGTCTTTCATCGGGCCTACCGGGAAATTATCGTAGATACCTCCATCGAATAGAGGAATACTGTCTTTCCATATGGGCTGGAAGAAAAAGGGGAAAGTCATGGAGGCACGTACGGCGTCTCCCAGATCCCCATTCTTGAAGATGATCGGCTTTTTGGTATATATATCCGAGGCCACGCAACGGAAAGGGACAAACAGGTTGTCGAAATTCCATCCCGCCTTTGCCGTCGCCTGCGAGAACAAGGCCATGAACGCCTGATTCATCTGTATGGGATTGATCAAGCTTTGCGGTAAGAAGCTAGCCTTGATCTGTAGGGAATCGGACATATCGATGGAGAAATGCGCGAATTCCGGGGTCGGGTAAGGCTCCTTGAAATAATAGGTATATTGCTCCTCCACCGTACCTGTTTGCCAATAGGCGAACTCCTTGGAAAGCATCAGCTCCAGCATCTCCTCGGGGGAATATCCCATGGCGTATAAACTACCGATAATCGCCCCGATGGAGGTACCGGTAATGTAATCGATCGGTATATTATTTTCTTCCAGCGCCTTGATCACTCCGATATGTGCCGCTCCTTTGGCACCGCCGCCACTGAGTACCAACCCTACTTTCTGGGCGGAAACAATCTGAATGGCAGCAAGGAATAAGGCTATGATAACGGTTATTTTCCTCATATGAACCCAATCTGTTTTTCTTCTCCAAATGTAAGAAGTATTTCTTTAGAAACATAAACATTTTGTTTTTTCGTATTGTTGAGTTATCAATACAATTAAAACAGATGATGTTATGAAAGAGAAAGAATTGAATAGGGAAGAGCGGAATAAGACCGTTATGGAGACCGGTGCTTTGGTCATGGCTGAGTTTTATGCGGATTGGTGCCCTCATTGCCAGAAAATGATGCCGATCGTGAAGGAGTTCAAGGAATTGGAGAAAGGAAAATTAGAAGTGGTACAAATCAATATCGAGGAGGAGAGCGCTCTTGCCGATTTGTATACGGTGGAATCGATTCCTACTTTTATCCTGCTACAGAAAGGGGAGGCTTTGTGGAGACAATCCGGCGAGATGAGCTTGGATAGGTTACGGAAAGTGGTCGAGGATGTCGTGGGCTGAAACTAAAAAAACCGTTCCCCCGAGAAGGAACGGTTTTTTATATATGTGAGGATTGGTTTATCCGATCAGTTCTACGCTACGTTTGATGAATTGGCTTAAGGCCTCTCCCTTCAGCATACCGTTTCCTAACAAAGCAAGGTCGATCAACTGACTAACTGTCTTGTTCGTGCCGGCGTACTCGGCCAGAACTTGGTTGCGTTGCTTACGAAGCTCATCCAGCTTATGGTCGGTGTTGGTCATATCCTCTTTCTCTTGCGCCGTGATCTCATCTTCTTTCTTTTTGCTTTGAGCCTCACGTAAGTCGGCTTGACGAGCCTCCCATCCTTTGATATCGCTAAGGATCGGTTTTAACTTCTCGTCGCAAGCTTGCTCCTCTTCAGTTAATACTTTCTTGATCAACGGATGATCCGTATTCAATACGAAGTTGAAGCTATCCGGCATCTCGCCATAGAAAGACATACCCGGTTGCATAGCGGACATCTCACGCATTCTTCGCATATACTCGCTTTGTGTCAACATGACAGGGTTCGCGTTTTCGCCCAATGCCTCGAATGTTACGTAGAACTCGGTCTTGTTCAATTTCGGCATCTGACTCTTGAATACTTCCTGCATGGCCGTTTTCTGCTCCTCGCTCAAGGTTACCTTATTCGAGTCTTCCTTGCGGATCAGGTTATCGATCGTATCGCTATCCACACGAACGAAGCGGCTCTTCTCGAACTTCTGCTCCAATTGTCCGATCAAGTGTACATCCAATTGTCCGTCCATTTCCAAGACGCTGTAACCTTTGTCCTTTGCGGCTTGTATATAGCTGTATTGCTCGTCTTTATTGGTGGTATACAGATAGATTAAGTTACCCTCTTTGTCTGTCTGGTTGTCCTTGATTAAGTTCTTGTATTCCTCGAAAGTGAAGTATTTGCCTTCGACGTCCTTGAATAAGGCGAACTTAACCGCGCGGTCGTAGAATTTCTCATCAGTCAACATACCATATTGGATGAATAGTTTCAAGCTATCCCATTTCTCCTCGAACTGCGGGCGGTCGTTCTTGAAGATCTCTTCCAAGCGGTCTGCCACCTTCTTCGTGATGTGGTTGGAGATCTTCTTCACGTTCTGATCGCTTTGCAAATAGGAACGGGATACGTTCAACGGGATATCCGGCGAATCCAATACACCATGCAATAATGTCAAGAACTCAGGAACGATACCCTCTACGGAATCCGTAACGAATACTTGGTTGCAATATAACTGGATCTTGTTACGATGCAAGTCGATATTGCTCTTGATGCGAGGGAAATATAAGATACCGGTCAAGTTGAACGGATAGTCTACGTTCAAGTGAATCCAGAACAACGGCTCATCCGTCATAGGATATAAGTCACGATAGAACTTCTTGTAATCCTCGTCGGTCATATCGGCCGGTTTGCGAACCCATGCCGGTTTGGTGTCGTTGATTACGTTATCTTCGTCCGTATCTACATATTTGCCATCCTTCCACTCTTGCTTCTTGCCGAATGCGATAGGAACCGGTAAGAAACGGCAGTATTTTGTCAATAAGCCATTGATCTTATCCTTGTTCAAGAAATCTTTATTCTCGTCGTCTATATACAGGATGATATCGGTACCACGATCCTCTTTCGTCGTTTCCTCCAAGGAGTATTCCGGCGTACCGTCGCAGCTCCATTTCATGGGAACAGCGCCTTCTTTGTATGATTTCGTCACGATCTCTACTTTCTTGGAAACCATGAAAGAGGAGTAGAAACCAAGACCGAAGTGACCGATGATAGAAGCGGCGTCGTTCTTGTATTTCTCAACGAACTCCTCGGCGCCAGAGAAAGCGATCTGGTTGATGTACTTATCGATCTCCTCGGCCGTCATACCGATACCCCGGTCAGAGATCGTGATCGTTTTGTCATCGAACTTAACCTGTACGGTCAAATCGCCGAGTTCGCCTTTAAACTCGCCTACGGAAGAAAGCGTTTTTAACTTCTGGGTAGCGTCTACCGCATTAGAAACAAGTTCACGAAGGAAGATTTCGTGATCACTGTATAAGAACTTCTTGATAATCGGAAAGATGTTTTCCGATGTTACTCCGATGTTACCTTGTTTACTGCTCATAGTCTGAATATCTTATTATTTTTATTGTTATTTTGTGCGTATTCCTGATCCTGATCATTCTCAAGATCTGCCTATTCCTATACAAAACGAATGCCAAAATGTTTCGGATAAACTATAAATGACAAAAAGGCAGATGCCGGCTGATAGATTTGCAGCCGGGCATAGTTTGATCAAACCATATCATCTCCTGTCTTGGCGAATGTAACACGGATGGTTTTATGGAATGGGATAAAACGGGATACGATCGCTATGAATAAGGAGATGACTAATAAATACCCCAGTATCTCTTTTAACGCCAATAATAAGCTTTGTTGCTGTAACGTATTATAGAGTGTATTGGTAGCCATTTGCGCTGCCTCGTCGTAGGGATGCCCTTGGGTCAAGGCGTTGCCAAGCGCCTGATTATAGCGTGAGGCGGCTGGAGGATCGGCCAGCGTAACGGTTTCTGATAAGGAATACATATATTTTTGTTCCAAGCGATATAGTATATTACTGTAAAAAGAAGTCGCCATGATAGGGGATAGTACCGAACGGAAAATGATGAGAAAGAAAGCGTTTGACAATAAATATTTAGGATTTAAATCTTCCACGGCAAATAAGGCAAAAGCTATGATAAGAATCATCATGCCCAATCCCCTGAGGAATATAGGAAAGTAGAGTATCTCGTATCTGCTATCCGGTGAGATCCCGAAATAAAGGCTCCCGAAGAACAGGACGAAACAACTCATTCCTCCCGCTATCAAGAAACGAAACCGCCAACGTTGCCACCGGAACCACCAAAAACAGATGAACGCCCCCAAGACATATCCCGGAAGCAAATAAGTATAAAGGGAATAGGTATGGGTACTGTCTACCTTTAAGATACTGGTCAGGTAGCTGGTCAACAAGGTAGTCGAAGTACTGAAAAACATGACAAGCATCATATAGAAATAACCGATAATGGCTTTCGGCTGGTATAAAGGCGCCAGATTCACGTACGGACGTTCCGAATGATATTGATACCAAATAAATAAAGCGATCAATATCGGGGCGATCATGATATAAAGGCAAATCTTGGGGGATGCCATCCAGTCGAGTACTTTCCCGTAATTAATGACATACATAAGCATTAACAATCCGGTGGATATGATGAACATTTCCCGGATGTGTAGATCGGCCAAGGGGATGGACTTGATCGGCCGGTTATGGCGGAAGCAGATGATTACCATTACTATGGCCAATAAAATCATTAGCATCATGAAGTAATACATATATTTCCAGTCGTAATGGTAGGCTAACTGTGCGGTAACAAGCATGGACGCTTGTCCCCCTCCGAAAACAAAAGGATAGAAGTAGGAATAGAATTGGCTACGTATATTTTTAGGGCTGAATATCTTTTGTGCGTACCGGATAAACCACAGCATGAGAAACCCTTTCAGGAAACCGATCGCGAAACTACAGACGATCAATATGTCGGCGTTCTGGGAGCGGGCACAGATCCAGCTTAAGAAGAACTGGGCGACTAAATCCGCTAACAATAAGAATTTTATAGAGAAGGCTTCTAATATCTTCGGAATAATCGGATAGGATACCGCCATTCCCGCCGCTGCCGCGTAATATCCCATGGTTATATCCTCGGTGTTCGTGCCTAGCGTGTTTGATACCTCCAGCATACTGCCGGTGTACGAACCGTTTAGCATCGTAACCGGAAGGATAACGATGAAGATGCAAATCAATCCTAACCAGTCCGGCACCCATTGGCGGATCGGTGCCCCAAGCTCTTTCATCGTGATCATTTGCGTAAGGCTTCTGTTTCAACCATCATGCCTGCTCTTAAGTATTGCGTATCTTCTTGCGATAGATTTTCCAAGTCTATCCGTACCGGGATACGTTGTTGTACCTTGACGAAGTTTCCGGCGGAATTGTCGGTCGGGACCAATGAGTATTTGGAGCCTGTGGCGTCGGAGATTGCGGTTACCTCCCCGTTGAATATCTTTCCCGGCAACGCGTCTACCTTGATACGTACTTTTTGCCCGATATAGATGTGGGGGATCTGGGTCTCCTTGTAATTGGCCGTGATCCATTTGTCTTTATCTCGTACGAGGTAGGATATCGTTTGTCCGGCTTGCACGTATTGTCCGGGCTCTAAGGTCCGTCTGCCTACATGACCGTCGTAAGGGGCGGTTATAACGGTATAGGAAAGGTTTAACCTCGCTAAATCCAGATCCGCTTCTTTTCGTAAGATCGCCGCCTCGGCTCCTGTTGTCTTCTTGCTGGTTTCGGTGAATTGGGAGAAAGCGGCTTTCTTTTGTTCCACCAACGCCTGATATCGGGCTTGCGCCGCCTCGAAAGCGGCTTTGGATTGCTCGTATTGTTGCTCGGGGACCGATTCTTCTTTCAGCAGCCGCTCAAATCGGTGATAATCCTGTTCCAGTTGCCAAAGCTTGGCTTTAGCCTCGGCGATGTTGGCGTCTTGTACGGCGATGTTCGTATGGGAGGTCTCGATACCGGAACGAAGTACGTCTTGTGATCCTTGGGCATCGATCAACGCAGCCTCTGCCTCTTTTACCTTGATCCGATATTCCCGATCGTCCAGTATGAGAAGTGTGTCCCCTTGGTGAACGTACTGGTGTTCCTTGAAACGGACCTCTTTTATGTAGCCGGAGGCACGTATATTTAGTGGGGCGATATATTGGTCCACAAAGGCATCGTTTGTCACCTCATAATTGATGTAACGCCAGAAATAATTGGCTGTCCACCAAATGCCGGAACCGGCTAAAAGGATACATATGGAGTTTAATACTATATTCCGTGTCCTTACTTTCTTTAGTCTTTGATGTTTCTCTTTTAATTCGTTTGCCATAGTCGTTGTTTCTTTTTAGAGACGGCCGCAAGCCTTCTGTAGTTGATAGTAAGTGTAAATCACGTGGGTACGGGCATTCGTGAGCTGTAGCTCTGCGTTGAGGAGAACCGAGTTCGCGTCGAGTAAGTCGGTTAGGATCGCCAATTGGTTTAAATACCGGTTTTGCATGATCCTATAGTTCTCTTGAGCTTGCCGTACGGATAACTTCAAGGCTTCCACTTCTTGTAGAGCCTCCTTATGACGTAAGAACGCGGTGCGTACTTCCATACGGATTTTCTGCTTTTTCTGTTCCTCCTCGTTTTTATGTAACGAGACCATCCATTTGCTTTCCTTTATCTTATGGTTGTTTTTATATAAAGAGGATAAAGGGTAGGAGAGCGACAGCCCTATGTTCCAGTTGTTGTTATACATATCCGCTAATGTTCGGGAGACCGGACGTGCCAATGTGTTCGAGGCATATAGCGATAGGCTGGGTAGCGAGGAGGCTTTAGTCAAACGTATATCGTTTTGGGCTAACTCTGTTTGTTTCCGGAGTAGACGTATCGCCGGATCATTGGAATAGGCTTGGGCTACATAATCTTCGTAAGTTTCTAAAGATACGGTTTGGTCCAGTAACGTGGTATCTGGTTTGAGCAATAGATTCTCATCGAGACCGATCAGGATATCCAATTGCTGTGATACCAGTATGAGGCTATTATCCGTTTCTTGCAAGGATAGGCGGTCGTTGGTTAATTGCATCTCGCTTCTTAATACGTCGTTATTGGTTATCAGTCCCTCTTTTTTCATACGCCGGATATCTTGCAGGCGGCGTTCCGATTCCTCGATATTACGGGAAAGCACCTCACGTTGTTTAAACAGGCTGAAAAGACCGATGTATTGGTTTAATAGACCGAGCTTGATCTCACTCTGGTCTGTGAGCGTTTGTAAAGAGGCGACTTCTTTCTCCAGATCCGCTTTCCGAATGGAATACCGGATTTTACCGCCTTGATATATCGGTTGGGTAAGGTCGATGGCATAGTTCTGGGACCAATCGGGCGCTTCCGGGCGAGTCGGATGGGCGAGTCCTTGCTCAAAGAGGATCGGTTGCCCTACATATCCACCTTTCAAGCCGATTTGCAGGTCTGGCAATTGTGCGGAACGTGCCGTATGGGTTCTCTCTTGCGCTATCGATTCTTTTAAGACGTCTGCTTGGATCTGCAGACTATGCCGTACGCCTCTCTCGAAAAGCTGGTTGATGGTCAAGAAGAGCGAATCGGTTTGGGCGATTGCCGGAAATGTAGCGACCGTCATACAAAAGAGGCTCAATACGTGCTTTTTATATATTCTCAAGGACATTATGTACTGCTTTTAATTCGGATAACATGGTTTCTACGTTCTCTATTCCGATAATATGCTCCGCATGTACATAAACCTGATCAAGGATCGGGCGAATTTGCTTTTTGAATTCTTCTCCTTCCGGGGTTAGGAAAACCAGTTTGTTCCTCCGGTCCTCGGGATCTTCTTTCCGATGGACGTAGCCTTTCTTCTCTAAATTGTTCATTAGGTTTGTCAGACAAGCCTTATCCTTTGCCGTTCTCTCTGCCAAGACCTGTTGGGTGATACCTTGTTCGTGCCATAGGCAACTCAAGATTTGAAGCATCTCAAATGTTATACCGGCGTTGTTCTTTTTCAGCGTTCGTTGCATAGACCGACGAAATGCCATGCGTGTGCGGACAACTTGTAACATAAGTTCCCGGAATTCTTTACCTTCTACCATTACTTATAATTCTTTTAAACTTGCTGGGTGCGAAGATAGCGTTTTTTCTCGGATTAGTCAAATGTTTAACTAATTAGCGTCTCGCTAATAAAGTATGTTTGCCATCTAGGTGGCACAGCTTTGCCATCGGCGTGGCACGGGCTTGCCATCACTATGGCACGGGTATGCCATCAGCGTGGCACAGCTGTGCCAAGGCGATGGCAGATGTTGGCACAGTATGTGCATGAAAGACAGGTGTATAGAATGAAGGCGTAACAAACCCGTGGAGTGATTCGTTACGCTTTCTGTTTAGTTCTCGTTTACGAGTTTAAGATGCATTCTTCTTTATCCAAACGCCTCCTTCAATTGCTTCACCCATCGCTCGATTCGTTTGTCGGTTTGATCCGGTTGGTTTTCCAAATCGAGGACTAAGCCTAGTAGTTTGCCATTTTTCAAGGCTTTGGAGGCATTAAAGAAATAATCATCCGAAGAGGTCTCGCCTACTAAAGTCGCTCCACAGGAGGTGAAAGCGTCCGCCAGTATGCCGACTCCATCGGCGAAATTATCCGGATAATTCGTTTGATCTCCAAGACCGAAAATAGCGACCTTCTTATTTTTAAGGTCTAAAGTGACCAGTTCCGGGATGATCTCGTCCCAATAGGTGGGAAGCTCGCCATCGAACCAAGTAGAGGTTCCTGCGATTATATGGTCGTAAGCCTCGAAATCTCTTTTCCATGCGCTTTCAATAGGGATGATATCGATCTGATCCTCCCCGAAAGCTTTTCTTATTTTATTGGCGACAAAGGTTGTTTTCTCTGTGCCCGTTCCGTAAAATAATCCTGTTTTCATTGTGATACTTTTAAAGATTTAACGAATGTGGATCTAATAAAGCAGCAGTTCTTTTGCCGCATGATAGATGGTCTCCTCGTTGGGGAGGATGGCCCGTTCCAAGACCGGATGGAAACCAACGGGAGTGAATAGGGAACCTACCCGTTGGATCGGAGCATCCAAGTACTGGAATAGTTCCGAGCCGATGATGCCGGCAATTTCCGCTCCGAAGCCAGAGAAGACCTTGTCCTCATGTACGATCAATACTTTACTGGTTTTCTTCACCGAGTTGAAGATCGCCTCTTTATCCAATGGTATCAAGGTACGAAGATCGATAACCTCCAGTTCCCAGCCTTTTTCTTTGTAAAGAAGCTCGGCTACGTTGAGGCAAAGATGGGTCGTATTGCCATAAGTGATGATTGTCAGATCTTTTCCCGGACGGCGGATACGGGCTTTCCCGAACGGAACCTCAAAATCCTCGGGGACAAAGGTGGAGGCTTCTACCGCGTTGTAGAGCGCTTTCGGTTCCAGATAGAGCGTAAAGCCTTTAGAACGCATACTCGTCCGCAACAGCCCGGCGGCATCATCCGCGAAAGAGGGATAAACAATCCGGGCACCGGGCAGTGAGGTCAATGCGCCCTCGATGGTCTGGGAATGATAAAGTCCTCCTCCGATATAGCCTCCGGAGGCTAGGCGCAAAGTGATGTTTGGGGTAAATTGCCCGTTGCTGCGCCAATACTCATGCGTACATTCCACGTATTGCTCGACGGCCGGCCAGAAGTAATCGGCGAATTCCGCACCCTCGATCACTACATGGATCTTCGGGTCAAAGCGGCACATACCGTTCGCTGTCCCTACGATATAATCCTCGGCGATAGGGGCGTTGAAGACTCGCTCGATACCGAATTCTTGCTGCATGCCTTTGGTGATGTTGAATACGCCACCCTTTTCTTTATTGGCTACATCCTGTCCCCAGATAAATGTATCCGGGTTGTGCCGGAACTCCGCTTTCAACGTCTTGTTGATCGCCGTAACTAGCGTTTCTTTCTCTCCTTCCTCGTTTTGAACACCTTCTTTGTATTTCAGAGGTTGATAAGGTTCCGGGAGGACGTAATCCTTGACGGTAGACGGATCGGGATCGGGGGCGGCCATCGCTTTCCGATTGGCGGCTTTCAGGTCTTTAGCCGCTAGATCCGCGATCTCTTTCAATTCTTCCTCGGTGAAACGTCCGTAACGAATCAGCATGCGATGGAATTTGTATAAAGGATCGGCGGATTTTACATAGGTAAGCTCGTTCTCATCACGATACAAGGTATGTTTATCGGAGTTTGAGTGGGAGCCTATCCGTACGCAATTGGCCTGAACGATCACGGGAGTCCGGTTGGCGATCGCGTACTCTTTGGCCTCGGTCATGGCATTCATGGAATCGAACACGTCTTTTCCATTGCAATGGATAATACGTAAATTCTTGAAGCCAGAGAAGTTATCGGCAACTTTACGATTGGCCGTCTGGTCCTTTTTGGGGACAGAGATACCATATCCATTGTCTTGGAAGACAAAGATAACCGGCAGTCGCTCATTGCTGGCGCCATTGATTGCCTCATACACATAGCCTTCGGAAGCGGCCGATTCACCGTGCGAGGTAATCGCTACGCCTTTCTGTCCATAGTAAACCATCGCCCGTGCCACGCCGGCGGCATGGAGATCGTGAGTCGCCGTAGCGGAAGAAACGTTCTCGATATGCCATTCCATCTTAGAGAAGTGGTTAGACATGTGGCGGCCGCCACTGGTCAGATCGGTCGCCTTGGAGATACCGTTCAGGATGATCTCCTCGGCGGTCATTCCCGCTGAGAGAACCGTCAACATATCCCGGTAATAGGGGAAGAGAAAGTCCGTGTCCTTATCGAATACTTGTCCCATGGCGAGTTGTATCCCGTCGTGCCCGGCATACGGGGCATGATAAGACCAGCCGAGAGATTGCAATAAATAGGAGGGAGCCTTCTCATCGATCGCCCTTCCGAGCGTCATAAGGTAAAACCATTTCCTGAGAGTCTCCTTATCTGTTGTTTTTATATCATACTTTTTCATGTTGTTCTATTATATATAATGTATTAAGCGTTCCAATTCTCTAGTTCGTCGGCGATGGAACGTAAAAAGGCTCCCGCCAAAGCTCCGTCCACGATACGATGATCGTAGGAGAGTGAGAGGTACATCTTGTGACGGATAGCGATCGTATCTCCCTCGGGCGTCTCTACTACCGCAGGCTTCTTCTCGATATAACCGACGGCTAGGATCGCTACTTGAGGCTGATTGATGATCGGGGTGCCGAACAGACTCTTGAAGGTTCCGAAATTCGTAATCGTGAACGTTCCGCCTTGGATGCTATCCGGGGCGAGCTTATTCTCACGGGCTTTAGCCGCCAAGGTATCTATTTGTGAGGCGAGGCCACTTAGGTTCAGCTTATCGGCATCGTGTATAACCGGGACAATTAAATTTCCGTCGTTTAAGGAAACCGCTATACCTATATTAATAGGCTTCTTTAGGATGATATTGTAACCGTCCACGGATGAATTTACTAATGGATAGGCTTTCAACGCTTTGGCGGTCGCTTCGGTAATAGCCGGCATATAAGTTAGGTTGATGCCTTCTTGCTTGAAGAATTGATCCTTCACTTTTTTACGCCAGTTAACCAGTCGGGTCACGTCTACCTCGATAACCGACGTCACATGCGGAGATACTTTTTTCGATAATACCATATGGTCCGCAATGATCTTACGTACACGATCCATTTCTCTCACCTCGTCTCCTTGAGCGAGTGGAGCGGATGGAGTGGCCGCTGTCATAGGCATGGAAGGAGCGGTCGGCGGCGCTACCGTAATTGTTGGCGTGCTCGTAGCCGTTTGCTGCATGGAAGAAACAGGAGCCTGTTTCGGCTTCGGCATTTCCGTACCTTTATTTTTGTGATCGATATACGTTTGAATATCTTTCTTACTGAGACGTCCCAGATATCCGGTACCCGGAATATGATCCAGTTCATCTTGCGACACACCGGCAGCTTTCGCTAATTGCAATACGACGGGAGAATACCAACGATCTTCCTCTTGGGAATTCTTTGATAATTCCTCTGGGACGGGAGCGGGGACTTGTTCTTTCGGTTGAGTAGCCTCCGAGGTTTCCGGCTGAACTCCGTTATCCTCTCCTTCACCTTCGATCTCAAGGATCGCTACGACTGTACCGACCGCTACGGTGTCTCCCTCATTAAAAAGAAGTTGTTTTACTTTTCCCTCAACGGGGGATGGAATCTCAGCGCTTACTTTCGCTGTGCTTACTTCGAAAAGGACATCATCTTCCTCTACGGTATCACCTACCTTTACCGACCATGAGATGATGGTTCCTTCTGTAATACTTTCGCCCAACTTAGGCATCTTTATCTCAAATGTAGCCATATTTTGATTTTTTAATTACTGTTATATAGTGGGAGACGGGGCGTGCCCCGTCTCTACAAACGGTATATAATAAGAACAAAGATCAAGAAGGTAAGTTTCTGTATTATAGTGTATAAGTGTTAAAGTTCCAGCTGGCTGTAGCATATTTCTGCTCTTTAAGCCGATAGATGGCTTCCAAGTCTGCTTGCGTGAAATAATAATCTTGAATGCCGGGATTATTGATCGTGAAATAGTAAAGAAGCGCTTTCTTAAAATGCTGGATGGAGATAGAAGCCGGAAGATGGGCGCTGATATTCGTGACCGGACTCCGTACAGATTTAACGAATGTCGATCGTTTACCTCCTGTTTTCTCTGGTGTTTGACGGGATGTACTTTTCAAGGAGGTGACGAGCCTATCCAGATCGGTGGAAAACAATAAGGTAGCATGGTGCATATACCGATTCTTATGGATACTCTGTGCGCTACCCGATATTTTAAATCCTCCGATAGTTAATCCTTTCCGTTCATCCACCTCGACATGTACTCCCAATGTCTTGAGAAAATTCATGATCTGGATGGTATATTTATCAGTCTGCATAATCTGGCCGGTCTCTATAAATGTAAGATTCAGGTTTCCCGGATCATGGTAAACGGCACCACCACCGGAAAACCTGCGTGCTATCTTGATTTGTTGGTCTTGTACGAATTTGAGATTTACCTCGGCCCATACATCCTGATGCTTACCGATCACGATTGATGGTTCATTCTGCCAAAGCATGAAAATATTCTCTTTGAAATTCTTGAGCAGATACTCTTCGGCGGCCAAATTGAAGTATGGATCCGTTTGTGTATTGTGAATGCAAAGCATCAGGAAACTGTTTTAGTTAGGCGTTTTATTAGATATATAAACTTTCGTGGAGGATCTCACTGACTGTCGGATGCGGGAAAATATTTTTCTTAAATTCATCGATTGTATAACCATTCTCGACAGCGATTCCGGCGGTGACGATAATCTCGGATGCCGGATTCCCTAGTAGATGGCAACCGATGATACGATCCTCGTCGTCCGTGATCAGTTTACATAAACCATTACCATTCTCGTTCTCTGCGACGAAACGTCCGGAATAGGTCATCGGGATCTTTTGAACACGGAAACTTTCCCCATTCGCTACCAATTCCTCTTCTGTCTTACCCACGCTCGCCAATTCCGGATTCGTATAAACTACCGCCGGAATGGCTTTATAGCTCATCTCGTCCGGTATGCCTAGGATATGGTGTATGGCAACTTCCGCTTCCCGGTAAGCCGTATGTGCCAGCAGGGAAAAACCGGTAATATCTCCAGCCGCATATACATGTGGATGGGAAGTCAGCATATGTTCGTTTACCTTTACACCGGCCCCTTGTATTTCGATCGCTAGATTTTCTAGTCCCAGACTCTTTGTAATCGGACGGCGGCCCACGCTCACCAATATTTTATCGGCTTCAATCGTGTCTGCCTTACCGTTTTTCTCAACAAAGACTTTCTCTGCCGATACCTCTGTAACTTTGGTATTCAAGAAAAACTCTACGCCTTTTTTCTTATACTCGGATCGAAGCATCGCTGAGGTTTCTTTATCCATATTCCCTAATATCTCGGGTAGCATCTCGATTACCTTCACTTTTACGCCCATACTGTTAAAGAATGAGGCGAACTCCATTCCGATCACGCCACCACCGATAATCGCTAACGATTTTGGCAAATCGTTGAGATCAAGGGCTTCCCGGGAAGTCCAATACTTGACCTCTGATAACCCTTTGATAGGAGGGATCACGGTTTCAGAGCCTGTGCATACTAACACATTCTTCACTAAATACTCTTTTCCATCACAGTGAATCCGTATATTTCCAAACTCCTCTCCGGTGATTCGTGCCTCTCCTTCTACGATGGTGACGCCGTTACCCGTAAGCCGGGCTTTTACCCCGAGCGTAAGTTTACGGACGGTCTTGTTCTTCCGGTCGATAATCTTTGCCAAGTCGAAACTTGGGTCTTTCATCGCCACTATACCATATTTGGAGGCACTTTTGATACTGTCTAGTATCTTGGCGGAGTATAAAAGAGTTTTTGTCGGGATACATCCCTCGTTTAGGCAGACGCCACCGATAGCGTTCTTCTCGAAAAGGATCGTTTTTAATCCATTCTCCGAAGCCCTTTCGGCGGCGGTGTAACCCGCAGGTCCACCGCCTATGATTGCTATGTCATATTCCATATACGTTATTATAATTATTTGAATACTAAAATTCGTTCCTCTAATGGAGCGAATTGTTTTTCTCCCGGTTCCTGGGTAGAGGTTCCGAACGGCATCTCGGCGATCAGTTTCCAGTTCGGATTGATATGCCATTGTTTAGCGACCGCCTCGTCGATCAACGGGTTGTAATGTTGCAAAGAAGCGCCGAAGCCGGCGTCTTCCAGCATAGTCCATACTGCGAATTGATGCATAGCCGATGTCTGTTGGGACCATACCGGGAAATTCTCTTTATAAGAAGGAAATTGCTTCTGTAAGCCTTCTACTACCGCTGTATCCTCGAAAAAGAGGACCGTGCCATAGCCAGCCTCGAAAGAATTATCTATCTTTGCCTCGGTAGCCTTATAGGCTTCGGCGGGGACGATTTTACGAAGCGTGTCTTTTACGATTTCCCAAAGCTTCTTGTGGCTTTCACCCAGTAGCAGTACGATTCTCGTAGACTGCGAATTGAATGCGGAGGGAACGTGAGTGACCGCTGTCTTAATAATCTCATGAATCTCGTTGTCGGAAATGGGAGAGTTGTTACCTATTCCATAATGTGTCCGGCGATGCTGGATCGCTTCTTTAAAACTTCTTGCCATAATGAATATCATGTTATGTTGTTATATACCTATAACTAATTTAAGACATGATTTGTTGAGGAAAAAATATTTGAGAATTCTTGCGGATAAATCAAAATAATTCTTACCTTTGCACCCTGTAAAGATAAGACTCTATTAGAATCTTCGTTTTTGTTCATGATGCTAGTTCAGAAAGGGAAGACACATAGCAGGAGTTGACTTAAATTTCGTATAATTTAAAAGAACAGATTAGAAATGTCTAAAATTTGTCAAATTACTGGAAAGAGAGCAATGGTTGGAAACAACGTTTCTCACTCAAAGAGAAGAACGAAACGTAAGTTCAATGTCAACCTGTTTACGAAGAAGTTCTACTGGGTAGAGCAGGATTGCTGGGTTAGCTTGAATATATCTGCGGCTGGCTTACGTACAATCAATAAGTTAGGTTTGGATGCGGCTATCAAGATGGCGGCTGAAAAAGGTTATTTGAACGCATAATTTGTGGAGGATATAGAAAATGGCAAAAAAAGCAAAAGGAAATAGAGTACAGGTAATCCTTGAGTGTACAGAGCACAAGGAAAGTGGAATGCCGGGTATGTCTCGCTATATCACTACGAAGAATAGAAAGAATACTACTCAGAGATTGGAATTGATGAAATACAATCCGGTTTTGAAGAAGATGACGTTACACAAAGAAATTAAGTAATAGGAGATTTTAAACGATGGCAAAAAAAGCAGTTGCAACATTTAAGAAAGGTGACGGTCGTACTTATTCCAAAGTGATTAAAATGGTTAAGTCTCCGAAAACAGGTGCATACATCTTCCAAGAAGAAATGATCCCTAACGAAGCAGTAAAAGATTATTTCGCTAAATAATTAAGTAGCGAATAATAAAGAATATAAGAGGCTTCTCTCCGATAAAGCGGAGGGAAGCTTTTTTTGTACCCTAAACTTTTGAAAGTATAGTTGGTTACAAATAAAATATTTTCTTAATTTTGTTGGGTTAATTTGTCGAGATGAGGCATGCCGTGTCTCTTCCCATCCAAATGGTAGTTTGTGTGAAATAATAATATAACAAGATAAAATAATTAAAGCTATGAGATTCGATGTATCCAGCACTGCGCTATTATCACGTTTACAGTCTATAAGCAAGGTTATCGCTTCCAAGAACTCTTTACCGATTCTGGACAGCTTCCTTTTTAACCTAGAAGGAAATACGCTTACGGTGACAGCTTCCGATGCCGAGACCCGGTTGGTGACTTCCGTAGACGTCATGAATGCCCAAGGTGCCGGACTCTTTGCGGTTTCCGCCAAGATACTGCTCGATCCGCTGAAAGAGCTTCCCGAACAACCGCTTACTTTTGATATCAATGATGAGAATTTGGAGATTTTCATTCATTTCCAGAATGGTAAGTATAATTTTATCGGTCAGAAAGGGGACACATATCCGCAGCAGAAGCCGTTGAATGATAACGCTATCTCTATCTCGATGGATGCCCAGATGCTGTTAAACGGCATCAGTCGTTCCTTGTTCGCCACGGCCGATGATGAGCTTCGCCCTGTAATGAATGGTGTCTATTTCGATATCCATACGGATGATTTGACGTTCGTGGCATCAGACGGACATAAATTGGTTCGCTTGCGTAACTTGGCGGTGAAATCCCCGGAACGGGCTTCTTTCATTTTGCCGAAGAAGCCGGCTAATTTATTGAAGAATTTGTTGGCGAAGGAGTCGGAGCAAGTATTGATTAAGTTTGATGATAACAATGCGTATATTACTTGCACGAACTTCGAGATGGTTTGTCGTTTGATCGAGGGGCGTTACCCGAACTATAATAGTGTGATTCCTCAAGAAAACCCGTTTAAGGTAACGATCGATCGTATCTCTTTCTTGAATGCTTTAAAGCGTGTTTCTGTCTTTTCTAATCCGGCGAGCAGCTTGGTGAAGTTGCACTTGAAGGATAGCTTGATTACGGTTTCCGCCCAAGATATCGATTTCTCCACTTCTGCGGAAGAGCGTATTGTTTGTCAGTTTGACGGGACGGAGTTAAGCATCGGTTTTAAGGCTACATATCTGATCGAGATCCTTGGAAATATCAGCTCGGAAGAGGTTGTATTAGAATTAGCGGACCCTTCACGTGCCGGCTTGATCGTTCCTTCTGAGAATGATGAGGACGAGGACTTGCTCATGTTGCTGATGCCGATGATGTTGAATGACTAATAAATAAATAATGCAGTTAAACTTAAGGAACCCGCTGGTCTTTTTTGATTTAGAGACCACGGGTATAAATATCGTAAAGGACCGTATCGTAGAGATTTCCTACGTGAAGGTCTTCCCAAATGGGAAAGAAGAAACGAAGACACGCCGGATAAATCCCGGTATGCCTATTCCCCCCGAATCTACCGCTATTCATGGCATAACCGATGAAGATGTAAAAGATTGTCCGACCTTTAAGGAGATCGCTAAATCTTTGGCAACCCAGATCGAGGGTTGTGATTTGGCCGGATATAATTCCAACCGTTTTGATATACCCATGCTTGCCGAGGAGTTTCTGCGTGCGGGTGTGGATATCGATTTGAACCGGCGCAAATTTATCGATGTACAGACGATTTTCCATAAGATGGAGCAACGTACGTTATCTGCCGCTTATAAATTCTATTGCAATAAAAGCTTGGAGAACGCTCATACGGCTGAGGCTGATACGTTGGCTACATATGAGGTGTTGAAAGCGCAGCTGGATCGCTATCCGGATTTGAAGAATGACGTTGCTTTCCTTTCCCAATATTCCTGCTACTCGAATAATGTGGATTTCGCCGGACGTATGGTTTACAACGATAAAGGCGAGGAGGTTATTAACTTCGGTAAGTATAAAGGCCGTTTGGTAACGGAGATCTTGAAGTCGGATCCGGGTTATTATTCTTGGATCATGAATGGCGATTTCCCGTTGAATACGAAGAAAATGTTGACAGAGATCCGTTTGAGAGACTTTAATTCAAAATAAGGCGATGAATAATTTTGAGTTTTGCAATCCTGTAAAGGTTGTGTTCGGCAAAGGAAGTATTGCCCGTTTGTCTGCGTTACTTCCAGAAGGAAGTAAGGTTCTGGTGGTATACGGTGGCGGTAGCATTAAGAAAAATGGCATTTATGAGCAGGTGACGGCAGCTTTGAAAGACTTCCATACCTATGAGTTTGGTGGTATTGAGGCGAATCCCCGTTATGAGACTTGTATGAAGGCTGTTGAGTTGGTGAAGGGGGAGAATATCGATTTCTTGCTGGCGGTAGGCGGCGGATCAGTGATCGACGCTACGAAATTTATCGCTTCGGCTACGTTTTTCGAGGGAGATCCTTGGGATATCTTATCGAAAGGTGGCGTGATAAAGAAAGCGCTTCCTTTAGGAGTAGTGCTGACTTTGGCCGCTACCGGTTCGGAAATGAATGAACGGGCGGTAATTTCCCGGGAATCTGTCCATGAGAAATTGAATTTCATGTCTCCGTTGGTGTTCCCTAAGTTCGCTATCTTAGATCCGCAGGTAACTTATTCTTTACCAGAGCGACAGGTGGCTAACGGTGTCGTTGACTCGTTTATCCATGTGGTCGAGCAATACCTGACTTATCCGGTGAACGCTAAGGTTCAAGATTATTTTGCCGAGGGATTGATGAAGACAATCGTGGAAGAAGGCCGCAAGGTCTTGCAAAAAACGAATGATTATGATATTCGTGCTAATTTGATGTGGGCGGCTACGAATGCCTTGAACTGTTGGATCGGCCAAGGAGTACCCCAAGACTGGTCCTCACACCGTATGGGATATGCATTGACGGCGCAGTTCGGCTTGGATCATGCCCAGACTTTAGCGGTTATCTTGCCGGGTGTCATGACCTATATGCGTAAGGAGAAAGCGGCGAAACTGATCCGGATGGGAGAGGTCGTATTTGGTATTACCGAAGGATCTGCCGATGAAAAGGCGCAAAAGTCAATAGAGGCTACGGAAGATTTTTTCCATTTCATGGGATTAAAGACCCGTCTTTCCGACTATGGGATCAAGGAGTCCGACTTGGATGCTTTGGTGGAACCTATCGATCGAATGGGATGGAAACTTGGCGAATATGGCAATATAAACTCAAAAGTAGCCAAAGAGATTCTTTTGTTGAGGTTGTAGAGACGCAACGTGCTACGTCTCTACTGGCAAAGATAAATTGATTCGATATATGACATTGAAAGATAAACATATTATATTAGGGATTACGGGGAGTATAGCCGCATACAAAGCCGCTTATATCATCCGGGGATTGGTGAAAAAAGGAGCCGAGGTACAAGTGGTTATCACGCCGGCGGGAAAAGAGTTTATCACTCCGCTTACGTTATCGACGTTGAGTAGCCACCCTGTAATCAGCGAGTTTTTTTCCAATAGGGATGGTACATGGAATAGCCATGTGGATCTGGGGCTTTGGGCGGATGCCATGTTGATTGCTCCGGCTACCGCTTCCACGATCGGTAAGATGGCGAACGGAATCGCCGATAATATGCTGATAACTACTTATCTTTCTTGCAAATCCCCTGTATTCGTGGCTCCGGCCATGGATTTGGATATGTTCGCTCATCCGAGTACCCAACAGAATCTGGAGCGCTTGCGTTCATTCGGTAACCGGATTATCGAACCTGCCGAGGGGGAATTGGCGAGCCATTTGGTTGGTAAAGGCCGGATGGAAGAACCCGATAAGATTATCGAGGTTTTGGAAGACTTCTTTTTCGCTCAAAAAGATCTTGAAAAAAAAAAGATCTTAATAACAGCAGGTCCGACATATGAAAAGATAGATCCCGTACGTTTTATAGGTAATTACTCTTCCGGTAAGATGGGGTTCGCTTTAGCGGAAGCTTGTGCGGAGAGAGGGGCGGAGGTGACTTTGGTCGCTGGTCCGGTCTCTTTAAAAACACATCATCCGGCTATTAAACGAATCGATGTTGAGTCTGCCGGGGAAATGTACCAAGCGGCGATGACCGCATTCCCGAGTAGCGATGCTGCCATATTATGTGCCGCTGTCGCCGATTACCGTCCGGAGAATGCTTCCGAGCAGAAGATCAAACGGGAAACAGAGGGAGAGATGACGCTTCATTTGGTTCCGAACCCGGATATCGCCGCCTCTTTGGGTGCGATCAAGCGGGAAGGACAGGTCATGGTGGGGTTCGCCCTGGAGACGAATGACGAGGCCACTCATGCCGAAGGTAAACTGAAGCGGAAGAATCTCGATTTCATCGTCTTGAATTCTTTACGAGACCAAGGTGCCGGTTTCCGTTGCGATACCAATAAGATCACGATTATCGACAATGCCGGAGGAGTAACGAGCTATCCGCTCAAAACGAAGCGGGAGGTAGCCTCTGATATCGTAAATAAGTTGGTAACATTATTGAAATGAGAAAAGTAAGAAGACTGTTTTATCTATTCATGCTTTGCGCCGCTCCTTTTTGTGGGAAGGCGCAAGAGTTGAACGCCCGTATCACGGTAAACGGAGACAAGATCGCGACCGCTAATAAGCAAATCTTCACGACCTTGCAGAACTCCTTGACTGAGTTCGTGAATAACCGGAAATGGACGGATGCCACGTTTGCTGTCAATGAGAAGATCGATTGTACGATGACGATTATCGTGAATGAATTGGATGAGACGAACTTCAAGAGCGAGATCCAGATACAAGCCCGCCGTCCGGTCTATAATTCCAGTTATACAACTACTCTTCTGAATTTTAGGGACCAACAGTTGGATTTTGAATATACGGAGGGAGAGCCATTGGACTATAACTCAAATACGCTGACCAGCAATCTTACGGCCACTATCGTGTTTTACGTCTATGTGATCTTGGGGCTTGATTTCGATAGTTTCGCCCCGAAAGGTGGAACTACCTATATACAGCAAGCCCAGCAAATCGTGAACATGGCCCAGTCTGAGATGTCGTGGACGGGCTGGAAAGCTTTTGATAGCAACCAGAACCGCCATGCCGTAGCGACGGCTTTGCAAGATAACGCATCCGACGCTTTCCGGGAAATGTGGTACACGTATCACCGGAAAGGACTCGATGAAATGGCGGCAAATCCGGATCGCGGACGTACGACGATCATCGGTGCGCTTCCCGCCTTGCAGGAAGTAAAGAAAGCCCGGCCTACTTCTGTGCTTCTACAAATGTTCGCCGACGCTAAATTAGATGAGATTATCGCGATTTATTCGAAAGCGACCACACAAGAGCGGCAAGAGGGCTATAAGATGCTGTTCGAGATCTATCCGGCACAATCCACTCGCTTGGAAGAGCTTCAAAAACCAGTAAGGTAAAATAGTTATGTTGAAATCCTTATTTATACAGAACTTTGTCTTGATAGACAATTTGGATATCCGCTTTGATAAAGGCTTCTCGGTGATAACGGGTGAGACCGGAGCGGGAAAATCTATTATATTAGGAGCCTTGTCATTGGTGCTGGGACAACGTGCGGATGGTAAGAGTATAAAGAAAGGTTCGGATAAATGTGTGATCGAGGCCGTATTTGATGTCTCAAAATATCAGTTGGAGCCTTTCTTCCTAAGTAACGACCTTGAGTACGACGCGGATAGCTGTATCTTGCGTCGGGAGCTTTATGCCTCCGGCAAATCCCGTGCCTTCGTCAATGATTCTCCGGTTTCCCTTACGATCTTAAAAGAGTTGGGAAGCCGCTTGATCGATATCCATTCGCAGCATCAGAACCTATTGTTGGGCGATAACCGTTTCCAGCTGAAAGTGATCGATGTAATGGCCGAAAATGAGATCTTGCTCATTCTTTATAAGAAGGAATTTACCCGTTATCAGGCGTTGCGAAGGGAACTGAAAGATTTGAGGGACAAAGCGGCTCAAAGCAAGCAGGAGGAAGACTATATCCGTTTTCAATTGGAACAACTGGACGAAGCCAACCTTCAACCGGATGAGCAGGATGAGTTGGAGCAAGAGCAAGAAACTCTCTCGCATGCGGAGGAGATCAAAAGCTCTTTATATAAGGTAACCGAACTCTTGGACGGCGAGGAGCAAGGAGCCATCCAAATACTCAAGGAAGCCCTTTCCACCGTGGATTCCTTAGAAAGATATTTCCCGAAAGCCAAGGAGATCTCCGAGCGAATCCGCTCGGCTTATATCGACTTGAATGATCTGGCTTCCGAGACAGACGTTTTAAAGGAAGATGTAGAGTTCAACCCGGAACGATTGGAATGGGTGAATGAACGCTTGAATACCCTTTATACGCTCCAGCAAAAACACCGTGTCTCCACCGTGGATGAATTGATCGCTATACGGGATCAATACCAAGAGCAATTGCGTGCGATCGATTCTTTCGATGAGCAAATCGGTTTGTTAGAGAGTCAATTGGATGCCTCGTATAAAGAGTTGCTTCAACAGGCCTCCGTGCTTAGCGAGCAGCGTAAAGTCGCTTCCATGGCGATGGCCTCGCAATTGGTCAAGATGATTATTCCGTTGGGGATGCCGAATACCCGTTTCCGTGTGGACATCCTTCCTCGCAAAGAGCCGGAGAGCGATGGAATGGACGATATCCGATTTATGTTCTCCGCCAATAAGAGCGCGGAATTGCAGCCGGTAGCCCAAACCGCTTCCGGAGGTGAGATCTCCCGGTTGATGCTCTGCATTAAGGCTATGATTGCCGGGTTCACCGCTTTACCTACTATTATCTTTGATGAGGTAGATACGGGGGTATCGGGTGATATCGCCGATAAAATGGGGGATATCATGCAAGAACTCGGAACAAAGATGCAAGTTTTCGCTATCACTCACTTACCTCAGATAGCGGCGAAGGGGCAAGCTCATTATTTTGTTTATAAGAAGGATACCAAAGACCGTACGCTGACCCGTATCAAGCAATTAGAGGGGGAGGAACGTGTGAACGAGGTGGCCCGTATGTTGAGCGGAGCCTCGTTGACAGAGGCTTCTCTTGCCAATGCGAAAGATTTGTTGGGTATCAAGGATTAAACCTTTCTGAAGTAGGGCAGTCTTAGATAAAAGAACAAACGATTCGCTTTATTATTAACTTAAAATTGAAAAGACATGAAACGATTCAGCTTACTATGTGTGTTGGCTATATTGTGCAGTTTACCCGCTTACAGCCAGTTTTGGATCAGTTTTGGGTGGAATGAACCGCATTGTCAAAATTGTCTTTGGATGGAGCAAGCGATGCATTTGCCCGCTCGCCAAGCAGCGGAATACCATAAGATCATCCATAAGTACGGACAGAAAATAGAGAAGGAGGCCCGCCGTGACTATCGGTATTGGGACCGGGCAGCTCGTCGTATTTACGATTTGCGCATGGAAAGGGATCGTAAGATCCAACGTATATTGACTCCAGCCCAGTTCAATCTATATGTCCGTTTTGTAAGGGAGCATCCGCAACGTATCCATGATTATCGGGGATGGTATGCGAATCCGAGATATCCGGATCGCCGCCCGTCCCATGACTGCCGTCGCTATGAGGATAACTATTGGAATTACCGCTGGGGTACCATTCACCATGACAATCATTGGAGAGACGACCGGCATGACTCAGATAGACATTGGGATCGTGACAATCATCGTCATGACTATCGGAAACCAGCGAAACCGGATAAGCCCAAACCTAAAAAGAATAAGAAGGATCGGGACGATAGAAAAGAACGGTATTATAGCAATGGGCGAAAGGTCTAATAATTCAACCATAGCTTGAAAGAGGCCCATTTTTCTTTGCTGACCAATATTTTCTCTTTATGTTCCGGCTTTATGTGGACAATGACCTTATTCTGAAAATAGGGCTCTATTTTCACGATGGATTCGATATTTATGATCGTCTGCCGGTTCGTCCGGAAAAATTTATCGGGATCTAATTGTTCCATGAGTTTATCCAGCGGGAAATCGATTATGTACTCCTTGTTTTGGCGTGTGACAGCGAAGGTGATCTTGTTTAATGAATAAAAGTAGGCGATATCCTCCACCTGTAAAGTGATCAGTTTCTCGTTGCCGGAAATAAGGAAACGGGTCCTGTATTTCTTGCCGGGATACGTGAGGGAATGGAGTACTTCCAATAAATCATTTTGCTCTAAGAGCTTCTGGTTGTACTTAGACGTGACATGCTCGAATTTTTGGATGGCTTCCTCCAATCTCTCTTGTCGTATCGGTTTGAGTAGATAATCAATACTGTTTACCGTAAAGGCCCGGACTGCATATTCATCGTAAGCGGTCGTAAAGATAATGAGACTTGTAGGACAAGCCTGTTCTATAAATAAAAAAGAATTTCCATCCGACAACTGGATATCCAGAAAAACGATATCCGGATGCGGATGGGAAGCGAACCAAGCCACGGATGATTCGATGCTTCCGGGTATCTTGATGATATCCCATTGCGGGCGTAATTTCTTTATCATACCTTCCAGTAACCGGGCGGCCGGTTTCTCATCTTCGATAATGGCTACTTGAATATTATTCATAAATAAGTGGGATTGATACGGTGAATTGGTGATCATTTTTACGGATTTGGATATCCTGCTTACATAGTAATTGATAACGCTCCGACAAATTCTTTAATCCTTTACCGGATGCGTTTGAGACTTTTTTAGGTCGTAATGTATTGCTGACGCATAGATATCGACCGTTCTTTTCAGTATATACTCGTATGGTCATCGGGTTAAAATCGTCGATATAATTATGTTTCACGACATTCTCGGCTAGCAGTTGCAGTGTCAGTGGGGGCAATTGATGGTCAATGACGTTGTCGGGAAGATCGCGTTCCAACGACAAACAATCTCCCAGCCGGACTTGATGGAGGAATATATAAGAATCCAGAAAATCAAGCTCCTCTTTTAAAGAGACGATCTGGCACTGTTGCTGGCGGAGCACGTAACGGTATACCTCGGATAGATGCTGCGTAAACTTGACCGCCGTAGATGGATCATACTCTATCTCCGCTATCAATGTATTCAAGCTATTAAACAGGAAATGAGGATTTAGCTGGCTTTGGAGAGCGGTATATTTAGCTTGTATAGATTCTGCTTCCAATCTTTGTTTCTCCTTATATAAATTCAATGTATAACGCATCGAATAATTAATCAAGAGAAGGCTGAAAATGATCATCTCCACGAACCAGACGGCTATTACTAAACCGGCCCCTTTTGCCCGGATCACGAAAGGATCGCCAATGCTTGTGATCCATTTCAACGAGATAAACAGGGTACAATTCATAAGTAGCAATAGGATCGCTACCAGCAGATAATGCCATAACATCCGGCTCTTATCGATATAATACAATGGGTAATTGGTAGCCATCCAATTACTGCTGACCAGTAAACTGAAACCGAACAGGTTGAATACCGCTATCGTGATGGACAAAGCGATCAATGAAATTTTTATATCGGGGATGCGCTCTTGTAGCTCCGTATGATATAACAGCAAGAAATAGGAAAAGACCCCTAATGCCGAAAACAAAAGGATACATGCCGATTTCCCGTATGATATTTCTTTCATGACCTATTCTTTTTCGCGAAGATAATAAATTGCCCGTTCGAAATCCGTCTTCGCCATCTGTGCGTTTAGTTTGGATTGTATATAATTAACCTGAGCTTGCTGATGATATAGTTGAGCGTTGATAACCTCGACGATGGAAACATTCCCCTCCTTATAACGCTCCATGGCCATTTGTTCACTTTCGGATGCTTTTGATAATGAGCTCTCGGTTAGTTTGACTTTATCGATAGCTTGCTTATAGTTGTAATGGGCGGTTTGTATTTCCAGCCGGATCTTATCTTGCGCCTTGCTGAGATTCTGTTGAGCCATATTGATGGCGTACGAGGAAGCGTTGCGGGTACTCTTACGTTTTCCCCATTCGAAGAGCGGGATACTGAGCTTGGCGTAGATCGCATAGTTCGGATCTAGGTCGGATTTGAAGTTATAGCCCGGTGAGGAATAACTTCCATCTACTCCAATATGGAATTGGGGTAAGAAACGGGCATCTGCTATTTTCCGGGATGATTCCTGTAACTCGATCTTGTTTTGGGCGATCCGGTATTCCGGCCTGCTGGTTATTGCGTTATCTATCGCATCCGATAAAGGGATAAATTGTTTGAGGGCGATTACGGAATGATCGATCGGCAAGGTATCGCTCGGGTTTACACCAGCGAAAGAATTAAGGGCTAAACGTGCGATCTCGGCGTTATCACGAGTTTGCAATAACTGGAAATCTGCGTCGTTTAGTTTTACCTCTGCCATAAGAAGATCGTTTCGATCGATATATTCGACTTCTACCCGGTGGTGTACGACATCCACTAGTTGCTGTATAGATGTACGAAATGCCTGTGCCACGAAAACCAGCTCGTGTTGGGCTACCGCATTCCAATAGTAGATATCGGCGTCGTGTAGGGTATTGCTTTTTATACGATTGGATTCATTGGATGCCAACTCTTTTTCCTTCCGTGCTTTTTGGTAGTTGGCACGAATGCCGCCTCCGGTATAAATCGGTTGTGATAGGGAGAGAGTCGCCCCATATTTCAGATCTTTACCTTGAAAATAAAGGGGGGAACTCATAGATGGCAAATCAATCGATAATTCTAGCGGATTACCGGTATAATTGAAATTACCTCCCGCCGAGAGTTTCGGTTTGAAATCCGCACGGGCCGATTTGATCATTTCCTGTTTCATGGCCTCGTTGTATCCCGCTGCTTTCAAGTCTTGGTTGTATTCCAAGACTTTTTCCCTATATTGCGCTTGATAATCGCTGTTTTGTGCGATTAACGGGAAGGATAGGAAGGATAAGAGACCGCTGATAATATATACTTTGTCCATTTTTATCGTTTATTTGTGAGGTGAATGAATCCGGTAAAACAATGCGTATAACGTCGGGGTTACGAATAACGTAAGTAAGGTGGCGAAGGTGAGTCCGAAGATAATAGTCGCCGCCATTCCACCGAACGCTACGTCGAAAAGTAAAGGCACCATTCCTAGAATAGTCGTGGTAGCCGCCATCAAGACCGGGCGAGTCCTTGAGATGGTTGCCTCTATGATCGAGTCGTATGGAGAGATACCGTTACGACGTTGCGTGTTAATCTCGTCTAATAATACGATTACGTTTTTGATAATCATACCCAAGAGTCCCAACCATCCGGCGATCGGGAAAAAGCCGAAATCGAACCCGGTAAGTAACATACCGACCGCTACCCCGATTAAGGAGAGAGGGAGCACGCAAAGGATGATTATCGGTTGACGGAAATTGGAGAATAAAGCGACCAATATAACAACCAACATCAAGAAAGCCAACGGGAAGAATTTGACAAGGGCTTGTAATCCCTCCGTCTGGTCTTTATATTGTGAATCCCAGAAGAAGCTATATCCTTGGGGCAGGTTCATTTTCTCGATCTCTTCCCGAATCTCACCGTGTACCTCAGACATGGTGTAACCGTTTTTCACGCCACACATCGCTGCCATAGACAATTGCCGGTTGTAGGTCTTGACCTGCGGATATTCCCATGTAGAGGTTACTTGTTGGGTTACTTGCGACAAAGGAGCGGATTTCTCTCCATTCCAGACCGAGAAATCGCCTAATGAATGGGGATCATTGATTCCGCTCGTCTCCGATTTCAATAAGACCGGGACTTTCTTTTCCTCATCCCGGTAAATCCCGATAACCGTACCTTCCTCGATGGATTTGACGGATTCCATCAAATTGGCCTTGGTGATACCTAAGGAACCGGCTTTTACCGGATCATATACCGGGCGTATCATATAGGTCATATTACCCCATTCATTCCGGGCATCGGCTACTTTCGGGTTCCTTCGCATAATGTCGATAGCTACTCCAGCCAAAGAGTCCAATACCGCCGGGTCCGGCCCGAGGAAACGGGCTTCTATCAAGGCTTCCGTAAGCGGGCTTAACTCAAACTTGTTCACCTTGATGAGCGGTTCCGGATATTTTAAGCGAATAGAGTCTTGTAGCAAGGCATGCAATTCCCGGGCCTCTCCGGATGTCTTACATTTTACCAATAATTGGGCATAGTTTGGTTGGGGACCGAAGCTAACGTTCGATAGATAATAACGGGGCGGTGTCCGTCCGATATAAGAGGAAACCATTTCCGTCTGCGAATATTCTTGGATGGATTCGGCCATATCAGTAGCGTATCGATCAGTTTCCTCGATGGCTGTACCTTCCGGTAGCCATATATCTAAAGTGAAATACTGCTTATCGAGCGAGGGCACGAACACTTTCGGGATAAACTGGAAACTCCATGCGGAGATAACCAATAGAACGGATAAGATACCTACTGTTGTAGCGTATCGGTATTTGATGACAAGGCGTAGGGAAGACCGAAAATAATCATAGTATTTTCCGGAGAATAATTCCCCTGTTAACTCGTCCGGTCTGGGGCGCCGTACAAACTCTTGGATGAAGAATGGGGTTTGCGTAAGCGCGAACACCCAGCTGAACATCAAGGATACTCCGATCACGATCACTAAGGATGAAAGTAATTCGCCCGTGATATGCGGTGAATAGTAAATGGGCAAGAACGTGAGGATCGCGATAGCCGTAGCCGCCAGTAGAGGCAGGGCGGTGGATGAGCAAGCCCTCATGATCGCGATACGTTTGCGCATGCCTCGTTGCATATTTACCAAGGCAGAGTCCGATACTACGATGGCGTTATCTACCAACATACCCATCGCGATGATGATAGCGGCAAGAGACATTCGTTGCAAGGCGATCCCGTTGGCGAACATGACAATTAAAGTGGCGAAGATAGAGAAAACCAATCCGCTACCGATCAAAAGGCCGTTTTTGAAACCGATAAAGAACAATAAGATCGCTACTACGGTCACGACGGAGATGATCAAGTTCAAGATAAATCCTTGGTTGGCCACGGCGGACTCATATCCTTGGTCGTATATGGAGGTGAGCTCAAAACCCTTGGGCATGGTCTCCGAAAATGATTGAATACGCTTTTTCACGGCTTTGGCCATATCGACCACGTTCCCGGTCGGTATGGTAGAGATAGCGATACCGACCGCTTGCTTGTTATTGATGCGCATGAAGTTTTGGGGCGGAGTCTGGTAACCCTCTTCGATACGGGCGATATCGCCTAGCCGGAAATGCTTGCCGGAATGAGATACGATCGTAAGGTTACGGATATCATCCAAGGAGTAAAAATTACCGGTGGATTCGATACGTATGCGAGTGTCCCCGTTGCGAATACTCCCGGCGTCTACCACTTTATTCTGTCCGTCGAACGCCCGTTTGATATCAGCTGTCGTAATACCCCGATTGGATAAGATCGTGGGGTTTATCCGGATATCGATTACGGGAGTTTGTATGCCGTAGATCTCTACCTTTGCCACGTCTTTTACTTTCAGTAAATCGTCTTTGATCAGTTTGGCTTGATCCTCCAGTTCCCGGTAGGTATAAGATTCTCCGGTCAATCCGTAGAAAACACCCAATACATCGCCAAAATCATCATTGACGATGGAGGTTCCCGCTCCGGAAGGTAATTTGCTTTGTACGTCGTTTACCTTTCGGCGTAGTTTATCCCATAACTGCTGCATCTCGTCGGCCCGGATTTCCTTTTTCACGTAGACCGTGATCTTGGAAAGTCCAGCCCGGTTCTCTGTCTTCAGATAGTATAACTCGCCTAAGGATTGAATGGCTTCTTCCAGCACATCCGTCACTTGGGACTGAACTTCCGAGGGGGAGGCGCCGGGATAAGGGGTAAGTACCAAGGCTTGCTTGATCGTAAACGGGGCATCTTCCAGTTTTCCCATCTTTGCGTAAGAGAACAGCCCCCCTGCCAAGATCAGGACTAGCAGGAGCCATGTAACCGCTTTGTTTTTCAGGAAATATTTGATGAATTTTTGCATCTTACTTATTTTTGGATGGTTACGGTACTATTTTCGGAAAGGAAACGTTGCCTTGTCAATACGACAAGGTCATTTTCCGTGATTCCTTCCACGATCTCTATCTGGTTATTTCTTTGCTCACCGAGTTTGACGGGAACGGAGTTTACCTTGTCTCCTTTGACCACCCATACATAATCTCCTTTTTGGGGGCGATGGCAGATAGCCGTTAAGGGAAGCCATAGATTTTGAGACCGCTCTTCTTTGGGTAGGTCGATCGAGAGGATTCCACTCATTCCACCCAGCCATTCCATATCTGGATTAGGGACAATGGCAGTCAGCAGATAAGAGAGGTTATTGTTTGTCGTACTTTTAGACACATATAAATCGGAAGGGGTGATTGTCCGTTCGGGAGCCGTATCGAAATGGATTCCTATTTGACATAGCTTCTGTTTTTCTTTATCATATAAGTGTAAGGCGACTTCCTCTGGTATATAGGTCTCGATCTTGAGCCTGTCCAGTTCTATGAAGGTAAGGATTGGCTCGGTCGCTTTCACGTCTTGGAAAGGTTCGATATGGATATTTTGGATATATCCGTCGTAAGGGGCGGACAGATGGGTATCGCTTAGGGCGTTGACGGCGGTCTCGTAATTGGATTTGGCAACAAGGAAATCCGCTTTCGCCTTCTCATAATTACTTCCGGAGATGTTATTCTTTTTGTAAAGGGCCTCGATCCGTTTATACTCTTGGTTGGTTTGCGAATAGAGCGCCTCTGTTTGCTGCTTGCGAATCAAGAAGTCACGGTTATCGATCGAGAGGATCGTGCTGCCTTTGGAGAACGCTTGTCCGGGCCGTAAGTCGAAATTCAAGACGGGGCCATTGATGCGGAAAGATAGGACCGTCTCATTGTAGGGCCTTGATAAAAAGGTGTATTCACGACTTCTGCCGATCTCTGTCTTTTTTATTGGAGAGATCACCTCGACAGGTAAGTTCGTGCCTTCGGACTTTGTGTTCTTTTGGCATGCCGATAAAAGGATGCCCAGAAGCAGGATGTATGAAATTCTTCTCATAAGATATACCTAGTTATTTGTTACCGGGCAAAAATAGAGGCAATGGATGAAGGAATAAGGCGGATTTTTACTGAACCGGAAGATACCGTCGCTCAACTGGAAAATAGACCGGCCCAACCTTAATTTATAACGAGGCGGACGATGGATGCCTTACACCGTGTATCACTATAGGCAGTGCCCACTGCAACGCCTGTGCAGTGACAATTAGAACCGGTGATACGGTGAGTAAACTTCCGCGGTTCCGCTTTTTTATGTACTTTTGCCGGCAAAAAAGGAGAAAGTAATGACATTGCCTTCAGAAGAACATATATTCCAGTATCCGGGACAAGGGCGGATCGAGGTGATTTGCGGTTCCATGTTTTCCGGTAAGACGGAGGAGCTTATCCGCCGTTTGAAACGGGCTAAATTCGCCAAGCAGCGGGTGGAGATTTTCAAGCCTGCGATCGATACCCGTTATTCGCAGGATAACGTGGTCTCGCACGATAGTAATTCGATTCCTTCTACTCCGGTGGATTCTTCCTCCAGTATCCTATTGTTCACTTCCGAGATCGATGTGGTGGGGATAGACGAGGCCCAGTTTTTCGATGAGGGATTGGTAAACGTGTGCAATCAATTGGCCGCTAACGGTATCCGGGTGATCGTGGCTGGGTTGGACATGGACTATAAGGGAGTTCCTTTCGGTCCTATGCCGGAGCTATGCGCTATCGCCGATGAGGTGACGAAAGTGCATGCCATCTGCGTGAAATGCGGACGTTTGGCTTACGTATCCCATCGTATCGTGGGAAATGATAAACGGGTCTTTTTAGGGGAACAATCCGAATACGAGCCTTTATGCCGGGAATGCTATGCGAAGGCTGAAGGTTTGAAGAATTGATTATTTATCCCTACATTTGTGAAATTAATAGTTTTGCGTTATATAAAGTATGAAAGAAAACGAGATGGTGTTCGGCATTCGTGCCGTGATTGAGGCTATACAGGCTGATAAGGAGGTAGATAAGATTGGTTGGTAGGTGATTGTGCTTATTTTTTTAACGATGGTTTAATTGTTGCTTATTGGGCTAAATTATGCGTTTTTGTCACAATGTTTGACAATTGTTTGACAAAAAAATCAGTATGGCAACAACGATTAATGCGGTAGTTAGACCCAATCAGAAGAAGAGTGACGGCACTTTTAATGTTAAGCTTAGGATTATCCATCAGCGGAAAAGTGCGTATTTAACGACATCTCATTATGTAAAGAAGAATGAATTAGACAAGGAGTTCCGGATCAAGCAAAATAGCCCAGCTTACATCCCAGTAGCGAAAGACTTAGAGAAGATCCGGAATATCATAGGAGAGATCTCTTTTGATTTAGATCAATATTCTATTAATGAATTAGTAGAAATCATCAATAAGAAAATAAATGCTTCTTGTAATAAGCCTATATTAATCAAGGATTTTTCTGATGATATGGAAAAATCTATTGTGGCATATGGGACTAAAAAATACCATCATTACACTATTGCCAAAGCTTTGAGGTTTTTTGGTGAGGAATCTACCTTTAAAGGTATCACACCCTCCAGAATCTTGGAGTACGAAAGATATTTGAGAAGTATAGGAAATAAAGAAAGCACTATCAATTATATAATGAAAAGACTCTCGTATATTTTTAAATGTGCGAGAGAGAAATATAACGATGAGGATAATGGTATCTTTCTAATTCCGAACCCATTCTCTAAATACCATTTTCCTAAAATACTCGCTCCAAAGAAAAGATCTTGGGATGCTGCTGAATTTAAGAAATACATTGATAGAGATATTTCGATTCTCTCAACAAGAAGAGTGATTGCATCTGATATCGTTATTATTTCATTTTTACTATGCGGTGCTAATTGCGCTGATATTTATGAAATGCCGTACCCTGTAAATGGTTATATCCATTACTTCAGAAAGAAAACACGTAATAGAAGAGACGATGGTGTCGAAATGATCATAAAAGCACAGCCGGAACTATTGAGCTATATTTCAAAGTATGAGGATCCATACAAGAAGAGAGCTTTTAACTTTTACTTGTCTTACGATGACTGTGACCGTTTTTCTGATTGGATTTGTGGTATGATTAAGCATATTCGTAGAATTCTGTCTATCCCGGATTTGACTACATATGTGGCCCGTCATACGTGGGCAACAATCGCATATAACGATTTGCGTATTAGTAAAGATGATATCGCTTTTTGTTTGATACATGCGTCAAATCATAAGATAACAGAGTTTTATATTAAACCTGATTACATGAAAGTCGATGAAATCAATAGAAAAGTGATCGATTGGGTTTATTATGGTAAAAAGAGTGATTTTTTTTAAGGGTAGAACTTTAAGAATAGGCTAATTTTTTAAATAAATAATGATATTATGACTAAATTACCCTATCATTTTTTTAGTTTAAACTCTATAATGACTATATTTAGCATCTAAATATAAAATGATACGATTATAATGGGAAAAGAGAAATCATTGGAAAGGTGTTATAACTGTGGTTGTGACTTTACATCAGAAAATATATCAACAAGAGAACATATACCTATGAAGTGTTTATATAAAGGGATAACAAAAACAAGAAAACATATTACGGTTCCTGCATGTAGATATTGTAATGAGAATTATTCTCATATTGATCACAAAATGAGAAATCTTATAGCTGTTCTTGGGCTAGTAAAGCAAAAGCAAGAATTAAGGAGCCTTATTGAAGCTTCAGGTCGAAGCTATTTGCGTGATGAAGAATTTAGGTCATGGTTTTTAAAAAACAAAGATGATTCTTTGTCTATTAATTTTTCAATAGAAGATTTTAATATATTGCATATTAAAAATTTTAAAGGTCTCTTTTATTATGAATTTGGATATCAAATTTCTGATAAATTTCAATGTTTTTGTTTGTCGGATAATGGTATTATCGATGAGCAAAAATCAAATGTTAATAAAATTATTAATGTTTCAAGACAAAGAAGTATAAGATATGAAAATTGGGAATATTCTGGTGATTTGAATGTATTTAAATATCGAATAAGCTTGAATTATGATTATTTATCACCAAAGACACTAATAGATGATGATATCATTTTCTGCGATATGATATATCATGATCTTGTATATGCAATTGTTGTAGCGTGTAATAATCAAGTGTCACAGCGATTGAGATCTGTTGGCTCCGTGCTTTGATGTTTTACATTAATTAAATCTTATAAAATGAATTATATATTTGATACAAATATTTTACGCAATATCGCTCATGATGATGATTATGATAGATTTAATAGAGGAAAACATGGAAATATACTTTTTCCTATAGTAGTTGCTCTAGAATTAGTATGTCATTGTAAGTTGAATGATAAAGCATTTAAGGATTGTAAAAAATCTCTAGGTATACTCGTCGAAAATATGGTTAAAGTTAATGCTGGTCAGTTTAATTTAGATAATTGTCTTCCTGATATGCCTACGATACTATTCTGTTATTTTAATGAACAAATGGAAATTAAAAAAATCAAAGAAATAGAGTTACTTGTATCATTGAGCTGTGATATTGTAAATGGTCAAGTTGAAAACAATGACAGAACTATAGATAGCTTTATTGGATATCGAAATTTAATAATTGATCAGTTTATAAATAATATTGATGAATTTTATCTACCGAGGCTTTTTGGAAGATGTAATGTTAAATGGAATGAAATTTTTAAAGATCGTATAAAAAGAAGGGATTTTGAAGATAAATTAAATAATGTTTTTTTTAATAAGTTGTTATCTAAAGCTTTAATATATGAATTTGGTCAAAAGTGTAATTCTTTTAATAATATGTGTTTAGTAAATAAGGTTTGTGATGATTTTTCAGTATCTATTGATTTTTTTGTGCAAAATATATTACGTCAATTTGTAGCAAGCTCTAAAGCTGCATTGAAATTATCAGATATTAATATCGACAGAAATGGACATAATCCAAAATGGAATAGCTATTTCGATATGCAATTGATTTTAGGAATTGAGTATTATAATTGTATTTTAAAAAAAGATACAATTTTTGTAACTGCTGAAAAGAAAATACATGATGCTTTTAAAAAAAATGGAAAAGAAGATTTAGTGATGTACTTAAATGATTATTTGGAAGGAAATGAATAAGAATATTTTGATGATATTCATAGCGTATCTTTTGTTTTTTAATTTTTGTAATATGTAAGGAAATTACAAAACAAAAGTATCTCCTTTGTTATTAAACAATAACATTTTCCCTCTTTTCAAATGATTTCCATATATTTGGAAAATTATTAAATCGAATGATTATGAAAACAGAAAAACAACATAAAGAGGCTACTTCTAGGGTATTGCAGCAATCGAAAGGTGGTGGAGGACATATTGTAGATAATAGATCTCAATCCACTAACCATTTTGAATTTATTAATGGACATTGTAGTCAATTGGCTATGAATAAAATTGATAAATCCTTGATATTCGAACGAATAAGCAACTATCGTTCGTCGTAAGTCTGTCAATTAACATATGGATGGTCAGAAGGGGGAGCTGATGGTGTGTTAATAGGAAGTGACGAGAGGTTTGTCATAAAATTTAATGGGTATGGTGCTGTAGCTCCAGAACTAGATCGAATAGCCACCGAACGATTTGGTCTGAAAACTGCAAATGCTCGAATTATTAATAAGAGAGATTTTTTATGGTTGGAAGTGAAACGAGCACTAGGTGATGTAAACAATAAAAATAAACAAGGAGAAGTAATTGATCCACAAACAGCTTTGTTGATGGACAAAGTTGGAGGACGGGATCTTTATGATTTTTCTGATAATGTTCATGATATTGAAAAACGAAAAACAGCATGTTTTGATTTGGGTAAAATTTTAGTAATGGATTTATTGACAAGAAACTATGACAGGTTTGATTTGTCTGGAATAAAAGATAGACTGGGATTTTCGGAAAGTGATGCTGAAGCTCATTCTTCGGCTCATTCGTCTAGCGATTCTTCATGGAATGCTTGGGATGGAAATGGTGAAAATATGTTGATTGATGAAAATGGGAATGTTATACCCATAGATTCTCAGTTTTCATTAACTAAAGACGAACCTACTTATGTTCAAAATGTGGCTATTCTTTTAACTGATCATATAAATCTGTTAGTTGAAAGTGGAATGAAAATATTAATAAATAGCGGATGGAAAAAAGATAAATACCAAGATGATTTTAAGAAAGGTATTGAGACTGGAATACAATGCTTAATGTTTTAAGCATTCTTAGAACCACTCTTCTTGAGAACCTAACAATATAAATTTCTATATTTTTGTGAGGAATGAAACGTCTGTAATTCAATGCGTGAGCATGTTGTCTAACATGAGGAATAAATAGTTCATCGTATAATAATCCCTACCTTTACGTCATCGGTTGAGTACCGGCAATATAGTTAAGGTTGAACGTCCACCATTCCATATATATGGTGGACGTTCTTTGTTATTATACCTGCCAAGGATTTAAGTAAGGGTCATATGACTTCTGGAAAGTGGCTACTCCCCAATCCGTAGCTGGTTGTCCGGTATTATCTACTTTTCTTGGAATCATAGGGTTTATCTTCAGTCTATTTGTATCCCTTAGCCAAGCCATAGAGGTCTCATAATCGTTTGACCTAGTAATGGATACATTATTGGGAGAAATGTTCTTGGTCAGCTCGTAAAGGGCTAATCTGACCATGTGCTTCTTGATATTCTTATGTCTGGGATCTTCCAGCACCAAATTCTTTCCTATCTCTGGGATGTCGCTATTCACGTTCAATGCTGGATAGAATACTTTCCCATCGTAGACCACGAACTCATGTGGCGATAACTCATATTCATTATAATTAGGATCATACGGCAGTATCTCTCCCCAACATTGAGGTAACAAGTCTGGCGATATTGTCTCATCGTAATCAGCCAGCTCATACAGTTGATAGAACTTTCCATTATAGCTTACCGGATCGTATAGCAGGAATGGGGTAGGAGTCCACTCAGATGGCTCTGTTTTTTTCCAGCAGCTTGATAATGGTATCCGTATGTCATCGAACTCGTAACCATTCTCAAGCATGCACTCAAATACGATCCCATTGTAGCAGACTAAATCTCCCGGTCGATAGGTCATTAGTTGGGAATAAGGATCAGCGTTGATAAGTTCTTGGATCTCGATTGACTCTTCCCAATAAATTTTGTCGGTGGGAACCTTATAGCCACTGATAGAACGGATCACCTTGTAGATATTGTCCTCGTACTGGATATATGCGCCTACAGGATAGTTGATCCTTCTATCGTACTTCCTGATAGCCTTGCCTTTCATTAACTCGTTCTCTATCTCATAATTCTCCACTAGATTCTCCAATATAGACATCTCTGCGGATTCCTCAGCTTTGATGAATTTATGCTCGTTTCCCGGTTGAATCATTTGATCTAGGGCTTCCTTGGTGATTATCTCTAAATAATCATTATCCAATAAAAATCTGTTGTTTTCCATTTAATAACTGAATTGCGGTTTAATTGTTGATGTTGTTAATACGGTTCCGGTTTGCCCTCCTCGTTGATATTTGAGCCAGCTTTTTGATAGGAAGGTGCAGAGAACATAGTCAAAAACGTCTGAATTATGTCCGAATTTTTCGTAACGCACCTTTGTCTTTGGATCAGTGACCTTCTGCTTGTTCTTTGTTCCATCCTCATTTCTGATCTGATAGACCAAATCCTCGGTCAATTTCCTGCTTAGGTCAATATAAATATTCCACCCATCCAGACCATCGAATAACTCATTGATCCAATCAACACGGTTCTTCTGAGGTGGTTGCTTGGCTAGTATGTTCTGTTTTGGTCTTAATATGGTGTTATTCATGCAAGACTGGATAATGGTGAAATTGTTTACGCCATCCTCAGTTTGTGTGTTTCTGGCCAATCCAGCGGGGTCTCCCGTCAATACCACTCCTCCGATATGTTTTGATTCCAATAACTTATCCTTTACGTACTGGGCAAACTTAGGGGTATTGTTAAGTTTCTCCTCTGGCCTCCCAAGAAATTCCTCCAAAAAATACACGTTCTTATTCTCCCAATCGATTTGTACGGCCTCGCATGTCATGTGCGGAAATACGTTGAAGTCGAATCCTAGGATCAATGGTTTCATCGGATCATATACATTCTCTTTCAAGCTCTGGATCAAATGCTTGTCACCCGAGAAACTTTTGTATAATGCCATTTCATTAGCCTCAACGAAATCCCAGTTTCCATATAAAAGACGTTCCCTTGTAGCGTTATCCTTGATCTTATTCAGCGAAGACTTGTATATCTGTCGGAAACTCTCATCCGGATTATCGAATATAGAGAACCTAATAAATACCTCGCCATCCCTGCACTTCACAGGATTGCCATCATTGTCCTGTACGAACCTATCTCGCAACCAACATGCCGCCGGATTACAAGACAAGAACATCTTGGGTGTCTTGAATGTCTCCGATGTTTTCCAACGAATACGGGAAAACATCACGTCTGCTGCCCTTTCTGAAACCTCGGATGCCTCGTCAACGAAAACCAAGGTAGCCTCCATAGAACCAAAACGGGAAAAATCCAAGTCCGCTGGAAGATCGGCCATCTCCTTCATCATGATAACAGACTCGTTCCAGAAAGTTATCGTTCCCTCTATATTATTTATGCAGAAATTCTCATCCTCTTTTAGTTCCCATTCCTTCATTACTTTCTTAATGGTAACAAACGTTGATTCCTTCAGAGACTTGATAGTCTTACGTGCTACTACGGCTCGTATGTTGGGGAACCTCATGCAACTGCTCACCAGCCATGCGCTACCAACATATGAGTTATGGGTGACAAGAAAATCATCAGTGATATACAATTGGTCATCGCTGTCAAGCGTTATGCACCTGCATTCCTTATGCTCGTCCAACTCGATCACGCTTCGTATATATCTCCTATGATCTGGAGTAGTAGTAGGCTTTGTTAGTTTATTTACCCTTGGGTCGAATGAGAAGCGAACGAAATATTTTGTCATGGTTCCTTTCCCCTTGCTCTTGACTATGGTAGCTATGGCCCCAACACTTCTAAGGATGCCCAGCAATTGATTGGCAAATTTCTCCGATCGGCTCATGAACTCATATTTGCCGGTACTCCTTATATTTACTTCCTTAAGCAATCCTCTCAAGAAATTTTTTCTGTCCTCAAGGCTGGAGGTAACTAGGTCTTGCGGGATCTCTGTGTGATTTGATCTCTTGAAGTTATTAGGGTCTGGCATGATATTTCGGATGTAATATCCCCAAGAGTAGGCGGTCATATAGTTATCAAACTTCCCGCCGAACTCTAGCTCGTTCACGGTAGGGATGAAAGCTAGGTTTCCATGTTTGAGTCTTTTTCTTATGGTAGCTGTATCCATAATCCTCTCATCATATCCACCCTTGATCCAAGTCTTGTCTCTCTTCTTGTAATATACTTTCCATAAATGATCGTCACAGCATTCTGTAGAACATCCATCATTGGTAATCACTTTGTTAACCTTTTTTATTCCTTGCTCATGGATAGCTATCACCTTGGCAGTCTTTCCATCTGGGGTTGACACCACTGTTCCTATCTTAACGTCACCCATTGTTATCCATCCTTCCGGCGTAAGTATCTTGGCTGAATAGGGTTGTGCCTTACCTCCTCCAGCAGCTCCTCCTCCGAGAATCATCTGGGGTATGTTCCTATTACCACATGATGAGCATTCAGGAACATACTGTTTATTCCCATGATCGTCTGTTCCTATATATACGTTCTTTATCTCTCCACCGCATATATGACATTCTGGCTGTAACGCTTTCCATAGCTCGAATTGTTTTGGCGAAGGGGAGAAATTGATTTTTAAGTCCTTGGGAGGGACTAAAGTTTTGTATCCCATTAGTATCGTGTTTTGGTTTTTATTAAGAATAGTCTATTAACGACAAAGGGGCTTAACGCCCCTTTAACTCTATACTATCATCCCTTCGTATTTCTCGATTTGAGTTTGAATATCACGATCGATCACGGATAACTTGTCTCTCTCGATCTGGAGTTTGGTAATTTGTTGTTGGTTTTTCTCCGAGACAACTGAAAGACGCTTTCGGATCTTTTCTAGTTTGGTTATCAACTTGATGAATACGTTGTTTACCGAATTAAGGTCGGAGGTCAGAGTTGTTGAGTTTACCCTCCAAAACAATACTTTTTCTAACATACTTCTTTATTTTTTACTGATTTCTATAAATTCTGAATAATTGATTTTTACATATGGGTTATCTGAGATGATTACTTGATTGATCCCTTTAATCCCCCACCTAAACCAAAGGAACTTGTGTTTTGGCTCTATGTATACAAACTGCTTCAGCCATACATTCAGTGACATATATCCTTTCAACGTGTTATTTTCGATTGTAGCATCTATGCTTACGTATTTATTGGATAACTTGATCGATGGAACCTTGATAAGCGAGTCTCTGTAAATGATGCTATCTCTTACGGGCACATCGATAGGTACATCTATCGACACTTGATGTTGGAGGGAAGCCTTCAGCCTTTTTATGTTTATTCCTAGATCTCTTATGATTTTCGTGTCTTCCTCCCTGTACTTCTTGTATTCCTCTATGGTCAACTGTAATCTTGAGCTCTCTGTTGCGCTTCTTGTTGAGTCTAGTTTGTATTGGCGTATATCAGCCAAGAGAGTCTCGGTGTTTTGCTGGTATTTATCCCTAGACTCGATTAATTTGCCTCGATCGGTAAAAAGCCAAATATTTAGTATGGTGCTGATAAATATTCCTAGCACTAAAAGTCTATTCATGATCTTTGGTTAAGACTAACATCCAGTCATTGCTTAACATGTCGATCTGTGACGCTAACCAACCGTTGCATATAGAACCATCCGCGCATTTCATGCAAATATAGGCTCCAAACTTTACTGATTCCGTATTTGGTTTTTCGAGAACCTTATCCTTGAATGCGTCTGGTAATGACTTGGCCTTTACGATTGTTTCCAGTGGAAGAGTATCCTCTGGTCTAATAAATAGGTACATGCCTTTGCCATTCCATCCTTTTCTTGTAACCAAGCATCCCTTCTTCAGATACTCTATCGCATCCCCGAAAGTCATTTGCCCCATGATACCCCTATATCTCTTTTTAAACTCATACTCACAGATCCATTCCATTACCCCATCATCATCGGTTATTTTGTATCCGTTAATATTCTCAAGATCCTCACATCCTTCATATCCTTGGGATATTTGGTATTCATACGCTGTCATTGGAACAGCTTTTACAATTTGTGTTGTTATATACATATTCTATTGATTATTTGGTTTAACGTACTGAATATCGATGAACCACTCTTGCTCGAACTCTTCCCCTAAGCCGACAACTCTCACGATATAACCCCTAGACTTGCGTGCCGGGCTGTTTAATACTTGGGTTATAATCCCTAATCTTCCAGACAAGAAATTCAAGTCTTTATCTGGAATCTCATCAATGACTACTACATCGTTTACTTTTAAATCCATTTCTAGTTATTTTTGTTTTATTGAAAAATTGATTGTACTCTTTTATCCTTCTATTTCTGATTGAGGGAACTATCTTACCATTGACCTTGCAAAAGCTGACATAGTTCTCATAGATCGATCTGTTACCGGATCTTATCTTTTTGATCATTTCCGATCTTCTGACATTCCCTTCTCCCACGTTATAAGCCAGTATCCCTAGAAGCAAGGAGTCCTTTCCGAATTCCTTGAATACCGAGCATTTTTGTTTGAGATCTTTTATCACAAGTTCCCTTGCGAAAGAGTGGGAAATATTATGATTGAATCTATCCTCCTTGGTTAGTTTGTGGCCATATCCCACAAAAGGGTGATGATCCTTACCATGCCATCCCTCATGATTGATGATGAACTCTACGGCATCGTTGAATAGATCATTCTCAGTATAATAATGTATATGATTGTATTCGCTTTTTGAACTTGATATGGATAATGATAATAATAATACAGCGAATAAAAAACGGTGTATTATGCTATTAAGTATTAATATTATTGATAATATATAAATAGGTTGAGCGTAGATTTTGCTCTCATTAGAATAATGCAAAAGTATAAAATAAAAAAAAGAACTACCAAATATTGATAGCTCTTTTTATGAATTATTTTTCCCTTAATATGGATTTAATATCTGATCTTATTTCTTTGATATCGTCTCGTATCGCTGTTACTTGGATCATGGTCGCCTCGAAGACTGATTTATCCAGTTTAATGGCATCTATCTTTTTATATTGATCATCCGCTTTTATCTCCAATGTCTTATACCTATGATCTAATTCTTGAAGCTTATTCATGTTCTCAATATGCTGGATATATAGCGTTATAAGAAAACATATGATAGTTATAACCAGACGAAGGTTATTCATGATTAAATTTTTCATGTAGACATAATAATTGTAGGAGTTGTTGATATAATGATTTGCATGGCTTCTGAAAAAGCTTTTACTAGGGGGATCGCTATCTCTGAGTTCCATATGCCATAGATTATTAAAAGTACGACTATTAATATATATAGACCTCGTTCGGTTTGCTTAGGGGTTGGTTTATACATTCTTGTTTGGTACTATTACGTTAAAGGTTACGTTATTCTCTCCATTAATTGTCACGCCAGTCTCGCCTCCAGCCTTGAATCCATATATATCTGCTATAGCTTTAGCTGCGTTAACTGACACCGCCCGTAATGGGGCAGGGGATAGGGATACACCCCATTTGTCTTTATATTTCGCTTCCCTAGTCTCATCCATGATAGCGAACAATGTCTCAAGCACCCTTACTTTTGCGTAGGACTCATTCTCCATCTTGTTTGTCATGATATCCTTGATTCTGGACGTTACGGCTGGGGAGGTCAACAATTTATTGGATTCGATCATCAACTTGTTATTCTCTTTGTCTCCAAATACTTGCTTGTATGTCTCTACTTGGTTTCCTGCGAATCTTTTCCCTCCGTTACTGAATAGTTGACAGAACAACTCCTCTTTCTCTGTTAACATGGCTTGCGGGGGCATAGGAGCGAACTCAGATTTTATTTGTTGTTGCAATACCTTATTGCCTTGAATGGTAGGTATTCGTATCGTTTCTCTATTATTGCTCATTCTTTTAAGTTTTGGTTTTATTAATATAAAAAGGGAGATAGCTGCTATGTTACCTCCCTTTAAAAAGAATAGAAATATATACTATTTATTGTTTTTGTTCTTCTGGCTCTCTATAAGCAATTGCTCGCATAAAGCCTTGAAAAACACGTTTGATAGAGCCGCACAAGCGTTCTCAGCGTCCTCCAGAGAATTGATCTTGTCCAGATTGAACCTCGTATTGAGGTCGTACCCTGATATCTCCACCAGCATCTCTTCATTATCACCCGATACCCCATAGCACATCTTGTCCGAATGCGCTTTAAATGTCACTTGTTCTTCTATCATATCTTAAAATGTACCCTTGTTTTTTCCGCTTGCTTAATCAATCCTGAATCATCTCCCACTGACCCACATCTCATCCTGTTTGAGAATATAGTAAACAATCCATTGGTAGCCTCGACATCAGCCATGGAGGAATGAGCGTCAACCAATTCGATCCCCATCATCTCTGTCAAGCTTCCCAGTTTATAGGTCGTAACCTCCGGATCATCGGCAAATGCCATCCTGCTAAGAGTCATGGTGTCTATCATCTGAGGGTGGAAGTTACCAAAAATATCCTCAGTACCATTGAATACGTCAGAAAACTCTTTCATCTTTCCGGTATAGATAAAAAAATGAAAGAGGAAATTCAAGTCAAACGGTATATTATGACCTACTAGGATAGGCTTGTAAGCCTTTGATGTCCCTAACGTGCATTTCTTGATAAAACTAATGAAGCTATCAGCTACCTCATTTATATCCTTCCCATTCTTATTTAAAAAATCGACTGACAACCCGGTTACTTTCAATGCTTGTGGGTTATACTCGAAATAGGCGCTTTCCTCTTTCTCGATCTCTCTTTTCTTTCTAAGAGTTTTGTTGGTATTGATATGGAAGTCTCTTTTAGGGTATGGTTTTATATACTCATCGAACACGCCGATTATCTCATAGGTATCCAATCTCACCATCTGGCAGGAGAGTTGGGTAATGGCGCATTTACTTGCGTCTAACCCGCCTGTTTCCGTATCTAGTACACATGCGGTGTATATCTGCTGTTTGTTCTTCGCTGTTGCCATTTATCTCGTAATATTTTTGGTTGTTTTTGTTTGACATTATCTTGATGATATTCTCCTCGAAATCACCAAGGGTTCCATTATTATCTATAATCACATCGTAATATTCCGGTGGAAGAGTATATCTTTTCTTGTCCCTATGCAGACGCTCTATGCTAACGCCACTTAGCTTTCTGTTCTCCAGACTTCTTTCCACATAGATAGCGATAATGGTGTACAAATGTGAGAAGTGAAGGGTTATATATTCTAACCCGACTTCATCTATCACATAAGAACAGATCGGTTTATCTTTGATATCGCTGTGAAGGGCGCAATACTCATGATCTCCATATTTGGTGTACGCCAATATATTATCCGCTTTTTTTTCTTTCTCTAGAACTTGTTTTGATACGAATTTGTGGTCTATGCCGTCTACTTCGTTTCGTCTCTTGGGTCTCGTTGTCATTGATACTACCATGGGTATTCCGAAACCCTCATATAAAAATTTACTCATATGTGTCTTGCCGCTTCCGGACGCTCCGACAATACAGATGACAATTGGTTTCATTCGTTAAGCACTGAAAAGCTTACTGTATCACCCGATATCTTGTTTTTCAACGTAATCATTACCGTGTAATCTTGATAGATATGCTGGAGGCTTGCGTTCACGATTTTTGCAGCGTCCTCACTTTGGTTAAAGGCTCTTCTTACTCGGTCTTTAGCTACAACGTCCTCTTCTTCACGACTTAAGGTTAATCTGTACGTTGACTGAGAATCAACGCTGTACTTGTAGGGGTTATTATATAAATCATACCCCCTCATGCTTAACACGACCAATAGATCATCCTCGGACAATCTCATTCTTCTCTTGTTTTTCGACATACTTTAAATAATTTCTAAAATTGAACCTTTGTAATCTTGTAATCCGTTTTGATTGGAGAAATTACTCCATTTTACCATACAACTCATAAGAAGGATGTGGTCCTTTGCGCTTATAAGTTGTGACTTCATTGTCTCATAGTTTTCTGGCCATACTATCAGCTCTATCGTCTCCGTGTTCTGTTGGAGCGTCAGTACACCGAAGTTCTTTTTCTTCTTTTCCTTATCCTCGAAACTCTTTTCCTTGAATTCTACTACCGTTGCGCAAATAGCCGCTTTCTTACCGTCCATATCGGGCTGGAAGCAACGTCCGATATCCTTATAACTCGCTCCCCTTAACTTTGTCTTGAGCTCAGAGTTATCGAATACCCTTCTATAGTCAACACTACCTATACCACTGATAGAGATTTGTAACATTGACCAGAAATAATGTTGTGATATCTTTTCTGGTGGAAAATCTGTCTCTGAGATCTCGAATCCTAATATACCAGCCGCTTTCTCCAAGGCAGCGTATCGTTCCAGCACCGATAAAATCCCCTCTACCTTGTCAAAGCAACCCGCTAGGATCAAGTTCTTGACTTGTCTTGAGTTTACTGGACATCTTTCTTCTCCGGGTAACTTCAATAGCTTTTTTCGAAAAATACGTTTGCAAAAATCCTCAATTGAAGAATATGGGCCGTTCTTCTCTCTCATTGACTATCAAGTTTACGCTTTCTGTTCCGACGAATTTGATCCTTGATAATGACCAATAGATCTCGTTTTTCTTGTAATCCGTCTCAAATTCTACCCCAGAGACATTGATATCTGGATGGACAATCTTACAGGAGGAGGCTTGTTCCATCTCGGCCATCAATGAGGAAATGTTCTCATCTTTGGCGTATTCCAGAGCTACAGTATAAAATGCTGTTGGGTAATTGGCTTTATACCATGCTCCTAGATAGGCTGTAAGAGCGTATGCTGTAGAATGCGATTTATTGAATAGATAGCTTCCTCCAGATTCTATCATGTGCCATAAAGCCTCAATATCCTCTTTGGGGCAACCCTTATTTTTTGCTCCTTCGATAAACTTACCTTTCATGGCTAAAATCTTATCTACTTTTTTCTTGCTAATAAATTTGACAAGATGTACACCTTCTGCTAATGAAAAACCTCCAATATCTTGAGCTATTTGACACAATTGTTCTTGATATACAAGTAAAGAGAATGTTTCTTTCATAATTTCGTAAGTTCCCCATAAATAAGCAGGTTCCTTTTCTCTGTTTTTATAGGCTACATAATTCTCGGTTGACTTTGATTCGATGGTTGCTGGACGGAACAAAGCATTAGCTGCTATAAGATCATGAATACAGGTTGGCTTCATCTCCATCACGAACTTGGTCATTCCAGCCGATCCGAACTGGAGATGTTCTGCGTGAAACCATTGGTGAATAACTTGTAAGCTTTCTCATCCTCCAGCTTGTTTGTGATAATATCCAGAAATGTCGTAGGATCACCATATTCCTTAACAACCAAATCTCGTGTCTTCTGAAGCTTGGTTAACTCCTTGATACCAAGACAGTCATTTTTAAGAAGCCCGATGTCATCAATCGAATACCCATCGATCTCGGATACCAAGATGTCATCGATCTTCTTGATCGGGAGATAATCGAAGCATTCCATCGTCTTGCCATCCTTTGTCTCTGGCGTGATGATGATAGCTGAGGCGTGAATGGAAGAGGAGCGAGGTTGTCCCATCAATGTCCTGATATCCTCTATGACTTGCGGATAATTCATGATAAATTCCTTGACCCTCTTGTTCGTATAGACTAGCTGGAACAATCCGGTGTAGTCCATGGAATCATCATCAATGATCTTGTTGATGTAATTCACCTCGTACACGGGTACATTATGAATCCTCGCCACGTCTTTTAATACGGCCTTCAGTTTCATCGTGGTGAAGGTTCCAGCGCTGAATACACGCTGGAGACCGTTCTTATTATATCTGCGTTCAAGGTATTCCTTCACTTCCTGCCTACGGTCTGATTGATAGTCGATATCTACCGTCAGACATCGGGGAGTGAACCTGACTCCCCTTGCCGATAACCTCTGCCAACGTTACAATCAATAACCGATCTTGCCGTGGATACTTTCTTTACAACTACATTGCTAACTTTCATTTTACAAATGTTTATTGTGGTAAAACTTCTTCTAAACCGAACCTCCAAAATACTGATCTAACCTTATGTGATGGAGAAACATAAAAAGTGTTGTTAGTCAGGTTATGAATAACTATCTTAGTAGTCTTTTCGATAATACCTGTCTTAAACTCAAACCGAATCATCGTACCGACTTTTAGATCTTTGTAAAACTTGGAAGATGAGTTTTCTTTGATTTCCTTGATTCTGTAAACCCCGCTTGTAAATTTGATTGGTTTCATATCGCTGTTTATTTATCTAATAATGTATCGTATTGTTGCGCTTGGACTGGCCAAAACCGATCAAGCGAATCATAGAATATGTTTAGATCAACTTTTTCGTCAAAAGGGATTCTTCCTCCTTGATATGCCATGGTGTATATGGCTTCTAATTGCATAGGAATTAATATATTTGGATCATTTATTTGTTTATTTTTATAGTTGTTTGGATTATCGCATATTAATATTTCGTATATACTTGGTTGAATCCTTTTGTATACCAAATCATTAAGAATAATTCCTATTGTTCCGGGTTTCTTTTTGGCTATTTTAAAATCAATTTCATGAAGTTCTAATACCCACTTTAAAAAACTATCGGGAATAAAATATATCCAAGAACTTGCTTTTTTATTTAAGAATAAACTTAAAAATTTTTCAACTCTGCGTTTTATTTGTTTATAATCTTCCATTCTATTCTTCTGTATTAATTGATTGCTCGTTTCTTTTTGTTCTCATGAATTTGACGATCTTCCTATCACATCTGATCTGATCTTGGCTGAACATGGAGATAAGGTGCATATTCTCAAGAGATCGACATCTGGATAAGGCCACATAAATCTGTCCGTCAGCGAATGATCCTCCAGCGTCAACGATCACCTTGTCAAATGTCAATCCTTGTGACTTGTGGATCGTGATACCCCAAGCTAACCGTAATGGGATCTGGGTACATTTGCCTATGGACTCACGCTTTATCTTGCCTGAATCTGCGTCATGGGTAAATTTGTTATTGTCCCATGTGTGTGGTTTAACCTCTATGCTGTATCCATCCTCCAGTTTTACCACTATATCAAACTCCTTGGTGTCTGGATTGGGTTTTAGATATTCTATCGTACCAATCGTACCATTGCAATATCTACCTTCTGGATCATTAACTAAGAACATCACTTGTGCTCCTTCCTTCAATCTTAGGATCATATCACAAGGGATGGAATTTTTTCCAAACTCTCCTTCTACGTTGCAGTTAAAGACATATTCCTTGGTTTTCAATTTCTCCAGTTCCTTTGAGTTGATCTTGTCTGCCTTTGAGTTATGCGAGCAAACCGTAATCATGTTCTCTTCCGACTTGAATCGTGGTTGGCATTTCTTCTTGAGGATATCGTAATTATCCTTGGAGATAACTCCAGACCTTACCTCGTTCAAAATATTAATGAATACGGGATCTTTTTGCCGGTAGATTTTATCCAGTTCAATCATCTTGAATCCACTAAGCTTTAACGCCCAAGAATCAAAGAAATAGTATGATTGATATAGGTCTTTCAGTATCTCTTCTTCCTCTTTGTTGATAATTGGGCTTAACTGGTAAAGATCACCGAACATGACCACTTGCACGCCTCCGAACATCTTATTGTTGCAATGACGATGGACACATAAGATATCATTGATAGCGTCCAACAAATCTGCCCTAACCATACTGATCTCATAAATAATCAAGGTATCCATATTTTTCAATACGTCGATCTTGTCTGGTCGTAATGCGTAGCTATCCAACCCCGGATAAACGTTCTTTCCTACGATATTGGGCCTAAACGGACCAAACGGGACACCGAACTGTGAATGTATGGTCGTTCCTCCCGCATTGATTGCGGCTATACCGGTAGGAGCTACCACCGTGATATTCTTGTCACAATTCTCTTGTAAATAATGAAGCAGCGTGGTTTTTCCTGTTCCAGCCTTACCCGTGATAAATATGTTCTCATTCGTGTTGCATACCAAGTCGTATGCCTCTTTCATTTTCTGGTTATCGTCTAAATTTATATTCATAACTCGTTAATTGTCCATATTAAATCCCTGTTGTCAAATACTATATTATCGTTCGTCATTAGCTCATCGGCGTAGACCTCTATCTCTTCATCTCCTCGCTTGACCAAGAATTTTGCGTCTCGATCAAACGAATAAGTTTTTCCATTCATTGATACTTCTATATATTCTTTCGACTCTATCTTGCCTTGCATAACGGTCGTGTTGGCCTCGTATAAACCTGAGCGGTCAGGAAGCAAGAATCTCTCAAAGATCAAGTTATACTTCAATGGGTCAAGCTTGGTGATACCCATTAAATAGAGCAGGAGACACCCACCTCCAGAACCACGGGAGATACCTGTCATGATCCCTTGTTCGTTGGCCCAGTTCACCGTATCATATTGTACGAGAAAATAATCGATATTATTGGTTGATTCAATGACATATTTCTCATACTCAACCCTTTTGCGATATTCCTCTTCCTTTCCTTTAGGAACGAGTTTTTTTAAACCTTCCTCTATGATTTGGTTGAACATGTTGTGCCTGTCTCCATATTTCTCTCGTTCCTCTGGGGTCATGTCATATTGAGGCATAAAGTTTCTGGTGGTCTCGTAAGCCGCTTTCACTCTTTCGGCTATTTTGATCGTATTGTTACGCATCTCAGTGAATATTTCCCATTTATCCCATTCATCACTGAATAGTTGGTCTATCACCTCATAGTGCTCATCCAGATCTTTGAAATATTGCTCGTCACTTTGCATATGAGCGGCACCATCCGAGATCTTGTTCAATATGATCTTGTTCTTTGCGTCATCCTTGTCCAGATAGTAGTTGTCGCAAATAAGGACAGGAGGGACAAATGTCTCTTTATCATAGAAGAACTTTAACGCCTCCAGATATGCCTTATCGAACCTGTCAGCCTTGAACTCGGTAAGGTCAACTTGATAATAGACCTTAGAGACCTTGTTTAAGGCTTTTACCAACTCGATATTGTCGAACATCCAGTACACGGCCAATGTCCCCAATACGATCACGTTCCCCTTACAATATCTTTGTAGGTTGGAGAAAGAAAGGGTCTTGTTCTCGCTATCCACGTTGATCTCTTTCTGGATACGTAGGAGGTTGGACAACCCCTCGTTTGTTTGGCAATATACCTTTATCGGAACAATGTCTTCCTTGTATTGCATATCTAACGTCTATCCAATTACGAAGCCAAGACCTTCCTTTTGGCATTCCTTCTGGAGTACCAACGTTCCAGCCATCGTATTCTTATCGCAGATACCGATAGCGTTTTGCCCCAGATACTTGGCTTTCCTAATCCAGTCTGAAATCTGGAAAGAACCATTCAATAGCTCGAATGGCGTGTGGATACCTAGATTGACAAATCCTGTGCTATGTATGGTCGGGAGCCTCTTACCTATGTATTTCAGTATATTCAACCTGAACTCTCCCCTCATGTCAAAATAGTACCAGTTATCCCCGAACTGGAAGCATGTATAGAATACCTCTTGCTCTATCAATTCGGTCTTGGTTGACATTATATTAAATATGGTCTCTCCATTATTGTCTTTTCTGAAAATGGATTCAACCTCAGTTAAATCGTTAATAAATAGCTTGCCAAAGCCTTCTATCTCAAAGACCTCATTGTCTATTTCATGGTAAGATATTTGGTTAGCCGCAAGCCATTCTTGAAGGCTTTCGGTCATATTTTGTATTTGTGGAAAAAGGTCCAGATCTCACATGTCAACTCATATATCCCTACCGTGAATGCTGTGATTGCGGCAATGAGTGGAAAAGCGATAACCGCCATCCAAAATAAGGGGTTCCACCATCTAGGAAAGAATACTTTCCAATATTTCATGTTCCTTCCTCCCCAATACGGATCTTGATCCGCATAGATTTTCTTTTTTCTCGACATTTTCTTAGATTTTATTTAATGAATACTCAATAGGAGTCTTTATCCTGTAAGCGAACGTATCGTAAATCTGGTCACGATCCATCTCATCGAAATCAAGTGATCCTTCGATGTCCGCAATATAGGTGTCAAAATATGGCTTTAATTGCTGGGCTGTGTTCTTGTTTGCCTCTACAGCGTCACCATCATAAGCAAGAACAACGGTTCTCACCCTTTTTGTTTGCAACTTGTAGATTTGTACGTTGGAGATTTTCTTGCCAAAAGTAGCCACTACAGCTATCCGTTGGCAGTCGTATAACTCCAGTTTTCTGGTCAATGCGATCACGTCAAAGATGCCTTCGACAATAATCACCGTGTCCGTTTCTCCCTCGATTACAGCGTCAAAGTTATAAAGGAGCTTCACGAAATCATTCTCTGTGGAATTACGATATCTCATGATCTGATATCCATCGTTCCTCTTGACCTTTCGATTGTGTTCATCAATCTCTTGTTTAGGCCATATATGTCTCGCTACCCACCCAACGATATCCCCTGCGTCTATGATGAGGAAAATAACATAATTGTCAAGCTTAAAATTACAGCCTCTCGTAGTCCCAACTGGAAAGTACTCATAGTCATCCGCATTAAAACCACGATTCCTTAAGTAGTTATTCTTATAACTCCTTTTAAATTCTTTCGGAGGATCTATAATATCGACACTATCATCGATAATATCACCATTATCTTCCGTAATAAAAGAAAGATTATCCAATTCAGCACCAATCGAGCTTCTAGCCTCGAAAACTAAGTCTGTTCTACCTATATATTCCAATAATGGGGTTAGTTCCCTGTTGGATTTTCCACAAGAAAAGCAATGAGAGGCGAACACTGTTTTCTTTGCTGTTGGTTTTCCTATATAGATAGCAAACTTGTGCTTTTTATGGCAATATGGGCAGTGTTATGCTATCAGATTCTTTTCTGCTCCATCCAAGTGGCCATTCAGTTCAATTTTGAGTTCTTGGATCAAAAACTCTACCTCATTCTGGGTATAATTCATTGACATTGCAAAGGTAATAATAAGTTTTAATTAAACAACAAAAGCCCATAGAAAAACTATGAGCTTCGTTATTTTTTATGCCACTTTACTTATATTTAATGTCCTTTGCTTGTCGTAGAATACCTCATCCTCATACCTAGTGGCTATCTTAATCGTTTTTCCTTTTTTAAAGAACCTTGATTTAGCGATATGAAGGCGAATAATGTTCTCTTTTCTTTCGTTGTCAGATTGATTTAACGATATTAAATGGGTCATTGGTCTCGCTAATCCTTTTGCCTCTGAGCAGTTGTATTCTGTCAATACGTTTTTCTCGTCATTTAACCAATCTCTGTTCTCTACGGTAGCTTGATAAGTTACGACAATCCATACATCCTCATCGCCAGCTATATCTTTTAAATCATTAGCTACCGCTATTTTGAAGGGAACAAGCAACAACCTATGAGTATCCAACATATCAACCGTAGGCTGAAAGATATCAAGGAGAGATATGACTTATCCATTGAGAATTTCTCTACCCATACGTTTAGGAAAACATTTGGGCGTAATTACTATGAGACGAGAGGAAAAACAGAGGAGGCCCTTATCCAGCTGCAAAAGGTATTTAATCATTCCAATGTAGGTATCACTTATGTATATATCGGCATTAGAAATGACGAGATCAACGACTTTTACAAAAACATTAAATATAGAGACGATGATTGATTTAAAAAAGAACAAGGGAAACTACCTAACGTACGATGAATATAGAATTACGCTGGATAGGTTAAGGATGGATCGTATGTGCATTGAGGAGTTATTTTTCGTGCTGGCTTTCTACACGGGATTAAAACTGTCAGATCTACTTTCCCTCAAATGGAGTGATGTTTTGGACAAGGATGAATTCATATGGATCAAAACCAATTCGTGCAAGAGGACATTTGCGTTATCGTGGAAAGGACAGGATGTGCGTTCCCGATTGTCATATTTACATAAAGAACTTGGCTCTCCGGAAAAGGATCGATATGTATTTGAGACGAAAACAGGAAGACATTGTCATAACTCGTTTATTAATGAGTTACTGAAAAGGGTAAGAGATAAATATGATTTACCGGTAAAGCCTCTATACGCAAGCAGCTTTAGATTAACCTTTTGCCATCATATATATGAGACCGAAGAAAGAAAAGTAAAGGCTATCGCCTTCTTGGATTCATATGTTAGCGGTAAAACTGTTGACATAGCCACTAATGGAAGACATATCCCTAGCGAGGAGATAGAAGATGCTTTAAAATCAATGAATATAAAATATAGAAATGACTAAAGAAGAGTACTATCAAGTTTTAAAGGATCTGGAGGAATTCTATGATCAAAAGAGAACTGAGTTAATGAAAGATTATGCCAGATCCAATTGCCCTTACAGTGTAGGAGATATCTTGAAGGATCATATGGGAATAATTAGAGTTGAGCGTATTGAATGCTATTTGACAGATCCTCCACAATGTATGTTTTATGGAACTGAGCTAACTATTAAGTTGGTTCCAAATAAAAAGAACACAAAGAGAGAAATGTATCAGACAAATGTTATAGAGAAAGTAAGATGAGAACATTGTTATGGGAACGATGATTGACAAATACTATAGCGAATTCTCCTAAAAAATAAGCCCCATCTACTTGCTAGCGGATGGGGCTTTCTTGTGGATTTATGTGAAGTAAAGTCTAACTATTGCAAATGGGGCTTTTATATTAGTTCTTGAATGTATAAAAAGAAATGTTCTAGCAGAATCAATCTTTTTCAGGCTTGATATGCTCTGATGGGTCAAGAGATCTTAACTTAAGTAAAAAACTAAAATGTTCTTCTAATTCTTTACTTTTTTTTGTGTCTTCTATTTTAAATTTTTCGGTTGATTCTTTAAATTTCTTTATTGATTTTGTGATTTCTCTTCTAAAACGAAGTAATGGAACAAATAAAGGGAAAAATAGTCCGCTAAAGATAGCAAAAGATATAGACGATATTAGAGCAAAAGTTTCATTGAAAATAAGTTCTTTGCCTAATAATACATTATATAAAAAAGAAAATGTCGATATTGATAATAAAATCAGTGTAAAATGAATTAAATTAAAGTAATGAGTAAATATACTGGCTCCTTTCTTTTTAAATTTTAAAATAGCTCCTATAGCTAAAAAAACAACGACTAATATATAAATGATTGTCATATATAAGGATCCTAAAAAAGGTAATGCCCCAATAATGAAAGTAAATAATATTAAAGAGAAGGATATTTTAATACAAGTCGTAAATTTAAATTCATATAATATATCATCATTGGAAGCATTTCTTTCTTTTATGGAGATCCAATAATAACTCCATATATATAACCAATATATAAAAGATGTAATAGAAACTAAACTTACTGTATCAATGCACCATTTTATAGCCCCCCAAAAACAATCAAATATAAAAATAAATATACAAAATAAAAATGAATAAAAGAAAGAAGACAAAAATTCAGGTGCTTGGGTTATATTTTTGTATAAATTATCAACATTGTTTCTTAAAGAAAAATAACTTGTTTGATATTTAACAGTCAAGAACTGTAGCTCGTTTACCAAACTAAGCATTTCTTGTTTACGTGGATTATTTTCTTCTTTTGATTTAGCAATAGCACTATAGAGAACTTTATAATTACGCTTTTTTAAAGCATCTACGAAATTATCCCCTTCTCTGCTTAAAAACGCTTTAGTTCGTTTGCAAATAATTAACAATAAATTCTGTATAAAATTATTGCTATTTTTCTCGATGTTGTCAGATCCAAAAAAGCATAAAACAGCCAAAGTCATTATTGAACCTAAAAAAGTTGCACTATTCCCACTAAGAAAAGTACACAATAGTACTGAAATCATGTCTCAATTAATAATTTTGTGTGATGAAAGCAAAAGGCTTTGAAATTGTTTCTTTAATGCTTCAGTATTTTTAATGTCATTAAAATTTGCAAAAGCAGAATGTTCTTCTGCTCCTAATTCTCTTCTATATTTATTATCATCACCAATTGAGAAATGAAATTCGGGTTTTAATTCGCTGTCTAGTTTATAAACTAGAACCTGTCCTTCTTCTATTTTATCCCTTATTAAAGAATTAATGTTTGCTGCTAAGTCATCTATAAAGCTATTTCCTTTTTTTTCTAAAATAATGGAAAACCTTCCTCCTTTATTTAAAAAATTAGTAATTTGGTCGTATAATGGCTGCATTGGATTATAATCCCCTTCTGTAACTTCTTGGTTTACTTTTTCAGCAAAACTAGTTCTAAAGAGAGAACCCTCACCGCAAAGCATATTGATTTCATTGGAGTGCTTAAAAATCTCTTTCATTATTATAGCATTATGTGATCTGTCAGCATTCCACATTAATTCATTTCTTTTGTCGTTTGCAATAGTCTCTATCTCGGCATTATACTCTTCTAGACTCATTTTCTTTAAGTTTGGACGTGCAAATTTAAATAAATAATTTGATATTGCAATCTCTATATTGCATTAAAATCAAAATACATTGGGTGTTATCTTCGTTTTTTTTATGTTCTTGAGCATGATTTGTTTTTGTTAAGAACACAGCTTCGCCTTTACCCCTCCGATAACATCCCTCAGCAACGTAGTTGAAGCTTAACTATAACTACTACCTTATATAACATATATACAGTATATACTACTGTTACTATATAAGGTAATACCTATTTACGGGATATTACAAGATTGGTTCGATATGGGTTGATACAAGCTTCTTACCTAAAACTACGGCGATAAGAGAACTTGGTTGACTAATCTAGATATCAATCACCATATCCGAGCATTCTACGACACTTCCGCCCCTCCACCTATGTGGGCAACTTCGTTCATAAAAGGATAACCGTTCATTGGCCAAGTAGTAGGGAACTCGTGTATGCTACTCGTTTTAAACAGATCGGCGGCGCTTGGTCTCCTTTCCTCCATGGATAAACCAGAATAGGAACAGCGAGATTGCAAACGTCAGGACCTTGGTTGACCTGTTTCCAATTACTAGGATACGTCCAGTTACGGATGCGAATCATAGGATTTTTATTTGTCTTCGGTCACTCGTTTACCGGCTCTCGGTTGATGTTATCGGAGTTCGGGTTGTCAGGCGAAGGACATAGCCCTAGATTATACCACCGATAAACGAGCGTTCGTAAATACTCGATCTTTTTGTTAGATTTTTGTCAATCTGGGAGAAGAGAGGCACGACATTGCAGCCTTGTCTTAAAAACTCCCGTAAGGTTTGTTTTATATTCTCCAGCATCCCTCAACGCAGGAGAAGTAGAACGGTTATTTATTCCCGGATACTAATTTTTCTGACTCGAATCTACATCAAGTTTCTGTCTGCCAATAGCTGTATCAAAGCTGGGATAAGGAACAAGATCCTCTAACTCATCCCGGAAAGCATTAATAAATGCCAATTGAGGATATTTCCGCTATTGTATCGTCACCTATGGTATAAAGGTCGACCAACCCGTTTTACCGAATTGACCCACATGACCAGCATGGCCCATAGGGATAGGGTACAAAGCGTTCAGACCTTCGGATTTGAAGGTTTTATATAAGAATAGGCTGATTTGATCAAAAAGGGTTTGTGGTTGTTTGATATTAATTCGTTACGGAAACAATAATACCTACTGCTTCCATATCACTTATAGTTTGCCTAGCTTCATCTAGCGTACTTCCATGATATAAATGATCGGCAATGATGCTTAATTGTAAAGATACACCATTATACTTATTACTTATAAAGTCAATAAGAGCTTGACCACAAGCAGGGCATGGGCTTTTAGATACTCTCATAATTAACGATAAAGTTCCTCTGTCTGCAGCTTGTTCATCGCCTGCAGCTTGTTGTTCTTCAATGGAATGATCTATAAATGATTGAATGCCAGCTATTGCCTCCGTTTCTGCATGGACCCCATCTTCACTTATGCCTGTGCCTATTACAACTTCATTGTCATCATCTTCATTTATAAAAGAAACCTGAGCATAAGTAGTATATCCTGTACTTGATGACTCTTCTGTTGTGGTGAGTCTATTGTAAACAAAATCCCCTTGAATACAATCTCCATTGATCCCGGAAATTAAGTTGTACTGTCGTGTGGCAGACTCCCTATTATCCATTTGGTATTTGGGATGATTTGTATTGTTTGGAGAAAGTCTGCTTATTGCATTTTCTTGGTATGAATACATTTGGTTCGTTTTAAATTTATGGATTATTCTTCTCTCCTCGGTCTCCTCTCTTCTCTTCTTCACCAGTTTCCCGTCACTTCCAGCCAAGAACTTCTCGTTGCTGACTTGCTTCTCTAGCTTGATGGGACCGGAAACGATGTTGGCTTGTCTTCTGGCGAATATTGGACCTACTTGGCGAAGAGCCTCCATCGCCTCATCTATTGACAGGAAATAATTACCAGCGTATAGACCGAAGAAGTGACCTTGATCTCCTCTTGTTATCTTGTAGTAATAGTTCCTCAGTAAGGCAATATTTTCCATCGAATTATTAGTTTGTCGCAAAGTTAATGAAAGTGTCTGAGAAAGCAAGGAAATGTGGCTTTTTGATTTTGGAAGAGATATGATATCTATCCAAACAAGTTTTTTATATAAATGGCTAGAATAAGGAGCAAATTAGCACTGGGGTAGAGGATTTAGGGAAAACGGGGCTTGAGGATTTTGTTCCCGGAAAATTTTTGGAAACAGATATATGCGTTTTTATATATAGGAAAGAAGATTGTTGGGAAGGATGATAGATCGCTAAGAGGCTGTTTGTTATAGGTGAAAAAATGGATGGAAAGATGAGAGAATTTACATATAGGTAAAAGTGTGCTTCCAGTGTATAAAAATTGCTTTTGATTTCTGGAAGGACAACTTAGGTTAGGGGAGGTGTTTGGAAGGGTAAAAACGGGACTTGAAAATAGGGGTCGGCAACATGTATGGTATCCGCAATGCAAAGGGAACCCTCCCTCTTCTTTTTTGCCTTTTTCGTCCTGTTTGATCATTAATTAATGATTTATTTATGAATATAATATCTGATTATCAATATGTTATGTAAATAAGTTCACTAATATAGAAAGTGAATCTTTTTATATAGGCGTATTAGTTGACTAGTACACTAGTAATGTGTATAATGTTATGTTTGTATAAAATATGGCATTATGTCATGTTATTTTGTCATGTGATGATTCGCTTTAGTAAGTTGCTTACTAAAAGTAACTATTGTCTTATTTGTATTGGTTCTTTTGCCTATATAATGTACGTGTATATTATTCTTTATTGTCCTGTATCGCTTTCCTTATAGCTTCAGCGAATTTAGGATGTAAATGTATTTCGTTTTCCTCTATGATAACTAAATTATCACTTAAACTAGTATGCTTTGTATTATCTGTCTGATTATCAATATTATCAGGGGTAAACACTTGTTCGCCTAATAACTCATTAAATGTAATGTTTAAATGTGATCGTAAAATGCAAATTTGCTCTAAAGTGAGCATATTTACTGTTTTCTTTTTGTATCGATCAAATGAATAAACACTAATATTTAATATATTGGATAACAGTTCTTTAGTTATATCGTACTTGTTTATTATATCTGTTAAAGTGTTCATATATAAATAGTTGCATGTAAGTATTTGATAGTTAGTTATATATATTTATAAACAGCATTTTTGCATTTATTAACAGCAAAAATGCTTTATATTCCAAATAACCGCCTTATCTTTGCACTGTGATCAAGAAACAACGATCACACCCTAACAGCGGTTAGGGTTGACAAATATACTGAAATATTGATTATAAACAAAAGGTATGTAATGAGTTTTAGCGTATTGTTTTACCTGTTATCCGAAAAGCTAACATAACATTGCATATTTAACAGGTTCTTGTAAGATTAATAAGTCGGTATTTGAGAAGTTGAAAGCAAGAAATAAAGGTTTAACCTTTACGATATTGCTATGAAGTTGATGTATTGAGAATTAAAACAACGGTTAGACCGTTCCTAGTGTGAGAGGCTAGGATAATGATCTTTGACGTATTGAGTGCTAAAAGTACAAATAGATAGCACATAGTTCAACTATATTATTGAAATGTATCTTTTTATATTGGTTTCCGATATTGTAAGATATATGTATAATATATAGCCTTATGAAAAACCTTGTAAGATAGCATTTATTTATACGCTATGAATGTTTTGTAAAACGGTAACTAAATGTAATGAACTTGAAAAGGAATATTCCGGGATAGATTTGTCGGAATGTCTGGGTGAAACCAGTTTGTACGGGTAAGGTACGCTTTAATCAATCGGTTTGGTTTTAGAACGGCTTTACTTACAATTCGGGAATGATAGGCTGTAGTCTCGTATATATATGAGGTGAATCATATCTATATCTCTATTCATTCCCAGTATTACACAACTATTGTAACTACGAAATAATTGTGTCTTTTCGGATGGACTACCGACACGAAATACTAGAATCGTAACTTTAGTATTTGGGTGTGTCTTCCAGTGACTTTAAACTTACAACGGCGCAAAGATACTGAAAGAATTTGTTCGATACAAATGTAGTTCGCAAATTTTTATAAACAATTTAATTATAGGAGGATTATATTATGACTACAAATGAGACTATCAATCAGAATGTGGATTTTACAGTAGAACAAGTAAGAAATATTCTTTACGGCTGTATGGATAATTGCCAACGTATTTTCAAGAAATACGATTTGGAAGATTACGCTAATTGGGGAATCGCACAAAAGAAGGAATATTTTGGCGGTAAGGTAGTGATATTTACGTCTACCAGAGCTTATGTGATCCAAGACATTTCAGTGGACACTAGCGAAGATCTTGCCAACGGTATCTGGAAGGCATGGAAATCTATGTTCATACTTTCCGCATCATTAGCGAAAGTGAAGCAAAATATTAAGGAAATGGGGGGATCTATGCCTTCTTTAATGCCAGTGAAGGGTGTTGTTTCTATGTATAACGCTGAAGGAATCAATATCTTTTCCAGTGATCTTTATGGTGATTGTGCCGATAATATCAGATTTGCTCCGAAATCAAAGGATATAAAAGAAGCTAGCAAACCTAAAGAGGTGCGTGATTGTGGATTCCGTCAAGCCAAAGCTATGTTTACGTTACTTGGCGCTGATAAATTGATTCGTCAATATAGATACGAGAAAGAAGAATCGAAGGCTATAATCCCAGCACTTCCAGAAACCATGGTAGAAGAAGCGGAAGTCATCGTTTTAAACTAAAAAGTTATGGGCGTACTTTGAAGAATCGGTACGCCCATATTTTGTATAGTCGTAAACATTTTATATATTTGAAAACAAAAAGATATGCCAACAATAAGCGAATTTTTCGGAATAATTGTAACTTTGCGTTTCTTGGATCACAATCCACCGCATTTTCATGCTAAATATGGATCGCAGAAAGTTTTGGTTGAAATTGAAAACGGGATTATTCGTGGCGAAATGTCTGAGCGGGCTTTACGGTTGATCTTGGAATGGCTTGATTTACATCGTGAAGAACTGAAAATCGCATGGGAAAAAGCGGCAAGTGGCAATGATCCGGGAAAAATTGAACCATTAAAATAGTAATGTTATGTTTACGGAAGTTGTACAAGCTAATTACGTGGATGGATACCGTATAGCGGTGTTGTTCAATGACGGGGTCAAGAAAATCGTGGATTTCACGAACCTTTTAAAAAGGAATATGCCGGTATTTAAGCCTCTGGAGAACATAGACCTGTTTAAGAAATTCACGGTAACAGATACTTTAGAGTGGGATAACGGAAACATTGATATAGCTCCAGAGTATCTGTATGAGAACGGGGTTAAAGTATAAGTGAGACATGAAAGAATAATATTTCAATATATTGTAGTCAAATCAAAGCATGAAGGCGCTTGCGAGAAATCGTGGGCGCTTTTTTTATGCCTAAAAATCAAGGAATAATATGAAAACAAATCTTACATCTGGTTTAATTGTCTATGGTAGAGCTTGCGAAAGCTAACAACTATTGTGGTTGTATGCAATATTCGCTAACTCATGATTTATGTTTCTCGTGCGGTTTTAGTGCTAGTAATGTAAAGTTACTTAGTGCCCTTGTATCCGTATGTCTCGCTTCAAAGGTAAGTTTTGAGGTGAGTTATTCGGGACTTGGAGCCGTGAATTTTAGATGCGAATAATAAAATAACTCCCCTTACCGGTCTATGATTCCGGTTGGAAATCGTTGAAGATTATAAGGGGACACTTCAAAGAAAGCCGAGAGGCTTGCGCACATCCTACCAATATCAAGTATAGTAATCCCAGAGTACGTCAGGGGCGTTTGAACGTGGCTTAACTGTTGCGGCTTGGGATTGCTATATCCTTTCTTCTAGGATTGCGGAGTTGATATTGAGAGTAATAAATTAAAATAAAAGGAGAAAATAATATGAAGACGATACTATTAATCATTATGGGGCTTATTTGCTTTTGTGCGGTAAGTAGTTGGGAGTATTCTACCACTTTGGAGGAGAGAATGAATACTATTCCGGATTCGGTTTATGAGTATATAATATTGAAATTGGGAGACGATGCTACAAATTCTCAAATTCTCTCATACTATGATAACCATAGAATTGAATGCGATCAAATAGAACTAGAGAATATGAATTAGATAAAAAAGAAAACAATGAAAAGAGAAGAAAATGCACTGATTTATGCTGATTGTAAATATAAGATTGGCGAGTTTGTATACGTTTTTGAGATGTTTGAGATCAAGAGAAGAAAGATATTGTCTATAACCTTTGGAGATAGCGCCCAGACATTAAAGAGAACCAGATTCGAGGAAGATCGGCATATTAAAAACGAGAAAGAGGTTTCTTATGTGTTAACTACATATGAGACATATCATGAGAGTGAGTTATTTAAGACAAGGTTGGAGCTAGAGAATGGGCTGTTAAAATCTTTATTGCCTCAGCTTTGCGCAAGCTCTATCTTGGAAATGATTAATGGCAATCAGGTTGTAAGAGAGACCATTATTAATCTTGCCATGTCCGAGAATATGAATATAATTAAGGCGAAAATCAAGAAAGAGGAAAAACCTAAGATCCTAAAAGAGATATACGCTGAGGAATTACCGAAAATTCGGGAAGAAATAGAACAAAAAGAACGCCCTAAGATTGTTGAGCGAATTATACAGGAGGAAACGGCTATCATGGCTGATAAAATTACAAAGGAAATTAAAACTGAATCTTACAATAATGGTTGGGAAAATGGTTATGCGGAAGCTATTAAGAAAGTCAAGAATGATATTCCCAGTCAAATAAATGACTTAGTGGCGAACGTATTTGGATTAGTATCATAAAAATTATAGTCATGTCAGATAACAAGCTAGACGTAACGGTCATCCAGAAACCCGATCAATCATATATGGTCTCAATCACTTATATACATCTGGATCGAAACAAGGATAAAGAGAAGAGACAAATGGTAAGCGAAACAACCTATCGTTGGAACTCTCGATCAAAAGAGATTATAGATTTTCTCAAGTATAAGCGCACTAAAGTATTTTATTCCCAAGTTCGTGCCATGTGCAAGCATTACGGACAAAGGGAATTTAGGAGGTATTAAAGTAACGTGTCATAGATAATAATTAAATTGTTTATTGTGACGGCTGGTTCGTGAGAATAGGTCGTTTGTTTAATTTATAAATAAAAGTGTAAAATAAATAATTATGGAAATTAAAATTCAAATCAAATCAATTTTTGGGAGTGTATTGTTTGAGTATTCAAAAGAAAACAATACGATAAAAGATACTCTTTGTGAAGCTAATCTTTGTGGAGCTGATCTTCGTGGAGCTAATCTTCGTGGAGCTGATCTTCGTGGAGCTGATCTTTGTGGAGCTAATCTTCGTGGAGCTAATCTTCGTGGAGCTGATCTTCGTGGAGCTAATCTTTGTGGAGCTAATCTTCGTGGAGCTGATCTTCGTGGAGCTGATCTTTGTGAAGCTAATCTTTGTGGAGCTGATCTTCGTGAAGGGACAGCTTTTTTATTGTCTCAATGTCCAGACGGGGCTTTTATAGGATATAAAAAAGCGTCAAGTCATATAGTTAAATTATTAGTACCGGAAGATGCCAAACGTTCGTCAGCAACTACATTGAAATGTAGATGCTCTAAAGCTAAGGTTTTGGAAATTCAAAATTTAGATGGGAGCAAGTCTGATTTGAAGGCTGTCCCTTCCGATAGAGATGAGAATTTCATTTATGTTGTAGGTAAGGAAAAGGAGGTCGAGGGTTTTGATGAGGATAGATGGAATGAATGTTCAACCGGTATCCATTTCTTTATAAGTAGAGAAATGGCTGTAAAATATTAATTGTGTTTTTCATGGTATTATTTAGTAGTGTTTGCCACGATTGTCTGAGAAGATAGTCGTGGTTTTTTATTCTCTAAGCGTGAACATGGAGGGAGGTACGTATGTCATTCGATTGACATTAGAGAGCTTAATAATAAAATAGGAGGTGATATGAAAACAATTTATTTAAGTCTGTATAAGTTCGATGAATTATCGAAAGAAGCTCAACAAAAAGTAATAGAAAAAGAACGTTGGAACATAATGGAACAGTGTATGGATTGTTATGGTTCAGACTATAAAGGATCTTTGGAAAGGTTTGATACGTTGATGGGTACGGAAGCTTATGAATATAGGGTTGACTATTGTGGTTACAATTTCAATTATAAAATCAACAATATGGTTATATATGTAAATCCTATTAATTCTAACAAGGATATTTATCCTGAAGATTTGTGCGGAAAACTATTGTTCCGATATATTAACAACAACATTATGCCACATATCACGAAAGGGAAATATTATTCTACAGGTAAATATATAGATGGAAAATATAATTACAAGTGTAGGCACAGTCGAGTAATGTTGGAATACAAAGACAATTGCCCATTAACAGGGGCGTGCTATGATTTTTATCTTCTTAAACCAATAATTGATTATTACGACACTTGGTGTACTTACCCGGAGAATTTTTCCTTAGAAGACCTGATAGAACAATGTTACGATAGTTTTTTCAAGACTTGGCATGAGGAATATGAGTATTGGGCTGATGATGAAGATGCGATACGTGAGGAGCTTCATCATAATCAGTATGAAGATCGACTTTATTATGAGAATGGGGATGTGTATGTTGGTCCATTAAATGAAATAGCATGAAAACACAAGAAGAATATGCCCATGAGATTGATGAGATTGTTCGCCGGGATGTAGATAGCTGTCAAAGTGATTGGTTTGATATAGATAAAGAAATATTCATGCTTCCAGAAAACAAGGACAAGATATTTATTCTCGGAACCCGAAAGACCGGATGTGATTTACTGATATTGGGAGGTACTAATTGTAATGAAGGTACTTTGGATAGAATTTTCGGATGTCTCGGAAATGAAAAATTCTATGTTTGTCAACCGATAGCTTTTTATCAAACACTACAAAATATCCAAAAAAGACTTGCCTTGTACGCTTTTAAAATAGCAACTGCATATTTCAGAGGGCAAGGTTTGGTTCCTGTATTTGAAGATTCACATTGTAAATTAATAAAGCTATAAATATAAAGCATATGAAAACTTTAGTTTTACCATCGGTAACTGACTTGTCTCATGAATTCCTCTTCATAACAAAAGACGAATTAAAATATAGAAGATTGTATAATAAATACAAGACGAAGAAGGGTTTTTTAAATTCACTGGTTCGTGTTAATGATAACTATAAGCAACGGTCTGAAAAACCAGACGTGCATATACTTGAAATTGAATTAGAGTGGAAAAATAGTCGTACTTGGGGATACTGTCCTGTTGCTTCAATGAGATGGCTGGATAAAGACGGTTGGCATTATGAAAATAACTTTTCAACAGCTTCCGGATGTGGATACGATAAAGCAAGTACAGTCGTTGCTGAGTGCTGTAATGCTGTTTTGTCTGGCATGCTATGGAGAAAGAAGCGCACTAAGAAGCAAATACCTTATGGGGTTTCTATATATAACACTTTTTACCCTCATTTTAATGGAGGTATTGGAATGAGTTGCTATTATAGAATTGCAGAATTTCTTGGAGGTAAACTAGAGCAAATAGCTAATGCTCAAATGTATGATAAATATGTATTTACATTTAAGAATGTCAGGAACAATATGTGATACATAATTACATAACATTAAAATTAGCCAGCAAGACAATGGTTTTACTGGCTTGCTTTTTATCTGGAGGTTAGTTGTGAATTTTCTATAAAAGATGGACAGCTATTCACTCCTTAATGTCTTCAATAACACTATTCGATAATAAAAACTTAACTGATATGAATAATAAAATGGTCGCTCACTTATGGGCAAACGAGCAACAAGAATCTGCAAGTGGTAGTAATTTCTTCTTTAAGGGTGCAAGTATATATTCCTATGGCCGACATTTTGAAGCTGGGCGTATTGTTAGAAATGAACGTGGCGAGAAAGCTTATTTGATTAATAAATGTTCTTACTCCAGTTCTACATCAAAACACCAATGTTATGTTTGGCATGCTATACCAACTGGATCAATGGTTTTCTCTGTTGGATACAATATGAGTAATTCTGGTAGCATGTCGTTTGTGGTAAATCAACTGGAAGCTATTAAAAACTCAGCAGAGAGATACAAGAAAGCCAGAACTGAAATCTCCTATCACGCTATATGGCAACCTTTTACAAGCTTGATGGCTTACATTGGGTTCTTTGATCTTGGGACTCCAAAACAATTGCTCAAAAAAAATGTAAATGAATGGCTTGGAACAAAACACGAATTAGCGTGGAAATCTGATAAAGTGAAACGGGAACATGTTCGTGAGATGAAACGTATCTTCCAGATTATGTTAAGTCATCAATCACTGGATATTCTGGGTACAGTAAATGTGATTGTTGATGAAATATGTGGCGAAGGGACATGGGGTAACTATATCGAGAGATGTCAAAAGTTTCGTGCTACCCAAGAAGATCGGGAGGCTAAAAGAATAGAAAAAGCAAGGGTTGAAAATGAAACCCGAAAGAAAACATTGAAAGAAAGAATCCAGATGTGGAAGGCTGGTGAAATCCGGGAATTAAATAATCCTGTGATATATAATATATATGAACCTAATGTTTGGCTCCGTATTAAAAATGGAAAAGTTGAAACCAGCAAAGGGATTAAATTATCTCAGACTGAAGCTGAAAGACTTTGGAAACGTATTAAGTCCTTCCATGGTGGTGCTCAATTTCAACATGATTTAGCAAGAGATTCTTCGGGTAACGATTGGGCCTTTAATAATTATCAAAACGATATACTTACTGCCGGATGTCACAGGATTGCGTATAGTGAGATGGAAAGTATTGCGAAACAACTGGGATGGTAATTCTAAATAAAATTAATAAGCTATGAAATATTATGTAGAAGGCGAACTAAGAAACTTCATTTTTGTTGGTGAAGCCAAGAGAAATGCGAATATGCTAACCTGTAAGCAATTAGATGTCGTAGAGGAAATGCTTGAGGAGATCGAGCCGAATGAAGGATGGTCGGAAACGGCCATCAATGACATGTTTTGGTTCGATTTTGATACCATTTGCAGATGACTAGGATATGAGAGCCAAGGAGAGTTGGTAGAGGAAATTAAAAATAATAGGGTATGATACAAAAAATATAAAAATGAAATGGAGGAAGAGAAATGAAATCGAATTTTGAATTATGGAAGGAAGGTAAACTGTCTATGTTTATCGTGTCATTCACAATTAATGGTAATGGCGTGAGTGGATCTGATAGTATAACATATTCTGAAGCTGAAGCAAAGGAGTATTTATCCAAATGCTGTAACGAATTTGCAGGAACAGGTTTTAAAGGTTTATTAGAGATAAGGGTTTACAACCCAGACATGGAAGACAGAGGTCAATATGACAGTGAGGATCAAATCTTTGAGGATTGTGATTATTACTTAGAAGTAGATCCTTATTTCTCTGAAACAAAGAAATTGTAGATGATTTATTAGCTGAAAATAAAAAGCCATGAAAAGGAAAACAAGAATGTTCGATAAGGAATATATAGAACCTGCCAACAAAAAGATTTGGCAGGTTCTCAATGATGAAAAAGAGTATGACGATTGGGCACAGATTTGTTTCTCCATGAAAGATGCGGTTCAAGCAGCGGCAGATATTTATGGATGTTTATCTGAGATAGAGATACATAAGCTTTTCAGTTTCTTTCGTGAGATGGTTTATAAAGAAACTGAGAATATCCAGACATTTGATATAACATTTAAGAAGAAAGAGGGTGTGTGATGACTGACGAAAGGATAAAAGAATTTAAGCAAGAATTAGCTCAGTTACTTATTAAGTATGATGTGTCTATAGGTTTTACCTGTGGAGAATCTAGTGATACACATGGGCTTTATGATGACCAAGTGGTTATAGAGGATAATAAGACCGGGAAGAATATAGTGGAGACAGGTGACTGGTGGTTATATGCGGAAGATTTAAAATAGGAGGATATGAAGGATAAAAATACGACATGGCATGGCATAGATGTCTCAAAAGAAGTTAGTTTGCTGGAATATAACTTACTTGTACGCTGGGATCGATCAAAACAATCGTTCCAGTGTATTTACAAGATAGGAATGGATAGATGGGGAATAGCTTTTATGGCTAACCGTGAGATAGATCAAATTATAATGGAGGATTGGTTTGATCTGGGTAGTTTTCAAAGTTTTGTTGGTATTCCTATAGGTTCTTGGATATCTGGAGATTTTGTATCAAAGGTTCATAATCTTGTATCTTTTATAGGATATGAGAATGTATTTGGGATGACATATTACCCCAAATCCACCAAGGAGGTTTGCAAGTTATCCAGAGTGGACTATTCCCCGGAATATGCGTATAACTAATAAACTTGACGTATGGCAAGACCAACCAAAACAGGACTTGATTATTATTCTTTTGATGTAAATTTCTTTTCAAACAGGAAGATTCGAAAAATCATGCGGGCATGTGGCCCATCTTCCCCTACAATACTTATTTGCTTGCTATGTAATATCTACGAATACAAAGGGTATTACATCGAGTGGGACGAAGAATTACCTTTTGATATTGCTGACGATGTTGGGGTATCCGAGGGTGCAGTAAAGGAGGTGATGAAGAAAGCTATTGATATTGAGTTTTTTGATAAGGAGATGTACGAGAAGTTCAAAATATTAACATCTAAAGGAATACAAGAAAGGTTTGTTGAAGGGACAAGAAAGAGAAAGGATATATCGGTCAAAAAGGAATATTGGATTATTTCAGACATTAACCCGGTTTCTTCCGTCAAAAACTCGATTGATGTATCCAGTAATAAACAAAGTAAAGTAAATCAAAGTAAATCAAAGTAAAGAAAAGACTCCCTATAAATCTCCCTCGAAGGAAGGAGGAAAGACATTCTTGAATTTGATTGATAAGAACCCGCCGAATGATGGCATTCCTAGAAACTGGGATGGACTGAGGAATTTCATGGTCAAATATGGAATAAAGGGACATGAGGCAGACGAGATAATCATACTGTCGAATTTTGGTCAGACTTCAGTAGACCCAAATCCACCGATGCCTATTTGGTCATTGAAAATGGAGGTCGAGAAATCTAACGGGAAGATACGTCTTCCGGGAGCCTTCATTCTGTCCAGATTAAGGACTCAAGCGAACTAGATATTTGTATGAATAATATGAGAATAGAAAAGATAACCGATTATTCCAAGCCGGAGGAAGGTAACAAGTTCCAAGAGCTGGCGCACAAGATATATGTTGGTATTTATCTCCAGTACTATGGGAAAGATACTGGCATATTGGTATGTAAGACCCCAAAATATGGAAGAACGCTATGGAGCAAGATGGTGAAGATAGTTGATGATAGGTGATAAAAGTAATAACAATCTAAAAAATAAAGATATATGGATCAATATTTAGCTACAATCCAAACAATATTAGATAGATGCGAGGATAATGATACCACTCTTAGTGCCAATGACATGGAAATGATCAAGATCAATCTATGCAAGATAATCCAGATTCGTTACGGGATAACTCAGCTATGGTTTATCCCACTGGTGGAGAGAATACAAAAGGCTTATGATAAACATTATGATAGAGTTGATAAGTCATGGGAAGAGTTTATGGGAATAATGTATTAATCAACGTAATTAAAATAGGCGATGAGTAAAGAATATAAGGCGATAAAGAATTTTATCCATAATGAGCTTGGTCTTACCAAAGAGGATGTAATCAAGGAGATTAGGCCCTTGATAAAACAAATGACTGAGAGATGTTTCAATAACACTTATGGGAATGATAATAATATACAGGGATGGATTAGGTGTATGGTAAAAGACGAGATCAACAACAGACATTATAATCTCGTCCCGAAAATGGTCGAAAAAGTGTTACGAGAGGAGATGCTGGGAAATTTAGAGATTATTGTAAGAAATAAGAATATAAAGGATTGATAATAAATAGCAAGTTATGAAGACAGGAAATTTCAAGAAAGTAAGAGTGATTTTAGCTGGATTAAGAACATCTCAAAATGAGTTCTTAAAATTGACAGAGACTCGAAAAGAATTATTCAAATTACAAAAGGCTACTAAAGATGAAGATGAGAAAGACTATCTAAGCGATGCTATAGATGCTTTGGAAAACTTGGATGATTTATTTTGCATGGCGATTGATTCTCTTGAAAACATAGAGGAAGACGATTAGGTATTTATAAATTGCTTGCGTCATTTTAAAATACTACTTTTGGAAAACCTAAAATTTGTAATATGGACAATATAGATACAATAAGAGCCGCTTATGCCAGTGCTAAAAAAGGTCGTACATCAATAGTGTTTTTTAGAATAGGAACATTCTATATAATTATATTTGATGACGCAAAATTGGTTAGTAAAATTCTTGATTTGACAGTGAAAACAAGGGAATGTGACGGATGCGTCGTGGAATACTTATCTTTTGCTGAAGACGAGTTATTTAACATAGTTCGAGATTTGAACTCATCTTCCATTATCCCATGCACTATTATTGAGACTGAGGAATTTTATTTTTTAGTAGATTAATCTTTGTAAGATGAAAATATTAGGGAAAATATGGAATTTGTCAATGGTAATATTGGCATTTCCATTTAAAATCATTTGGGCATTTGGTGTTGTTTGGGGTAACGCCTCTTCTGCTCAAAAAAGGGAATACCAAAGTGCCTTTTGGTGGTCTATCATTATATTCGTAGCTCCGGTCATGATGATGTGGAATAGTTGCGAATTGAGACCTGTCGTTAAAAAGAGAAACGTATTGATTAAGGTAAATTGTGAGGGTGCAAAATCTTTTTCAACCAATGAAGTTGAGGAAGCTTACCAATATGGACTTGAGCAAGGTTGGTTTGATAAACATCCAGAGTTAAAAAAATACTAGAAAAAATTATATATAAATAATTTGGTGAAGTTGGGATATAATGGCTGGTTTTATTTTGCTATATGTCAGTATTTTATAATTTGCAATTTATAAAATACTGTGTTTTTATTGGTTGTATATTTTTATATAATCATGCAATTATAAACCGTTAATATGTAGTATTTTATAAAAAAATAATCGCTTAAAAGTTTGTGATTTAAAATATAATTTACATATCTTTGCGGTGTTAAAACGATAAAATAGAATAAAAATGAAACAAGAAGAAGTCAAAGATGAAGTCGTTAAAACTCTCCTAAAGTTTAAGGAGAGTAAGAGAAATGGAGATCTCATAGGTTTTGTATACGTTAACAAAAAGGGGGATTTGTTTGGGGTTCGTGAAGAAGATCCCAAACATAGGGAAAAGAAAGTATGTATCTTATCTGCAACGATAGATAAAGCTTCTGTTAAACCTAATGTATTGTATGAGGTAACATTGTCAGATATGCCTAATTATAGAGGCTATATTGTTGAGACTATCTCCCTTGTGAAACATAAGGCAAAGGTGTATACTGATATATCCAAGAAGGAATGTCAAGCTATTTTGGCGTATGGCAACAAGAAAATTTACTACAATCCATTAAAAGGTAAAAGTCCTTTTTCAAGTACTTCAGAGGGAGCGTTAAGTCTTGTAAATGGTATTGGGTGCATTGCGAATAAAAGCGAGGCTATCAAAGAGTTTAAGAAAGCTATCAATGCTGTTGATGAGTACATTAGTCTTTTACCAAAAGGAAAAGTAGAAACGTTGATTTCTCCAAAGTGTTTTTATCAGACTATAGTGTCCTTTGGAAAGCGAAAGATCATATATAATCCTTTTGATGGAAAGCCTCATGAGTCTGATTTAAGTCGAGTGTTAAAGCGAATAGATAATGTTCTTGAGCTAACAAATAAGAAAGAAGTTAAAGAGGCTGTATTACGAAGTGCTAAGGATGTAAACCGGCATATGGAAGCTGATGGCTATATCTTACCAAAACAGGCTATTTAATAAAATACAAAAACTTATCTTGAAAACCTCATGACAGAGGTTCCTATAAGGGGCATTACATGTGACGCTGCTCATTCGATGAAAAAAGGCATCACGGAATACCAAGCCCACGATCTAAAGTCTGGAGATCGCATATTTTATAAGTATCTGGGAAATCAGACAGTAAATATAGGTGAGTTCTTAGCGATAGTGGATTCAATAAAATACATTATAGAGAACAATTACCCAGATAAAATCATATATAGTGACAGCATAACCGCAATCACTTGGATCAAGAACAAGAAAACGTCATCGAATAAACGTAATAATGATTTAAAGAAAGCTGAGATATTTCTTCGGGTTATGTCTTATTGGGTTGACGATATAGAGGTAGTCCATTGGGACAATAAAAATTGGGGCGAGATCCCCAGTGATTTCGGAAATAAGTAATTAATCATATTAAATATAACTTATGTACAGGCTATTGATTTTGTCTGTAGGGGTCGTGTTGTTCATTTACTATGTACATGTCATTACGTATCTGTTTGGATTGTGCAAAGGATTTGAAGATAAAGAGATATCCCTAAAGAGTTTGATTCCTTTTTATTATTGGTTTAATTTATAATTTACAACAAAATGCAGAAAACAAAAATTTATGGCGTTATCGCCTGTGTGGTGGCTTTCTTAGCCTTAATGATGTTACCTAAGTGCGCCGAGGATGTGAAGAACGAGGAGATCGTTATTAATCAAGTTCCTTTTACCGGTGAGCTGGAATATTGGACTACACCGGGATTCAAATTTCAAAAAGGTGGGCGAACCTCCAACTATTACAAAACTAATCAGATTTGGTTTAACGAGATCGAGAAAGAAAAGAAGAATAATGGAAATATTATTCTTCGTCCCACCGGAGATAATCCGGCATTGCCGATCACTTATAATGATAAGGGTAAGGGGTATGTTCTGGGAAGTGTTAGAATTGAACTACCTACAGATCAGAAGTTTCTTTATCGAATCCAAACTCACTACGGATCTATGGATCGATTGATTAACGATTTAATCAAGCCTACTCTGGGTAAGGTTATCCTAGCTTGTGGTCCGCTTATGACATCGTTAGAGTCAGTATCCGAGAAACGAACAGACTTGATCGCTTACGCAACGGATCAGTTGAATTATGGCGTATATAAGACAATGGTGAAGGAAGAGGAGACTACCGACCAATTAACGAACGAGATCAAGATCATCCGGATAGCTAGTCTTATTACTGATTCCGTTTCTCCGAACGGTTATAAGAGACAAGAAGAGTCACCATTTGCTTATTATGGACTGAAGGTTTCCCAGCTTTCTATCTCTGATATGGAATATGAGCAAGCTACGATAGATCAGATCAATAAACAGAGAGAGGCTGACATGTCGATAGTCACTGCGAAGTCAAAAGCTTTAGAGGCCGCTCAATTAAGAATCCAAGCCGAGGAAGAAGGTAAGAGAGACGCTGAGAAAGCAAAATGGAAACAAGAGGAGATCAAGGCTGTAGAGGTTACTAAGGCTCAACAAGCTTACGAGGTCGCTCAGTTACAAGCTAAGGAGGCTGCGGAGAAGGCGAAAAAGATTATTGAAGAGGGTAAAGCTGAGGCAGAAGCAAACAGATTGAAAGTTCAAGCTGGTCTTACCCCACAAGAAAAGGCTGAGTGGGATTACAAGACAACGGTAGGTGTCGCTGAGGCTTTGTCTAAATCAAATGTTCGATGGGTTCCAGAGATCATGATGGGTAATGCTGGAGGAGGAAATTCTATGGATGCCGTTGGTCTCAAGATGATGCTTGACATCGCTAACCAAATGAAGAAATAGAAGAATATAAATCTTTTTATAAACTGAATAAAACGGAAATATTATGGGACTTGATTGTGAATGGTGGCAATTATTATTGTTGATTGTTGGAGCTTTAGGAATGGGAGCTTTCTTAACTGGAGCTAATAGTGATAGTGGCAATGATTTAGGTGCGACATAGTGTTTCTTAGAGGGAATAGTTTAATGGTAGAACAACAGACTTTCATGCTGGATATACCGGTTCGAATCCGGTTTCCCTTTCATAATTGGATGTGTAACATTTCTTTTTTCATTGTTTTCCTACCGGTTCGTGAGAATAGGTGAGTAAAGTTAAGGTTCATACTTTTAAGAGAGGTATCATTGTTTTTCCTCTCTTTGCTTGAAAGCTTAATTGGAGATGGATACAAGGAAGGATATTATTTCCTTGACAATGACTACAACCCAATATATGCATTGTAGTAAACCCACATCAAAACTCCAATTATTAGATTTAGGTTTTGGCATACTACAAAAGTATGAAAAATTATCAAACCACAATGAGCCTGTGAAGGTGTAAGTGGTAAAATGACTGGATGGCGAAATTGGTATACGCTTCAAGAAAACTAAGGGACTTTTAATCCCGTACTGAAAGTGTTAACGTAAAGACGAATTTAGTAAGTGCAAAGCTCTTGAGATGTGGTGCGTAACACAATAGAGGTTCGAGTCCTCTTCCAGTTACTATTTTAAAAAAGAGGATAGCATGTACTATCCTCTTAGATATGTGCTTTATTGGCGATCGTTTACCAATAAACACCAACATATAAATGCTGGTTCAATATAAAAGGTTATTAAGCAGATATGGATCTCAGAAAGTTGACAATTCCGAGAACGATCATTACAATGTAATAGATACACTGTAAAATATCCACGCTCTTGATCTGCTCGTCTGTATCTTTATTGAGCACGACACAAAGATACGTTATCTTGACCGATATTTGTATGTAAATACATGATAAGCTTGTGAAAGCGTAAATGTAAGTTTAAAAAGAGGGCAGCTTGTGACTACCCTCTTAAGTTCATCGTTTATTAGGATCGCTAACTAATAAACGAAGCGCATTAAATGCGATCAAGCTAAAGAGTTATTAAGCGGGTATGGATATTAGAAATCTAATGACTTCTATAACGATCATAACAATGCAGTACATACATTGTAGGATGTCCACGTTCGAGACCTGCTTTTCGTCATCTTTGTTTGACATATTACAAAGATACGAAAATCCACAATGAATCCGTGAGGACGTAAGTGGAATCGTTCCCTTAGCTCAGTTGGTTAGAGCAAGACACTCATAATGTCAAGGTCATCGGTTCAAGTCCGGTAGGGAACACTATACGGTAGTTTCGAAGTCTCAAATAAATCAATTAACTAATTTATTAACAAATCATTCATTATCCGTCCTCCGAAAAGTCATGAGACTGGCGATGAACCGGTTCGATCCCGGTACTACCACAAATCTTAAAAATCAATTTAGTTATGCCGAAAGTAGGAACAAAATGCGTTAAAATAAACGAGAAATGGGTAGATCTCATTCTGTGGTATACCCAGAAAGATGGTTTTTCATATCGTGGGATTCCTAATGAGTTATATAAAATAACCGAATTTGGTAAAAGGGTTTACCGAAGCGAGGAAGAAATTAATACCCATTTGAACGAGTCTATTGTAGAGTATCACGAAAAAGTGAAAATAACGAAGAAGATAATTTCTTATACTCTGAAAGCGACTGCTAATCTTGTTATGAATCGAACGGGTGAATATTCTTATACTGGAATTAAACTAGGAGTAAGTAAGAAATTTGAGACAGAACATGGTTTTAGGGATAGTTTCTCGTTTGGTTTTTCATACAGGGTGCTGATGGAAACTTCCGGTACTGATAAGAAACACTATTATCTTATAAACGAAGATGGTTCCACTGGGTATGAGTGTAAAAATGACGGTTTGTGTATTGATTGGACACCAGCTAGAGAACAATTTTTCAAAGACATGGCAGAAAATCTTCAGAAACTTGTATATGGTGTGTCTGATTTCTTTGATCAGCCAGACTTGCTTCAACTGATGGATACGATAGGGATTAAGGCTATATCTGATGGAAACTAATTTATAACTGAAAGGGGTGAGATATGAAATAAGCGGTAGAAGAAGCCAAAAGAAAAGTGCTTTGTTATTATCATGATTTTATTGACAAATGTCTTGAGGTACATGGCATTGACCTAACAACGATCATCAGTGATTGCGTAACAGCCGGATATGAGTCCCGTGCTGATGAGGTTATTGAACTTCGAGCAAGGTTAGATCAAAAAGTGAGTCGAAAAAATGAGTATAGGAAACTATACGAAGAAGCTAAAGATAAGCTTTATAAAGTAGGAATTGAACCATTTCCTATTCGAGAAAACGATCATTTACGTAACTCGTAATTAAGAATGGAAGATTATGGGACGTTGGGCTAAGGGTATTATATCGGAAACATTGAGGGGGATCGGATGCGTTATACCCAAAGGGACGGAAGTCAAATACATAAGGATGAAGATCGTTCCAGACGAAGATGGCTTCCGTCTAACCGAGTATGAATGGCATTATCAAGGGAACGGGACTTACATTAGGACTTATAAGAGGATTATTGAAGGACTGGAATTGATAGTAGAGCCACAAAAGGATGGTATCCATTAAGTCTCAGTAGACGCTTTTGATTAAGGGTCAAATTGGATAAGAGTTAGGACAAGTAATCATAATTAAATAAAGTATGAAAAAGGTGATGTTCGATATAGGAGAGGAATTTTATCTGGGTCTGATCAGATTGAGGTGTATAGCCCAAAGGGATGATATACGGACGAGCTGCAATGGGTGCTTCTTTGCATCCTTCAATGACTGCACGGAGATAAACCTGCATATCGTTGGCAACTGTGCAGGTTACGCTAGAAAAGACTCACAAGATGTTATTTTTGTTAAGATTTAAATAAATATCAAGAATATGATATGGAAAGAGCTGAGAGATAAGATATCTCATATGACAGAAGAAGAGCAACAACAGGAGGTCGCTATTTGGGGAGAAGATTTTAGTTTACGTAAAGATTGTCTCCTTATGAAAACAGACGGTGCCGTATATTTTAGTGACGGATGGGACGAGTGTTGTGAAGAAGACGAATTAGAGCCAGAAGACTTTGAGAATCCTGATATCTACAAGGTCTGTGAGAAAGGAATATATTATATATTCGGATAGATGGTGGAAAATAAAAAATACAAGAGATGTGAGATATGTCAAGAATATACGTAGGTAATACCCCGTGTCCTTGCTGTGGTAAACCCGGCAATGAAAGCCGGCGTTCAGCGAAAGACAGTATTTGTTTTAAATGTATGGACGAACTGATAGAATACAAAGCTATACAAAAGCGTACAGTTAACCATAAAAAGGAATATGTAGAGTTTTGGGTGCAATATTTTGATACACCATATATTACCGAGAAAGATGATTACTATAATCTAATAGCCTCTTTAAGAAATTTATTATCTGCGCTTGATTCCCCTGAAATGAAGCATGAGAATATGAAAGAAATTATTCATGGCAATCATTATAATGAATCGTTTGCTATAAAACGCCCATACAAAATATTGTGGAAGGGATATGAATATCCCGAAGAAGGATCTTTTATCATTAGGGAAGATATTGCGCTGGCATTGGATGCGCTTGTTGGTAGTATCGAAAACTTTGTGAACACGGTCAAAGTGGAGAGTAAGAAAGAAGGTGCTAATTTATTGAAACAGTTAGGAACACAACAAATTAGACCAGATGAATTTATTGACAGAGTAAACAGAGATTAAAAATAAGAAAGAATGATTCGAGGAACAATATTTTAAACCGCAGACCTACATAATGGTGAACGCTATTTATATGGCACTTATCGGTATAGAAATACAGAATTTGAATGTGAACTGCTTTATGAAAATGAAGAAGAAGGATTTACGGAAGTGAGAAAGCGAGACGGTGATATATTAACCGTAAAAACCAAACACCTCTATGATTTACACGATTTTGAAACAAAGCAATGGTAATTAAATACTAAGAAAAAATGAATCATGGCAATAGAACTTAAAGAAGATGTATTTTATAGTTTCGGGGATATGATGGTCAAAGCTACCACGGATTTCGATTATAACCCAATCATAGAGATCAGTACGGATGAAGGAAATATAATAGTGATGCCTTCATCAAATAATAAAGTGATAGTAAAATCAACAGTAGATAAATAACAACTAAGCAATAACGAGTCATGAAAGATTTATTAGAGGTATTAACAATCTTTTTAAAGTATGGGGACCCTAAATACCCAACTCATTGTGAACATGATGAATTGTATGTAAACACCAATCCTAATAAAGTGTCTGAAGAGGACAAAAAAAGATTGGATGAGTTTCGTAAATAAAGAATTATACGGTTTTTCGTCATTTAGATTTGGTAGTTGCTAATAAAATAATAAAACCTTATGGTGTATAGGCTAACCATGATTTACGATATGAGATACAGAAAAAAACCAGTAGTAATCGAGGCTGTTAAATGGAATGGTGATAAGGTGTCAGAAGTGGTTGATTGGGTTAGAGAAGCCTTAGAAGACAATACTCTGTTCAGAATGGGATGTGATGTTATAGTGGATACACTTGAGGGGAAGATGAAAGCGTCTCCGGGAGATTATATCATCAAAGGAGTACAAGGCGAACTGTATCCATGTAAACCGGATATTTTTGAGAAAACTTATGATAAGATATGAAACAGGGGGATATTGTAATAACAGAAGATAACATAAAATTAATCGCTGTTCCATATTTTGATCATACCGCTCCATGTTGCGGTTGTTATTTTTACAAAGAAGGGGAGTGTGGTGCTGTGTATACCAGATGCTGGGATAAAGAAAATGGTAATGAATTTATATTAGTTGAGAGTAATGATGTATGATAATTGGAATTGATTTTGACGGGACATGTGTTAAACATGCATTCCCAGCGATAGGAGATGATATTGGAGCTATTCCGATATTGAAAGAATTGGTGGATAATGGTCATAAGCTTATCCTCTATACTATGAGAAGTGATATAGATGATCCTAAATCCTCTGGTTATGATATTCATCCAGAAGGAGGTAAATACCTATACGGATGCGGTGAATTGGTTCAAGAAAAACGATATACCTCTTTATGGTATTAACGAGAACCCAGACCAATCATCTTGGACAACATCCCCAAAGCCGTATTGCCATATTTATATTGATGATGCTGCGCTAGGATGTCCTCTGATTCAGGAACTAAACCAAAGACCTTATGTTGATTGGTATACTGTTTGGAAATGGCTAAAGGAATATAAAATCATATAATAAAGACAATGAATCATTTTTATAGAATATCGGCGTTGATTCTGGGTTTTCTCTTGGTTTTGATCGCTGTTAAATGTGAGCTTGATCCAGCTGGTGCGTTTTTTATTGGACTGAGCGGGGTCGCTATGATGTTTTATGGTTTAACTAAACATGTAGACATATGAAATATATATTGCTAGCCTTGTTTGTTGCGCTTGTTTGCTCTTGTGACAACTATATTCCATGCGTTAAAGAACATAATGGTGATACCAAGGCTTTAAGTAAAAAGGATTCCATCAATAACAATGGAAATTCCTCTATCATCATCAATATCGATTCTACCAGTCATGATTTCAATTACATAATCAATATACCCACGAAATAGGATGGAAGATTATAGAGAGATCATTCTTGACAGGAGAACAAAGATTATCAAGGATGACAATCATATCTTTATCGTATATAAGATGATGAGAAAGATTCCTTACCGTAGTTGTATAGGAACCATGAGGTATCGTTGGGTCGAAGTCTCTAGGGTTTACTCGGATACAGTAATGGAAAAATATGATATGTATCGAAGGCTTGAGCCTAATACTACTTATGGCGATGTTCTGGTTGGGATCTTAAATGAAAGGGTCTCTAAAAATATGCGAGAAAGAAGATTATTGACGAAGGGGTATAATTTACTGAACCCTAAGTTATGGTAACAATCTATATTTTAATATAAACAAAAATTAAAACAAATGAGTAAAGAAGTAAGTTCCGGAGGAATCTCTTTCTTCGGATTATTAGCGATCGTTTTTATTACATTGAAACTTACGAACGTTATCGCTTGGTCTTGGTGGTGGGTTTTACTCCCGTTGTGGGGACCCGTGGCTTTTATGCTGTCACTGGGGGTTCTTGTATTGATTGGGCTAGGGATATTAAAGTTGGTGAGAAAATGAAAGTAGTATTCTCATGCTTTATGGGTTCTAAGGATAATCATGGCCCTGCTTATACGGTGAGAAAACAAGCGAACAAGCTTTTCGCCGTATATCATGGAAGCCATCCCATTTATAAGGATATCGTTAACCTTCCAGTTGCGGTAAACATTGTCATGAGCAAACTTAATATTTGGGAGAGGATATAAAATTCAATGAGGTCTTGATAAAATAGGGGGAGGTGGTGCTCCCCCTAAAAACTGCTCGCAGAGCTTATAAACACATCGGATGGGTTATATATAATATCGATGTTTTTTTGTTTATAAGGTACAAACTCAATCAATCCAATACTAGTATTGTGCTATTAGAGTATCTCACCCAACCAATCAATGATCGTATATAGCTTTTTGAAGTAATACACGATGTTGATTATATCCTTGATACTCTTTCTAAGAATAGCACATGATTTACTGAATATCATGTTCTCTACAAAAGTAGTGATTTTATCAAGATCTCTTGATTTTATGTGAATAAAAAGGGAGAAGCTAGCACCTCTCCCTAAATCTAATAAATAATCAGTGTATAAGAATGCACCTACCTTTTTATAGGCTTCTTTTCCTCAAGGATACTAATCGATCAATAAGATCAATCTAACTATATAATAGAATATAGCTACTGTATCCTTCACTAAAGAGGAAAGACGTTGATTTTTCTTCATTAGACACTGTAAAGATAAGCGTCTTTCCTTTATTTCTTAATAAAAATAAAATATAATGTTAAACGACAAATTCTTTCTGGACGTAGCCTCCAGATTAGCCGATGAGAGCCATTGTATGACTCTTCATGTAGGGGCTGTGATCGTAAAAGACAAAAGGATCATTTCGATGGGATACAATGGTACGCTTACCGGAGCACCTAATTGTAATGAGTTGTATGAATCTGGTGAGTTTACAAAAGATCAACATCACCAGTGGTCATTATCCAATGAGATCCACGCTGAGATGAACGCATTGATGTACGCTGCCAAGCAAGGTATTTCGGTTGACGGGTGTACGATGTATGTTACCCATCAACCCTGTGATGAGTGTATAAAGAATATTTATCAAGCTGGGATCAAGAGAGTGGTTTATATGCACCCGTATAAATATTCTTCCTCAAATAATGTGATATTGGGATTGGGTATTTCTGTAGAGATATTCATCGAAGATACAGGAATCGATCCTCGAATGCTGGATTTGAAAAATAAGCTGTATGAGTTACAGATAGCTTATGACGCAAATATGAGGTGTGGTAGAGGAATTGTATGTCAGAGAATAGCGTTGCAAATAGACAAGATATTAGATGAGTTTAAAAATTACAAAGATGGAACACAAGGATTATCAGAAAATTAATATAATTTACAAGAGAGATTTTGAGACCAATAGATTGATATTGGGTGATTGGAGTTTACCGGAGTTCGAATACTTGAAGGATTGCAAGTTTCGAGCATAGGAAAAGGTTGATGGAACAAATATCCAGATCCGGTTCAATGGTGTACGTGTTGAGTTTGGAGGAAGAACCGATAAAGCCAACATTCCTCCTCATCTATTGATAAAACTAGAGGAGTTGTTTACTGTCGATAAGATGAGAAAAGTTTTTCCTCCTGAGAATGGAGATGATTTTGATACGCCTTATGCGGATGTTATTCTCTATGGAGAAGGATACGGTATGAAGATTCAGAAAGGTGGAGGTCGCTATATCAAGGCTGGGGTAAGCTTCATTTTGTTCGATGTCAAGATTGATAAATGGTGGTTAAGGAGACCTGATGTAGAGAAGATAGCTGGCGATCTGGCAATCAAGGTAGTTCCAGTGATCGGCTATATGACATTCGAGGAAGCGATTGAGTATGTTAGTAATGGCTACAAGTCATTGATCGCTGAAGATACTACGTATGATGCTGAAGGATTAGTCTTGAAAACTGATTTAGGATTGCTTGATAGGAGTGGTCAAAGGATTATTGCGAAGATTAAAGCTAGGGATTTTTTGGTGGGCAAGAAATTGAAATATGATTGAGCGATCTATCCCTTTAAGGCAAGTGTTCTTAAACCCAGAAGGGAGAATCACAAAAAAAGAACTAATCGATTTCATATTAAAGGAAACCGAAGGATTCTCAGATGAAGACTTGGTTAGCTCCATTCATATGAGATTCTTGATGATAGGAAAGGCTACTGTGCGTGAAATACCCTTTGAACAAATCCTTTAGGATGTTCATCTCGTGAGATCAACTCATCTATGCGTGCTTCTACGAGATTGAAGATTTCATCATGTTCACAACCATGATAAATATAATTACGTCCTATAGTGAACTCGCATTTAGGTTTTCTACCGCATACTGGGCATGGAATATCAAACGCTAGCGCTACCCGTTCCCTGTATATGTTTATATCATCCATAATTGTATCTTGTTTGATTTGTGGTGGTCAAGATACTAACAAATAAAATTAAAATAAAAGAAAAATGAGAAGATTCAAAGAGATCAAGGAGTTATTAAGTAAGGTATAATAAAATAACGAGGAAGCTGAGTGCGTAATAACGTTTCTGGAGAATATCGGTTTCAATAATAGCTTAGGTATTGTTATCAACCAAGACGATTATGAGACATACTTACAAGAGGGTCGCAGGGAAGTTGTTGAGATGGAGTTAATGACAGCCATTGACTTCTTTCAAGCGTGTACTGGACGTGAGATTGACGATCGATACTCGTTGGGTGCTGTACTTGTCATGGCTATCGATGATTATGTTTCTCAACTCAAGGAATTGAAAGAGCAACAATATAGAAGTAATGAGCAAGCTCGACAGGATCGAGACATAGAAAGACAACACAAGGAAATCTTGCTAGGGTTCGCATTTATGGCTTATTCCTCAGAGGATTCACTTAGGGACGTATTCGAAGATCTCAAGAGAAAGGACGAGAAAGATGTGTTGAAAGTCTTGGAGGTTATGAACAGTATCGTGAAGTGAAGTAATATATAATAAGGAGAGAGCGTATGATGATATACGCTCTCTTTTTTGTTTAGGCCAAGCTACAACCCCTATTATTGCGATTATATCATTATATTTGCGACATGAAAGAAAACGACAAAAACGATATAATGTTTGACAATAGTTTGACAACAATTATCTTATTGTAATGTAAATCATTGAGAATCAATAGTATGAAAGAAAACGAGATGGTGTTCGGCATTCGTGCCGTGATTGAGGCTATACAGGCTGATAAGGAGGTAGATAAGATCCTTGTGAAAAGGGATTTACAAGGGGATCTATCCAAAGAGTTATTTGAGGTACTGAGAGGCCGTGAGATACCGGTACAACGTGTTCCGGCTGAACGCTTGGATCGTTTGACTCGAAAGAATCATCAGGGGGTGATCGCTTTTATGTCGGCGGTTACCTACCAGAGCTTGGAAGATATCATTCCTTTTGTGTATGAGCAAGGAAAAGATCCTTTCATCGTATTGCTGGATGGGGTTACGGACGTGCGTAATTTCGGCGCTATTGCCCGTACCTGCGAGTGTGCGGGAGTCGATGCGATCGTGATTCCGGCAAAAGGAAGCGTTTCGGTAAACGCCGACGCGATCAAGACCTCTGCCGGCGCCTTGCATGTATTGCCGGTTTGTAAGGAGAAGAGTATCAACCAAGCGATCCGTTTCTTGCAGCAAAGCGGGGTGAAGGTATTTGCCGCCAGCGAGAAAGCGGCGGAGAATTATACGGCGGTGAAGTATGAAGGACCGGTAGCGATCGTGATGGGAGCGGAGGATACGGGTGTGTCTCAGGAGAACTTGCGCATCTGCGATAATATGGTAAAGATTCCGCAATTCGGAACGATCGGCTCCTTGAATGTATCTGTAGCCACTTCCATTCTGGTGTACGAAGTGGTTCGCCAACGTATGAACGAGCAACAATAATAAAATATGTATATAAACTAAAGAAGAAAATGAAGAAAGTTATCGCTACAAAAAACGCTCCCGCCGCTATCGGTCCGTATAGCCAAGCGGTGCAAGTAGGCAATATGCTGTTCGCTTCCGGACAGCTGGGTATCGATCCTGCTACGGGACTTTTCGTTGAGGGATCCGTAAAGGAACAAACCGCCCAAGCGTTCAAGAATGTTCACGCTATCTTGGCAGAGGCAGGTTATAGCATCAATGATGTCGTAAAAACAACCGTATTTTTAGCGGATATGGGCGACTTCGCCGTTATGAACGAGGTATACGCCTCTCAGTTCGAAGGTGCGTTTCCCGCACGTTCGGCGGTAGCCGTTAAGACACTGCCGAAGAATGGTTTGGTAGAGATCGAGGTGATCGCCGTGAAAGAATAATCATAAGGAATAACGAGAGTAGTCTCATCACTTGTCGAGACTACTCTCGTTATCCATCAATACTCCCGTGATACGATGCGACTACTCTCGTAATTCATCGATACAGCTAATCTCAAAAGCCTATTATCTTCTTTTTCTGGGAGCGGGATTCATGTCACCCCTCTGTCCGAATAATTTCTCAATCAAATCCTTTCGTCCCATCTTTTGCAATACTTGCATGATCTGACGGCGTGACTCGGGTTTATACCAGAAGAAGAACTGGCGTTGTGCCAACTTTTGTTCTTTTGAGCGGGCCGTATATACTTTCTCCAACGTATAAGGATGATATCCGGTATAATACATCTCCGTAGCCAATGTCATCGGCGTAGGCGTGAAGTCTTGTACTTGCTCCAACTGGAAATGCAAGCTCTTGGTGATCACCGCCAGCTCCGCCATATCCGCCTCGGTACATCCCGGATGGCTGGAAATGAAATAGGGGATGAGTTGCTGGTTCAACCCGTATTGCCGGTTTACCTTATCGAATATCTTCTTGAACTGTCCGAATTGCGAGAAAGACGGTTTACGCATTTGTTTCAACACATCGTCTTGCGTATGCTCCGGGGCCACTTTCAAACGGCCGGATACGTGGCGGGCGATTAATTCCTCGGTATAGGTTTGAGCTGCCTTGTTTAAAGACTCATCCGCATAACGGTGCAATAACAGGTCATAGCGTACACCGCTTCCGATAAACGACTTCTTGATCCCGGGAAGTCTATCTACCGCTTTGTAGATATCCAGTAGCGGCGTATGGTCCGCGTTCAAGTTCTTGCAAACGACGGGGGAGATACAAGACGGTTTCTTGCATTTGGCGCAAATCCGCTCATCTTTCCCTTTCATACGGTACATATTGGCGGAAGGGCCTCCCAGATCGCTTAGATATCCCTTGAAATCCGGCATTTCGGTAATCGCTTTCACTTCCTTCAAGATCGATTCCTTGCTTCGGGAGGCGATGAACTTCCCTTGATGCGCCGATATGGTACAGAACGCGCATCCTCCGAAACAACCCCGGTGGATATTCACCGAGAACTTGATCATCTCGAAAGCCGGTATCACTTTCCCTTTATATTTGGGATGCGGCAAGCGGGTGTAGGGAAGGTCGTAGGAGGCATCTATCTCCGCTTCCGTCATTGGAGGGAAGGGAGGATTCACCACAATCACTTGCTTTCCTACCTTTTGCAAGATACGTGAGGCATTGTATTTGTTGGATTCCTCTTCGATATGCCGGAAATTCTTCGCTTGTTTCAATTTATCTTTTAGGCATTCCTCGTGTGAGAAGAGCACGATATCATCGTCTTTCGCATCCTCTTTGTCTGCCAGATAAACCGTTTGGCGGATGTCCTTGATCTCGTTGAAAGGAATGCCGGACTTTAGGCGGCGCACCAATTCCTTGATCGGCTTCTCGCCCATGCCGTAAATCAATAAATCGGCCGGGCTACTGGCAAGGATTCCCGGTAATAGCTTATCTTGCCAATAATCGTAATGCGTAAGCCGGCGTAATGAGGCCTCGATGCTACCCAATACGACGGGGACATCCGGATACAATTCTTTCAGTATTTTAGTATAGACAATACTCGGATAATCCGGGCGCATTCCCGGACGTTGGTCCGGCGTATAGGCGTCGTCGCTGCGTAATCGCTTATTGGCAGTATAATGGTTGATCATTGAATCCATGGCACCGGCGGATACACCGAAGAAAAGCCGGGGAACGCCGAGCTTCTTGAAATCCCGGTAATCTCCCCGCCAATCCGGTTGCGGTACGATCGCTACCCGTAATCCTTCCGCTTCCAATACACGACCGATCACGGCCGCCCCGAAAGAGGGGTGATCCACATAGGCGTCTCCCGAGAAAAGGATCACGTCGAGGTAATCCCATCCCCGTGCCTCGACTTCTTTCTTCGTTGTGGGCAACCAATTGTCTAGTTTAAATGTTTTCATAATACAAAGGTACGTGATAATCTTGGAATAATCATAGAGACGCTATTCATAACTTTTATTTATGGGGGATTCGTTTTTATGATTAGGACAAGAGTTCTCAATCTCGTATCTTTGTGTCGAAAAGAAAAATAAACATTTAAAAACAAGGTTTCTTATGAAAACACTCACAGACGAGAAGCTGACGATTGTCGGCGCAGCAGGTATGATCGGTTCTAATATGGCACAGACCGCTATTATGATGGGACTAACTTCCAACATTTGTTTGTACGACCCTTACGCACCGGGTTTGGAGGGAGTTGCCGAGGAATTATTCCATTGTGGTTTCGAGGGTGTAAACATCACTTTTACCTCAGACATCAAGGAGGCTTTGACTGGCGCTAAATATATCGTTAACTCCGGTGGTGCCGCAAGAAAGGCAGGTATGACCCGTGAGGATCTCCTAAAAGGAAACGCCGCTATCGCCGAGGAGTTCGGCAAGAACGTAAAGGCTTATTGCCCGGACGTAAAGCATATCGTGGTTATCTTTAACCCGGCGGATATTACCGGTTTGATTACCTTATTGTATTCCGGCTTGAAACCTTCTCAGGTTACGACGTTGGCCGCATTGGATTCTACTCGTTTACGCAGTGAGTTGGCAAAACATTTCGGTATCTCTATGGATCAGGTTGAGAATTGCCGTACGTATGGTGGCCATGGCGAGCAAATGGCTGTTTTCGCCTCTACCGCTAAAGTGGATGGTAAACCTTTAACTGAGCTTATCGGTACGGATGCCTTGACGAAAGATCAATGGGCGGAGATACAGACAAAGGTTACGAAGGGTGGCGCGAACATTATCGCCTTGCGTGGCCGTTCTTCCTTCCAAAGCCCATCGTATGTATCTATCGAGATGATCGCTGCGGCAATGGGTGGTAAACCGTTCCGTTGGCCGGCTGGCGCTTATGTATCAAACGGTAAGTTCGATCATATCATGATGGCTTGGGAGACCTCGATTACGAAAGACGGCGTAACGTTGAAAGAGGTGCATGGTACACCGGAAGAAGAGGCTGCCTTGGAGAAGAGCTACAAGCACCTTTGCGCTTTACGTGACGAGGTGATCGCTATGGGCGTGCTTCCCGCTATTTCCGAATGGCATAAATTGAATCCGAATATCAAATGATCGAATAACAAGTAATTTAGATTTTCATGGATATATGGAATCCCCGCTTAGATGGCTTCGTGCCGGAAAGCGGGGATTCTTGTTTTATTTTATCTTTAGTCCGGGGATCAGGGGCGTGCTATCTACCAGTTCCAACTCTTGCACCATCTGTAATGTTCCTTGTTTGTATTTCTGGAAATGGGGCGTTTGGATATGGCTTTTATAAGCGTCTTGATCCGCGTAAATCTCTAGGATGGTTACTTTATGCGGATCTTCTTTCTCCGATACGGCATACAGTGTAAGAACACCCGGCTCTAGACGCATGGAAGCCTCGATCTCTTCTTTCAGAAAGGCGTTATAACGTTCCAACTGGGCGGGATCGACCGTGATCTTGGATAGGCGGACTAAGTTCTTCTCAGGGGCGGGCTGAGAGGACTCCTTAATGATCTTCAACGCTTTGATAGCGGAAGGGAAGCCGATATAAGGAAGACATTGTATAACCGCCGCCGTTAAGGTCTCCTTGCTATTGCCGGCCAGTAAGTTCCCTTCGAGATGCGAGTGTAGTTGGCTTTCGGCTTCAAGGGTCGTTAGTATGCAATAAGCCAGTAACTCCCGGGTTTTGAGGTCTAGCCCGTTGCGAGTATAGATATCTCCGAAGCAGAATTCGGTGAGGAATCGCTCTACTTCCGGACCCATATTTCCCGGGACGTTCCTCATGGCCTCTTTGATTCCCTCGCCGTAAAGCCGGCTTTGTATGGCTTGTCCTTTCTCGTGGCGATCTTCTTCCGTAACGGTAGCTTGTCTCTCCAGAGGCAAAGCGATGCCTTGTTGCTTAAAGACTTCATTGATGGTATTTAAGGCATTCAATGTCTTCGGGAAACCGATGAACGGGGCACATAGATATATTGCCTCCCGTAGCTCGATGGGAGTGACGCCTACGTTTAGCGCCGCTTTGGCGTGGGCGTTCAGTTGGGGCAAGGTTTGCATCGTGGCTAATATGGTGCAAGTGATAAGCTCCCGGGTCTTTTTATCAAGATCTCCTGTGCGGAATACCTCCCCGAAGATGAATTTCTGGAGAATGTCCATCATTTCCGGATCTGTTCCTTGTCCGGTCAATGCCTCGCCTCCGAATAGCTCGGTGTAATTCTTTTTACAGCGTTCGATTCTGTCCATATTTTGTTCTGTTTTAGAAGTTGGGATATCTTGTGCGAAGGCTGGTATGAAGCCTAGCAGGAAGAGTGCGATTGCTTTTGTTTTCATGAGGATATCGTTATTGTTTGACATCACAAAGATATTCGGATTTATCTCAAGTATATGTATATATATTACGGATCTTTGTATCAAAATTACCGTTCGTAAACGGAGCTGATCCGGATGACAGCCGGGGTTGAGCAAACGAATAAAGCGCCTGCGATTCCCTTGCGGGAGACACAGACGCTTTCGTTCAAATAAATATTCTTATAAAGTACGATCCGGATATAAGGCTTTCCACCATTCCGGCTCGTCTTTCAGCCATTTGGCGAACCATGCGTAGATGGTATTTTGCCAGCCTATACGTTTCTGATAGCCTACGATACCATGATTCTCGCCATCCACCTGCACGAACTCCACGGTTTTCCCTAGGATCTTCAAGGCGGCGAACATCTGGATACTTTCCCCGATGGGTACGTTCGTATCGGCGTTGCCGTGAAGCAACAGGAGCGGGGTCTTGATCTTATCGGCGTTGAACAACGGGCTTTGCTTGGTAAAGAACTCCGGGGCGTTCCAAGGATAAGTGCCGGCATTCGCTACGGAGCAATAGCCATATCCCCAATAACCTTCTCCCCAATAGCTACTCAACGCGCTAATACCGGCATGGCTGATAGCGGCGGCGAAAATGTCCGTACGGGTTTGTAGGTATTGTGTCATGAATCCGCCGTAGCTGGCACCGATGCAACCGATCTTCTTCTCGTTCACGAAAGAATGCTCCTTGCAGAACAGCTTGGTACCTTGGATGATCTCATCGGCGGTCTTCAGGCCCCATGCGTTCACATGGCGGGCGGCGAATTCCTGTCCGAAGCCCGTCGTTCCGCTAGGGTTCAAGGTGTAGACCACGTATCCGAGAGCGGCGTACATATGCATGGAATAACGCATCTCCAGCGCACGGTTCGTCGGAGAAGTACCGCCATAGTAATAAACGATCATCGGATATTTCTTATTCGGATCGAAATGAGGCGGCAGGTAATAACGGCCTTGGATAGTCGTACCCTCATCCGACTTGAAGTTCCAGTCGTGTACCTCGCCCAAGGCGATATCTTTTAATTTATCTTGCGAGAGATCATACACCAAGCGGTTCTTTCCACCTTTCAGGTCGTAAGCGTAAAGGCGGTTGGCGTTGGACGCGCTCTGTCCGTAATAGAAGAGAACCGGAGCGTTGTCGGCCAACGCATACGACATGATAATATCCTCGGAGGCGGCTACTTGCTTGATCTTCCCGTTTGCCGGATCGCACGTATAGATCCGTTGGTAATCCTCATCCTCACAGAGGATATAGATTTGCCCGTTGAAGCGGTTCCATACGGCATCGATCACGTTCGGATTGAAATCCTTGGTGAGAGGGGAGGCTTTACGGCTTGCCAGATCGTATAGGAATAACTGCCCGTCGTATGAGTTGGAGATCTGTCCTTGCTTGATATTTCGTCCGATCCCGTCGAAAGCGTCGCCTGCCCCGGCTACCAATAACTGTTTACCGTCGGGCGAGAAGGCGGCTTGGTTTACGTACGGGGCTTTCTCCCAGATCGTATCGATCGCCATGGTCTGCAAATCCAATTTATAAAGGGAGTTGCGGGAGTGCGGTAAGGAGGTGTACACCCGGTCGCTGGTGCTGAACAATAGATAGCGGCTATCAGCGCTGATATCATTGATATAAGTGTCCGTATGCCCGAAAGTAAGTTGCTCGTACAAACCTGTTTTTAAGTCATACCGCCAGATAAAGGAGCGGTCACGGAAACCCGGGATACGGTCTGCCGGCTCTAATACACGGATCAAGTCCGTCCCTTCCTTGGGACCTTCCTCTTCTACGGTATAGAGAAGCGTGGACTCATCGGGGGTGAATACGAACCGCCCTTTCGGAAGGTTCGGGACTAATACCGTTTGTTGGTAGGTCGCCGGATCTACGGTTACCAACTCCGTACCGTCCAGACCGGTGCGGGTGTAATACAATCGATTGCTTTTAGGCATCCATTTGGCGGTTGTCAAGAAACTTCCGTCTTGCAATAAGACCCGTCCCGTAGCGGCATCCATCAATTGCCCGTACGATTCGCTCTTGCCCTCCGGGAATCGATTGACGTATTTTACCAAGGCATACTTCCCGTTCGGGGAGACACTTACGCCTTGGAAATCCTTTCCTTCTAGGATATTCAGAAGGGTGTAGCGTTTCTCCGGGTTCAAGGAAGCTACGACTTTCGCTTCCGCCTCGCTCTTGAAGGTAGCCTTTAGGCTGGGAGGACAAGTGTCTGTTTCCGCTGTCAGGTATTTAACGACTACTTGATAGCGGCGGGGTTCCATCACCAACTCGGAAGAGGCTCCGACCGGTTTATCATTGACGAATACTTCGAACGCCCCGGGACCCGATATATCGAGCGTGCCTTTTACGTACCGGTCGCTGTTCAAGAAGAAAGAGAATAGATGCAGGGCATATCCCTTTTGCGGGGCGGCGAAGGTGATCGCAACTGCCGTGTCAGCGTCGAGTACCGTGGCGTTCGCAAGCGTTTGCTCGAACGGTAAGGTCGCTTTTAATAGATTCTTCGCCTCGAAAGGCTTGCCGTTTACGTTGAGGCTGTCCGCTAGGATCGGCTTGTTGACCGTGAACGGGCCTGCGTGCAGGAATTGCGTTACTTTCACGTCTTCCATGGCGTAAAGCGAAAGGGCGGAAAGAAGCAATGCCGGAATTAAGTTAGTTTTTCTGTTCATATATAATTAGTTTAGGATAAACGTTTTCCGCAAACGATGTAAAGCTGTTCGGTATCCTCTACGACGAGCGGAAGAAGATAAGGCTCCATCAATGCCGCCACCTCTCGGGCCGGGGGCAAGGGCAGCGATAATCGATCGGCGTGCCGATGGTGGTGCGTATTGATCTTTTCCTTGCTCTCGCTGTGGCAGATAACCAATTTACCGCCGGGCACGAGCAAGTCGCTCATATGCTCGATCAACCGTTCCGGCCGCATGAAATGCGGGTAAGCGCTATATAGGATAATATAGTCGAATCCTTTCCCCTCGTAGCTCATAGCGTCCTCTTGGAGGAACTCGATGAGCGGATGATCCGGATATTTCACGCGTGCTTTCTCGATCATTTGGCCCGCTATATCGATAGCTACGATTTGGCGGGGTTCGTACGGCAGCAGGTAACTTTCCAATATCCCCGTGCCGCAACCGACATCGAGGATGCGAGCGTTCCGCCGCAGGTTGGTACGATCCAATATCGTCCGGATTTTTTCCGGATCATGTACGCAGACAGCGTCCCAGCGTTCCGCCATCGTATCAAAAAAAGTCTCTATTTGATTCATGACAATTGTCCTTCCCATAGAAAACAATCGCTGAACAGGGATTGTTCCTTGAAATGGGTTGGTTTTTCGAACAAACCGAACACGGACGATCCGGAGCCGGACATGGCGGCATATAAGGCGCCTCCCTCGTATAAGGTATCCTTGATCCGCTCGATCACGGGATGTTTCGGGAATACGCTCCGCTCGAAATCGTTCACCATCCGCTCTTTCCATTCGGATACCGGTAGCCGGATGATCTCTTTCAAGGAGGTCTCGGGCGTGGCGGGTGTTACCATCGAATAGGCTTCGGGGGTGGAGACGGCTACATCCGGTTTAATTAAGCATAGATAATAATCCTTTAAGGACAAGTCCACGGGCTCGAATTGGTTTCCCGTGCCGGTCGCGAATACCGGCGTGTTACGGATAAAGAACGGGCAATCGGCTCCGATGGTGGACGCTATCGCCTCCAACTCATCCGGGTGAATATCCAAACCGCAGAAATCATTGACCAGCTTCAACATAAAAGCGGCATCGGCGGAACCTCCTCCAAGCCCGGCGCCAAAAGGTATCGCTTTCAACAAATGGATCTCTAGCGGGGGAATCTCGTATCTCGTCTTTAGGGCGTTCAGCGCTTTTATGACGAGGTTCTTCTCTTGGGGAGCGTCTACCGGGATTCCGGTCCCGGTGAAACTGGGCTGATCCGAGGCGACGATCTCGAGGGCATCCTTCACGGGGATCGGATAGAAGATGGTCTCTATATTATGATAACCGTCCGGACGTTTGCTTACCACGTTCAGACCTAGGTTTATCTTGGCATTCGGGAAACAGATCATAGTATTTAATGTTTGTTTTATATGATACGCGAAGATAAGAAGATATCCTTATAAACGTTCTGTTTTATCGGGTGAACTATCGGTTTCCGTGGAGGCCCTCAACTTGATGCAGGCATCCAACACCACGGTACGGTTCGGTGCTGAGGGCCTCCGTATCTTCTCCAAGACAAGCTCGGCGGCTACATGCCCCATCTCCCGGAGGGGTTGCTCTACGGTGGTAAGCTGCGGATTCACGATCGTGGACAGGATCGTACCCGAGAAACTGGCGATAGCTACCTCTTCCGGGATTCTCACATGCCGCTCCCTTAGCTCATTCATGGCTCCTATGGCGAGTGTGTCCGTGAAGGCGAAGATCGCGTCGAAAGAGACTTGAGAGGCGAGGAGATACCGGGCGGCCTCTTTCCCGTTCTCGATCGTAACGCCTGTCTTTATGACGAGCGAATCGTCATAAGGGATATGGAATTTGGCTAAGGCATCCTTATAGCCTTTGGCCCGTTCGGTGGCGTTGTGTAAATAAGAGGGGGCTTGGATATGGGCGATCCGTTTTCTGCCGGAGCGGATCAAGTGCTCGACCAAGAAGAAGGACTTGGCGTAATCGTCTACCCGGACTTTGGAGACATCCAGATTGCCCGGGATGCGGTCGAAGAACACCAACGGGGTGCCTTGTCGTTGGATACGTATGTATTCGTCTTGGTTCTCGGATTGATGGCAAAGGCTGATGATGATGCCGTCTACTCGGAAACGTTCCATCAGGTGAAGGTTCTCCCGCTCGGTCAACGGATCTTCGTTCGATTGTGCGATGATTACCTTAAGCCCTTCCGGATATAAGATCTCTTGAATGCCGTTTATAACCTCGGCGGCGAAAGGCGTGGTCATTTCCGGTACGATCACCCCAATGGTGTTCGTACGCCCGTACTTGAGGTTCAAGGCTACGGGGTTGGGATTGTAACCGAGTTGTCTCGCCGTGGTAAGTACCTTCTCCTTCGTTTCCCTGCGGATATTCTTGTCATCGCTCAACGCTCGCGATACGGTCGAAGTGGAGAGGCATAAGGCCTCGGCTATGTCTTTGATGGTTATATGTTTCATGGCACGCTCTTTTTACGTTGAAACAAAATTAATAAGATGAATTGGTTCCGGCAAGCGAATTTGGGAACGATTGCGGATTTTGGGAACGTTTGCGGGAACGATTGCAGGTATTTTTCGGAGAGATACGGGAGCCTGTTTCTTTCCGGACGTTTACATTTGCCTCAAACAATCCTAAAAACAGAAGAAATCATGGAGACACAATTTAGATCGCTCAACTACAATCGTGAACAAGTAAAAGCAGGTATCGTACATATCGGAGTCGGGAACTTCCATCGTGCCCACGAGGAGTACTATACGAATCAGCTATTGGAAGATCAAACCCAACAGTGTTGGGGAATTTGCGGGGTCGCTTTGTTGCCGGGAGACGAGCGCTTGGTAAAGGCCCTGCGCAAACAGGACTTAATCTACTCATTGACGGTTTGCGGTCGTGACGGTAAAGACGAGGCTTATGAGATCGGATCTTTGATAGACCTTATTTGGGGCGTGGAAGAACCTAAGGCGGTTCTTGAGAAAATAGCCGATAAATCCATTAAGATCATTACTTTGACCATAACGGAAGGAGGCTATAATATGGATAAGACTAGCGGGGAGTTTATCTTGGATAATGAGGGCGTAAGTCATGATCTGTTCCATCCCTCAACGCCGAAGACCGTATTTGGCTTTATCGCCGAGGGGTTACGCCGCCGGAAGAATCTGGGCAATGGCCCTGTCACGATCCTTTCTTGCGATAATCTTCAACATAACGGCAATACGGCTAAACGGGCGTTTACCTCTTTTATCGCCGCTCAGGATAAGGAATTATTGGAATGGGTGTCACGGAACGTCACTTTCCCGAACAGCATGGTGGATCGTATCACCCCCGCCACGACTCCCGCTGATATCGAGCGGCTGAATCGTAAGAACGGTACCGAAGACGAGGCTCCCGTCTATTGCGAGGATTTTATCCAGTGGGTGATCGAGGATGATTTCATTGCGGGTCGTCCGGCATGGGAAAAGGTGGGCGTAGAATTCACGAAGGATGTCACCGCCTATGAGAACATGAAGCTGAGCCTGCTGAACGCTTCTCACCAAATGCTCTCTTATCCCGCCTTTCTATCTGGTTACCGGAAGGTAGACGATGCCATGCGTGACGGGCGTTTCAGCCGTTACCTGCGCGTCTTTATGGATAAGGATATCACCCCTTATGTTCCCGCTCCCGGCAATACGGATTTGGACGTATATAAACGAACGCTGATAGAGCGTTTCGGGAATCGTTCCGTTAGCGATCAGTTGGCCCGCCTTTGTTTCGATGGCGTCTCCAAGATTCCGGTGTATATGATGCCGAACTTGATCCAGATGATCCGGGAGCATGTGGACTTGACTCGTGTGGCCTTTTTTACGGCGGCTTATCGTCATTATTTGAAATATAAGGTAGACGATCATGGGATGTCGTTCGAGATCAACGAGCCTTGGTTGACGGCGACTGATTACCGCTTGATCGCCAGCAACGATGCCTTGGATTTTCTTTCCTTGTCTCCCTTCGCCGGTACGGACTTGCGTGCGTCGGAAGATTTCGTGGAGATTTATCAATCGATGGTCCGGAGAATACGGGAGGAGGGAACGCTTCCCGTGCTGGAATCGATACTTTCATAACGGGGCGTATTTGATCTTTTACCTATGAACACACAGAAAACAAATTCTTTAGGGCCTTTCATCGTCCTAATATTCATATACTTTATTGTGGGTTTCTTGACTACTGTCAATGGGCAGTGTCAAGGCCCCTTGAAAATGGCTTTCCTGAAAGAGGCCGGAGAGTTTAAGAATACGTTTGTGACCTTGATTTCCTTCTTCTTTTTCTTGGGGTACCTGCTAAATGGCACCTTGGGTGGTAGATGGATCAACCGTTATGGCTATAAGAGAACTTTGATCCGGGCCTTGTCGATCATGGTGGTGGGCCTGACGGTCTTTTTCTTCTCCTCTTGGTTTACGGTGAATTATGAGGCATGGAATATCTCGATTACCTCAGCTCATGTGCCTTATGGCTACTTCATCTTTTTACTGGGATCTTATCTGATGGGAACATCGGCCACGCTTTTGCAGGTGGTGATCAATCCCTATGTAGCGGCTTACGAGGTGCGGGGCACGCAACCCGTACAACGGATGAATATCGTTTGCGCCTTTAACTCTTTCGGCACGACGATCGCCCCATTTTTCGTTACGAGCGTGATGTTTGGAGGGGTCGCTATCGAGGAGATCCATGTGGAGCAATTGATGTTTCCGTTCATCGTCTTGGCGGCTTTTATCGCCTTGACCGCTTTCATTACCCATCGGCTCTATTTGCCGGATGTGATGAATACGAAAGCGAACGAGGGGGAAAGATTGGAACGAAGCATTTGGTCGTTTCGCCATTTGAGGCTGGGGGTTATCGCTATCTTCTTTTATGTGGGAGCGGAGGTTTCCATTGGGGTGAATATCAACTTGCATGCGTTGGAACTGGAAGGGACGAATGGCATGAACCTGAATACGCCGGCCTTATTGGCTACGCTTTATTGGGGAGGTTTGATGGTGGGCCGTATCGTCTCGAGCATGTTCAGCAAGATATCTCCCCGGGTACAACTGACGGTGGCAACTTCGTTTGCGGCGGTTTTTACGATCGTGGCTATACTGGCCAATAATCTTTGGGTATTGGTAGCTGTCGGGTTGTTTCATTCCGTGATGTGGGGTTGTATTTTCACGTTAGCCATCCAAGGCTTGAAGAAATATACCTCGAAGGCTTCCGGCGTTTTTATGATGGGCGTGTTTGGAGGAGCGGTATTTCCTGTCCTGCAAGGGGCGTTGGCGGATGTCCTCGGTTCGTGGCGTTGGACTTGGGGCATCGTGGTAGTCTGCGAATTGGTTATGCTTTATTATGCTCAAGTAGGCTCACGTGTAAAAGAGGAGGATTGACGTTTTGACATTCTGTTATCTGAACTCCCGGAGAAGCGTTTTTTCCGGGCTAAGGTACGCCTTACTTCCGAAAATGGGATAGAATAATAGCATCTAATTGTCTTGTAGTGCTTTATGGAAATAGGCCCTTTCATTCTAGCGAGATTAATTCATCGTATCTCATACTCTTAGGTGAAAATAGCCATTTTATACGAGTGTATCGATTGATTCTATAGGATGCGAGGGCTGTTTCTTCCTTATGTATCGCCTAATACATACGGTTGCGTTACCTAATGCATACGGTTGTGTTGCCTAATACAGCCTTTTGTGTTACCTAACTCTATTACTTTTGGGTCTAAACAGGGGTGTTTATGTAAAGAAATGAGGGAAAACGTATGATTTCATCATAGGTTTCTCCCTCATTTCCTCTATTCGTAAAAAGGTCTTGACATCGTTATTCTGTTATTTTGATCATAATGTCAAGATTATAGTGTTTTAGCTTACGGTCCCTATCTTATTAGTCTTTCCAACTGGCTACAATTTGTAGTTGTTTCGCTACTCCTCTTTTTCAAACGAACTTTTTGTGTGTTCCAATGACGATGGTTTTCAGTCATCAAAAAGAAAGGCGCGGTAAATCAAGTTTACAGCGCCTTCCATTTATTTAGGGTTATGAGCTTTATTAAGGCTCCGCGATCATCTCTTTAGCGATTATCTCGGCCTCGGCTTTATCGGCGTCCTTTTGGATGTTCGGCAATTCAAGGCCGTAGCCTTTGATCCGGTCCTCACGTTTCAACATCAAGGCGATGAAGAGGGCGAGCACGCCGAAGCAGGTGAAGACTGCCATCGGTATCGTATAGTCGTAAGCCGGTTTACCCGTGCCATTGTCTATCTTGCAATACGTATCCAATATCCAGCCGATTAATAAGGGAACCATACTCAGACCGATATTCTGTACCCAGAAAATCAAGGCATAAGCCGTGCCTAATTGCTTCTCCGGGATAATCTTCGGAACAGATGGCCACATCGCCGATGGGACCAAGGAGAAAGCGATACCCAATACGATCATCACGATCGTGGCGAACCACCACTGATTCAAGATCGGAAGCGTGAATAATAAATGCACGCCGATCAACATCAAGGCGCCAAAGATCATGATCGTCGCCCCTTTACCCTTGCGGTCGTATAAATTACCGAAGAACGGAGTCAGAAGAATCGTGCCGAAAGGTAAGATAGCCGGGATATTTCCCGCCAACTCCGGATCTACGTTATATTTATTGACCATCAAGTCCGTAGCGTATTTCAAGAAGGGGAATACGGCCGAATAGAATAATACGCAAAGCAGAGCGATCAACCAGAAACCCTTATTGGTAACGATCAATAAGATATCTTTCAAACGGAAAGGCTCTTCCTCCTCGGCTTGCTCGATAGCGTCCATCGAAGCGTCCAGCTTGCGATCCATCACGCAAAATACGAGGAAGGCGATCAAACCGATACACAACATACAAAGACAAAGCAAGATAGGAGCGGAGATACTACCGAAGTACTTGGCGGCGGGAACCGTGATAGATAAAGCCAAGGCCGTACCCAAACGAGCCGTAGCCATCTCCAAGCCCATAGCCAACGCCATCTCTTTTCCCTTGAACCACCGTACGATAATCTTAGATACCGTGATACCGGCGGTCTCCACGCCGACACCGAAGATCGCGTATCCGAGGGCGGCCACCATCACTTGCGCTTTCCATCCGAAAAGCTCTCCTTCCATCGTAAACGCGTCCGAGATGGCGTAATATTTAATGGAACAACCGATAATCATCAAGATACAGGAAGCGACACCCGTGAAACGGACACCCATCTTATCCAGAACGATACCACCAATAATCAACATGAAAAGAAATACGTTGAACCAACCGTAAGCGCTGGTGAACCAACCATATTCCGTACTCGTCCAGCTTAGCTGTTCTTCCAACATCGGTTTAAGCGGAGCCATTACATCCGTAAGGAAGTATCCGCAAAGCATCGTGAATGCCGCCAAAGCGAGTACACTCCAGCGTGCGACTTTCGAGTCGCTTAGTTTCTGATGAATTTTTTCTATCATGATATTTGTTTTATAGAGTTATATTATTTGTATTCGTCTTCTTTCATGAACAAGGGGAGAGCGTCCGCTACGATAAAGGTGCTTCCGCCGATAAAGATCAAGTCATCCTTATCGGCACTTTTTAACGCTTTCTCGACCGCCTCTTTCACCGTTTCGCAAAGGACTCCGGGCAGTCCCTTCCGCATGGCTTTCATGGCGAAATCCTTTACGGGCATCGCTCTCTCCACGGAGGCTTGCGTGAAGAAATAAGAAGCATCTGGTGGCATCAAGGATAATACGCCGTCGATATCCTTGTCGTTCACCATACCGACGATCATATAAATTTCGCGGAAACGGCTTCTCATGGCATTCAGGTGTTCCGCTATGTGTTTCCATCCACCCACGTTGTGCCCGGTGTCGCAAATGACGGTCGGTTTTGTCCGCAAGGTTTGCCAGCGGCCCATCAAACCCGTCAGTTGGGTCACGTGCCCGAACCCTTCATGGACGGCCTCGGGCAGGATGTCAACGCCGCACTTCTCGCGGAGCAGGTGCAGGGCGGAGAACACCGTGATGGCGTTGGCTTGTTGTACCTCTCCGGCAAGCTCGCCGATCACCTCGCCGTATTCTACGGAGGGGAACTTCCAGTGTACCATCGACAACCCTCCGGTCCCCTCCAGCATTCCCATGCTCAAGGCGTAGTGGAAGGGTGCTCCTGCCTTTCTCGCCTCGTTCTGGAAGAGGTCGAAAACGGAGCGTTTCTCAGCCTCCCCCAGAAGGACGGGTACGCCTTTTTTGATAATGCCGGCTTTCTCCGCCGCTATCTTCTCCTCCGTATTTCCCAAGAATTGCGTATGATCCAGACTGATATTCGTGATGATACTCAAGATCGGAGTGATAATGTTCGTACTGTCCAAACGACCGCCAAGCCCGACCTCGATAACCGCGTAATCTACCTGCTGGTCGCGGAAATACTCAAAAGCCATACTGGACGTCAGCTCGAAGAAAGAAGGATGGAGAGGCTCGAAGAAAGAACGATGACGCTCGACGAAATCGACCACGTAATCTTGGGAGATCTTTTTCCCGTTCACCCGGATGCGTTCCCGGAAGTCCACTAAGTGGGGAGAGGTATAAAGCCCGACCTTGAAACCGGATTGCCGGAGAATGGCCGCCAATAGATGGCTGACCGAGCCTTTGCCGTTTGTCCCGGCTACATGGATGGTCTTATAGGCTTTATGGGGATTTCCCAGATAATCATCTAGGGCGATACTTGTACCAAGACCGGGTTTGTAAGCGGAAGCTCCGCTGTGTTGGAAGACCGGGATGCTGGTATATAGATAGTGTAGCGTTTCCTCGTATGTCATGTTTTTGTAAATTAGATGCTACAAATGTAGTTAAATTTATTTATACCTTTGCGACTCGTTTATAAAAAGGAGAGAAAAAGAAAATGGAAACACGGCGTATAACCTATACGCCTCAAGGAGGCGTTTGTTCTAAGTTGATGGTGATCGATGCGAAGGAGGACGTGATCGAGAATGTGCAGATTGTAGGAGGTTGCCACGGTAACGGGCAAGGCATGTGCGCCTTATTGAAAGGTATGCGCATCGAAGACGCTATCGGCCGTTTGTCTGGCATCGATTGTCATGGAAGGGGAACTTCATGCCCGGACCAGATGGCACAGGCATTGAAGCAATTCAATCGATGATCAGCTTATATCCGATTCCCCGGATATTCAAAATCTTGATAGACTCGTCTTTCGATAACTTATGACGTAGCTTGGTGATAAAGACATGCAGGCTGCGTGCGTTGAAGAAAGAATCATCTCCCCAAAGGTCTATCAAGATCTCTTTCATCGGTAATACTTGGTCCTTATTGTCGCAAAGGCGCTTCAATATCTCGGATTCCCGGTTGCTGAGGAGTTGTTTCTCTCCCCGGTAGACCAATGTCTGCGTGATGGAATCGAACGTATAAAGCCCGATACGGAAAGAGGTGGCTTCCGGTCTTTGGACGGACACCTTATGCAGTAACGCCTTGATGCGTACGATCAATTCCGCCATGCCGAAAGGCTTTTTCAGGTAATCGTTGCCGCCTGTCTCGAAGCCCTCTACCACGTCGTTGGCCGCGGAACGGGCCGATAGGAATAGGACAGGGGTGTGCGTATCCGTCTTACGGATCAATTTGACCATCGTGAAACCATCCATCTTGGGCATCATGATATCCGCTACGATAATGTCCGGGTTGATCTCCGCATAACGGGAGAGGCCCTCCTCGCCATTCGCCGCTAGGGTGATATCGAACTCGTTCCCATCCAGCGTATCCTTGATGATCATGGCCAATGTAGGCTCGTCTTCTACTAGTAGTACTTTTATCTTTTCCATATTTGATACTTGATTTTCGGATTATTATTTAAAATGCAGGGTAAAGGTGGAGCCTTTGCCGGGGACGCTTTCCACACGGGCTGTTCCTCCATGTTTACCCATCATGTCTTTTACGTAATATAATCCTAGGCCATAACCTTTTACGTTGTGGATATTCCCGCTGGGAACCCGGAAGAACTTGTCGAATATCTGCCGCTGGTTGGCTTCGCTGATACCCGGGCCGTTATCGGTTATGGAGATTGTCGTTTCGTGATCGTCTTGCCGGGCTGTCGCTTCGATGCGGCAAGGTTCCTTGTCGGCGTATTTGATTGCGTTATCGATAAGGTTGCTCAACATATTATATAGGTGGGTACGATCGGCCACCAATTCTATATCCTCGGGGATGGAGCAAGTAAACTCCACGGGTTTGTTCGCTTTCAGTTTGTATTGCTCGATGAGGGAGTTCACCAACTCGTTTAATGAGATGGTTTCGGGGCGCAAGCGGAAGGTACTGCGGTTCTCTACGGCGAGTGTCAAGATTTGTTCCACCAATCCGGTAAGATGGATAAGTTGGTCTTTAACGATCGTCAGGTATTTCTTCTGTTTCTCGTTGACGGGATCGCTAAAGTTCAATAATGCGTCTACGGCGGCATAGCTGACGCTGATCGGGGTTTTCAGCTCATGCGTCATATTGTTGGTGAAATCGGTCTTCAATTCTTCCACGGTCTTTTGCTTTAAGATGGTGCGGAGTAAGTATATGAAAGCGCAAATGATCAGCAAAAGTAATAGGAAGGAGGAGATCAGGATGCCTTTCATCTGGGTGAGTATCACGCTGGCCGGTGATTTGAGGAATAGGCGATATTGTAACGTGCTCTCGTTATGGAGCGGGTAATCGAAATGCACGGGGTTTTTCCACGTAGTGAATCGTTCCGGCTTGTCCAGATGCATCCAACCCTTCTCGTCCCCGTTGTTTGGTTTATAAATCGTTACCAGCTCATGTTCCGTTACGATGTTTCTTGCCTCCAGTTCCGAGGTTAATAATTTGTTGTAGGTCTTGAAATCAATTGGTTTTATAGAATCTATATTCGCGTGCATCGCTTGCTGCACCATGTCCTCCACCTCGCCGATTACATATAGGTAATCCGTTAGGGTAGAGTCTATCGAGCTAAAGTCCTCCTCATCCCCGTAATCGATATGTAGTTTCATGTGTGAGTCGGGATTTGCCGTCTTGAAGATATCTTCCCGGTTAAGGTCTGGATCTTCTTTCTGCGGATGGATCGAAGCTTTTGCGTCCATCTTCTGCTTATTAGACGGATCTAGCTCTGAGCTGAAGTACACATCTTGGGTTTGAGGTCCCAGCGCTCCCTGTTCTTTTTTGATAGATCGGATGCGCAGGAACAACTCCTTATAGTCGGCGATCTTCATCGCTTCCTCTATATTGATCTCCATCTGTTTATATAATGTATCATATAAACCTTTCAGCCAGTATCCTTGGAAAACCAAAAGCCCGGCCAGCGATAGGACGATCAACAAAGCGATTAACTTAAAACGAAGTCTGATGTTCATGAAGTCTCTTTATGCTTATAATCGAATTGATCGCTAAAAATAGACAATTTTATTACATGAACTTTTAATACGCAAGATAAACTTTATGCGGGCGCTTGTAAATATTTACTAAGGATGCCCATCAACGCCCCAATATCAATCGGTTTAGCCAAATGATAATTCATGCCCGCTTTGATAGCGTTTGTCACGTCTTCGGAAAAAGCGTTGGCGGTCATGGCTATAATTGGCATATGTGCGATATCCCTTCGTTGGAGGGAACGAATCTGCCGGGTCGCCTCATAACCGTCCATGATAGGCATCTGGATATCCATCAGTATTATCTGGTAAAATCCTTCTTCCGATTGGGCGACTTTATGTACGGCGTCGAGCCCATTTATCGCCGTATCGATAGTGATACCGGTGCTGCCGATGATCTCTACGGCGATCTCACGATTTAACTCGTTATCCTCCACCAGCAAGATGCGCTTGCCGGAATAATCGACGTTTGATAACTTGAATGGGCGGATCGGTTCCGGCTGGTCTCCTTCGTCAAGGAAAGATCTCAATACTTGGAGTAGCTTGGACTTATAGAGAGGCTTGGTGATGAATCCATTGGCCTTAACCTCCTTAGCCTCTGCCTCATATTCCTCAAGATCGTATGCGGAGAGAATGATGATCGGTACGTCCGCTCCCACGAAACGTCTGATTTGCCGGGTTGTTTCAATGCCGTTCATTTGAGGCATCTTCAAGTCAATGATCACGGCGAAATACTCTTTCTCCGCTAAATGATGCTGTCGTACTTTTTCTATAGCTTCGCTACCTGAGTATACGCATTCACTGTTTATCCCGATCTCTTGCAAACAGCTAGACGTGTTTAGACAAGCGATCTTATCATCATCTACCACAAGAACCTCTAAACCTTCTACCTCTATCTTATCATCGGGCTTCTGATCCCGGCAAACCAATGGCATGTCGATGGTGAAGCGGGAACCTTTGCCATATTCACTCTCCACCTTGATATCTCCTCCCATCATCTGAATGATCTTATGGCTGATCGACATCCCGAGGCCAGTGCCTTGTATCCTCTTGATCTCATCATCGCTCGCACGCTCGAAAGGCTCGAAAATCTTATCCAGAAACTCCCGTTTCATACCTCTTCCGTTATCCTCAAACACGAATTGATAATTTCCGATGCCATTATGGGGGTCCTTCTCGTAGATCTCTATCGTGATTCGCCCATTCTCCGGCGTATACTTAATTGCGTTCGAGAGGATATTCATCAATACCTGTTTGATACGCTGCGTATCGCCTTTTACATTCTCATGCCTCAGGTTCTTGACGTGTATATTTAAAGTTTGTTGTTTGTTTTTGATCTCCGGTTGCATCATAACGACCAAGTCTTGCAAGAGCTCACCCACATTGAACTCATCCTCCGAAAGAATTAACCTGCCACTCTCGATCTTGGACATATCGAGAACCTCATTAATCAGACTCAATAATAATTTAGAGGCTCCATTGATTTTTTCCATACAATCTAGTATTCTTTCATGTTCATCTACATGGGCTTTGGCTATAGTCGCCATTCCCATGATGGCGTTCATGGGTGTACGGATATCGTGACTCATGCGGGCGAGAAAATCAGATTTGGCTTGGTTGGCTTGTTCCGCCGACTTTAGTGCTTCTTTAAGTTGCTTTGACTGTTTCTCCAGTTTCTTTTGCAACTCCCTCTGTTCGGTAATGTCGGTGATATTGATGTAAACGATAAGATAGATAGGCTCGTCGCCTTCCCAGCCGATACATTCCCCGTTCAACTGTAGCCAAGCGCCGTTGCCGTTTTTGTCTTTCGACTGGATAACGAAATGTACAGGTTCCCCTTTTAGCATACAGGGGATATGTGCGTTCATCGTATTACGGCTTGTTTCATCTAAACGGGAGAAAGGACTGAAAGATAAAAAAGAATTTTTATCGATACCAGAGAAGTCCATATATTTATCATTTGCCTCCAGCAATGTAAAACTGCCGTCTTTATGTACTTTATGCTTGGATATGAAGCCGGGGATATTATCATAAGTGATCGTTTGCTCGATCCGCCTTCGCATTACGTCCTCTACATCGGTCATTACCGTATAGGAGATAGGGATGCCGTCTTGTAGTTGGTCGGTAAACGTTGAGGTGATTTTAGTCCATCTTTTTCCTTTTCTCGTTGGCATCTGGATAACGGTTTCGTAACCGCTGGCTTTATTAGCTATCGTCTCGTAAACATTCTTGGATAATATATTCCAAGCTTCATCATAACCTTTAAAATACAAATCGGGTTTATTGTGGAAAAGAGCTTCATATTCTTCTTTGGGGTAACCTATCATATCGTAATAGAAGTCATTTGCCCATAAAAGTGTAAAATGCTCATCCAATAAATGTTTGCTAACGCTAGCTCCCGTAAGCCCCATCAATAAGTTGTATTCTAGATCCGTCTCTCGCCCTTCCATCGTATGTCTTTTTATATTATCCTACAAAAGTAAAAATTATAAAAGGTACCCTTGAAATTCTTCTTTTTGATAATATGTTCCGTTTTTGCTTTCAGCTAGTCGGATGTTTTCTGGTAACAAGAATAGGTATACGATTTACCCCTGTATTCTTGTGGAGTCATGCCTACATTTCGACGGAAGAACTTATTAAAGAACGATAGATTATTAAAGCCGAGGTCCATCGCTATGTTCTTGATTTCTCGGTTGGTCCCTTTCAACTGAGCCTTAGCGTCTATGATTATTGTTTGCGTGAGGATCTCTTGAGGAGTCTCTCCGATCGCTTTTTTGATGGATGTCGAGAAATAAGAGAACGTGAGGCCCAACTTCTCGGCATAAAACGATACGTTATGCTCTTTCGTATAGTATCTCAATACCATATTTAGGAACTCTTGATAGATTTGTAACGGACGTGTAAGTTCCTGTTTCTCTAATGGGTAATTTTTACTGTATATTTCTATGATACCTTGACTACACATCATGAAAATGGCCTTTATCATTTCTTTATTGTTCAAGATATCGGGATATACGGCATATTGATAGAGAAGCTCGTAGAAGTTCGTGATCAGGTTGGCCCTGTTTTGGGATATTTTTATAATCGGATACCTGTAAATCATCAGTAGATAACCCATCGTGCTCTTGATAAAATTGGTGTAACACATAAAATCGAAAGAGAACGCTATGAAATAGATCAAGATGTCGGGGGATATCTCATGTATTTGTATGCGACTATTGGGCAATAGCGTTACAACATTGAGTTTCGAAGTGGTCAATTCTGACATATTGATAGTTGAGCGTATTTGCCCTTCCATGCAAAGGATAAAGACCCCAGCTTTTATCTTACAAGGAATATTTATAAACTCCTTGAGTTCGTCGGCGGATATGTATTTACCAACCATAAAGTCCGTAGGTGAATCAAGGCAGAGGAACTGTTTATCCATATTGTAAGATTTTTGACGTCAAATATAAATATTAATTGAAACTCAAATGTTGTAAAAGGAAATATGGAACATATTATCCCAAAAAATAGTTAGCCAAGACTAAATAAGATCCTTTACACCCATAAACTTGAACGGTTGCGCCGGCTTAAAGTCTTGTGCGACCAGTCGCTACCATCCCGTTTGTTCCCGAATAAACTACTCTTGTACACATGATTTTCAACTTTTAATAGGTTATCTTCAAATATTTGATTGATATATCAACAGTTAGAACCTCTTAATGTTCAGTTTACGTTTTCGCGTCAAAGAGTACGGCGGCCTTGAAACCTTTTTCCTGCAATTCCCTTAGGTGAGATTTAGCATAAAGGATACCACTCATACTACTTTTCCGAAGGTGTTTTCTAGATTACCTTGTTCCTCTTTGTTGGGTTTGATAAATGGCGATAAGACTAAATAACATTCCTGATAAGACAAGGTAAGACTTCGTAAGTGAGTGGTAACATAGTTTCTTTTAAGAATACGTTTCTTTTGTATGAACGAAAAATGATAAAAACAAACCGATATGAAACGTACTATTTACTACATGATTTTATGCTTGCTGATGAGTCTCGGTGAGATTATGGCACAAGGTATTTCCGGGAAGGTGATGGATGGCAAGGAACAGCCGGTAGATGGAGTGGCGGTGATTTTACAGACCCTCGACTCTGTATATGTGGATGCCGTGGTTACCGATACGCTTGGGGATTTTCGATTGAATCATCCGCTAGACCAGTCGTATCGACTTATTTTCCAACACATCTTATATAATATGGTAGAGAAAGAGATAACTACCGCCAACGTAGGTACGGTGGTGCTGGAGGAGAAAGATTATCAGTTGGCCGAGATTACCGTAAAGGGAGAACGCCCGCAAGTGAAACTGGAGGGAGGCAAGCTGACGTATGATGTCCCTCAACTGATGAAGGATAAGACTGCCACGAACGCTTTTGAGATCATCAAGGACTTACCGGGGCTTATCGAGCGGAATGATAATCTGGAGCTGGTAGGGGCCAGTCGTTTGAATATAATCTTGAATGGGCAGTTGACGACAATGTCGGCAGATCAATTAATCCAGTTACTGAAAACTATGCCGGCCTCAAGGGTCGAAAAGGCTGAGGTGATGTATAACGCTCCAGCTAAATATAATGTCAAGGGGGCGTTACTCAATGTCGTATTGAGTAAGAATGAGTCCGAGACTCCTTCTTGGCAAGGTGAAACGGGTGTGGATTACACCCAATATCGCCATGCGGGGGGAGATGCGCATGTGAATTTACTTTATACGAATAAGGGCTTTAGCATAGATTTCCTGTTGAATGGTAATAAGAGACGGGATGTGATGGGGGAGGATATGTTGGCCCGCCATACATTAAATAGTGGTATGACGGAAATAAGCCAACATAATCGGGCCCTTGTCCATGTAAATAGAGGAACGGTTCGTCTGGGAATGGATTATACGTTCGCGAATGAGGATAAACTCTCTTTGGCATATTATCTGAAGGGAGATAAAGTCTTATCGGACCGTGATGCCTTTACCTCATATCTGGATCTGTCGAAGCCGGAAAATAAAAGTGAGAGTACGAGCTTGGTCCGTGATGACGGGCACTCCGCTATTCATAATATACGTTTACAATATGACGGACATGCCGGGATATCGGCAGGAGCGGATTTCACCCGTTATCATTCGCCCTCGGTACTTGATTACCAGGATACGAATACGAATGGTTCCCGGACTGATATGATAAATAATACGAGACAGGATGTATCCCGCTGGTCCGTATTCCTAAATAAGACACATAGTTTCGCTTCCGGGTGGGGATTGAATTACGGCGTGCATGGAGGTTACGCCTCGTCGAAAAACTATTCGGAGTATTTATATGAGCAAGGTGCTGGCTATGAGATGGACGAGGAAGCGTTGGAGGATAATACACAAAAGGAATACATCGCTGATATTTTCGCCGAGGTATCGAAAAGCTTCGGAGAGCGTTTCTCTGCTACGGTCGGGCTGAAAGGGGAGTATTTTAAGTCTGACTACGCCTCTAGCCGGGAAAATATGAACCTATGGAATGAGGGGGCGTTGTTTCCCACCGTATCCCTGAGCTATACGTTTTCTCCCCGACATATTTTACAATTCGATATAAGTAGCGATAAGACCTATCCCGGTTATTGGCAAGTCTCCCCGCAAGTAACGCCTCTAAACTCTTACTCGGAGGTGGCGGGAAATCCCTTGTTGAAACCTTATCGCACGTATGAGGGGCAGATGGTCTATATCTTCCGCCAAAAGTATATGCTGGTAGCGTTCTGTGAATACACGCCGGATTATTTCGCCCAACTTCCTTATCAAAGCGATACGGAACTGAAGACCGTTTTTCGTTTCGAGAATATGGATTATAGTCTGGAAGCGGGATTGGCGGTGATCGTTCCTTTTAATGTGGGTCGTTTTTGGAATAGCCGCATCACACTGCGAGGTTGGAGGATGCAAGAGAAGAATGATAACTTCCACGGCATCTCATATAACCGTGAGGCTTATCTAGGGTTAGCGCATATGAGTAACACATTTAACCTATGTGATAAACCGAATTTAAAAATGACGATAGACGGCCAATACGTGACTCCCGGTGCCATCCAAGGTATATATGACTTGGGTTCCATGTATGAGATATCCGCTGGATTAAAATGGACTTTCTTGAATGACCGTGCCAGCTTGACACTTAAAGGAGACGATATTTTCGCCAGCAGCATTCCACGTACCATCAAGATAAACCAAGGCAATCAATGGAGCCGGATGAGGAAATTGAATGATGAGAGATGTCTGAAATTATCTTTTGTCTGGAAGTTTGGTGGTTACAAGGAGAGGGAACATGATTCGATAGACACATCCCGTTTCGGAAAATAATAGATGCCTTGTAGTTTCATCCTAATGAACTCTTTGTTTCAATAGGATGAAACTGAATACTCTTCTAAAGGAAATCCTATATTGCTTTCGTACTCGCTTCTATCTGTTCCATTAGCAGGGTGATATTGCTCATGAATAATTTTACGGATATCGCCAATAAAATGATACCGAAGAATTTACGGATCAAGTAAATACCGCCTTTTCCTAAAACCCTTTCCACCTTCCGTGTCATGCGGACAACAAAGTAGACCCATAGCATATTCAGTACCAAGGCTACGATAATATTCACGCTGGCATATTCCGCACGGAGCGACAACAAAGTGGTGAACGATCCCGCTCCGGCTAGCAACGGGAATACCAGCGGCACCAACGTAGCTTCCTTGATCGGCCCTTGGTTCTTGAAAATCTCTATGTCGAGAATCATCTCCAAAGATAGGAGGAAGATCACAAAAGCGCCGGCCACGGCAAACGACTCGATGTCCACATGGAAAAGCCTGAGTAATATATCCCCGGCGTAGAAGAACCCTAATAACAATAGAAAGGAGATTAGGGTTGCCTTCAACGCATTGACATCCTTGCCTTTATCCTTTAGGTCTATGATGATGGGAATAGCTCCGATTATATCGATAACAGCGAATAATACGATGAATGCGCTAAGTATTTGTTGGAAATTGAAATTTGTGAACATGACGTTACCCTCCTCTATTTTTTAATCCTCGTAAAGATACATATTTTTCCTTGAATTGGTCAATATGACGAAATTATTGGTGTGTGTAACTAATTTTAGTAGGCCTGAACTATCAACGTGTCAGAATTGTTCTTATATTAGAAGCAATAATCATTAAATCGAAAGGCCATGGGAGCAAAGAAGAATTTTGTGTTGGACACGAATGTCATATTACATGACTATAAGTGCATCGAGAACTTTCAGGAAAATGATATCTATCTACCCATCGTGGTATTAGAAGAGTTGGACAAGTTCAAGAAGGGGAGTGAGCAGATCAATTATAATGCCCGTGAGTTTGTTCGGGAGCTAGACTTATTGACCAGTAATGACCTGTTCTTGAAAGGCGCCTCACTAGGACCGGGAAAAGGTACACTTTATATCGTGACCGGTGATAAGTACCAGGAGAAAATAGCGCATTCTTTTCCGGATAAAACGCCAGATCACCGTATTTTGTCTTGTGCGTTGACGATTGCCGAGAAGAATCCGAAGATCAAGACAACCTTGGTCAGCAAGGATGTGAACCTTCGTATGAAGGCTCGTTCTTTGGGTATTCCCGTTGAGGATTATATCACGGATAAGGTCGTGAATGTAGATATTTTCGAGCGTGCGCAAGAGACCTATGAGAATATAGACCCCGATTTGATCGACAAGATCTACAGCTCTCCGGAAGGCGTGGACGCAGATTCGTTGGATATCAAGTCTAAGCTCGACCCGAACGAATGCTTTATCTTGAAAAGCGTACGTAATAGTGTATTGGCTCGCTACAATCCGTTTACGGATAAGATCAAGAAGGTGGATAAAGGCACGAACTTTGGTATCCAGCCCCGTAATGCCGAGCAGAGTTTCGCTTTCGAGGTGTTGAACGATCCGAATATCAAGCTGGTGGGGCTGACCGGAAAGGCCGGTACCGGAAAGACGTTGTTGGCGTTGGCCTCTGCCTTGAAACAAGCCGGCACGTATAAACAGATACTTTTGGCCCGTCCGATCGTCGCTTTGGCGAATAAGGATCTCGGTTTCCTTCCGGGTGACGAGAAGCAAAAGGTCGCTCCTTATATGCAACCTCTATTCGATAACCTGAACGTGATCAAGACTCAGTTTGCCCCGGGTAATCCCGATGTCCGTAAGATCGACGATATGCAGAAGAACAACCAGTTGGTGATCGAGGCGTTGGCCTTTATCCGGGGTCGTAGCTTGTCCGAGACTTATTGTATCATCGATGAGGCCCAGAACCTCACGCCGCATGAGATCAAGACGATTATCACCCGTGCGGGAGAGGGAACGAAGATGGTCTTCACGGGAGATATCCAACAGATTGACTCCCCATATCTAGACGCCCAAAGTAATGGCTTGGCCTATATGATCGACAAGATGAAAGGACAGGACTTGTTCGCCCATATCAACTTGATAAAAGGCGAGCGAAGCGAGTTATCTGAGTTAGCGTCAGATCTTTTGTAATTAAATATAGGGAATTGAAGATTGAAAATAAACGCTTATGTGAAGCTTGATTTTTAATCTTCAATTCTTAATGATTAGTCATTTACACTCGGGCAGACATAAATCTTCCGGAAACTACCTTTATAGGAAGGGTCTCCCATATCTTTGATCTCATTCAGATGTTGTTTAAGATGGGCGGTTTCGCCGTGCTTTTGTAATTCCCCGTCGTTTTTCCAAGTCTCGGCGATAAAGAATTCGGTGCTATCGGTGAGGGATTGGTACATGCCGTAGTCGATACATCCCGGTTCTAGCAACGTGCTTTCCTTGCATTTCAAGAATGATTCCTTTAAGGCGGAGACACATTCGGGTTTTACTTTCCGTTTGATATTCAGTACGACTTCCATGGATTCTTTATTGCTTCCTCCATTCGTGCAACCAGATAGAGCGATTAATACGCAGGCCATTGAGATAAACACTTTCTTCATGATAGATTGTTTTTAAGTATTTGATACGACAAAAGTAGTGAATTTTTGATCTAAACACAGGAATCGAACATCTGATATTAAATTATTGTTGTTAGTGGAAGTTGGAATGGATATATTTGTGATAATATTAATAGCTATTTATGTTAAATTTAAAACAAGAGTCATGAGAAAGAGTTTGTTGTATGTATTTGCCGTGATTTGCACGATGGGTTTTTTTACGGCATGTGGTGATGATGACGATTCAAGTTCTTCCGGTAACTGGCAAGATCTGTCGAAAACGTACGAGGGTAAGAGCGTTAATCTGGTAATGGGTGAAGTGACAATCCCTGTTGACGGTAAATCGGTCGTGATTGCCGCTTCCTCTGCGGAGAAGGCATCCGTAACCTTGAACAATATCATCCCCGAAAATAAGTCGGTCGCTATCGATGCCGCGTTGAAGGAAGCGGATGGCACTTATACGTTTACCGGCGAGAGTACGGTTGGCGATTGCGTGGTATCAGTAAATGGTACGGTGAAAGAGGGCGTAGCTTCTGTTGTTTATACTCGTAAATTAACTTCTTCTATCGTAGGTAATTGGAGCTTGAAAGCGGGCGTGGAAGCTATCTATGCGAATATCGTTACCGGAAATTCTACGATCGATGATCTCGTGCGTATGATAAAGCCAGCTATCAGTAACTTGATTTGGGGCAAAGTAAGCGCTGTAAATGTTAACTTACCGGAAGATGGAATCTTCGATGTTTCTTGGAGACCTATGGGGGCTTCTGAGGATAAAGGAATCGGTGAGATCACAAAAATGGCAAGTATCCAATATTGTGTGGTAGACGGGAAATTTATGGTGGCTGTGGATAAAAATTATGTGACAGTCTTGACTACTTTATTACAACAGGCTGCTGGTGACAAATTGGAGGCCGCTGGTATCTCTATTGACGAGATCATGAAGCTTTTGGTTGATTTAGGAGGTTATTATGGTCTACCTCTTAACATGAAGGTGGATGGAAGTGAGGCTACTTTTTATGCGGATAAGGATTTAATCGTACCGGTTTTGACCATGATAGCTCCTATCTTGAAACCGATGGTTCCGGAGAATTATCAGCAAATGGTAGATATGGTATTGCAACTACTTCCGAACGCAAAAACGTTAGAGTTTGGACTTAATTTCACGAAATAATTGAAAATCCTAGGTTGTAGAGACGGAGTACACCCGTCTCTACAACTGGATGAAATTTGGCAGAGTTATACCAATATAGGAGTTAATCAATTACCTTGGTGCTTTCTGATATAAGAATATCGCTATAAATGTATAAACTATATTCGGTATCCAAGCTGCTACGGCAGGACTCACATAACCATTAATAGCGAAGGTGGAAGTAACCGTCATAAACAGGATGTAAGAAAAACTCAACGCCAATCCGATACCAATATTCATACCCATACCTCCCTTTATTTTCCGGGAAGACAACGACGCTCCGATAGAAGTCAAGATAAACGCCGCCATGATCGTGGCGAAGCGCTTATGATACTCGATCTGGAAGGTCTGTATATTCCCGATACCTCTTTTTTTCTGCCGGTTGATATACGTATTCAGCTCGGGCGTTGTCATCGTCTCGCAATCATTCACGGAAATCAGGAAGTCCGAGGGCACGATGGTCAAGGTCGTATCCTTACGGGAGCCTTCGGTGATATGTTCCCGCATGCCATCAAAATCACGGATCATATAATCGATAACGGTCCATTGATAAAGCGAGTCGTATTTGATTGACTTGGCGGTCAGACGGGAGATCAATTTCTTATCCTCGAAATGCTCCAGAGAGAAACGGTATCCCATGTTCGAGCGAGCGTCATAGCTATCGAAATAAGCGATAATACCCGGCTCGATCTCCAATTGGGCGTTCTTTACGTAGTCCACCTTCTTGTTGCGGATATACTTGTTCTGGAAATCGATACGAGTCTCATTCGCCGGGGGAATGATGTAAGCGTTCAGGATAAACGTCACGATAGCGATAATCGTAGCCGAGACCGCGTAAGGAAGCATTAACCTACGGAAACTCATACCGCTGGCAAGCATCGCTATGATCTCCGAACGATCCGCTAGCTTCGACGTGAAGAAGATCACGGCGATAAATGTGAACAACGGACTGAACAAATTGGCGAAGTAGGGGATAAAGTTCAAGTAATAATCCACGATGATCGCCTTCAAGGGGACATCCGGATTCAAGAACTTATCGATCTTCTCGTTTATATCGAAAACGACGGAGATAGAGATAATCAAGGCGATAGCGAACACGTACGTGCCCAGAAACTGCTTGATGATATACCAATCGATCCGTTTTAGTTTAAATTTCATCTGTCTCGTTTTTTATAACCGGTTCGCTAATTGACGGACCATACCACTTTTCCATGTAGTAAAATCGCCAGCGATGATATGTGCCCTCGCTTCTTTCACCAACCATAGGTAGAAAGCGAGGTTATGGATAGAAGCGATCTGTAAGCCAAGCATTTCTTTCGCCTTGATCAAGTGGTGCAGATAAGCCTTGCTATATAAGGTATCCACGTAGGAATGTCCGTCCGGATCGACTGGCGAGAAATCGTTCTCCCATTTCTTGTTACGCATATTGATAGTACCGAAGCGGGTGAAGAGTTGGCCGTTGCGTCCGTTACGGGTCGGCATGATGCAGTCGAACATATCGATGCCTCGTTCGATCCCTTCCAGCAGATTGATCGGGGTTCCTACGCCCATCAAGTAACGAGGCTTATCTTTCGGCAAGATCTCGTTCACGACCTCGATCATCTCGTACATCTTATCGGTAGGCTCACCAACGGCCAATCCCCCGATAGCGTTTCCATCGGCGCCTTTTCGGGCCACGTTCTCCGCCGCCCTCTGCCGCAAGTCCGTATAGACGCATCCCTGTACGATCGGGAAGAGACTTTGCCGGTAGCCGTATTTCGGCTCCGTGCTGTTGAAGCGGGCGAAACAACGATCCAGCCAACGCTCGGTCAGGCCCAGTGATTGCTTGGCGTAATTGTAGTCGGCATCTCCCGGGCAACACTCATCGAAGGCCATGATGATATCCGCACCGATAGAGCGTTCGATATCCATCACCTTCTCCGGCGTGAACATATGCTTGGAGCCGTCGAGATGCGAGCGGAACTCGGCTCCCTCTTCATGCAGCTTACGATTGTCGGAAAGGGAGAATACCTGAAACCCCCCGCTATCGGTCAATATCGGGCGATCCCATGTATTAAACTTATGCAAGCCTCCGGCCTGCTCCAAGATCTGGATACCGGGACGAAGATACAGATGGTACGTATTCCCCAAGATGATTTGTGCTTTGGTATCTTCCTTTAGCTCGGTCATATGTACACCCTTTACCGTACCTTGCGTACCCACGGGCATAAAAATAGGCGTCTCGATTACCCCGTGATCGGTGGTAATCAAGCCCGCCCTAGCGTTCGATTTCGTATCGTTATACTGTAATTCAAATGTCATGTATCAAAAATTTGTGACAAAGGTAGCATTTTTCTCTTAGAATCCGAAGTCATCTATTTCTACCTTTTTCACCTCTTCCTCTTTGGGCTTCTCCACGAACTTGTGAACCTCGTTCGCCTTAATGATGATCGCTCTCATCGGGCGTACGGGACAGATCGATTCGCAGCCGCCACAACCGATGCAAAGATCCGGGTTTACTTGCGGGATGGTAAGCGTGCCCTCGTAAGGAACCATATGCACGGCTTGGGTAGGGCAGTGCTCCGAGCAGGCCCCGCAGTCCGTCCCCTCCGTCTTTACGATACAGCGGTTGATGAAGAAGGTGGCGATGCCCACTTGCGTAGTAGCTTTCTCTTCCTTAGTAAGCGGTTTTATAGCGTGCGTGGGGCAAACCTCCGAGCAGACCGTGCATTCGTAGTTGCAATAACTGTCGATGTAAGCGATACGGGGTTTCAACATATAATCAAAGCCGTACTCCAGTCCCGTGGGACGTAGTACATGACTCGGGCATTGAGTCACGCAAATCTGGCATCCGGTACATACATCCTTGAAACGCTCTAAGCTGATCGCTCCCGGCGGTACGATAGGGGGCCATTTCTTGCCGTGCTTACCTTGCCCGTGCTGCCCTTTGCCATGCCCTTTTTCCATTCCTTGGGCAATGGTGGATACGATCGGGAGGGAGGCCGCGGCGGTAGCCCCTGCCGAGAGAAATGTACGGCGGCTGTTCGGAGCGGTAGCCTGTTGGATCACGTCCGTTTGTATGCGAGCTGTTTCGGCTTCTTTCTTGAAGGAAGGCTTGAAACGATATTGCAATCCTCCTTTAGCGCACGAGGACACGCAGTTGAAGCAATTTACGCAACGGGAGGTATCTACGGTGAGGTTCTTGCTGTCGATCGCCTCCGCCTTACAAGTATGCTCGCAATTACCACAATGCGTACAGGCTTCTTTGTCAAAGGAGATCCGGAAAAACGAATACCGGGAGATCAGGCTCAACAGCGTTCCTACCGGGCAAAGCGTATTGCAGAACAACCTTCCCCGGAATACGACCATGATGATGAATACGAGTAGCGCAACCAAAGCGGATATCACGCCGAATACCGTCACGTTGCTAATCGTGACGTGATAAAGCGTATAGTTATCCATCCGTGCCAATCCGTCGGCCAGCAGGTTATTGACCCACATGACGACCGGACGGAACAGGTTGTTCGCTATACGGCCGAAGTTACTGTACGGATCTAGCAACGTACATAATTCGATCATCCCGAAAACAGCCAGTACGAATGTAAGCCCGAGAATAGAGTACCGTAAGATATTTATGGGCTTATGATAGCTGAACCTGCGTACTCCTTTCTTTTTCTTCTTTCCGATACAGAAAACCCGGTTGATAATATCTTGCAATACGCCCGCCGGGCAAATAACCGAGCAATAGATCCGGCCGAACAATAAAGCCAATACGAATTGGAAGACTACCAACCCCGCCATTCCCCCTAAAATAGCGGGCATGATCTGGAGATGCAACAACGTGTGCAGGTTGTCCGGCAATACATCGGCGAAATCAACGAAGAATAAAAGTATGGGTACGAAAATGAGGATCGCGAGTACGACCCGCAATCCTTTTAAGTAATTAGGCTTCTTCATCCTCGATTATATCTTAATACGTTTGATCGTGACATTATCCAGATTCGTTGTACCCAGCTTTAAAGCCTCGCCTTTACCGATATGACCTACGGCGGCCATATCCAGCTTCTTCACTTGGTTGAACAGGCGAAGGGCGGCGGTGTCTATAGCGACGATATTGGTGGAGGCGATCAAGGATTTCAAGGTAGCCACATCGGCCGCGCTCTTTCCTTGCGGGCCGTTTTGGTGCATGATGCGATAAGCGTCCACGATGTTCAATACCGGTTTCTTTTGCCAAGTGCAAATATCGGCGATACATTGTTGCAAATCATTTTGATGGAAGAAACGGCGATCCCATACGATTCCCATATAGTTCTTCATGGCGCAAGTCATCTTCGCCCCACCATGGTTCTTCAATACGGGGACGTTGATCCATGCGTCCGCCTCGATCAGGGCCTCATGGATCTTGGCGCTTTTCAGGTTCACGCCACCCGGAATGGATACTTCCTTAAAATATTTCTCATCGTTGGCAGGCATGATGATACCTCCGGCCTCTTTTACGGCCTCGGCGATCCCGCTCGTCTCATAGCATTTCTGCCAGTTATCGCAGGTGTGGTCGAATACGGTCACTTTAGAGGCGCCGGCCTCCAAGCATTTCTTGACCAAGGCTTTCACTAATTTGGGGTTCGTATTACCGGCCAATTCAGGAGAGCGGTCCCAACCGATATTCGGCTTGATTACGATCTTTTGTCCTTTCTTTACGAAGTTTCCGATACCGCCAAGGGCTTCCAAGGCTTTATCTAGCATCACCTCCGGCTCTCCACCCATAACGGCTACCATATCGGGAGCCTTCTCTACGGCTACGGTGTTCGTGGAAAGGGCCGCTTGCAGACCTTCAAAATTTAAGGATAGAGCCGCGCTAGCGATGACACTGGTCTTTAAAAAATCACGACGTTTCATAATTGTATACTATATTGGTTTATACTTGATTTACGGTACGGTCTTTTTTTACTCGCTTGTTATTCCGAACAAAGATAATGATTATTTTGATATGCGAGTCAACTCCTTTTACAAAGTAGAACTGCTTTTTACTGCAACCCGGGTTGCAGTGATCTTGCGTAATAAGATAAATTCTTGTCGGAAGGCATATCGGTTCTGATAATATTTTTCTACCTTGCGAGGCAAAAAACAGATTGTATGGTTTTATATTGTAGAGTATCATTGAACGCTTTTGTCGAAAGCTTTCGGACTACCTCGGGGCCTGATTCCTTTTTCACGCTTCCGGCGAAGGGGTTGATGCATATCGTGCCGCAAGAGGAGATCGAGTATGGGCTTTCCTTGCTTAGGGAGTCTATCGGCTTGTATGAGGAACGCAAAGGGATACCTGTGGAAAAGAGCAAGAAAGCGATGCCCTTTTTCAGACAGGACAGCCGGATGCTGGTGGGGCCGGAGATAGGCATGTACGTGATCCCTTTGTATGAGGAACTCGGTGAGCCGGCCCAGTCTGCCGAGCCTTCTCTGGTCCTTGAGCTGGACTATCAGTCGTTGGGCGAGCTTTGCCTGTTCGAGAATTATTCCCTGTTGTCCTGCAAGTATGAGAAGGAGCCTATCTTGAACCATTTTACGGCACAATTGGAAAAGGAATACGATACCTTCTTTTTTGATGAGGAGCACACGGGCTTTACGCCTGATTCCCGCTTTTTCTCGATGCTGTGTAACGCCTGTCTGGAGGTGAAGCAGCCTTCCTCGGTGGGGGATAAGGAATGGCGGTTGGCCTCGCTGCAAGCTACGGATGAGGTGCTCTATCGTTATGAGCATGGAAACTTGATCCCATACGTTCCGATATCGATGCCGGTAGACTGCCTGAAACGGGTTTATCTGGAAGATTTCCGGCGACAGCCCTTATTATTCGGGACTTTGAACGGTTTCTTGAAAAGCAAGGGACTTCCCGCCGAACAATTACTAAACTTATCATAAGGAATGAAGACAGTATCAAATCAAGAACTAACGATCCGTGTCTCCGAACATGGAGCGGAGTTGAGTAGTATCGTAGCGAACGCTACGGGAAAGGAGTATCTCTGGCAAGCGGACCCCGCTTTCTGGAAACGTCATTCCCCGGTATTGTTCCCGATCGTCGGGAGCGTATGGAAGGCCGAGTATCGGAACGAGGGAACCGTGTATCCGCTGTCGCAGCACGGCTTTGCACGGGATATGGATTTTACGTTGATCGATGAGGCGGAGAACGAGTTGCGTTTCGCGCTGGAAAGTACCCCGGACACGCTGAGAGCCTATCCGTTCCCTTTCCTTCTGGAGATCGGGTATCGTTTGGAGGGCAATAAGGTGGAGGTGCTTTGGCGTGTGAAGAATACGGGAGATAAGACGATGCATTTCCAGATCGGCGCTCATCCGGCTTTCCTGTACCCGAATTATGAGGTGGATCAACCGGATCGAGGGTATTTCGCTTTCGATGTGAAAAAAGATCTCGTATACCGTGCGCTGGTGGAGAAAGGGTGCGTAGGGGACGTGGTTCGTCCGGTACCTTTGGATGCGGACGGCTTGCTGCCGTTGAATATCCATACGTTCGATATCGATACGTTTATCTTGGAGGACAGCCAGATTAAGCGGGTGGACTTATTGGATGTGGAGAAACGTCCGTACCTTTCGCTCACCTTTACGGCTCCGGTGGTAGGCTTATGGTCTCCGCCTACGAAAAACGCTCCGTTTGTCTGTATCGAACCTTGGTATGGGCGTTGCGACCGGGTGGATTATACGGGTGAGTATAAAGACCGGGATTGGGCATGGCATTTGGAACCGGGAGAGGTCTTCGATGCCTCCTATACGATAGAGATAGCGGGGGCTTGATCGCTTCGTTGATATTAGCCGTAGGCAGACGACGCTGATTATATCGTGATCGTCTGCCTATGTTTTGTTTTAGATGTTGGCTATTTTATTTAATAGCTCCATCTTCCCGAATAAGATCAGTAGATCATCAGCCTCGATCACCAATTCCTCGCTGATGCGGCTGATAACCTTGTATTCTGTTTGTGTGAGTCCGATCAGGTTCTTTTTCTCGTAAGGACGTTCGATCGCTACCAGATGGATGCCGAAATTCTCCTCGAAATCAATATTTTTGATCGTTTGCCCGACAAGAGTGGCCGGTGTCTTGATCTTATAGAGATGTTCCGTATCGGTTACTTTATACCAATGCCTGAACAGGCCGCCTAAAGACGCTTGGGAGGTATACATCGTAGAGAAATCCTCTTCCGGTGTGATAATCTCGCTTACCCCGATCGCACGGATCACAGTCTCATGGATCGATGAGATCGCCCGCACGATCAGTTTGCCCGCATCCAGACTCTTCAATAAAGCGACGGTCTGAACGGAAGTCCCGAAATCCTTACCGAATGTTACGATAATGGCATCCATCTCGCTCAATGGCAGGGTGCTCAATGCCTCTTTGTCCGTGGAGTCCAAGGCGATCGCCCCCGCTATGTCGTTCTTTAGCATATCGACACGATGCAGATCCATGTCTACGCCGATCACCTCATTGCCGACACGTGTCAAGTCCTTCGCTATCGCACGTCCTAAATTCCCTAATCCGATTACTAAATATTTCATGCTATCTTATTTTTACATTAATATATTTTCTTGTGGATATGTATAGTCCTTTTTCGTGTATTCCTTGCAGAAACTTACGAGGAAGGCCAATACCCCGATACGTCCGACCAGCATCGTGCTGATAATGATGATTTTCCCGATAGGGGTGAGGTGAGGGGTATAATCGATACTCAAGCCTACGGTACTCAAGGCGGAAACAACCTCGAACAATAGGGAGAACAGCGGCGCCCCTTTTTCCGTATAGGATAATACCCACGTAGCGATCGCCACCCACATGAAGTACATCATGATGATAGCGAATGCCCGGCGGATAGCGAATGGGGCGATCTCCCGTTTTCTCACTTCCACTTTATCTTTCTCACGTGCGGCGTTCAAGGTCGTAACCAGAGCTACGAAAACGGTGGTCACTTTCAAGCCGCCGCCGGTGGACATAGGGGCGGCTCCGATTACCATAAGGATCAACGTCAGCATTAAGGTCGGAGGGGCCAATGTAGCCATATCCGCTACGTTGAATCCTGCCGTTCTAGGCGTGACGGCGCCTAAGAACGCATTTGCCAGTTTCCCCCGCAGGGGAAGGTCGCCCAAGGTATTGTCATACTCGAAAAAGAGGTAGAAAGCCGTTCCGGTAATTAACAGGATCAAGGTAGATATAACAACAATGTACGTATGTACATTAATAATACGGGGCGTATGGATATAATGCTTTTGCTTACCGATCAATATCTTGATACCATTCATCAGCAAGTGATGCAAGAGTTTCAGGTAATTGAAGACGATCGGGAAGCCCAAGCCTCCGAATATAATCAGCATGGCTATCCAGAAATGGAGGTTGTACTTATCCGCCACTAACGGATCGTACATATTGCCGCTCAAGGTAGAGATCCCTGCGTTACAAAAAGCGGACACGGCATGAAACATTGCGTAGAATAATTCCTGCTGCGTACCTCCCGGCAGGCTTCCCCGTACGTCCATATAAATAAAATAGGCGCCGATCCCCTCGATAAACAAGGTCACGAAAAGAATGTTTAAGATGACCCGGAACAACCCTCCCGTCCGATCCTCGTTCAACATATCTTTCAGCATCATCTTGCTCGTAAAAGAGGATTTCCCCATGAAGGAGAGGGCGAAGAAAGAGGTAAATGTCATGACCCCGATACCGCCGATCTGTATTAAAATCATGATGATAATATGCCCGATATGCGTGAAACTAGTGGCTACGTCGACGGTGGTTAGTCCGGTTACGCATACCGAGGTCGTGGAGATAAACAAAGCGTCGATAAACGGAATCCGGTGCGTAGTGGCGTTCGGCAACGATAGCAACCCGGCCCCGACCAATATCACGAACACGAAACTGAGCAAGAAAAGCAACGAGGGCTTGATCCGTGTCTGCATCAGCGTGAACGTCTGCCGGGATAAGTGAATCGTGCTAAGCAGCAGTAATAAGACATATACGAAGAGAGGTTTCGTAAGGAAAGACAAATAAGGCAAAGAGTGCGCTATGGCATCCTTGAAAAATATCTTGCTGGATAATACGGCGAATAAAAGGAAATAGATGCTGATATCGAGATACAACATTTTCTCCTGTATGATTTCTTGGAACCTCACCACGTACCGGAGTGTTATGCCCGTGAAAAAAGCTAGCAGGATGAATGGGCGGGAGCGCTCTAGGATATGGACGGAATCGGGTGTCTGTACAAAGCCGAATTGGTAGATCAATACGAAGAAAGAGGCTAAGGAGGCGAGTAGGATAATCGCTTCTGCTATCCCGTTCAATAATCCCTTCATTTTACCCCAATAAATCAGCCAAGAGAAGTATATGTTTTTTAGATTCATGTCCGATGTTTTATAAATATAACAAATGTAGGAAATAAAAGTTAGAGGTACGTGAAAGCGCCTTCATTATTTGTTCTCATACTAATTGTTTTACTTACATTATGTGTTGTATAGCATATTGTATGATGTACGATACTGAAATATCAGAAAAATAATCAATTAGGAGGTGCAAAAAAGACCTTTTGTAATTGCTTTGTTTAGAAAAATACTTATATTTGCGCAAATCTAATTACTGATATCATGGATACACAAAACGAGAATAGAGAGATGCTTTCCCCCTATGTTTCCGTAGACTGCGTTCTTCTCGGCATCAATGATGACAAGCTCACCGTGCTGTTGGCGGAGCGGAAAAGTGAGGAAGGCGAGTTGATCGGCTATAAATTACCCGGCAGCCTGATCTATGAGAACGAGGATTTAGATGACGCCGCCTATCGGATACTGAATGATTCGACCGGCTTGAAGCGTGTCCAATTGAAACAATTCCGTTGTTTCGGTTCCCCCGCCCGTACCTCGAACCGGTTGGACGTGATGTGGCTGGAGGCGACTTCCAAGGTGAAGATCGGACGGTTGATCACGGTCGCTTATCTCGCCTTGTGCAAAAATAGCAGGAAGACGTGTCCGGCCGATAAATCCGACTCGATCCGTTGGTGCCCTATCGACGATCTTCCTCGCTTGCCATTCGATCATAAAGAGATTATCGAGGCTGCCATACAGGAGATCCGTAATTGGGTAGAGAAGGAGCCCGCCATCATTTTCGACTATATGCCGATGAAGTTCACGGCGTTCCAGCTTAGGCGCACGTACGAGGTGATCTATAACCGTGAGATGGACGTGCGCAATTTTCATAAGAAGATGAATTCCTTGGATTACGTGGTGCCCACGGAGGATATGCAAGATGGGGTCGCCCATCGTGCCGCCCGGTATTATCGGTTTGATAAGGTGAAATATAATCAACAACGTTCGAAGTTTAATAAGATATAAAACCATACGATTATGTGTTTGTTAGGATGTGATATTGGAAGTTCTTCCATCAAGGTCTCTATCGTCGATGAGGAGACCGGGTTAACAATAGGTGCGGATTTTTATCCCAAAGAAGAGGCCCCGATCAAGGCGTTGCGTCCGGGGTGGGCGGAGCAAAATCCGGAGGATTGGTGGTCGTACGTGAAGATCGCTATGAAAGGTGCCATGAGCAAGGCGAAGGTGAAAGGCGAGGATATCAAGGCGATCGGTATCTCGTACCAGATGCATGGCTTGGTGGTGGTGGACAAGAAGATGGAGGTGCTTCGTCCATCTATTATCTGGTGCGATAGCCGTGCCGTTCCTTATGGCGAGCGTGCGTTTAAGAATATAGGCGAGAAGCGATGCCTTTCCCACCTATTGAACTCGCCGGGTAATTTTACCGCTTCTAAGCTGGCTTGGATCAAGGAGTACGAGCCGGATATCTACGACCGTATCCATAAGATCATGTTGCCGGGAGATTTCATCGCTATGCGTCTGACGGGGGATATCGTGACTACGGTTTCCGGTTTGTCGGAGGGGATTTTCTGGGACTTCAAGAATAATGCCTTATCGGAGGAGTTGATGAATTATTATGGATTCAGTAAGGATCTGATCGCCGATATCCGTCCGACGTTCGGTTTGCAGGGCGAGGTTACCGCCTCGGTTGCGGCCGAGTTGGGACTGAAGAAAGGTACGCCGGTTACCTATCGTGCGGGTGATCAGCCGAATAACGCTTTATCATTGAATGTATTGAATCCGGGCGAGATAGCGGCTACCGGCGGGACTTCCGGAGTGGTGTATGGCGTGAACGGCAAGGTGAATTACGATACGCTTTCCCGTGTGAATACGTTCGCCCACGTGAACCATACGACGGAGCAGACCCGCTTGGGTGTCTTGTTGTGCATCAACGGGGTCGGTATCCTTAATTCTTGGATCAAACGGAATATAGCGCCGGAAGGTATCAACTATAATGAGTTGAATGATTTGGCGGCTACGGTTCCCATCGGCTGCGATGGTCTTTCGATCTTGCCGTTCGGAAACGGGGCGGAGCGTATGTTGCAGAATAAGCAGATCGATTGCTCGGTTCATGGATTGAACTTCAACATACATACCAAGGCCCATATGGCTAGGGCGGCGCAAGAAGGTATCGTGTTCGCCTTTAAATACGGTATGGATATCATGAATGAGATGGGGATCGATATTCAGGTAATCCGTGCGGGGAATGCGAACTTGTTCTTAAGCCCGATCTTCCGGGATGCCTTGGCGGGCGTGACGGGTACGGTGATCGAATTGTATGATACGAATGGCGCGGTAGGCGCGGCCAAGGGGGCCGGTATTGGCGCCGGTATCTACAAGAATGCGGAAGAAGCGTTCGCTTCCTTGAAGAAGATCAACGTGATCGAGCCGGACGGTTTCAAGGCGAATGCTTATTGCGGGGCGTTCGAGACGTGGAAAGAACGCTTGGAACAATCTATTTAACGGCTGAATTATTTACATTTTTAATATATATTATTATGAGTTACTTTAAAGGAGAGAAAGAATTTTTCCCGGGAATCGGACAGATTCAGTTTGAGGGACGTGAGTCAAAAAATCCGTTGGCATTTCATTATTATGACGCGGATAAGGTAGTTATGGGTAAAACACTAAAGGATCATTTGCGCTTCGCTATGGCTTATTGGCATACCTTATGTGCTGAGGGAGGTGATCAGTTTGGTGGTGGAACAAAATCATTCCCTTGGAACGACAGCACGGACGCTATCACCCGTGCGAAGTACAAGATGGACGCCGCTTTCGAGTTTATGACCAAATGTAATATTCCTTACTATTGCTTCCACGACGTGGACGTGGTGGACGAGGCTCCTACGCTGGGCGAGTTCGAGAAACGTTTGCAGACGATGGTGGAACATGCCAAGGAGCATCAAGCCGCTACCGGAAAGAAGCTTCTATGGTCTACTGCGAACGTCTTCAGCAATAAGCGTTATATGAACGGCGCCGCTACGAACCCTTATTTCCCGACCGTGGCATGCGCTGGCACGCAGATCAAGAACGCTATCGACGCTTGTATCGCTTTAGGGGGCGAGAACTATGTATTCTGGGGCGGCCGTGAGGGTTATATGAGCCTATTGAACACGAACATGAAACGAGAGAAGGATCATTTAGCCATGATGTTGACGATGGCTCGTGATTATGGCCGTAAGAACGGTTTCAAGGGTACGTTCCTGATCGAGCCGAAACCGATGGAACCGACGAAACATCAATATGACGTGGATTCGGAGACCGTGATCGGTTTCCTTCGCCATTATGGATTGGACAAGGATTTCGCCTTGAATATCGAGGTGAACCACGCTACCTTGGCCGGACATACATTCGAGCATGAGTTGCAAGCCGCCGCCGACGCCGGCATGTTGTGCAGTATCGACGCAAACCGTGGCGATTACCAGAATGGTTGGGATACGGATCAATTCCCGATGGATATCTATGAGCTGGCACAGGCTTGGCTGGTCATCCTTGAGGGAGGTGGCTTGACTACCGGAGGTACGAACTTCGACGCCAAGACCCGCCGTAATTCTACGGACTTGGAGGATATCTTCATCGCTCATATCGGTGGTATGGACGCTTTCGCCCGTGCCTTGATGATCGCCGCCGATATCCTTGAGCACTCAGATTACCGCAAGATGCGTGCCGAGCGCTACGCTAGTTTCGATGCCGGTGAGGGCAAGGCATTCGAGGATGGCAAGCTTACGCTGGAAGATCTTCGTACGATCGCTTTGCGTGACGGCGAGCCGAAACAGATCAGCGGTAAGCAGGAATTATACGAGATGATTGTAAATCTGCATATCTAAATAATTGAAAATCGAGAATTGGGAATTGAAAATTATCGTGCGTAAGCCCTAGTTTTCAGCTCTCAATTCTCAGTTTTTAATTAATAAATCTATTCCATGAAAAGTAACAACACTTATATTTTCGCTCTTACCTTGGTCGCTACCTTGGGAGGTCTGCTGTTTGGGTATGACACGGCGGTGATCTCCGGTACGGTGGAGTCTTTGCGTAAGTTCTTCATCGAGCCGCAAGGGCTTCCGTTGGATCAAGCCAACGCCTTGGAGGGGTTCGTGGTGAGTAGTGCGTTGATCGGATGTATCCTCGGCGCCTCGTTCGCCGGGTGGATCAGCCAGCGTTACGGCAGGAAGCCTACGTTGATACTGGCCGCTATCCTTTTCTTGCTTTCTGCTATCGGCTCGGCTTGGCCGGAGCTGTTTATCGGCATGCCCGGAAGTGGCGATCATACGTTTATGTATGCGTTCGTGGCTTATCGTATTCTGGGAGGTATCGGCGTGGGGCTGGCCTCTATGGTATCGCCGATGTATATCGCCGAGGTGGCTCCGGCCGATCGCCGGGGGAATCTGGTGGCATGGAACCAGTTTGCCATTATCTTTGGTATGCTGGTGGTATATTTCGTGAATTATACGATCGCCCTTCAAGGAGATGCTGCTTGGCTGAATACGATCGGCTGGCGTTGGATGTTCGCTTCTGAGATTATTCCGGCGGTATTGTTCCTCTCGTTCTTGATGTTCGTGCCGGAGACGCCTCGTTACCTCGTGATGCGTGGGCGTACGGAGCAGGCGTTGGGCGTTTTGAGCCATTTGATGGATCAGGCGGACGCTGGCCGTGAGCTGGAGGATATACGGAATAGTTTCAAGGAGAAAGCTCCGTCGATGAAGCCTTACTTCCGGTTTATGGGGACTTGGCTGGCGCTGTTCTTGGCCGGCTACGGGTTGTTGTCGTGGGCAGGTAATACGAATGCGTTGGAGATCGCCTTGTTGGCTAGTTTCTGTATCGCCTTGCTGTTCCCGATCCGGTCGTTTGGCGTGCTGATCATCTTGGTGGGCGTGTTGCTCTCCGGTTTCCAGCAATTCGTGGGGATCAACGTGGTGCTTTACTATGCCCCGGAGATCTTCAAGACGATGGGAGCGGCCACGGACGCCGCCCTTTTGCAACAGATCGTGGTAGGGGCGGTGAACCTGTCGTTTACCGTATTGGCTATTTTCACGGTGGATAAGTTCGGACGCCGTCCGTTGATGATTATCGGGGCGCTCGTCATGGCGGTATCTATGTTGATCTTGGGAACTACTTTCTATACGCGTTCGGTGGGTATGGGATCATTGGTCTGCATGCTGGTTTATACGGCGGGATTCGCTATGTCGTGGGGACCGGTCTGCTGGGTGTTACTGGCCGAGATCTTCCCGAACTCGATCCGCTCCACAGTAATGAGTATCGCCGTGGCGGGGCAGTGGATCGCCAACTTCTTGGTGTCATGGACCTTCCCGATGCTGGATAAGAACCAGTACCTGACCGATACGTTCAATCACGGTATGGCCTATTGGATCTATGGCGTGATGGGTATATTGGCGGCGTTGTTCATCTGGAAATTTGTCCCCGAGACGAAAGGAAAGACGCTGGAGGAGATGGAAGGTTATTGGAAACGGTAACCAAACCTGAGACAAGATAATATATGAGTAAAAAAGGACGGATCAATCTACCCGTCCTTTTTTCGTAATGAACCTTAATGCCCCAATTTAGACGCCGGGTTCGCCATCGCCGCCCGATAGCTCTGGAAAGTAACCGTAGATACGGTCAGTGTCATTATGATTACCAAAGCCACTAAAAATACCCATACGTAGATCGGCGTTTTATAAGCGAAGCTTCGTAGCCAAATATTCACCCCGTAATAAGCAAGCGGGATCGAGATAATAAAACAGACGAGCGTGATCCGGAGGAAAGACGAGTTCAGCATCCAAAGGATCTGCCGGACCGTGGACCCATGTACTTTCCGCACGGCTATCTCCTTTTCCCGTCCCTGTAGCTCAAAGATAACCAGTCCGAATACTCCCACGAGGGATAAGAAGACGGCCATCAGGCAAAGGGCGGTAATCAGCGCTCCCTGCCGCCCACTTTTACTGTAAAGCTCCTCCAGTGCCGTATCAAAGAAATGGATATCGGCCGGATAACCCGGGATCAATTCATCCGTTACCTTCCGGATATGCTCGATAGCCGTCCGGGGATTTCCGCCGGCGATCTTGACATAAGCGTATCTTTCCGGCACCGAACGGCGGTAATGATTCTTAGCCGAGGTCCAAAGTCCCATCGGGCGTAACTCTTTATACAGGGATTCATAATGGACATCCTCAAAGATACCGACAATCCGTACCGGTATATCATTATCCGTGATGCTTGTCCCTACCAAGTCCGATAGGTCGTCCGGTTTCTCGGGGGAAACACCCGAGGCGATCTCCCTCGCTGCCGTCTCGCTAAGGAGGCAAACGGCCTGCGTGTTATCCGCCGCCTCATCCGTCGGCCGGAACTTCCTTCCGGCGATCATCTTTACATCCATTAGCTCCGGGAAATTGGCGGATACTCCCAGCCAGCTCATATAATAATGTTGGCCTTTGTAATTATACCCGATGAAAGAACGTGATTCGTCCGAGACAAATTTGAACTCACTAAAGGAAACATCACGGATAGCGGGGCTTTCCAAGAGACGTGCCTTGAACAATTCGCCCTTTTTCAAGGCCGCCCCCATGCTTAGTCTTACCTCCAGTACGTTTTCTTTGTTAAACCCCAAGTCCACGTTCCCTATATATCTGTTTTGCAAGGAGACGAACAACGCTCCGACAATCAGCGTGATCGAGATAACGAACTGGAACCCCATAAGTAACTTGCGAGTGTTCTTGGCCCGGTCGCTAAGGGTAAAAGACTTGTTCAGCGCCATGACAGGAGGAAACGAGGTGATATAGAAAGCAGGATACAAACCGGCCAGTATACCGCCGCCTGCGACAAGGAAGAATGTGTACGCCGGAATCTTCCAGTTGGCATACAGGTTCAACGGATGCCCCACCATATTCGTGACCCATTGCACGTTATTCAAAAATAACAGGAAAAGCAAGGCGAGGAAGAAGGCGACAACCGAGATTCCCAAGGACTCCAAGACCAGATACTTCCGTAGCGTGGCGTCCGAGCTTCCCAGCACTTTCTGGATGGTGATCGACTTGGTGCGTATCGGCGCCAAGGCTATCGACAGGTTGATATAATTGACCAAGGCGATACCTATGATCAGGATGGCGATAAAGAATAACATATTCGTCCGTAGCTTATTACCGATGGGAGCGGCGTCCGCTCGGACCGGCTGGCCGAAATAGAGATCAGACAAGGGCCGGAGGCGCATATCCTCGATCGTGAAACTTTTCAGGAAAGCTCGGCTATCGGCCATATAGGTCTCGGTAGTGACAGAGGCGGATTCCGGCGTCGACATCAGCAGATAACAATAGTAAAGGCCGGTATGCCAGTTTTCCATCATCTCTTTCTCCATGATCGGGATATACAGGGCATTCTTCACCCGGGTGTTTTCCGGGAAATCGCGAAAGACGCCTCCCACGATATATGCCGGCTCAAAACTAAGCCCATATATAATCGAGCCTTCGGCCCCGGCGAACTCCGACAGATAAACCGGCTTCCCGATAGGATTTTCCTCGCCGAAGAGTTTCCGGGCCATGCTCTCTGGGATCAGCGTCCCTTCCGGACGTTTCAGGCAATCCGTATCGCCGGCCACCAGTTCGAAGCCAAAGACCTTGGTATATCCCGGGGTGATCCGTTCCACCTGCTCCATATAGCTTCGTGCGTCGGGCCCTTCACTGGCTGATATCCCAAAACGTACGGAGGAGTAAACAAGGTTGTTTGTGATAGCGGCCGCTTCTATATAAGGGGAGGCGGCGATGAAACGCTCGAGTTGTGGACGTGCGAAATTAGCCTCCCATATCCCGTCATCCCGCTTGTTTTCTAACTGAAAGATCCTTTCCCTGTTCAAGAGGGAAGCGTCGAAGCTATATTCATGACCGACATGTATGCTTATCAGCATGAATAACAGGAAAGCGAAGCTAAGTCCTAAAAGATTAGTGACCGTCGCTAATTTATAATGTCTCAAGACATAAAGCAGGTTCTTGAATGTACTTTGCATGGTATAAGTTCTTTTAATTTTAAACCCTTTGATCTGGAAATACAAAGCAAAGCTATTCCTTTATTTACGTTCCTGTGTTATTTTTTTGACAAACGGTTACTTTCTGTTGATGAATTGTGATATTATCAATAATTTCCTTATTTTTGCCATCATACTTCAAAAAGAAACAAGCGCTATGTTACACAAAGGCTATCGGATGCTTTTCAACTGCCTGATGTTTTATCTCTAGCAGATACTCTCCCTATATAAACTCATGGGGGCGGGGATGCCCGTCCTGTGTAACAATAAAAAATAACCTTGATGAGGGCGGATAGATCCTACCTCTACGATAAAACATATAATTTTATGAATACGACCCATCACACACATTCATGCGTACATGATACCGTCTCTTCCGTAGGAGCGAACAATTTCGGGATGAACGACCGTATCAAACGTTTGCGCCGGCAGACCTTCGAGGCCCAACCTTCCCTATCGATCGAGCGGGCCTTGATCGAGACCCGTTTTTATCGGGAGAATTACGGAAAGTATCCGATCCCTATCCTGCGTGCCTTGAACTTCCTTGAGATCTGCAAGCGGAAGACGATCTATATCGGCGAGGACGAGTTGATCGTTGGCGAGCGGGGGCCCCGCCCCAAGGCCGTGCCTACCTTCCCGGAACTTACCTGCCATAGCGTGGAGGACCTGCATATATTGAATACCCGGGAGCTGCAACGTTACACAATCTCCCAAGAAGATATCGATACTTACGAGCGGGAGGTGATCCCGTACTGGAAAGGCCGTACCCAGCGGGAGCGCATCTTCAGCCACGTCCCCAAGGAATGGAAAGAGGCGTACGAGGTGGGTATGTTCACCGAGTTCATGGAGCAACGTGCCCCCGGGCATACCGCTTTGGACGGCAAGGTCTACCAATATGGTCTGCTGGACTTGAAGAAACGTATTGAGGGGGAACTAAGCGCCTTGGATTTCATGAACGACCCCGAGGCCACGGACAAGCAGGAGGAGCTGACGGCCATGTCTATCTCCTGCGACGCCGCTATCCTGCTGGCCGAGCGACATGCGGACTTGGCCGACGAGATGTCTCTCACCGAGAAAGATCCCCGCCGTGCCGCCGAGCTGAGGAAGATCGCCGAGGTATGCCGCTGGGTTCCCGCCCACGCTCCCCGTACCTATTGGGAAGCGATCCAGATGTACTGGTTTGTCCATCTAGGTACGATCACGGAGCTGAATGGTTGGGATGCCATGAACCCTGGCCATTTCGACCAGCATCTGGCGCCTTTTTACGAGAAAGAGATCGCCGCCGGAACCTTGACCCGTGACGAGGCGAAAGAGTTGATGTCTTGCTTCTTCATCAAGGTAAACAATCATACCGCCCCGCCGAAAGTGGGTATCACGGCGAAGGAGAGCGGGACCTATAACGATTTCACGAACCTGAACATCGGCGGCATCCGGGCGGACGGCAGCGACGGCGTAAGCGAGGTCTCCTATATCATGTTGGAGACGATCGAGGAGCTGCATATCCTCCAGCCCGGCAGCGCCATCCACGTCAGTGCCCGTACGCCGGAGCGTTTCCTCCGTGCCGGATGCAAGGTGATCCGCCAAGGCCACGGCTATCCGTCGGTATTCAACCCGGATGTGTACGTGCAGGAGTTGATGCGGCAAGGCAAGTCGCTGCGTGATGCCCGCGAGGGAGGTTGCAGCGGTTGCATCGAGGTGGGCGCTTTCGGGAAGGAGGCGTACGTGTTGACCGGTTATCTGAACGTGCCGAAGATATTGGAGGTGACGCTGCATAACGGCGTAGATCCGGTAAGCGGTCGCAAGGTTGGTCTGGAGACCGGCGATCCCCGTGGTTTCCGGACGTATGAGGAGCTTTATGCGGCATTCATGCGCCAGATCCATTATTTCGTGGACATGAAGGTGCGGGTCAGCAACTATATCGACCGCATGTTCGCCAAGTACGCCCCCGCCACGTTCCTCTCCCTGTTTATCGATGATTGTATAGCGAAGGGTAAGGATTACTACAATTGCGGGCCTCGTTACAACACCACTTATATCCAGTGTACCGGATTAGGCACGATAACCGATAGCCTTTCCGCTTTGCGGAAACACGTCTTCGAGGATAAGACCTTCACGATGGAAGCCTTGTTGGATGCGATGGCGGATAATTTCGAGGGACATGAGCCAATGCGCCAAATGATCCTGAACCGTACGCCTTTCTTCGGCAACGATGATCCGTACGCCGACCAGATCGCCGTCCGTGTCTTCGACGATTTATATGACGCGATCGAGGGCAAGCCGAATACGAAAGGGGAGTGTTTCCATTTGAATATGTTATCCACCACTTGCCACGTCTACTTCGGCAAGGTGATGGGAGCCACTCCGAACGGCCGCTTGGCCGGGCGTGCCATCTCCGACGGTACCTCGCCCTCGCACGGAGCCGATACCCACGGGCCGTCCGCCGTTGTCAAGTCCCTCGGCAAGCTGGATCAGGTGAAGAGCGGCGGCACGCTGCTGAACCAACGCTTCCTGCCCAGCCTGCTCCGGCGGGAGGAGGATATCTCGAAGCTGGCCTCCTTGATCCGTAGCTACTTCGCCTTGGGTGGCCATCATATCCAATTCAATATCGTGGATACGGAAACGCTTTACGCCGCCCAGAAGTGTCCGGAGGACTACCGGGATCTGCTGGTCCGTGTAGCGGGCTATAGCGACTATTTCAACGATATGAACGCCGATTTGCAAGCGGACGTGATCGCACGTACGGAGCAAGAGACTTTCTAGGCCATGCTGTTATTCGATATCAAACGATACGCCATAAACGACGGGCCGGGCATCCGTATCACGATCTTCATGAAGGGATGCCCGCTTGCCTGCGTATGGTGCCATAACCCGGAAGGCATCTCGCCCCGGGCGGAGAAGCTGTATACGAGAAAGAAGTGCATAGGTTGCGGGGCCTGCGTGAATGCCTGCCCCACCGGGGCGTTGACCTTGACGGAGGCGGGTATCGTCACGGATCGGTCTCTGTGCCGGACATGCGGTAGATGCGCCGAGGTTTGTCCCACCTTGGCGATGGAGATGTCCGGCCGTGAGTATTCTATCGACGAGGTCATGCGTGAGATCGAGAAAGAGACGGTCTTTATGGATCGCTCCGAGGGAGGCGTTACCTTCTGCGGGGGAGAGCCGTTGTCGCATCCATCGGACTTGGTTGCCCTGCTGGATCGTTGCGGAGCGTTGGGAATCCATCGTGCGGTGGATACGACCTTGTTCGCCTCGCCGGATGCCGTCCGGAGCGTAATGGAGCGCACGGATCTTTTTCTGGTGGATTTAAAGCATATGGATTCCGGTAGCCATCGTCGTTTCACGGGTGTCCCGAACGAGCGTATCCTCTCCAATCTTCGGATGATCGCCGAGGCCGGCATAGACTTCCTCATTCGCGTCCCCTTGATCGAGGGCGTCAATGCGGACGAGGAGAATATATCCCGCTCTGCCACCTTCCTAGCCTCCTTGCCGTGGAAACGCAAAGTCGTCAATCTCCTCCCGTACCACGACATCGGAAAAGGTAAGCACGATAAGCGAGGAACCCTCTACAACCCCGGGCACCTTCCGCTATCCACCCCTTCCGAGGCAGTCCTGCAAAGGTGTATCGATCAATTCGCCTCTTGCGGGATAACTGCGTTGATCGGAGGATAGTTCTCTTTGGGAACTATTCTTCTTTCAATAATTGGTTGATTGTATGAATGAATAATTCAGCTTGCGGATATAAGTTATCCAACATTTCCTTATCACAATAAACAAAATCGTCATAATCTCCACTATGTCTTTTCTCAAATAAAGTCGAGAATATTTTCCCGATTTTTATAGGAAGCTTTCCGGTAGAGATAAAATGTAATCCAAGCATAGTCTTAACTCCATTATGTGTTTGTGGTTGGTGATCATATTTTAATAGCAGGGAAACCGCTGCGTAATAGCATGCATAATAGAGGCGATTAACAGCAGCATTATAGAAAGACTCACGCATCATCACTTGAGCTTCTTTCAATGTCTCATAAGCACGTTGGATTCGATAGTTAATCAATGCGTTCTTACTTTCTTCATCTAGGATCTCTTTCATAATATAATACCTTCGTTTATAACATTAATATAGAAAGGAGTTTTAAAGGGACGGTTTTCCCAGAGTTTTCTTAACATGACGATGGGGCTGATATTTACGCCAGTCTTTAGTTCCAGCTCATACAAGGGTAAAGTAATTTCTTCCTCTCGTTCCAAAGTCATTTTCTCTCCGTCTATCAAGATGAGTAAGTCGATATCGCTATCAATCCGAGCGTCTCCACGTGCTTCCGAACCGAATAAGATAGTTTGTGCCGTGGGAGCTATCCGGCGCATGATATCTTTTATCTGATCTATAATTTCTGTTCGTTTCATTTTATCTTTTCATTAAATGACTTCTGTCGTGAGACAAAGATAATTATTTTTCTGATTATTACCATTTCTTCCGATACTCCGTAGGCGATATCCCGGCGTGTTGCTTGAAGTATTTACCGAAGAAGGATTGGTTGGCGAAGTTTAGCCGATCTGATATCTCTTGGATGGAAAGGGTGGAGGAGGATAATAACGCCTTCGCCTCCAAGACAACGTAATTATCGATCCATTCCCCGGCCGTACGGTTGCTGACGTTCTTTACCAAAAGAGATAAATATTTTGGAGTGACACATAATTTCCCGGCGTAGAAAGCTACCGACCGTTCCTGCTTATGATGTAAGGCGAGCGTTTGTATGAACGCTGCGAACAACTCCTCTTGCCGGCTCTTCTTCACCTCGATCGGCATATGATTCTTAAACATGCCGTAAACCTCGTGGAATACCGCCAACAATAAGCTCTGGGCAATCTCTTTCCGGTAAGGATGCCCTTTCGCTTTCACTTTCTTCCAGAGAAAAGAATGATATTCCTTGATACAACCTATCTCCTCGGCATTCAACTCGGTGACCGGATGCTCCTTGATGTAGAAGAACGCCGGCAAGGTATTCTGTATATGAGGAATGATCTCCTCCATGAAATTCTTGGAGATGACGATGAAGATCCCGGCCACGTCCTCGCTACGTTCCACGTGTTGGATGATCTGATCGGGCAGGGACAATACGAGATGGTTTTCCCCTACGACATATTCCTCCATATTGATCCGTATACGCATGAAGCCTTTCGTGCAAAGCGCGAATACGACGGCGTCTATTCGCATCGGATGGTCGAGCGAGGGAATATCGTCGATGTTATCGAATATGGCGAAATCCTCGTCGATGAAGTCTATGCCGGGTACGTTCTCGATAAGAGAGATACAAGCTTGAGGTAGATCTGTTACGTTCATAATTTATTCTTGTTTGGGCGATAAAATTAGTGAAATAATAGAATAATCCAATTGAAATGTGTCAAATAGGACAATTTGGTTGCAAAACGGAACTTCTTTGGAGTGGATAAACTCATCATCTTCGCGGTATAATAAATCATAGGATATGAAAAGGATGAAAGGCATTGTTTATGGAGGATTATTATCCGTCGTATTCGTGCTGTCCGGATGTTCGGGCAGTCAAAAAGAGGGACGGGATAGTAAAGAGATCCCGGTGGAGATCGTGAAGGTAGCGAAGACCGTTCCGGCTGATACAAGGAATTATGTGGGAACGGTAGAGGAGGTCGTATCTTCCTCGATTAGTTTTCAGGTGATGGGTAATGTAGAGCGAGTATTGGTGGGCGAGGGGCAGAAGGTCCGTGAGGGCCAACTACTAGCGGTGTTAGACAAGGCGACGCTGGAAAACGCCTATAATGCCTCGGCCGCTTCCTTGCGACAAGCGGAGGACGCCTATGCCCGCATGAGAACCTTGCACGAGAATAAGAGCCTGCCGGATATGAAATGGGTAGAGGTGGAGAGCAAATTGGAACAGGCCCGTTCCATGGAGCGAATCTCGAGGAAAAACCTTGAGGACCGGAACCTGTATGCCCCGTTCGGCGGCGTTATCGGCAAGCGCATGGTTGAGGCGGGAGAGAACGTGCAGCCCGGGCAACCGGTTTTCTCCTTGTTAAGGATAGAGACGGTAAACGTGAAGATCGCCGTCCCGGAGAACGAGGTCGCCACGCTAGGCGATCAAGCCGCCATGATAAAGGTAGCCGCTCTGGGCGGACAATGTTTTGAGGGGAAAGTGACGGAGAAAGGTATCGTGGCCAACCCCATCTCCCACACGTACGAGGCGAAGATCCGGCTGGAGAACCCGTCTGGCGCTTTGTTGCCCGGCATGGTTTGCGATGTACGCCTGTCGGGAGAGGAATCCGTGCCGGCTATCGCCTTGCCGAACAACGCCGTGCTGATAGCGAACGACGGGGGGCGTTTCGTCTGGAAGATCGTAGACGGAGAGGCGAAAGCTACGCCCGTACGGACGGGCGACTTGACGGAGCAAGGCTTGTTTATTCTGGAAGGGTTGAACGAGGGGGATATCGTCGTGATAGGCGGTTACCAGAAAATCAGTGAGGGCATGAGAGTGCGTGCGTTATGAGAGAACGTAAAAACGGAGTGATCGAATGGACCATGCGTCATTACCAGATCACGTTGCTGGTGATTACCGTGCTGGTCGGGTTGGGTATTTTGGGTTTGGTGGACATGCCGAAACAGGAGTTTCCGGAGTTCACCATCCGCCAAGGCGTGGTAGTGGGTGTTTACCCCGGGGCGACTTCAGGAGAGGTGGAGGAGCAGTTGGCCAAGCCTTTGGAGAGATACCTGTTTACCTTCAAGGAGGTAAAGAAGAAAAAGACGTACTCCATGTCAAGGGATGGAATGGTGTACGTGATGGTGGAGCTGAACGACGACGTGAACAATAAAGACGAGGTCTGGTCGAAGATCAAGCTCGGCTTGCAGAACTTCAAGTCGCAACTGCCCTCGGGCGTACTCGCCGTCATCGCGAATGATGATTTCGGCGATACTTCCGCCTTATTGATCACCTTGGAATCGGAAGACAAGACCTACCGGGAATTGCAGCGATACATGGAGACGCTGGAAGACCGCCTGCGCCGGATCGAGTCCGTATCCAACCTGCGCCGTTACGGGGTACAAAACGAGCAGATCTCGGTCTACTTGGATCCAGACAAGCTAGCCGCTTACGGCCTAGATACCCGTATGCTGATGACAACCTTGTTCACCCAAGGCTTTACCACCGCCTCCGGCTCCTTGGAGAATGGCGGCTTGGACATTCCCATCCACCTTTCCGTGACCTATCCCTCGGAGCGGGAGGTAGGCGAGCAGATCCTGCTGGCCGATGCCGACGGGCATATGATCCGCTTGAAAGACGTGGCCCGTATCGTGCGGGAATATCCCGAGCCGGATAGCTATATAACGAACAACGGCAAGAAAGCGATCATCCTTTCCATGGAGATGCGTGAGGGCCATAATATCGTACGATACGGAAAGGAGGTAGACGAGGTATTGCACGCTTTCGAGCGGGATCTTCCCGAGAGTGTCTCGATCCGCCGGATCGCCGACCAGCCGAAGGTGGTGGGAGACTCGGTAAGTTCCTTCGTGCGGGATTTGTTTGTGTCCATCGTGGTCGTGATCTTGGTGATGATGGTACTCTTCCCTTTCCGCTCGGCATTGGTTGCGGCTACTTCCATCCCGATCAGTGTCTTTATCTCGATCGGTGTCATGTACGCTTGCGGCATCCCGCTGAATACGGTGACGCTGGCCGCCTTGATCGTGGTATTGGGCATGATCGTGGATAACTCCATCATCGTGATAGACGCCTATCTGGAATATCTGGACAAGGGCTATTCCCGTTGGTACGCCGCCGTCTATAGCGCCAAGAACTATTTCAGCTCGATTTTGTTGGCTACGCTGTGTATTTGCGTGATCTTTTTCCCGTTGCTTTTCACGATGACGGGGCAGATGTTGGATTTCGTGACCTTCTTCCCTTGGACGCTTTCCATCTCCCTCATGGTGTCGCTGGCGGTGGCGATGGTCTTTATCCCGCTGCTGGAGCGGGTCTTGATCAAGAAGGGATTGAAGTCCGGGCGGGAGAATACGGGCAAGAAGAGGTTCAATCTGCTGGATACCGTACAGGCCGTCTATACGAGGGCACTGACGTGGACTTTCCGTTTCCCGAAAACCACGATCGGTCTGGGCGTCTTGACGGTTGCCTTGGCGATCCTGATGATCACCCAACTGAGCCAGCGTATGATGCCGATAGCCGACCGGGATCAGTTCGCCGTCGAGATCTATCTCCCGCAGGGAACCTCGCTGGACCGTACCGCCGCCGTGAGCGATAGTCTCTATAAGCTGTTGTCGGAAGATGAGCGCATCCTGTCCGTCACCTCCTTTATCGGAACTTCCTCGCCCCGTTTCCAAGCTACCTACGCCCCGAACTTGGCCGGGAAGAATTACGCCCAGTTCATTGTCAACACCGCCTCGGTAGAGGCCACCCGTAGCGTGTTGGATGATTATACGGACCGCTACGCCGATTATTTCCCCGACGCTTACGTGAAGTTCAAGCAACTGGATTACCAAAACGTATCCTCTCCTTTAGAGGTCCGTTTCATGGGAGACGATATCGCCCGGTTGAAGCAGGCCGGGGATTCCTTGATGGCCGTGTTGCGTGAGATGGACGGCTTGGTCTGGGTACACACCAATTATGAGGAGGCCTTACCCGACGTACGGGTTCGATTGGACCCAGTGGAAGCCTCCCGCCTCGGGATCACGAAGGCGATGGCCTCGGCCGATCTGGCGATCCGTTACGACGGCCTCTCGGTTGGCTCCCTCTGGGAAGGCGATTACGCTTTGCCGATCCAGCTGAGATCCGATAAGAAAGGGGAGGGTGACGCGTTCGATAAGGTCGGCGACCAGTATCTTCCCACCATCGTCCCCGGCGTGAGCGTCCCGCTCCGGCAAGTCTCCACGATCGAGGGAGGCTGGAATGATGGGCAGATCGTCCGTCGCAACGGCGTGCGTACCTTGAGCGTCTTCGCCGAGGTAACCCGGGGGACCAACCAGAACGCTATGCAGAAACGGATCGAGCGAGTCATGGAAAGCCATATTATCCCGACCTTGCCCGAGGGCGTGACGTACGAGTACGGTGGAGCCAAGGAGCTGGATTTCGAGACGATGAACCCGCTGATGCAGGGCTTGGCGATCGCCGTGATCATTGTTTTCTTCTTCCTGTTGGTCAATTTCAAGAAGATCGGCTTGGCGTTGGCGGCCCTGTCCTCGTTGCTGCTCACCTTGTTCGGGGCGGCGCTGGGCTTGTGGGCGTTCCATATCGATTTCAGCTTGACGTGCGTCTTGGGCGTTATTAGCTTGATCGGTATCGTGGTGCGAAACGCTATCTTGATATTCGAGCATGCGCAAGACCTGCGGCTCCATAAGCATTATAGCCCGAGGGATGCCGCCTTCGACGCCGGCCGGCGACGCATGCTCCCGATCTTCCTGACCTCGGCTACAACGGCCGTGGGCGTGGTGCCCATGATCATCAGCGGCAGTTCCCTTTGGATGCCGATGGGTGTGGTGATCTGCTCGGGAACGGTCTTCTCGATGATCTTGGCGGTCATCATCCTGCCTGTTTTCTATTGGAAGATATTCGGGAATAAATGAATGATACGGATGTGGATTAGGATATAATATAGGAATGAATATATGCGGAAAAAAGAGATGATAAAAAGATGGATATATGGCATCGTCGGTTCCCTCGTCTTATGCGTGGGGACCGTGAGCGCCCAGCGGACATTATCGCTGGAAGAATGCCGGGAAATGGCTTTGGAGAATAACGCGAAGATGAAGAACGCCCGCTTAGACGTAGAAGAGGCGAGGGAAGGAAAAAAGGAGGCCTTTACGAAATACTTCCCGAATGTCAGCGCCGTGGGAACAGCTTTTAAGGCGAACCACGGGATGATGGATATGAGCGTGATACCGGGCCTTCTCGAGTTGTCGATGATGGATGACGGCTTGCTGGGTGGGGTGACCGCTATCCAGCCCGTGTTCGCCGGCGGACAGATCGTGAACGGCAATAAGCTGGCCGACTTGGCGCTCGAGGTGAGCCGTTACCAGATGCGCCAATCCGAGGATGAGGTAGCCCTGACGGTGGAGCGGTATTACTGGCAATGGATCTCCCTTCACGAGAAATTAAGGACGATCGAGATCGTGGAATCCTTGGTGGGGAGTCTTTATAAGGATGTGGAGGTAGCGGTCGGCGCCGGCGTGACGACTCGTAATGACCTACTGCAAGTCCAGTTGAAAAAGAACGGCGTGGCGAGCGACCGCCTGCGGGTGGAGAACGGCTTGCGCCTTTCCAAGATGGTGCTGGCTCAATATATCGGTATCGGGGAAGATGATTTCGAGATCGATTTCACGCTGCCCGCCGAGGTGCCCTCCCCGGAGCTTTACCGGGTGAGCCATGAGGAGGCGCTCCCTACGACACTCTCTTATAAATTGCTGGAGAAGAACGTGGAGGCCGCCCGTCTTCAACAAAAGCTGAAGGTTGGGCAATACTTGCCCACCGTGGGGATCGGAGCCGGGTATATGTATCACAACTTACTGGATAAGGACCGTCCGTTCGGCATGGTTTTCGCTACCGTAGCGATTCCGATCAGTGATTGGTGGGGCGGCTCGCACGCCATCCGGAAGCAAAAGCTTCAGGTGAAGGCGGCCGAGTATTCCCGCCAAAACGCCAATGAGCTTCTGTTGGTGCAAATGCGGAAGCTTTGGAACGAGCTGGAGGAGTCTTATAAGCAAGTCAAGCTCTCGGAGGAGTCCATAGCGACGGCCGAGGAGAATGTCCGCCTTAATACGGACTATTATAAGGCGGGCACGGTTACGCTGAGCGATCTTCTGGACGCCCAATCGCTCCTCCAGCAAAGCCGTGACCAGTATACGGGTGATTATACGGCTTATTTGATCAAACGTACGGAATATTTACAGGCGACAGGGCGTTAATTTGTTTTTTTTCCATATATTTGCTTATTAACAAATAATAAAACGAGAAGTGATGATGAGCTACGCCAATTATCTTTACATAGCGATCCGTGCCGCGGTAGACGCAGGCAAGTCGATCATGGATATTTATAACGACCCCGAATCAGACTTCGGGATAGAGAGAAAAGCAGACAACTCGCCGTTGACAAAGGCGGATAAGGCGGCCCATCGATTGATAACAAACGCTTTGTCCGTTACCCCGTTTCCGGTCTTAAGCGAGGAAGGAAAGGAGATCCCGTTCAAGGAGCGCTCCAAATGGGAGACGCTGTGGATCGTGGACCCGCTGGACGGTACCAAGGAGTTTATCAAGAAAAACGGCGAGTTTACCGTGAATATCGCCTTGGTGGAGAAAGGTGTGCCCGTGTTGGGCGTCATTTATGTGCCCGTCCGGAAGGAGTTGTATTTCGCCTCCTCCTCTGTGGGTGCTTATAAGTTTACGGGAATCGATAGCAGTAGCCAGCCCTCGATGGACGAGATGAAGCAGCGGGCGATACGTTTGCCGATAGCGCTGGCGCATCAAGGAGTCGTGGTAGTGGCGTCCCGGTCTCACCAAACGGAGGAGACCACCGCTTTCATCGATAATCTCCGCAAGCAGGGAAAGCCCGTTACGTTGATCAGTAGCGGCAGCAGCCTGAAGATTTGTCTGGTAGCGGAAGGCTCGGCCGATATCTATCCCCGTTTCGCCCCGACGATGGAGTGGGATACCGCCGCCGGCCACGCCATCGCCAAGTCTGCCGGTTGCGACATATATCATATCGACGGCAAGACCCCGCTTCGCTATAACAAGGAAGATTTGCATAATCCGTGGTTTATCGTGAAGTGAGGGAGGTGAAATAAGAGAGTATGTGCTTACGCTCTCTTATTTCTTCTTTTCTATATTTACTACTTTCACTACTTTATATACCCCTGTATATTCGGCGGCAAATCCCTCATCGGTCTTACCCATATCTATAATTTCTAGCTCAGCGTATACAGGTGTTCCATTTTTCGAACCTTTTGTTAGCTCATCATACTTTCGCATAAGATTCCCTGTCTCATCGTCAATCCAATAATCCAAAGAATCTCCCTCTTTTACAAAAGAACGTACTTCATGACCGATAACCAATGTCCCTTTTACGGAAGATACTTTCTGTGCGGGAACGATGATGGAAGCCGGTATAGTTTCCGTTATTTGATCTTCGTTTGTCCTAGCGTATCTCAATGTATAATTCCCTTTATTGAGAATCAAGCTGTCTTGTGTCAGTTTCTCAATGGTCAATGTATCGGTAAACGACAAGGTTTGACGGTTTCCGATGCTTTTTCCTGTCAAGATCAATTTATCACCTTTATTTTCCCATGTCTCGTATTGCAAGGTTGCCATGTTAATAGAAGTAGCTTTTCCTTTGGATTCTATCTTGATCCCTTGGGATAGATGCTCCATTCCCGGTATCGGCTCTATCCATGTTCCTTCGATACTCGCTCCGCTACAAGCTGTAAATATCATGGCGGTTGTAAATACACATACGTTTTTTAATAATGATTCAATGTTCATGATGAAGATATTAAAATTTCGTTTGTAGCAGCAAAGATACTAAAAAGTATGATATGATTCTTAATTTGTGGTTTATAGGGGGAAGACAGGGCATGCCCCGTCTCTACAGGTCGTACAATATATTCTTGTTTATTTTTATCCGGTTATGAACGCAATTTGGGAGGCTTCCTTGTGGAATACCGGTTGGCCCAGAATCAATCATTATTGGTCTATATCCCATATAATCCTAAAAATAGGTTAGCGAAAGGAGTGCGCACTTGAGTATTCTTATTATTTTTGCGCTCTTAAAAGTAAATACATGAATTTTGATATAGTGTTTGTGTTGCTGGCCCTGATCGGCATGATCGCAGCCTTGGTATGGGATAAGATGCGGCCGGGAATGGTTCTTCTGACAGTGGTCGTGTTTTTTCTCTGCGTAGGCATTCTTACTCCCAAGGAGATGCTGGAGGGCTTTAGCAATAAAGGGATGATAACCGTAGCCATGCTCTTCCTTGTCAGTGAGGGAGTGCGGCAGAGCGGGGCTTTAGGCCAATTGATCAAGAAACTGCTTCCCGAGGGGAAGACCACCGTCTTCAAGGCGCAGGCGAGGATGCTCCCGCCCGTAGCTTTCGTGTCGGCGTTCCTGAATAATACGCCGGTGGTGGTTATTTTCGCCCCGATCATCAAGCGATGGGCAGAGGCGGTGAAGCTTCCGGCCACGAAATTCTTGATCCCTCTCTCGTATGTCACGATATTGGGCGGTATATGTACCTTGATCGGTACTTCTACGAATCTGGTGGTGCACGGCATGATTCTGGAGGCGGGATATGAGGGCTTTACGATGTTTGAGCTGGGGAAAGTCGGTATTTTTATCGCTATCGCCGGTATTTTATATTTGTTCGCTTTCTCGAACAAGCTGCTTCCGGACTCGAGGACAGATACGGTATCCGAAGACGGGGAGGATGAGAATCCCGGGAATTTCCACCGGGTGGAGGCCGTGCTGGGCGCACGCTTCCCGGGTATCAACAAGACCTTGGGAGAGTTTAACTTTACCCGCCATTACGGGGCGATCGTGAAAGAGGTGAAAAGCGGTGGACTGCGTTTTACCCGTAATCTGGATACGGTGGTGTTGCATGAGGGCGATACCTTGGTGTTGTGGGCGGACGATTCTTTTATCCCTACATGGGGTGAGTCTAGTGTCTTCTTGATGTTGGCGAATGGTAATGAGGCAACGGAGCCGGTATCGAAGAAGAAACGTTGGCTGGCTTTAGGACTGTTGATCTTTATGATTACGGGGGCGACGGTAGGAGAGTTGCCAGTCGTGAAAGAGGCCGTTCCAAGTATGCGCTTGGATATGTTCTTCTTTGTCTGTATTACGACAATCATCATGGCGTGGACGAAGCTTTTCCCGCCTAAAAAATACACGAAATACATTTCTTGGGATATCTTGATAACGATCGCTTGCGCTTTCGCTATCAGCAAGGCCATGGAGAATTCCGGCTTTGCCTCCATGATAGCCCGCCATATAATCGGTATGGCCGACAATTTGGGGCCGTATGCGTTGCTGGCGATTCTATTTATTATTACCAATATATTTACGGAGTTGATCACGAATAACGCTGCGGCGGCATTGAGCTTCCCGATCGCTTTGTCGGTAGCTACGCAATTAGGCGTTGATCCGACCCCATTCTTTGTCGTGATCTGTATGGCGGCGTCGGCTAGTTTCAGTACGCCGATCGGCTACCAGACCAACCTGATCGTACAAGGCGTGGGAGGCTATAAGTTCACGGATTTCGTGAAGGTGGGCTTGCCCTTGAACTTGATCACGTTCTTGATCTCCGTGTTTGTAATACCTATGATATGGAAGTTTTAGAAAATAATATCTATCCGATTTTCGACCGTATGCTGGGTCGTGAGGATAAAGAGGCGCTTTTGGGGCAAAGGGGCGTGATGGTGTGGTTCACGGGTTTGAGTGGCTCGGGGAAAAGCACGATCGCTATCGCTTTGGAGCGTGAGTTGCATAAACGGGGATTGCTTTGCCGCATCCTCGACGGGGATAATATCCGTAGTGGTATCAACAATAATCTCGGGTTCTCGCCGGAGGACCGGGTGGAGAATATACGCCGGATCGCCGAGGTGGGTAAACTGTTTGTCGATACGGGTGTTATAACCATAGCGGCTTTTATCAGCCCGAACAACGAGTTGAGAGAGATGGCGTCCGCTATCATCGGTAAAGCGGATTTCTTGGAGGTTTACGTAAGTACGCCGCTCGCCGAGTGCGAACGCCGTGACGTGAAAGGCCTGTATGCCAAGGCCCGGAAAGGCGAGATCAAGGAGTTTACCGGGGTTTCCGCCCCGTTCGAGGCACCGGAGCGTCCGGACCTGTCCTTGGATACCTCCGTATTGAGCGTGGAGCAATCCGTGAACCGGTTGTTGGAGTTGATCGTACCGAAAGTAGAAATTAAACACTGAAAAAAGATATGTCTGATTACAAGTTAAGTCATTTACAGGAGCTGGAGGCTGAGTCTATCCACATCATCCGTGAGGTAGCCGCCGAGTTCGAGAATCCTGTTATGCTTTATTCCATCGGGAAGGATTCTTCCGTGATGGTCCGTTTGGCCGAGAAGGCTTTCGCTCCGGGTAAGGTTCCTTTCCCGTTGATGCACATCGATTCGAAATGGAAGTTTAAGGAGATGATAGAGTTCCGTGATTCTTACGCGAAGAAATTCGGCTGGAACTTGATCGTGGAGTCTAATATGGAGGCTTTCCATGCGGGCGTGGGCCCGTTCACGCATGGAAGCAAGGTGCATACGGACTTGATGAAGACGCAGGCTTTGCTTCATGCCTTGGATAAATATAAGTTCGACGCCGCTTTCGGCGGCGCCCGCCGTGACGAGGAGAAGAGCCGTGCGAAGGAACGTATCTTCTCGTTCCGCGATAAGTTCCATCAATGGGACCCGAAGAACCAGCGCCCGGAGTTGTGGGATATCTATAACGCCCGTGTGCATAAGGGCGAGAGCATCCGTGTATTTCCGCTATCGAACTGGACGGAGCTGGATATCTGGCAATATATCCGTCTGGAGAATATCCCGATCGTTCCCTTGTATTTCGCCAAGGAGCGTCCGTGCGTGGAGATCGACGGTAATTTGATCATGGCGGACGACGACCGCTTGCCGGAGCAATACCGGGACCAGATCCGTATGCGTATGGTCCGTTTCCGTACGTTGGGCTGCTGGCCGCTGACCGGCGCCGTGGAGAGCGAGGCGGATACGATCGAGAAAATCGTGGAGGAGATGATGACCACGACGAAGAGCGAGCGTACGACCCGTGTGATCGACTTCGATCAAGACGCTAGTATGGAGCAGAAGAAACGGGAAGGGTATTTTTAACACAGAAGAGACATGGCAGATACAAAATTAAATATAAAGGAATTCCTAGATAAGGACGAGCAGAAGGACCTGCTGAGATTCTTGACCGCCGGCTCGGTGGATGATGGCAAATCGACCTTGATAGGCCGATTGCTGTTTGATAGTAAGAAAATATACGAGGATCAGTTGGATGCCTTGGAGCGTGACAGCAAGCGTATGGGCAACGCCGGCGAGCATATCGACTACGCTTTGTTGCTGGATGGCTTGAAGGCCGAGCGTGAGCAAGGTATCACGATCGATGTGGCTTACCGTTATTTCAGCACGAACAACCGTAAGTTCATCATCGCCGACACCCCGGGGCACGAGCAGTACACCCGGAATATGATCACGGGTGGTTCCACGGCGAATCTGGCGATCATCTTGGTGGATGCCCGCACGGGCGTGATCACGCAAACCTGCCGTCACACCTATCTGGTATCTTTGCTGGGGATCAAGCATGTGGTACTGGCCGTGAATAAGATGGACTTGGTGGACTTCGACAAGGATACGTTCGACCGGATCGTGGCGGATTATAAACGTTTCGTGGAGCCGCTGGATATCCCGGATATCACGTATATCCCCTTGTCGGCCTTGGATGGCGATAACGTGGTGGAGAAGAGTGATCGCACGCCTTGGTACGAGGGTACGTCTTTATTGGATTATCTGGAGAACGTGCCTATCGACTTGGATCGTAACTACGAGGACTTCCGTTATCCGGTGCAATACGTGTTGCGCCCGAATCTGGATTTCCGTGGGTTTAGCGGCAAGGTGGCCAGCGGTATCGTGCGTAAGGGAGATACGGTGATGGCGTTGCCTTCCGGGAAGACCTCGAAGGTAAAGAGCATCGTCACCTACGAGGGTGAGTTGGAGCAGGCTTTCCCTCCTCAATGTATTACGATCACCTTGGAGGACGAGATCGATATCTCCCGTGGGGAGATGCTGGTGCACCCGGATAACTTGCCGATCCGCGACCGTAATTTCGAGGCCATGCTGGTGTGGATGGATGAGGAAGCCATGGACGTGAACAAGCAGTTCTACATCAAGCAGACCTCTCATACGACACGTGCCCGTGTGGATAGTATCCGCTATAAGGTGAACGTGAACACGATGGAGCAATCTTCCGTGGATCATCTGGAGCTGAACGAGATCGGCCGTGTGGTATTTACTACCGGCAAGGAGTTGTTCTTCGATCCGTATAGGAGGAATAAGCAGACCGGCTCGTTTATCTTGATCGATCCGATTACGAATAATACGTCCGCCGTGGGTATGATCATCGACCGTGTGGACGCTAAAGATATGGTGACGGAAGACGCTTTGGCTACCTTGAACCTCCCGGAGATGGGAATCGGAGAGGAGCACTATGAGGCGATCCGTAAGGTTTGTGAGGAGTTGGGCCGGCAGGGCGTATCTGTGAAATGTATAACGGAAAAACGATAGGATATGGGATTGTTGGAGTTTGATAAGCTGCCGATCAATACGTTGGTCGGGGCGGATTGGGATACGTTCAGGAAGGTGACGGCCCGGCAGCAGATAGACAAGGGCTTTAAGGGGAAGTATCGCCTTACGACCGGTGTTTGCCGCCTGTTGAGCGCCTTGAAGCCGATCGAGGATAGCCGGTTCAAGAAATTGGCCGATAAGCCGCTGGAGATGGACCCCTTGTTTATCTTGGGGCATTGGCGGAGTGGTACGACTTTTGTTCATAATATCTTCGCCTGCGATAAGCATTTCGGTTATACCACGACGTACCAGACGGTATTCCCGCACCTGATGCTCTGGGGGCAGCCTTTCTTCAAGAAGAACATGGCTTTCTTGATGCCGGATAAGCGTCCGACCGATAATATGGAGTTGAAGGTGGATCTTCCGCAAGAGGAGGAGTTCGCCTTGTCGAACATGATGCCTTATACGTATTATAATTTCTGGTTCTTCCCGAAACGCTGGATGGAGTATTGCGATCGTTACTTATTGTTTAACGATATCACGGAGGAGGAGCGGCGGATCTTCATGGATACTTTCATGCGTCTGGTTAAGGTTTCCCTCTGGAATACGAACGGTACGCAGTATTTGAGCAAGAACCCACCGCATACGGGGCGTGTGAAGACTTTGCTGGAGATGTTCCCGAACGCTAAGTTCATCTACTTGAAGCGAAATCCGTATACGGTATTCGAGAGTACCCGCAGTTTCTTTACGAATACGATCCAGCCATTGCGTTTGCAGGATATCACGAACGAGCAGATCGAGGCGAACTTCATCGAGGTATATCGCCGTCTTTTCTATAAGTACGAGGAAGAGAAGCACCTGATACCGGAAGGCAATCTGGTGGAAGTGAAGTTCGAGGATTTCGAGAAAGACGCTTTCGCCATGACGGAAAATATCTACGGGACATTAAACTTACCCGGCTTTAAGGAGTCTAAGGCGGATATAGAGAAGTATCTGGGCAAGAAGAAGGGCTACAAGAAGAACCAATACAAGTACGAGGATCGTACGGTCCGGCTTGTAGAGGAAAATTGGGGCATGGCCTTGAAGGAATGGGGCTATAGCTTATAAATAAAGGGTTAGATAGGTATTAAATTGATAGAGGGATGGGTTTGAGTTTAAGAAAGAAAGCGTTATTTTTGGCAATCGCTTGTATGCCTCTGTCCGTGGTTCTCGCGGACGGGGATGGGGTGACATCGGAGAATGTGGTGCCCTTCGCTTATGGAGACATGGATAATTGGATTGTCCGTGAGATTCATGAGTCTGGCATTATCGGGGGAAATACGAAATGGCTTTATGAGCTGGGGCCCTCGGATACGATTGTCGGTAATACGGCGTTTCGTAATATGGGCGGTTCTCCGTGGGCTACTTCCAACGTGATGGCGAAAGTGGCGGGAGTGGTGAAAACCAATACGTCTGTTTTCCCGGAGAAACGGGGGGATGGGATGTGCGCCCGCATGGAGACCCGTTATGAGAGCGTGAAGGTTTTCGGTTTGGTGGATATCGAGGTGATCGCCGCCGGCTCCGTTTTCTTGGGTACGGTGCATGAGCCGATCAAGGGAACAAAGAACCCTCAAGCGATGTTACAATCAGGAGTGCCTTTCTCCAAGAAGCCGAAAGCGTTGCGGTTTGATTATAAGGTGAAAGCCGCTCCCGAGAAGAATCGGGTACGTAGTACGGGGTTCAGCCGTAAGAGTACGGTGGCCGGGCAGGATTCCTTGGCGGTGATCTTGTTGTTGCAGAAACGATGGGAAGACGCGGAAGGGAATGTTTATTCCAAGCGGGTCGGTACGATGGTGCAACGCTATACGGAATCTACCCCTGATTGGGTAAATGACGCTACTTACCCGATCCTTTATGGAAATATAACATCCAAACCCGAATATAAACCGTATATGCGTATACAAGTAGAGGAACGTTATACGTTAAATAGTAAAGGAAAAAGCGTTCCTATCCAAGAGGTAGGCTGGGCGGAGCCGGGCGAGGCACCTACGCATATGGTGTTGCAGTTCACCTCCAGCCACGGAGGGGCCTATATCGGCTCTCCGGGAAATACGTTTTGGATAGACAACGTAGAATTAATATACTAATATGGTCGAAGCAAAGATAAAAGCCCTGCGTGATGAGCTGGAGCGGCATAATTATAATTATTATGTGCTTTCGGCACCGACAATATCAGACTTTGAGTTTGATAAGATGATGAAAGAGTTGCAGGAACTGGAGGCGGCGCATCCCGAGTTCGCCGATCCGGATTCCCCGACCCGGAGGGTGGGGAGCGACCTCTCGAAAGAGTTTGAGCAAGTGGTACATAAATATCCGATGCTTTCGTTGGGTAATACGTACTCCGAGGATGAGATCCGAGATTTTTATGATCGTACGGTCCGCTCCTTGAATGAGCCTTTCGAGATTGTGGCGGAGCTTAAATATGATGGTACTTCTATCTCTTTGACCTATGAGAAAGGACGCTTGACGCGTGCCGTGACCCGTGGCGACGGTACTCGTGGTGATGACGTGACGGCGAATATCAAGACCATCCGTTCGGTTCCATTAAGACTCCGGGGCTCTGATTTTCCGGAGGAGTTCGAGATCCGTGGCGAGGTATTGCTGCCTTGGGCGGAGTTCGATCGCTTGAATAAGGAGCGGGAGGAGCAGGAGGAACCCTTGTTCGCCAATCCTCGCAATGCCGCTTCCGGTACGTTGAAACAGCAGAACCCGGCTATCGTGGCCTCCCGTAAGCTGGATGCTTATTTCTATTATTTATTGGGTGAGAACCTGCCGGCCGAAGGGCATTATGAGAATTTGCAGGCGGCTCGCGCATGGGGTTTTAAGATTCCGGACGTGATCCGCAAATGCCAGAGCCTACAGGATATATTCGATTATATCGCTTATTGGGATGTGGAACGTAAGAACCTGCCCGTGGCGACGGATGGAATCGTGTTGAAGGTAAACTCGCTTCGTCAGCAGAGGAACTTAGGTTTTACGTCGAAAAGCCCTCGCTGGGCGATCGCTTATAAGTTTCAGGCGGAGCGTGCCGAGACTCGCTTGAACTCGGTCTCTTTCCAAGTGGGACGGACGGGGACGGTTACTCCGGTGGCGAATCTCGAGCCCGTATTGTTGGCGGGGACGGTGGTGAAGCGGGCTTCCTTGCATAACGCCGATATTATCGAGGGGCTTGACTTGCATATCGGCGACCAAGTGTATGTGGAGAAAGGCGGGGAGATCATCCCGAAGATCGTGGGAGTGAACGTGGAGGCTCGTTCGATGCTGATGGGGGATAAGGTCCGCTTTATCCGTGTGTGTCCGGAGTGCGGGACTCCTTTGGTGCGTCCGGAGGGAGAGGCGGCGCATTACTGTCCGAACGAGTCGGGCTGTCCTCCTCAGATCAAGGGGCGTATAGAGCATTTCGTGACCCGGAAGGCGATGAATATCAATATAGGCCCGGAAACGGTGGAGGATTTGTACAACGCCGGTTATGTAAAAGACTCGGCGGACTTATATACGTTGACGGTTGCCGATTTATTGCGTCTGGAACGGTGGGCGGAGAAGAGCGCCCAGAATCTGATGTCGAGTCTGGAGGAATCCAAGCAAGTTCCTTTTGAGAGGGTCTTGTTCGGTCTGGGGATTCGTTTCGTGGGAGAGACGGTCGCTAAACGCTTGGCCTCGGCTTTCCACTCGATCGAGGCATTGGAGCAGGCGTCCTTAGAGGATTTGGTAGCCGTGGACGAGATCGGCGAGCGGATCGCCCAGAGTGTATTGAGTTATTTCTCGGACGAGAAGAACCGTACGTTGGTGAACCGATTAAAGGAACAGGGCTTGCGGATGGCGGTTTCCGAAGAGCAATTGGCGAACCGTTCCGAGAAGTTGAAAGGATTGACGATCGTGATCAGCGGGACATTTTCCAAGCATTCACGTGACGAGTATAAGGCGATGATTGAGCAACATGGCGGCAAGAATAGCGGCTCCGTCTCGGGGAAGACCGATTATATCCTTGCCGGCGAGAATATGGGACCGGCCAAGCTGGAGAAAGCGGCGAAGCTGGGTGTGAAGATTATCAACGAGGATGCGTTCTTAAATATGCTGGAATAAATGTTTACGAATTATTTTATCAAGAAGAAGATACAGGCTTTAGTGTCGGACGCTGGGGGGCGTCCGCGTCGTTCCCTTTCCTTGGATGAGGCACGTTCGCTTTTGGTCTTGTATAATATGGAGGATCACGAGGACGTCATGAGGGCCTTGGAGCCTTTGCGCAAGGCGAAGAAGGACATCAAGACGTGTGTGTATGTGCCGTCCGAAGGAGCGGATATTCCTTTCGACGATTCCAATATTCCTGTACATATAAAGAACGATCTCAACGCGTGGGGATTTCCTTCCGATAGTGTCTTGAAAAAGGTGGGCGCTCTCAAGGCGGATATCTTGATCGATATCACCCGGCCGGGTTGTTATGCCTTGCAATACATCGCTCTCCGACATCCATCCGCCTTCAAGGTCGGGATTAAGTATCCGGGCCAAGAATGGTACGACTTAGGCTTGAGTGTAACAGATAAGGACGATATTCAGTATTTATTCGGACAGATATTATTTTATTTGCGTTCCATCCGTGCTAAATGATATAATTTCCTTATTTTTGCAGTGCTAAATAACAAAAAGGAATATTTTCCCCATGGCAGACATAAATTTAAAAGGAATGGGTGTGGCGTTGATCACGCCATTCAAGGAAGATGAGAGTGTAGATTACGAGGCGTTAGGCAAGCTGGTGGATTATCAGGTGCAGAACGGTACGGATTATTTGGTAGTGCTGGGAACTACAGCGGAAACCCCTACACTTACGGAAGAAGAAAAGAAAAACATTATAAGCTTGGTAGTGACTCGTGTACGGGGCCGTATCCCTATCGTATTAGGCGTGGGAGGTAATTGTACACGGTCGGTTGTCGAGAAGTTGAAGACCGATAATTTCGAGGGTATCGACGCTATCCTCTCGGTCGTACCTTATTATAATAAGCCTTCCCAAGAAGGGATTTACCAGCATTACAAGGCGATCGCCAACGCTACTCATTTACCGATCGTACTCTATAACGTACCGGGGCGTACGGGCGTGAACATGACGGCCGAGACTACGCTTCGTATCGCCCGTGAGTTCGATAACGTGATCGCCGTGAAAGAGGCTTCCGGCAATATCACCCAGATGGATGATATCATCAAGAACAAGCCGGCCCGTTTCAACGTGATCTCCGGTGACGATGGTATTACTTTCCCTTTAATGACATTAGGTGCGGTGGGAGTGATCTCCGTGATCGGTAACGCCTTCCCTCGTGAGTTTAGCCGTATGGTACGTCTGGCCTTGGCGGGTGATTATGATAGCGCACGTACGATCCATCACAGCTTCACGGAGCTGTTCAGCCTGTTGTTCGTGGATGGAAATCCTGCCGGAGCGAAGAGTATGCTGAATATGATGGGCTTTATCGAGAATAAGCTTCGTTTGCCTTTGGTTCCTACACGTATCGTCACGTATGAGAAGATCCGTGAGGTGTTGCGACAGTTGAGCATTAAGTGCTGATCCGCTTTTAACGGCAACGATTCTTATTATTTATATAGAATAACAAAAGGGGCTTCATGTGTCATAGAGGGCATGTGAAGCCTTTTTCTATAGATATGCTCCAACTCCTCATACCGATACTTCAACCTTGATTTCGGTCACTTCATTATTTTATGTCGGGCAGGCAAACGCTTACCTTTTATTTTTGTAACCATTATATTAAATAAATGAAGTGATGTTTAAAGCGATTGTCCATTTTTCTATTCAGAAGAAACTATTCGTTGGGTTGACAACCTTGTTTCTGCTTCTGGGGGGAATCTATGCCATGATGACTTTACCGATAGATGCCGTACCGGATATAACGAACAATCAAGTGCAAATCGTGACGGTATCGCCAACCTTGGCCCCGCAAGAGGTAGAGCAATTGATCACCATGCCTATCGAGATAGCGATGAGTAATATCATGAACGTGGAAGAGATCCGCTCCGTTTCCCGCTTTGGCCTGTCATTGGTAACGGTCGTATTTAAGGAAAGCGTGCCGACCTTGGATGCCCGCCAACTTATAAACGAGCAGATACAAACCGTGGCGGGAGAAATCCCCACGGAACTGGGTACGCCGGAGCTGATGCCTATCACGACCGGCTTGGGCGAGATTTATCAATATGTATTGAGCGTGGAGCCCGGTTATGAGGAGAAATACGACGCCATGGAACTCCGTACCATTCAGGACTGGATCGTGAAACGGCAACTGAGCGGTATACCGGGTATCGTGGAGATCAATAGCTTTGGCGGCTATCTGAAACAGTATGAGGTGGCGGTAGATCCGGATGCCCTTTATTCCTTGAATATTACGATCGGCGAGGTGTTTGAGGCGCTCAACCGGAATAACCAGAATACAGGCGGCAGTTATATCGAGAAAATCAATAAGGCTTACTACATCCGTAGCGAGGGAATGATCGGCAAGATAAAGGACATCGAGCGCATTGTGATCACGAACCGTGGAGGGATACCGATTCATATAAGCGATGTCGGCTCGGTTCGCTTTGGTTCCGCCAAGCGTTTTGGAGCCATGACAAAGGATGGCGAGGGAGAGTGCGTGGGCGGTATCGCCATGATGTTGAAGGGTGCGAACGCCAATGTCGTGACCAAGGAACTGGAGGCACGGGTCGAAAGGGTACAGAAAATGTTGCCGGAAGGTGTTCGTGTAGAACCTTATTTGAATCGTTCCGAATTGGTAGACCGAAATATATCCACCGTGATCCGTAACTTGATAGAGGGAGCGTTGATCGTCTTTATCGTATTGATCATCTTCTTGGGGAATGTGCGGGCCGGTTTGATCGTGGCTTCCGTGATCCCGTTGGCGATGCTTTTCGCTTTTATCTTGATGCGTGTTTTCGGGGTCTCCGCCAACCTGATGAGTTTGGGGGCCATCGATTTCGGTATCGTGGTCGATGGATCGATCGTTATATTGGAGGGGATGTTGGCGCATATCTATTCGAGGCGGTTGATGGGGCGTACGCTCTCTGCCGAGGAGATGGACCGGGAGGTCGAGGCCGGAGCCGGTCATGTCGCCCGGAGCGCTACCTTTGCCGTATTGATCATTTTGATCGTCTTCTTCCCGCTACTTACGCTGACCGGGATAGAGGGCAAGTATTTTACCCCCATGGCGAAGACCTTGGTATTTTGTATTATCGGAGCTTTGATCCTTTCGCTCACCTACGTGCCGATGATGGCCTCCCTGTTCCTAAAGCGTACGATCTCTTCGAAGCCTACATTCGCCGATCGTTTCTTCGGGAAATTAAACGGGGTTTACAGGCGTACGCTTCATTTCTGTCTGCGTCATATCTGGGGAACGATCGCTTGTTCTTTCGCGGCTCTGGCTGTGTCCCTTTTCTTATTCACGAGGTTAGGGGCGGAGTTTATCCCTACGCTGGATGAGGGGGATTTCGCCATGCAGATGACGCTTCCCGCCGGTAGTTCCCTGACGCATAGTATCGAGCTATCGAAGCAAGCGGAAGAGACCTTGATGAAGAGTTTCCCGGAGATCAAACACGTGGTAGCCAAGATCGGAACGGCCGAGGTTCCGACCGACCCGATGGCGGTGGAAGACGCGGATATCATGATCGTGATGAAACCTTTCAAGGAATGGACCTCGGCCTCCAGCCGTGCGGAGATGGTGGAGAAGATGAAGGCTTCCTTGGAACCGATTACGGGGGCGGAGTTTAACTTCAGCCAGCCGATCCAGCTTCGCTTCAATGAATTGATGACGGGGGCCAAGGCGGATATCGCGATCAAGCTATATGGAGAGGATATGGCGGAGCTTTATAAGAAGGCGAAGGAAGCCTCTCTTTTCGTGGAGCAAGTACCGGGAGCCGCCGATGTGATCGTGGAGCAGGCGATGGGGCTTCCGCAATTGGTCGTACACTACGACCGTGCCAAGATCGCCCGTTACGGGATGAATATAGAGGAGTTGAACACGATCATCCGTACGGCTTATGCGGGAGAGGCGGCGGGTGTCGTTTTCGAGAATGAGCGACGTTTCGACTTGGTGCTTCGTCTGGATAACGATAAAGTGGCGGATCTGAATTTGGATAAGCTCTTTGTACGGACTGCCGAGGGAATCCAGATCCCGGTTAGCGAGGTCGCTACGATCGAGTTGGTCAACGGGCCTCTACAGATTAACCGGGATGCCACGAAACGCCGTATCGTGATCGGGGTGAATGTCCGTGACGCTGATATCCAGAAAGTCGTGCGTACTATCCAAGAAACCCTTGACAAGCATATCAAGCTGGAACCGGGATACTACTTTGAGTATGGCGGCCAGTTCGAGAACTTGCGGAACGCGATCGATACGCTTACGATCGTGATACCGGTTGCCTTGTCATTGATCTTATTGCTATTGTTCTTTGCCTTTAAGAGTGTTACCTACTCGCTGGTGGTATTTTCTACCGTCCCGTTATCCTTGATCGGGGGTATTCTGGCCCTTTGGTTACGAGGGTTGCCTTTCAGTATATCGGCGGGGGTCGGCTTTATCGCCTTGTTTGGCGTAGCGGTTTTGAATGGTATATTAATGATTAATCATTTTAATAACTTACGAAAACAAACTAAATATCAAATGACAACGAATCGTATCCTCGCGAAAGGATGTCCGCATCTACTTCGCCCCGTATTCTTGACCGGCTTGGTAGCTTCTCTAGGATTCGTGCCGATGGCGATAGCGAAGTCCGCGGGCGCGGAGGTGCAACGTCCGTTAGCGACGGTCGTGATCGGAGGCTTGATTGTCTCCACGATCTTGACGTTGATTATTATCCCGGTATTTTATCGGTTGGTAAATAGCTCGGCCGCTTGGAAGCGCCAACGCTGGTTGAAGCGCCTATTGCCGTTTCTTCTTTTTTTAGGTATCTTATTCCCCACGCATGCCCAACAGACGGTGTCGTTGGAAGAAGCCGTGACGATCGCTTTGGAGAATCATCCTCGCCTGAAGACTGCCACGGCATCCATTGAACGTAGTCGTGCTTCACGGGGAGAGAGCTGGGAGGTGTCACCGACCACCTTTAATTATTCATGGGGACAGATCAACGGTGAGACACGAAACGACAATCAGATGGAGATCACGCAATCCTTGGGCTCTCTATTGACCCCATTTTATAAGAACGCCTTGGTGAACCGTCAAGTCGCCACGGGAGAATATTACCGGGACTTGGTGAAGAAGGAGATTACGGCCGAGGTAAAACGGGCATGGGCTTATTATCAATATGCCTTTCATCTATGTGCCTTGTATAAAGAGCAGATCGAGTGGGCCGGACGTTTGCGAAAGGCAAGTCAGTTGCGTTATGAGCAAGGGGATATCACGCTATTGGAGCGGAATATGTCATCTACCTTGGTCGCCGATCTACAGACCCGTTTGTCGCAGGCGGAAGAGGAGTTGCAATTGGCTACCCGTCGTTTCTCTTGGACTTGTTATTCGGATTCCCCATTACTGCCTATGGATACGACATTGGTTTTATTCCCCGCTCGCGTAGCCGAGATCGCTCCGTCCGATATCCATCTGAATTATTTCCGGAGCGTGGCCGATGAGAAGAAAGCCATGCTTCGTATCGAACGAAGCCGTTTCTTCCCGGAACTATCGGTAGGATATGTGCGTCAGAAAATAGCCCCGTTGAGCGGTCTGGACTCTTGGATGGTCGGGATCTCGTTCCCGGTATTGTTCTTCCCGCAGCATAGCCGGGTAAGGCAAGCGAAGATCGATTCCTATATCGCCCGTACGGAAGCGGAGAGTAACATCCGTCAATTGAACAATAAGGTGGAGGAGTTGAGCGTCGCGCTTCGTAAGGAAGGAGAGCATATCCGCTATTATACGACCGGCGCTTTACCGGAAGCGGAGGCTTTGTTGAAGAGCGCGACGGTACAGTTCAAAGAGAGCGAGACAGATATCACGCAGTTTGTTCAAAGCCTGAACGCCGCCCGGGAGATCCGGCGGGGATATATCGAGGCCGTATATGCCTATAATATATCGGCGCTTGAGTTGGAGTTGTATAGTAGATAACCAGAAAAATAGTATAAGATGAAAAAGATATGGATTCCTGCGGCTCTTATGGCATTGGCCGCATGCAGTATGACAAACAATGCGGAGAAAGGACAGGGCGATTCGCAAGACATAACTGCCCGGCCCGCTATTACTCAAGTAGCAGAAAACATACCGTCCGAACCATCCGTGGATAGCGTAGAGGTGGATGGGATTTCCTCGGCTACGGCCCTTCCGAATCACTCCTCTTTCAACGGGATCATGGTAGTTCCCCCGCAGCGGCAGGCTACGGTTACGTTGACGATGGGAGGCACGGTTCATGCTACTACGCTGCTTCCGGGCGATTATGTGAAGAAGGGCTCGGTGATCGTCAGCTTGGAGAATCCGGATTTTATCACGTTGCAACAGACCTATTTGGATGCCCATGCCCAAACGGAATACTTAGAGGCTGAGTATAAAAGGCAACAGCGTTTGAGCGAGCAAGAAGCGGCCTCGCAAAAACGTTTCCAGCAAAGCAAGGCGGATTATCTTTCCATGAAGAGCCGTCAAGATGCCGCCGCCGCGCAACTTGCTATCCTAGGTGTCTCCGCCGGCGATCTTCTGGAAGACGGTATCCAACCTTATTTGGAGGTAAAAGCGCCACTGAGCGGTTATGTCGCCGGGCTGTCCATTAATCTCGGTAAATACGTGAACGCGGGCGAACCGATCTGTGATGTGATCGATAAAGGCGAGACTCTTCTTTGCCTGACCGCTTATGAGAAGGATTTAGCGGACTTATCCATTGGGAACCAAGTGCAGTTCCGGGTGAATGGAATGGGGAAGGAGACCTTCCATGCGGTCTTGATCTCGATCGGACAGGAGGTGGACGAGACGAGCCGTTCCTTGGAAATGTACGCTCGGGTAAAAGAGACAAATCCTCGTTTTCGTCCCGGTATGTATGTTTCCGCACGGGTAGAGAAGAAATGACTATCTTTGCCTTCATGAAGAAAATGAATATAAAGAATAAATATGTGTTCTCGTTGGTCATCATATCGATCATGGTGGCCTTCTTGATCCATTTCCCGGAATTGGTGTCGTTGTTTGACGTTACCGGGCAGAACGCTCTTTTTCCGGATATGTCGGTATTGGATGTAGCGAATGAGGTCTTTTTCACCTTCGTGTCCCTCTTACTGTTATTTGCGATGAACACGTATGTCTTTGGTTTCAATCGGCAGAAAGCGCGTATCTCTTGGCGGAAGGTCCTGCTCTCGTTCGTGATGACTTGGTGCGTGAATAATTTATTAGGAAAGGGTTTCGTGTTCTTGCACCATCAGTTTGATATCCCGGCGATCGACGCCTTGGTGCATCATTATCTGCATCCGTTGAGGGATTTTATCATGTCGTGCGTCGTTACGGGTAGTTGCTATATGATTTACCTGATTCGTCAAAGCCAGCAAGTACAGGTCGAGAACCAGCAATTGCGGGCGGAGAATCTATTGAACCAATATGAGGCCTTGAAGAGCCAGCTTAATCCTCATATGTTATTTAATTCCTTGAATACGCTCCGTTCCTTGATCCGGGAGACTCCCGGGAAGGCACAAGAATATTTACAGGAGTTATCCCGTGTCTTACGTTATACCTTGCAAGAGAATGAGTGCCGTAGTGTTACTTTACGGGAGGAGATGGATTTCGTGAACGCTTATATCTTCCTTTTGAAAATGCGCTATGAGGATAATCTAGTCTTCGATATAGACTTAGGGAAAGAGCACGAGTCTAAGCAACTGCCTCCTATGTCGGTGCAGCTTTTGATCGAGAACGCCGTGAAGCATAACGAGATTAGCAACCGTCATTCATTGACCATTTCCGTTCGTTCTGGCCATGATTCCTTGACGGTTAGCAATCCCATCCAACCGAAATTGACACATAGCGGAGGCACCGGTATTGGCTTGGTGAACCTGAGTAAACGTTATAACCTCTTGTATAAGAAAGATATTTCCATAAAAGAAGATGCTAGTATATTCAGCGTAACAATCCCTTTGGTATGAAAGCTTTGATAATAGAAGACGAGAAAGCGGCTGTCCGTAATTTGATGGCATTGCTGGGAGAGGTTGATCCGGATATCGAGGTGATCGATGTCCTAGATAGTATTACGGATAGTGTCGAATGGTTTCAATTGCGTCCAATGCCGGAACTTATCTTTCTGGATATCCATTTGGCGGATGGCTCGGCTTTCGAGATCTTCGGCCATGTAGATATCTCTTGCCCGGTCATTTTCACGACAGCCTATGATGAATATGCGCTGAAAGCGTTTAAAGTGAATAGCGTAGATTATCTGCTGAAACCGATCGATGCGGATGATATACGGAAAGCTTTGGATAAGCTGTCACGGTTACAATCGACGACTGTGGAGAAAGAAGCGATCGATTATTCCGCTGTCATGCAAGCCTTGAAGCGGGTGGAAGGATATAAAACGCATTTCTTGATCCCTATGAAAGGGGATAAGCTGCTACCTGTTTCCGTGGATATGATCTTATTTTTCTATATAGCGGACGGAAATGTAAAGGCGGTGATGACGGACGGGAAAGAATACCTTTTCACGCAGACCTTGGATGAGCTCGCCGATAGCCTTGATCCCGCCTTGTTCTTCCGGATCAATCGTCAGTACTTGATATCCAGAAAGGCGGTGCAAGATATCGATCTCTGGTTTAACGGACGCCTTGCGATCAATTTGATCGTACCGACCTTGGACCGTATATTGGTTAGCAAGGCGAGAGTGCCGGATTTCAAGACGTGGTTTACGTCATGATGGATTATCAAGAGGGTTGTAGGGATGGAGTACGATGAACCGGGCTCCATGCTTATACGTCGGGTCTAATTGAATGGAGCCACCTAAATGCTCGATAATTGTTTGGCTGATGGATAACCCTAAGCCTGTACCCTGTGCATATTCATCTACCTTTTCGAAACGCTCGAATATGGCTTTCTGCTTATCCTCCGGTATTCCACATCCGGTATCGGTTACGGTGATACGTACATGCTGCTTGTCCTCATCTATTTGATAAGATAGGTTGATCTCTCCTTCTTTCGTGAACTTGCAGGCATTGGTCAATAAGTTTATCAATAATTGTTGGAGACGTATCGAATCTGTCTGGATATGTAAGGGGTCTTCAGAAGGTGTATAGGTCAATTGAACACCCGGAAAGACCCGGTGCTCTACACTTGCCAAAGCGTTCCGGCAACAATCTGATAAGCTTGTCTTCTCTATAATGAACTTCATATTCCCGGATTCTAGGCGAGAAAGGTCAAGAATGTCATTTATCAGATTAAGTAATAAATAAGAGTTATTGTTGATAATGGAGAAAAACTCTTTCTTTTCGCCAGCGGAAATAGATTCATCGGATATTAATTCCGAAAAGCCGACAATCGCGTTAAGCGGCGTACGGATCTCATGGCTGATATTGGCGATAAACGTGCTTTTCATCTGGTTGGCGTGTTCCGCTATCTCTTTGGCTGTACGAAGTTGACGCTCGGACTCTACTAAGGCTTCCTTGTCTTTCATAAGTTCTCGTTGGTAGCGGCGTGCGGAGCGATAGGACTTGTATACGATGTATAGCATCACTAAAAGAACGATCGATACTACGAGTAGAATAATCATTAACAACCTTTGGGTATGCAGTTGTTGTTCACGTAGCTGTAGCTCGTATGCCTGCATCTCTTGATTGTTTAGATCATGTAATGTCCGGAGCTGATTGATCTGCCGGTTGAAGGCCTCGTCATGCAACATCTTGGTATGTTCTACAACTTCTCTACTAAATGCGAGCGCTTCTTTATAACGTCCCAATACTTCGAGTATCTCGACTTTCAGCTCCGAGGTTCGTATATCTTCTTCTGTTAATTTATTTGTATCTATGATATTCAGTGCCTTTTCATACTTACCTATTAAATAGTAATACTTGGCGAAAACGAAGTTGTAGCAGAATTCCGTATAATCATCTCCGGTTTTCTCTACGATCGGTGTCGCCTTCAACAAGGTCTCCAATGCCTGCTTGGGTTTGTCTTGAAGAACATACATATCCGCATAAAAAACATACATTAGCGCACGGCAACGATCCACGGGGAATGCGGTGCCTTGTTCTTCATTCTCTCTTTCCCTATCTTGGATCATTTCATCGTAACGGGTTAATAATTCCTCGGCCTCGGTGAAATGGTCGGTTCGTAGATAAGATTCGATGAGGTTTCCCATGTATTGCATCTCGAATTTCGGATTGTCACCTCGTTTCTGTAATAAATCGAGACCTTCCCGATAAGCTACTATCGCATCACTATCCCGATGTATCTCTTGATAGATTAAACCTAGGTTCTCATTGCAGCAAATCAATCCATATTCACTTTTTGTATCACGGGCATAGTTGTATAGGCTGATCGCCCCGTTCATCGCTAACTCATAATTGCCGTCCCATAGATCCATTTGGCAAATGAATCCTCGTGCATCGAATAATGCGTCTGGAACCTCATTCTTGGCCGCGGCCAATGAATCTATCTTATGCGACCAGTAAATCAGGCTATCCCTGTTTTGTATATTGTAATAATGGCGGGATAAGTTGGCCCATGCGTAATATAAAGAAGCATGATCTTTCGAAGTGGAGCTTGCCACATCCGCCATTTTGTTTAGGTAAACAATCTCCTTGGGCATTTGCCTGTACATTGTCGCTAAATCTTTATATAACTTGATCTGTTCATCTACGGTTGGCGAGGACTTTAATAGGGATAAAAGACTATCTTACCTTTGTTGGGTAGTATAGGTGTTTTCCGCTAAAGAAAACATTGGGATCATTAAATAGATAAATAATACTAAATAGGTATTTCTCATGATATTGTATGATGTTCAATACAAAAATACATTTTAATATTAAATATCAAGCGTATGTTATGGAATTTTCGAGGTCTGCCTTATAGTTTCTTTTTCAAAGTGAAGAAAAAAGTAACCCCTTTTCCCGGACTGCTCTTCGCCGATATTTGTCCTTTATGAAAATTAACCCCGTTTTTAACGATAGATAATCCTAATCCGGTTCCTCCGATCTTACGACTGCGTCCCTTGTCTACCCGGTAGAAGCGCTCGAATATGCGATTGATATGTTCTTCCGGGATACCCACTCCATTATCGGAGAAGCTAAAGTAATAATATTTAGGATCTTCTTTATAGCAGTTGACGGTAATCTTTATGTTTTCTCCCGCATAAGCGATCGCGTTGTCATATAGATTCCGGAATATGGAATAGAGTAGGGAGTTATTCCCGAACACGGTCGGATCTCCCGGGAGGATAATTTCCGACGTGATGTGTTTTTCTTCCATATCTTGGGAGCATTCTTTTTGTATCTCGGCGATAAGCTTCGTGATATTTACTTCCGTGAGGTCGAACATCTCGGATGCCTCGTCAAGTCTGTTTAATACGGAAATATCTCGTAATAATCCTGTAAGGCGGGTACTTTGGGAATAACAACGTTCCAAGAAAAATTGACGTTTGTCCGGACTCAAATCTGGGTTGGATAGGATTGTTTCCAAATACCCTTGAATGCTGCTGACCGGTGTTTTCAGCTCGTGAGAGACGTTCTGCGTAAGCTGTCGTTTCATCCGGCTTTCTTCTTCTTGACGGGATATATCATTAATAGAGATCTCATAACTATTATCGAGGAATAAAATACATTCGATCAAGAATATTTTACCGTTCTTGTCAATAGTCACGGACTCTCTTAATACTTTCTTTTTCCGATTCAGATTCCGGATATTCTTATTCAAGAAGGTACGGATTGGTTCTAATTCGGCTATATCAGTAACGTCTTCCACTTGGTGGATCTGGGTGTCGGATATGACATTTATGAATTGAATGAATAGGATGTTAGAAAGAATCTCCCGCCCTTCACTTGTAAACATGGCGAAGCCTTCCTTGGAATATTGGAAATGTTTGATAAGCTTTTCCCGTTCCATGGATAACTCGTTTTTCGCTTTCTGCTGCCGATGGTATAAGGTTACGATATTCTGTGAGATATCACCTAGTTCATCATTCGGGAAAACATAATCGACCGCAGGCATTCGATCTTTCTCTACGTTTAAGGCGAAATCCCTTAGTTTGGATATCGTTTTACCTATGCTGAAAGTAAAACGGGAAAGGACAAAGAAGAAAATCAAGGTCATCAATGCCATGAAATAAATGAAGTCCTTGTTTACCGTCAATATCCCTCTTACATATGGATCATAGGGCAGGGCTGAGCGGTAAATATAACCTCCTATATTCGATGCTGAATAGAAATACCTTTTTCCCGTAGATTCCGAGGAACGGATAGCGAATCCTTCATTATATAATCGGGCTTTGCGTACCTCGCTCCGGTCGTTATGGTTATTAAACTCGTCCGTCCCGCTATTATCAAACAATACGTCGCCGGATGGATCTATAATGGTTACCCGCAAATCCTTTTGAGGGATGTCGTCCATGAAACTTATTACGGTCTTGTTGATGTCCGTACTTTGTTGGCATTTGCGGAATAATTGGTAATTATAGTTACTCAACACATTGTTCAACTTTTCTTGCGCGAACTCCCTTTCCCGCTGATATTGGAATAGCAGGAAACAGACCGTAAAGCCCAAGAACATAAAAAAGACCGACCAGAAAAGCCGTTGGCTAAACGGTATCCGGTGTCTTTTCTCACCATCTATCTTTACCATGATTCAGCGACAATATTAGCATTCAAAACAATAACCGAAACCTAAGCGAGTTACGATGTTCTTTCCATAAGGACCTATTTTTTTACGTAACCGGGTGATGTTGACATCGATGGTACGGTCTAGAACATATACCTCGTCTTTCCAGATGCGAGACAGTATTTCCTCTCTGGAGAAGACGTTCCCTTTATTTTCCAATAGAAGTTTTAGTATCTCAAACTCTTTTTTGGTCAATGGAACTTCCACCCCGTCTACCGTAGCCTTGATGCGTTTCGTATCAAGAGCTAATGTCTCATACTCGAGTTTCTCAATCTCTTTATCTTTTGATTTCTCGGAAGTTCTTCTTAGTACGGCCTTAACACGCGCTATCACTTGGCGGATGGAGAAAGGCTTGGAGATATAGTCGTCCGCCCCGAGATTGAACCCTGTGAGCATATCGTTCTCCGTATCTTTGGCCGTGAGGAAGATGATAGGGGTATTGGCCGTCTTCTCATCTTGTCGCAGGATACGTGCCATCTTGAAACCGGAGATTTCTCCCATCATGACATCCAACAATAATAAATTGTAAACGGTCAGATCCTTTTTCAATGCCTCTTCCGCACTATAGGCGGTATCTACTTCATAACCTTCTATTTCTAAGTTGAATTTAAGGATCTCACATAAATCCTCTTCATCATCCACTACAAGAATACGAGTTGTTGCCATAAGCTGTTCTGTTTTTAAAAGAGTGCCTTACGGCTCTCCATATACAAATATAATTATTTTTGGCAAAGAACGGATATTCTTATTTCGGAGAAATGAAATATATGTTACATTGCTGTTAAGATCGCTCATATAACATTTCTGCCGCAGGATATGTGTTAGTATAATAGATCATTAGGGATGCTACTTCCTATAATAATTATAATCCGTGACAAAACCCTCGCAAAGCCAGTTGGCCAAGGCTTGCCGATTGTTGCTGAGGATGATCCGTTGTTGGTCGTATTGGTTTTGTATGTTGCCCAATTCGACGAATACGGAGGTCGGGGTCGTGTGACGTAATACATATAAGTTACGATCGTCTACCGTGCCCGAGAATCCCCGGCCCGGCTGGTGGCGGTTGTATTTGCGCGAGAAAGTGGATTTCATCGTTTTAGCCAAGCGCTTGCTCGCTTGATCCTTGGGCTTATGATAGAAAAAGACATCGGTCCTTTGATGCCGGCTCCGGCTGTCCACATGGATGAATATCGCTCTCTTATAAGTTTCTTTATCTTTCCGGCTCAAGTTGTTTATCTTGGCGCAACGCTGATCCAGACGGCTTACTTGGCTGAGGGGGATCGGACTACCCATACAAGTTTCCCGTTTGCTGTTATTGAGAAATTGCTGGTCACGTATTCCGTCCTTTGCGTCTTGGATGATAATATATACCTTTGCGCCTCGCGTTAAAAGATTGCGTGCCAGACGTAGCATGATGTCGTAAGCGTATTCATCCTCATGCAATTCATGGGAGCCCATTTTACCGATCGCTCCGGGGTCCGGACCGCCATGACCGCTGACCAGATAAAAGCAAGCTCCCTTTAAATCGGAAGAGGTTACTTTGTAACTGGCTAGCGACTTGCCGAATAGGGGCTGATAATTCTTCTTCTGAGGGGCGGAGGCGAGCGGAGGCAAGGTATATTTTACGCCCATGCGCAGAGTGTTATTTTTACCCAACTTCCCTTTATTAAGCTCGATAAACTCTTTCTGATACGTCCCGCCGGTACGGTTGAAGCGTTTGAGAAAAAGAGTGATGCCCTCTCCGTTTTTCGGATACGCCTTTTCTTGGGCAGTCAAGGAACCTGTATATACGAGAGCGATAATAAAGAAGAAAATACGGATACTATGTTTCACAGACATCTTAAAAATTGATTCTACGCCGTAAAGATAATTAAATCAACCTATAGTCAAAAACGATAATTTATAAAAAGAATCAATCAACCCATAAATGAGAGGGAGGATATCCTATTATAAATTTCTTTGGTTAATTGAATATCATAGGACGCGTCGTGCAATTTCGCAGAATCTATTTGTATGCCTAAAGCCCTTGCCACCGTTTCCTGCTTGAAATCTGTCATCTCATGCCGTTTGCGCATCAAATGCTGGGTAGACAATACCATTACGTCGATCGAGTTCACCCAGAACCATGAGTAGAAATAATTATCTCCGTTCTGTACGAAGAAGGCTTTCAAGAAGTGATTATCGAAAGAGGCGTTGTTGTATCCAACGAGGAAGAACTTGTCTTTTTTATCAAATTTGTCCACGTATTTGGACAGCATGTTCACAAATTTAACGTACACCTCTCGCATGGGAGGATAAGCCTGTATCTGTTCCTTGGACACGTTACAAATGCGAAGCGCTTCTTCCTCTATCTCACATTGGGGATGTGGGCAGACATTGAAATTAAAAGATTCCTTCGTAACCCCATCAATTACGATCTCCCCACTTATTTGGTGGACGCCATTTCTCCAGTATTTTATGCCGGTAGTCTCTAAATCAAAAAAAAGTAGTTTCATAAATGCTTTTTGGTATAGGATGCAAAAGTAAGTTTTTTTATTCTTAAATGAGAGGATCTATAAGGTTTTCTCCGTTTATTTTATTATCTTTGCGAAAGTTTGAGTCTAGAATCATTATCGACATAGTTCTTCTTTTTATATTATTATTAAGCGGATCTCTCCTTTAATCATCAATTCTCACGCTAAGTTAGTATAAACAACGCTTCACGGAACGTGAGGCCCTAGTATAAATTAAAATCGACTGTATGGCAAAATACGCATCATTTGGTAAACGTGAAAACGAGAAAAAGAAACAAGCCCGCCGAGTAGAGAAACAGAATAGGAAAGAGGAAAGAAAATCGTCCGGCAAGGCGACTAGCTTTGAGGATATGATCGCTTATGTGGATGAAAATGGGATGATCACCTCTGTCCCTCCCGAACTTCGTCAAAAAGAAGAGATAAATCAGGAAGATATCTTGATCTCGACTCCTAAGAAAGAGGATGTGGCTCCCGTTATCTTAAGGGGCAGGGTAGACTATTTTAATGAGGCAAAAGGGTTCGGGTTTATCCGTGACTTGTCGGGGACGGAAAAGTATTTCTTTCACGTGAACAATGTTGTGGATGATATCTCCGTGAACGATATCGTGACGTTCGACCTTGAACGTGGCGACAGAGGCTTAAGTGCCGTGAATGTTTGTCTTGAAAATAAATAATAATACTTACCTTTGCGGCCGAAACAATTAATAAAAATATAATATGTCTGTCGCAAAAGTAGATGATAATAGAAAGGTGACCACACATCGCCTGATAGAGATGAAGCAGCGTGGCGAGAAAATATCCATGCTTACCGCCTATGATTATTCGATGGCGAAATTGATCGATCAAGCAGGAATGGATGTGATCTTGGTGGGAGACTCCGCTTCTAACGTAATGGCTGGAAACGTGACCACTTTGCCGATTACGCTCGACCAGATGATTTACCATGGTAAATCGGTCATGAAAGCGGTGAATCGTGCGCTGGTGGTGGTAGACCTGCCTTTCGGTACGTACCAAGGAAACTCTAAAGAAGCCTTGGCCTCCGCTATCCGGGTGATGAAAGAGACGCATGCCGATTGTATCAAGTTGGAAGGCGGGGCTGAGGTTCGGGAATCTATCGAACGTATCTTGTGTGCCGGTATTCCAATTATGGGACATTTAGGATTGACGCCGCAATCGATCAATAAATTCGGAACGTATACGGTACGTGCCCGTGAAGAGGCCGAGGCTAATAAACTGATCGAGGATGCCCATTTGCTAGAGGAGATAGGTTGTTTCGCCTTGGTGCTGGAGAAGATCCCGGCGGAGTTGGCAGCTCGTGTCGCTTCGGAGCTTACGATCCCGGTTATCGGCATTGGCGCCGGTGGAGGCGTAGATGGTCAAGTGTTGGTTATGCATGATATGCTCGGTATCAATCAAGGCTTTTCTCCCCGTTTCTTACGTCGCTACGCTAATTTAGGGGAGGAGATTACCCGTGCCGTACAAGCGTACATCGAGGACGTGAAATCTCAAGACTTCCCGAACGAGAAGGAACAATATTGATTTTTAAATCTACCAAAGCATGATATTTACCGATGCTCCGAGCGTCAAGGCCTGTAAGGTCTTATGATGCTCGAAGCGATCGGTTTCTTTTTTGGGGTTGGCTATGTATGATACGAATCGTGAGGGGATAAAAGTATAATCGAGAAATACCCGCACATTTAGATTAGGATGCAATATGTATGAGAAAGAGGCGTTTGTGCTATATCCTATATTAAACGCTTTATTCGTGTTTACGATCTCTTTCTCAATCGTTTCCGGTTTGCCTTCCTCCACGCCCAATGCTGATATTCGGGAGGCTGGGCTGTAATTACATCCGATTAGCAGTTTCGTGCCCAAGAGAAATCGATTGGTCACCGGATACGATAGGTAGGAGCCGATGTATCCGCCGAAGCCTATATAACGATTCATGAACCAAGCGCCTTCAAATCCGGCCGTACTTCCCGGCGATGCTTTTAATCGCACATCCGGAGCCAGATTAAACTTTGTCGGCATCAAGCTAAACCCCATATAGATTCCGAAAAAAGAGGGATTTCGCTGGTAATTGAATGTCTCGAATCCCAGATAGCTATGGGTGAGACCTTTGTCCTTGAAGATCAAATCCGTTAGAAAATATCCAACCTCGGTCGATAAGATCCCGATTCCGGCACCAACCATTACATCCGATAGCCAGTGCTTGTTATTGAGCATACGGGATACGGCCGTGGCGGTCGCTACCGTATAGCCTCCTATACTATACCAAGGGCTACGGGTCGTCCCGTATTCTTTATGCAACATGGTGGCGGCCATAAATGCCATGGCCGTGTGCCCGGAAGGGAAAGAATGATTGTTCGAACCATCCGGACGGGTGACATTCTTCCCCAAGTAGATAAAGGCGCTAGACTGGAACTGTCGTTCCGGTGGGTAAAAGTGCTTGTTTGGGAAAAAGTTGTGCCCTGAAACATTGATATGCAACAAATACTATATAATATGGTTAATCTTGTTTTCACTAACTACTTATTCTTTTTGTTTCATGCAGCGAATATAATAGGATCGATTTATAGTATAACAAGAATTTATGTTATTTCTATGTTACATTTACGAGTTGGTTTCATATCTTTGTTTCCCAGATATATTAGAAACAGAATACATGAGATCTCATTTGCTAATAGGTGCCGCTTCGTCGGGAAGCGGGAAGACTACTTTTACCTTAGGATTGCTTCGTGCCTTGAGAAATCGTTCTTTACGGGTGCAGCCTTTTAAGTGTGGGCCGGATTATATAGATACTCGTCATCATAAAATGGCGGCTGGTTGCGCTTCCGTGAATTTGGATGGTTTCATGATGTCGGAAGGGCATATCAAGGATTTATATGCCCGGTATACCTCGAATGCGGATGTAGCCGTGACCGAAGGGGTGATGGGGCTGTTCGATGGCTACGATGCCATGCGAGGGAGTAGTGCGGAGATCTCCGGTTTATTGCGGATACCGATCGTATTGGTGGTGAACGCTAAAAGTACGGCTTATTCGGTAGCTCCCTTGCTTTATGGCTTTCGGAATTTTCGGAAAGATCTGAATGTCGTGGGGGCGGTATTTAATTTCGTGGCGTCGGAGAGTCATTATTCTTTTTTGAGACAAGCGTGTGAGGATGCGGGTGTGGAAGCGTTAGGCTATCTACCGAAGTGTGCGGATGTAGAGATCCCGAGCCGGCATTTGGGGTTGTCGTTGGATGAGGACTTTTGCTTTGAGGAGTTTGCGGACCGGATTGCTTGCTTGGTGGAGGAGCATGTGGATATAGACCGCCTGTTGGCAATCACGGCTTTGCCAGAGCGACAGCCAGTTCCTCGGGTTAAGGAAGTCATGAGGACTGTTTCAAAGGCAAACTTAAATATAGCCATCGCCCGTGATCCCGCTTTTAATTTCTCATATGAGGAAAATATACATTTCTTATCTACTCTAGGCAAGATTACCTATTTCAGTCCATTGAGGGATGATTGTTTACCGGAGGCCGATTTTGTCTATTTGCCGGGTGGATATCCCGAGTTATATTTATCGGAGTTGAGCATGAATTCCGGGATGCGTGAATCGATTCATTCCTTTGTGGAAGTGGGGGGCAAGTTGCTGGCGGAATGTGGGGGGATGATGTATCTCTGTAAAGAGATTATCGGTACGGATGGGAATGCCTATCCAATGGCCGGTGTATTACCGCAATCCGCCACGATGGAGAACATGAAGTTACGTTTAGGGTATCGGACTTTATGCTATAAGAATGATGTCTTACGAGGGCATGAGTTCCATTATTCCCGGATCGTGCCTATGGAAAGTCCGCTGCCTTCGGTAGCGAAAGCCTTTACGGCGAAAGGAGGTCAAACGGATACCCCGCTATATCGCTACAAGAACGTATTGGCGGGGTACACGCATTTATATTGGGGAGATCCCTGTCGGAACGATTGGTTTATTGATTATCTGTATGGGGAAGCCCCAGATTGTTCTCGATAAACATTTTCAATATATTGATGGCGATCTGGTTGCTTCCTCCTTCGGGTATAATTAGGTCGGCATATCGTTTGCTAGGCTCTATAAATTGCAGGTGCATAGGCTTTAGTACCCGGGTATAGCGTTCCATTACCGCTTCCGCCGTGCGTCCTCTCTCGATCATATCCCGTTGGATCACACGGATAAGACGTTCGTCCGAATCTGTATCGACAAATACTTTCAAGTCCATCAAGTCTCGTAATTGAGGGTCGCATAAAGCGAGGATCCCTTCGATGATGACAACATCACGAGGCTCGATATGAATGGTCTCGGGCAATCGGCAGCAGGTAAGATAAGAATAAGTCGGCTGCTCGATGCATTTCCCCTCTTTCAGCAAGGTGACTTGCTCTGAGAGGAGCGGCCAATCAAATGCGTCGGGATGGTCGAAATTAATATATTGACGTTTCTCTACCGGCACATGGCTGTTATCTTTGTAATAAGAATCTTGAGGGAGTAATACGACCTCACCGGGAGGTAAACTTTCTATGATCTTTTTTACCACTGTAGTTTTCCCGGAACCAGTCCCGCCCGCTATACCTATAATTAGCATGATTTCTTATATTAATCCATATTTATGTTTATAAATGCAAAGGTAAGAAATATTTATAGTGGTAGTATTTCGCTATTAATAGAAAAAACGAGATAAAAAGAGCTGAATTCTATGTTGTATAGCATGTTTGTCTTAAATAAAGTTAATGATCAGGCTTTTCTTGTTGGAAAATTATGCTGCATAACATAAAGTCTCTATATTTGCACTGTGTTTTTCATGGTATTAGATTTAAGGTTAACAATGAGATTGGCTGTCCGTGACGGATGGCCTTTTCTTTTATCGTAGGTCACCTCAACAATAATGATAGTTAGATGCGTTCCCCATTGTATTCATGATTTATTACTGTAGAACCTTCCTGTTGGATAAAGGTATTATCGGAAGTAGCTTGTACGTCTGTCTCCAAAGATCATTTCACATCCGTGAAATGATCTTTTCACAAGGGTGAAACGATCGTATCACGAGCGTGAAAAGATCTCTTCACTGGTGTGAAAAGATCAGATCGTCCGGAGATTGGCTATACTATCCATCGTTCTTATCCCTTGAGTGGGATTACTTGCGGCACAGATCTTACGATTGGTTGTTACGATATTATCACGGGCCCATCCCCTTTATTTGCTAAAGATGGGAATCAGATAGGTTAGTTTCGCGGATATTATTTGGCTGGAAGATTTAGAGAATGTGTCTCCTTTACGGCTATTGAACATATCGCCCAGCGCATAGTAATAACGACCTTCCAACAGGAAAGAGCCTATTCCGGTGCGGAGCTCGATTCCCGGTCCGCCGCAAAGCCCCCAATCGAACTTCTTTTGGACTTCCAATGTATGTTGTTCGTCCGGACGGTTTGCGTTCGGGTTCTCGCCATTAAGGTTCGACTCCGTGCTTTCGCTCAGCGCATAACCGATTTTAGGCCCTAGATTGACGAATACACGCACTCGCTTGCTTCCGAAATGGATGTGCGTCAAGAACGGAAGCTCCATATAGTTTACCGTACGGCTATATTTATATTGAGGTTTCTCCTCAAACTTCTCTTCCCATCCATGTTGGGTAAAGTTCAATTCCGCCTGTATGCCTAAATTGGGTTCCGTATTCCAACGTATCGTCGCTCCCCCGTTAAACCCAAGTTTCATCTTCGTAGGGACTTTTGGGGCAAAACTTACGCTAGAGAAATTTAATCCGAAGGACGCTCCAACCGCAAGCTCTTGCTTAAAAGTACTTTTCTGCGCATGGCAAATCGATAAGCTTGCCATGCACAGAAATATCGCTACAAATATCTTTTTCGTCATCATATCAATTATCTTACCTCACTGCGGGTTACCGTATAATCATTCTTGTAATGTACAATAAACAAGTTCGTATTGATAAAACCGCCCCAATTATTCACTCTATGGAAATCGAATCCGGTCTGGATGCTCTTATAATGGATCTTGTCTAGATTATTCTCGAAGTTCGAGCCATATTTATTGATGGCACCTAGGAAATACATACCCGTGTCAAAGCCTAGGATTCCATATTTCGGGAATGTGTTGATTAAATTCTTGCTATACCAGTTTTTATAATCGGAATAAAAGCTATGGACTTCCGGAGATAAGTTGTCCGCATAGAAATTACTATAGATATAGGTGTTCAATGCGTAGAAGTCCTCCAGACACTCTCTTGTATAGGTCTGCCATTCCGGATAACCGAATAGGTTGACCATATAAGGCTCTTTCTCCTCCTCTTTCAACTCGGAAAGCATACGGAGCGGTGCCTTGATCTTATTCACCGCATCTAAGGAGGCGGAGGTTGGCAATACCACATTCCGCTTGTCCCTTACCATGGCTGCCTCTATATCCGTGGCGAAAGTGTCCCCTTTATAAGTTACTTCCTTAAACGGGATATCGCGTTGCTGCATCTCCGTCTTGAAGGCTTTGATAAATTCCGGCTTTTCTTCTTTATCCTTTATATTGACAAGTATGATATTGTAATCCGAGAATAAATCGCATCCGGCTTGCGCCGCCTTGGAGTATAAATAGGAATGAGGTGTGTTTACTTGATAAACATTCGCGTTTGACAAGACATCATCATTCTTGGAGGTGAAAGGGATCACGTATTTGATATTATGCTTTTGGGCAAAATCAGCGATCAATCCGATTTGGTCGTTCTGTACGGCGCCAATGATCAAATTAGCGTTTGATAACGCATCTTCTTTCAATATCTCCTTGACTTTTTTCGTACCGTTTCCAGTATCATATACCGATAGCTCGATAGAGGTTCCCATATTTCGTAAGCTGTCGACCGCCAATAGCAATCCCTCGTAATATTCCACGAAACGGGAGGTCGCGGATGATTGCGTTGTCTCGTTCGTCATGAACGGCAACAATAAGGCGACTTGGATACGGTTCACCTTCTTTATATCTTTAGGAGTAGAGAGGAGGGCGTTCACCTCACGCTCTTCCGGCTGTCTTATGTTTTGGGTGATCACTTCTTCACTGGCTACCGGTATCTTGATAACCATGCCCGCTTTCACTCCGTTTTTCAGCTCGGGGTTGAGTCTTAAAAGCTCCACGCTGGAAATATCGAACTTCCGGCAGATACGGTACATGGTCTCTTTTTTCTGTATGGTATATTCCATTTCCTTCTGTACGGTCTTTTTTTCCGTAGTAGGCAAGGTCTCCAGTCGTGTCGGCGGGATCCGGATATTCTTACCAATCGTAAAGGTCGATGTGGAGAGACCCGGATTGGCGGCGATAATATCCGTAGCGGGCACTGAATATTTAATGGATAAAGAGTACAAGGTCTCTTTCGGCTGGATCGTATGGTATGTATAGTTATCTGCTTTGCCGGAAGGTGCGATAGCGGAGTCCTTCTGCGGGATTCTTAACGTAGAACCGGCCTTGATCCCTTCTTTACTTTCCGGATTCAACCGATAAATATCCTCTACGCTTACGCCATACATGGTCGCTATGGCGTATACGGTTTGTCCGCGTTCGATGGTATGATAAAATATATCGCTCCCTTGTTCGTTAGTAAAAATAACTTGCTTATTATTCTTTTGGGAATAAACGGTTACGCTCGATAAACTTAAAAAGAACGTCAATGCGTATATACTAATCTTGTTCATTTGCTGTTCGGAGTATTTTGTGACAAAGATAGTGAATTTTGCTTATCATGCTACGTATGTCCTTTTATTTCCCTAATTTTGGAACCGTAATTTTTAGACTATATATGCTAAAGAAGGAATTAAGAAAGATACTGTTATCGCTAAGTTTTGTGTTTGTAGTGGCTGTCTCGTATGCCCAATATGTGGTGACGGGAGGAAGTGGTAGCCCGATGAAAGCCACGCAGAGTTCCGGCGATTCCGCCGAGCGGCTTGAGGTCTACTTGGTGTATGGAATGGATAATGTGACGATTAGTTATACTTCATCCTCTTCTTCTTCGCATCAATGGTACCGTTATAAAACCAAACGATTGGAGGCAGAGAAAGTCGCTTCCACCCAAAATGGAACTACTTCCACCATTCGGAATGTAGAGGAGGGATATGGCTATTTTGTCGAGGAAGGAGCCGTATCTCGTTACATCTGGATCGTTGATTACAGCAAATACACCTTAAACATATCCAACCTGCATGTCTCCGATAATAACGATCCATGTAGCGGATTGGTCTTGGCTGGGACAGGTACGATCCAACCTATTTATTATTATTGGCCGAATACGGGAACAAGACGTGAACTGTCTCGCCAATTTGATGTTATTTATAATACATTGGAATACAATTCGGATAAAAAAGAATATACCTCTAAACAAGAGACGGCGGTCATCGAGGGTAATTTGTTCGGTAAATCCATTCCCGCTCCTTGGTGTGATACGGAGATCTGTGTGAAAGGCGATTATTTCGCTCGTCATTTTGGAAAGGAGGTTACGCTTTGTATCGATGAATATCAGGCCGCTGCGGTAGATGCTCATATAGACACGTTGCTGATTGAGCAAGAGGCCCCGAATATGAATACGACGAAGAGCGGTTATTGCGCTCCCGCCACTGTTCAATTCTCGGCTATCGCGAATACGCCGACAGCCGCCCTGTTTAATTGGAAAATCTATCGGCAAGGGGAAGAAGATAATCCGGTTGTTCGTTTTACGGGTGAGGAAGTGGATTATACGTTCAACCAATCCGGGACTTTTATCATCAAGTTGGAAGTAAGCGACCAAAGCACTACTTGCAGCACGGAAGATGAGGTTCAGATTGATATCTCGGAGTCTTATCTGATGATACCGAACGCATTCTCCCCGGGTACCACGCCCGGAATTAATGATGAGTTCCGGGTTGCCTATAAGTCGTTGGTGAAATTTAAGGCATGGATATTTAATCGCTGGGGCCTACAGATGTATTACTGGACAGATCCGGCCCAAGGATGGGATGGTAAGAAAGGTGGTAAATACGTTCAGCCGGGTGTGTATTTTTATGTGATAGAAGCCGAAGGTTCCGATGGTATTAAGTACAAGGAAAAAGGCGATATAAACATTCTTAGACCTAAAACAATTCAAGATGAAAATGAGAATATCCAAGAATAATTTAGCTAGTTTTTTATGTGGAGGCGTCGTTTGCTTGACCGCATGTATCTCGATGGGTTCGAATGACGTGGAAAAAGTGATAGAGAGCCGTCCGGTTGTCTCATCCATGACCCTGTCGCCGGATGTTCCGTCCTCGGTTCCTTTTTGTGGGAAACTAATCGATATTACCCGCTATGATATGCGGGAAGCCTATGACCGTGAATTGAGTAGCTTTACTTATTTCCATTCTACGACGATGCTTCTGATCAAGCGGGCGAACCGTTATTTCCCGGTGATCGAGCCGATCTTGAAGGCGAACGGCATTCCCGATGATTTCAAATATCTAGCGGTGATAGAAAGCCATTTGGACCCCCGTGTATCCTCTCCGGCTCGTGCTGTCGGGATGTGGCAATTACTGGAGGGCACGGCAAGGGAGTATGGTTTGACAATCACCCCGACGGTCGATGAGCGTTGCCATGTGGAGAAAGCGACCGGGGCGGCTTGCCGCTATTTGAAGGCCGCCTATAAGAAATATGGAGATTGGGCGGCGGTAGCCGCTTCTTATAATGGCGGCATGGGACGTATATCCGGTGAGCTGGTCAAACAAGATGCGGATTCCTCCTTTGATCTCTGGCTGGTGGAGGAGACTACCCGTTATATTTATCGAATCATGGCGATCAAGCAAATTTTCGAGAATCCGTCGAAGTACGGTTTTGTGCTTCGTGCCCGTGACCTGTATAAGCCGATCCCTACCGTAGATGTGGCTGTAAGCCAAGATATACAGAATCTGTCGGCTTTCGCTAAAGAGCATGGGATCACTTATGCGGACTTGAAACGTTTTAATCCTTGGCTCCGTGATCGTAAGTTGGTGACAGGTGGGAAGACCTATAAATTAAGCATTCCTCAAGAAAAGGATATGTATTATAAGACCCCGAATACGGAAGTATACGATTCGGCTTGGGTCGTGTCGGAGAATTGATCCGATTTTTATTGATACAAAAAATAAAGTGTTTCATTTAGATGGTATAACAGCCCATCGTAATGAAACACTTTTTCTATACTACTTCTCGTTTAAACTGATTCAGTCTATTAGTCAACGATCGTCACACGGTGACCGTTGAACACGTTCAATCCGAGTTTATTCATTACATACTTAATAGCAAGCTGTGCCTTTACAGAGTTACCAGCTTGGTCAATAGGAGGAGCGAATGCGGAAATACCGAATTGTCCGGGAAGTACACCCATGACACCACCGCCTACGCCAGTTTTTGCGGGAATACCGGAAGTGTACAACCAATCACCGGTGTGTTCATAAAAACCTACGGTAGAGATCATGGAAGTGATCTTCGGAGATAACTCTGCATCGAATACTTGTTTCTTTGTCACAGGATTAAGACCTAAATTTGCGACCGTAGCGGCAGCGACAGATAGTTGCTTAGCCGTGATACCCAAAGAACATTGACGGGTATACAGATCCAAAGACATATCCGGATCGTCATAAATGCGATTGTAATTCTTTAGCAACCAAGCGATGGAGCGGTTATTGAAGTTTGTTGCGGACTCGGATTTATAGAGTTCGTCGATCAACTGCGGTGCGCTTCCGCACAAATCCGTGATATTGGCTACGATAGCATCCCACTTCTGTTTGGAATCACCGACAGGCTTCACCATACTACAAGCCGTGATAGCGCCGGCATTTACCAATGGGGTAGAAGGATGGTCGTTTTCCAATAAGATAGCGATGATGGAGTTAAATGGCAATCCGGTAGCGTCGGCACCAATCTTCTCCAATAATTCTTTCGCTCCGTATTGGCGCAGTACCAAGATAGCGGTGTGTACTTTCGATACGGATTCGATACCGAAACGATATTCGGAATCTCCCACCTCGATGGTTTGTCCGTTTAAAAGGCAAATACTGATTCCGAATAGATTTTTATTGATATTCGCCAGATAAGGAATGTAATCGGCATTCTTACCATCCGTATTTGTCTTGTAAAGATCGTAAGCCTGTTGAGCTACTTCCTTAATTTGGGCGATCGTTATTTTTTTGTCCATATATGAATTGGATTAAAGAAGGCGTGTATGAAAACACTGATAGTCCTTTCATGCACGCCTTGATGAATTTTGTTTTTATTTCTTAGCGTTGCTCATTGCGGTGTGAGTAAATACCTTACCCTTAACCGGAACGTTCTTGTCTTGAGCGATGCGAGTAGGAGTCGGATATTCAAGTTTCTCCAATGCCTCTACAGCGTTCTTGATATCACCTAATAACATATCGGCCATATCACGGCTGAAACCTTGACGAACTACGATACGCATAACCACGTAGTTATCCAGCTTCTTCGGTAGTGTATACGCTGGAACCATCCAACCGCTTTGTTGCAATTTATCTTGCAAATCGTAAAGTGTCCATTTGGCGTTCTTAGCGTAATCCGGTTTCATGTACCAGATAAACAATGGATTCACAACCTCGTTGCTGTAATTAACGAATGGGGCCATCTTACCGATTTCTTGGTGGATGTATTTCGTGATTTCCATACTGTTATATTGGATTTGTTTGTAGCCCTCGAATCCGAGACGGATAAATTGATAGTATTGTCCGAGGATTTGTGCGGCAGGACGAGAGAAGTTCAAACCGACCTGAGTGATATTCGCTCCAAGATAGTTTACGCTGAATGCCATTTCTTCCGGCAAATATTTCTTGTCTTTCCAAACAACCCAACCCAATCCCGGGTAAACCAATCCGAATTTATGTCCGGATGTGCTGATAGAAAGAACCCATTTCAAACGGAAGTCCCATTTTGTCTCCGGGCTTAAGAACGGAAGGATAAAACCACCGCTGGCGGCATCTACGTGGATAGGTATATCATAACCGGTCTTGGCATTGTATGCGTCGAGCGCTTTGTCCAAGGCTTCTACGTCATCGTTCAGTCCTGTCCATGTTACACCTTGGATAGGAACGATACAAATCGTGTTCTCGTCACACATCTTAAGCGCTTCTTCCGGATCAAGTGTCGTCTTGTCTAAAGTCAAGGGAACTTCACGCATTTCGATTTGCCATAGCTGGGCGAATTTCTCCCATACGACTTGGAAGCCAGTAGAGATCACGAAATTAGGCTTGTCAGTTGGTTTACCTTGTGCTTGTCTCTTTTTGCGCCAACGTAACCAAGCGGCTACACCACCTAGCATACAAGCCTCTGAAGAACCGATAGCCAAGGCTCCGGTTTTCCATTTTTCTTGCTCGGGAGAATTCCAAAGACTCGCCATGATATTAATACATTTGGCGTTCATAACAGCGATTCTCGGATACTCTGTTTCGTCAATATAGTTGATGTTGATAGCCTCGTTCATCAATTTTGTCGCGTACTCGTCCATATACGTAGTAACGAATGTAGCTAGGTTCAAGCGAGGCTGTGTTTGTGCGAAAGTCTCGTCTTTAACCATTTGATAAGCGATCTCCGGGGTTGTAGGGCCATCTGGAATCTTATCTACAGGAGAGGGTGTCAACATCACTTCTGAGCCAAAAATCGCTGTTTTGGCATCGCCATTTCTGAAATTTGAGTCTTTCATTTTTCTTTAGTTTTTTTGTTAATAAAATGATTTGAATCAATGGAATACTGCTTCCACTGAGCGTTTATGCCAAAACAGATTATGGATTGGAAAGTTTTTTGGATTTACATTATTTGGGGTTTATTAGCGATACAAGTCCAGTCCTCTTGGAAAGAGCGAAAATGATGAACTTTCACATAAAATGTTTGTTTTGATTAGATAAAAACGTAAAACTAAATCTTTATGAGAATACAGACAGGCCGGGGCACAATTCCCCTTATAACTCTGGTAGGGATATGGTCTATCTCCGCTTTAAATGCATTACCGGGTTTAGCGGTTTCTCCGATATTAGGGAAACTTTCCGTTATTTTTCCTCATTCTACGGAACTGGATATTCAGATGCTTTCCTCTTTGCCATCGTTATTGATAATTCCATTTATTATATTGTCGGGTAAATTAACGGAGAAAGTAAATGAGATACGTCTATTGCAATTAGGCTTAGTGATCTTTGCCCTAAGTGGTATTCTATACTTACTCTCTAATAAGATGTGGCAGTTGATAGCGGTGAGCGCCTTAATGGGAATCGGATCTGGCTTGATCGTACCCTTATCGACCGGTTTGATTTCTCGTTTCTTTATCGGGAAATACCGGACGAAGCAATTTGGTTTAAGTTCTGCTATTACAAATGTAACGTTGGTATTAGCCACGATCTTAACGGGATATCTGGCGGAGGTGAATTGGCATTTACCGTTTGCCGTTTATCTATTACCCTTGATTTCCATCGTACTTTCCGTATACTTGAAAAGGAGTATGGAGAATGAGCCGGCGATCGTATCGAAATCAGAAGTGAAAGCCCCTGTTGCGGCAGATCCCGTCACGGTTCCGGGTAAATATGGTGTGGATATAAAGCATCTGGTACAAATCATGTGTTTTTATGGATTGGCTACGTATTTAGTGATTATAGTCAGCTTTAACTTACCGTTTTTAATGAAGGAATATAAGTTTACAAGCGGTAATTCCGGATTAATGATTTCATTGTTTTTCTTGGCTATTATGGCTCCCGGTTTTATCTTGAATCAGATCGTTGATTTATTTAAGCAAAAGACAAAATTTGTCAGTCTATTGGCGATCGCTTTAGGGATGGCCTTGATTTTGATATCTCGTACGGAATGGCTAATTGGATTGGGATGTATTTTTATCGGTTTTGGATATGGTGTTATCCAGCCAATCGCTTATGATAAAACGACTCGTACGGCCATTCCTGAGAAAGTTACATTGGCATTAGCTTTCGTGATGGCGATGAATTATTTGGCGATATTACTTTGTCCGTTTATTATCGATTTCTTCCAGTCTATGCTCCATGTCAAGAGCCAGCAATTCGCGTTTATTTTTAACCTCTGTATTGCGCTGGTCACTACGATCTGGGCTTATGTAAAACGAGACTCGTTTCTTTTCAACGATAAAATTTGATTTACGAATATAAAACTAAAAAACGATAGACAGTGAAAAATAAGAAAACAGAAGCTAATATTAGCATGGTGGTCTCAAAAACTTTCAGTGGATTGAATATGAACGCCTTGAAATACTTGCTTCCCTTATGGATGAGCCCGTTGACGGGCGCTTCTTTCCGATGCGTGTTTGCGGCCGTGGCGTTTTGGGTGATCGGCTGGTTTATGAAACCGGAGGTTTCTACGACGAAAGATAAGGTGTGGCTATTCTTACTAGGCGCTATCGGTATCTATGGTTTTATGTTTCTTTATTTAGTGGGGCTTAGTAAGACAACGCCGGTCTCAAGTTCTATTTTCACGAGCTTGCAACCGATCTGGGTATTTTTGATTATGGTATTCTTTTATAAGGAAAAGGCTACTTGGATGAAAATACTCGGTATCTTGATTGGTTTATCCGGGGCCTTGGTTTGCATCTTGACCCAGCAAAGCGACGATTTAGCGGCGGACGCTTTTAATGGAAATATGCTATGCCTGGCTAGCTCCGTGTTTTATGCCGTGTATTTGGTCTTAAGCCAGCGGATCTTACAAAAAGTAGGGACGATGACGATGCTTCGATATACATTCACGGGCGCCGCTTTCTCCAGTCTATTGATTTTGCCGATAGAAGGCTTTCATGCTCCTTTATTCTCGGAGCCATTTCATTGGTGGCCTTTTGCCGTATTGATGTTTGTGCTTATTTTCCCTACGGTAATTAGTTATCTGTTGATTCCTATCGGATTGAAGTATTTGAAAACTACGTTGGTGGCTATTTATGGCTATCTGATCTTGATCGTGGCAACGATTACATCCCTATTGATCGGGCAAGACCGTTTCAGTTGGACACAGACGTTCGCCATTATCTGTATTTGCGCCGGGGTTTATCTGGTTGAGATAGCGGAAGGAAAAGAGAAAAAGACAGTCAAGGTTTGACTTATTAAATATGAACTATTAAATTGTAGCGTTATGGATAAAAAACAAGAAAAGAAAATCTGGAACTCTCAACTTGCGATTGAGAATCCGAAGAATGATAGGATCGCTGTTATTTACTCTGTAAAAGTTAGTAGTGTACGAATCCTAGAGAAACCTCGTAATCCGAAAAGAGGGAAGACCCGTTGACAATCATCATCCCCTATTCTATATATAAATATATGAATAGGGGATGACTGTCTATTTATTCTCCACTTCCATGCTCATGATATAATCGTTCATGAAATAGCCGTTTCCTATATGATGGTCCCGTGTGCCTATTTCCCGTAATCCCATATGTCTGTAGAAGCCTATGGCGGGATTGTAACGGTTTACGTATAATTCTATAGTGAAAGGCCCGGTATGTACCTCCTTCAAATAATTAATACCTTGTTCGATGATAAAACGCCCGATTCCCGTGCCATGCATTTCCGGTAGGGAATAGATCTTTTGAAAATTGTACGTGTTTTCACCTGTTTTCTCTATGGATAAATAGCCTGCCGGCATATCGTCCGCCAATATAATAAAATATTGATGATGTAACTCTTCCATTTGTTTAAGAATGTTATCCGGAGCGTACATCATATCGAACATATAATCCAATTGCTCTTTAGAAAGTATCTTTCCATACGTGTTCTCCCAAATGCGTGAGGCAAGGTCATGAATAAGAGAACGATCATCAATAGTCGCTTTTCTAATCGTAAACATGTTAATTTTGTATTTTGACTCACAAAGATACAAATAGACGAACAAAAATACAATATAGACGAATGTAAATAGAATTTTACTTGACTAGTGTTATTTTTTAGCTTGATTTCACACTTATTTTGATGTTAATCCGCGAAAAATAATAACTTTGTGGGCGTTTACTATTGAAAAATACAATTCAAATACATAATAGGAAATGGATACAAAGATTCAGGAACTAACAGACAAGATCTACAAGGAAGGTGTAGAGAAGGGGAACGAAGAAGCGGGGCGTATAATCGCCGAGGCCAATGCTCAAAAGGATACGATTCTTAAAGATGCGGAAGCGGAAGCGAAACGTATCGTAGCGGCTGCTGAGAAACAAGCTGCCGAGTTGAAGAAGAATACGGAAGCCGAATTGAAATTGTTCGCCACCCAGTCTGTCGAGGCATTAAAGAGCGAGGTGACAAACCTTATCACTGGTGATATCGCTAGTTCGAATGTGAAAGCGGCGTTGATGGATCCCGCCTATATGCAGAAAGTGATCCTTGAGCTTGTGAAAAGCTGGCCCGCTAATGAGTTCTTGACTATCCAAGCTTCTGATTCCGATGGCTTGAAGGCGTATTTTGAGGCCAATGCCAAAGGCTTGCTAGAGAAAGGGTATAAGATCGAGAAGGTAAGCGGAAAGAAAGCGTCTTTCTCTATTATCCCGGCGGATGGGTCTTATAAAGTGACGTTTGGCGAAGACGAGTTCATCGAGTTCTTTAAAGAGTTCTTGCGTCCGCAATTAGTAGAAATGCTGTTCTGATATGAGTAAGTATTACTACTTAATCTCCGGACTTCCTAACATAGCGTTGGATGATAGTAAACTAGCCTATTCGGTCTGTGAGTTCCGGACGGAAATAGAGGATATGCTATCTTCTAAGGATAAAAAGCTGATTGATTTATTTTATTTGAAATATGATAATATAAATCTGCTGGCTCACGCTAAAAGACCGGACTCCGATCCGGATCAAAGAGGAAGAATAACGTATGATGAGTTCAATACTTTATATAAAGCGTTGAAGGATGAGGAAAAAATTCCCAAAAATGATAATCTCCCGCCTTATTTCGTGGACTTTTTTAAACTGTATCTAGCCGAAGAGGCTAAGGACACCAAAAGTGAGAAAGAATATATATCATGGGAAGACCGCTTGGCTGCGTTATATTATGAATATGCCATGAAATGTGGGAATAAGTTCGTGGCCGATTGGTTCGAGCTTAACTTGAATATCAACAATGTTCTTACTGCGATCACTTGCCGTAAATATGGATTTGATAAGGCCAATTATATCGTGGGGCATAATGAGATAGCGGAAAATATCCGTACGTCGAACGCCCGTGATTTCGGCTTGGGCGATTCCGTGGAATATTTGCCCGAGTTACAACGCATCGCCGAAGAGACCGATCTGATCGTTCGTGAGAAGAAAATCGATCTTTTGAAATGGAAATGGCTGGACGATAATACCTTCTTCAAGACGTTCGACATAGAGAGTGTATTCGCTTATTTATTGAAATTGGAGATGATAGAGCGCTGGGTAACCTTGGATAAGGCGAGAGGCGAGAAGACTTTCCGTGAATTGGTAGGCGCCATGAAGATGGGTAGTGAGAATGCGTTGGAAGAATTTAAAAGAAACAATATAAAATAAATTATGGCTACGAAAGGAATTGTAAAAGGAATCGTATCCAACCTAGTAACCGTAGAGGTGGATGGTCCGGTTTCTCAGAATGAGATCTGTTACATTTCTGTCGGAGGCGTGAAGCTGATGTCGGAAGTAATCAAGGTGATAGGTAAGAATGCCTTTGTACAAGTATTTGAGAGCACACGTGGTATGCGTGTCGGTGACGAGGCTGAATTCCAAGGGCATATGTTGGAAGTTACGCTGGGTCCGGGTATGTTGTCCCGCAACTATGACGGTTTGCAGAATGACTTGGACAAGATGGAAGGTGTATTCTTGAAACGTGGCGATTATACGTTTGCGTTGGACAATGATAAGAAGTGGGATTTCAAGCCTCTGGCTAAAGCGGGCGATACCGTGAGCGCCGGTGATTGGCTGGGAGAGGTGGACGAGAATTTCCAACCTCATAAGATTATGGTCCCCTTTAAGTTCGAGGGATCTTATACTGTGAAATCGGTGGTTCCAGCCGGACAATATACCATCAATGATACGATGGCTGTCCTTACGGACGAAAATGGCACGGACGTAAACGTGACGATGATCCAGAAATGGCCGGTAAAGAAAGCCATCACTTGTTATAAGGAAAAGCCCCGTCCATTCAAATTGCTGGAGACGGGCGTTCGTACGATCGATACCGTGAACCCGATCGTTGAGGGTGGTACCGGATTTATCCCCGGTCCGTTCGGTACGGGCAAGACGGTGCTTCAGCACGCTATCTCTAAACAAGCGGAAGCGGATATCGTGATTATCGCTGCCTGCGGTGAGCGTGCGAATGAAGTAGTGGAGGTCTTTACGGAGTTTCCGGAATTGGTAGACCCGCATACGGGACGTAAATTGATGGAACGTACGATCATTATCGCCAATACATCCAACATGCCGGTAGCCGCTCGTGAGGCATCCGTGTATACGGCGATGACCATCGCCGAGTATTATCGCAGCATGGGCTTGAAGGTTCTGTTGATGGCCGACTCTACTTCCCGCTGGGCACAGGCTTTGCGTGAGATGTCCAACCGTTTGGAGGAGTTGCCCGGACCGGATGCCTTCCCGATGGACTTGTCCGCTATCGTGGCGAACTTCTACGCTCGTGCGGGATTCGTCCATTTGAAAAACAACGCTACAGGTTCCGTCACTTTCATCGGTACGGTATCGCCGGCCGGTGGTAACTTGAAGGAGCCGGTGACCGAGAATACGAAGAAGGTGGCCCGTTGTTTCTATGCCTTGGAGCAGGAGCGTGCCGACCGTAAACGTTATCCGGCCGTAAACCCGATCGAGAGTTATTCCAAGTATATCGAGTATCCGGAGTTTCAGGAATACATCGCTAAACATATCTCCCCGGAATGGATCGAGAAAGTAAACGAGATCAAGACCCGTATGTTGCGTGGTAAGGAGATCTCCGAGCAAATCAATATCTTGGGTGATGATGGTGTGCCTGTCGAGTATCACGTTACATTCTGGAAGTCCGAGTTGATCGACTTCGTGATCTTGCAACAGGATGCTTTCGATGCCATCGATGCGGTTACTCCGTTGCAACGTCAGGAATTCATGCTGGATAGAGTCGTGAATGTTTGCCGTTCAGAGTTTAAGTTTGATACCTTCCTAGAGGTTATGGACTACTTTAAGAAGATGATCAACATCTTTAAGCAGATGAACTATTCGGAATATGAGAGTGACCAATTCAAGAAGTTTAATACGGAACTGGATGAACTTTTGAAGGAGAGAATCGAAAATTAAAAGAGTTATGGCAACAAAAGCATTTCAAAAAATATATACGAAGATTACCCAGATCACAAAAGCTACCTGTTCGCTGAAAGCAACGGGAGTTGGGTATGATGAGTTGGCCTCTGTAGACGGAAAGCTGGCTCAGGTGGTAAAGATTATCGGCGACGAGGTGACGTTGCAGGTATTCTCCGGAACGGAAGGTATCCGTACGAATGCCGAGGTGGTATTCATGGGGAAGGCCCCTTCCTTGAAAGTAGGTGACCAGTTAGCCGGACGTTTCTTCAACGCTTATGGCGAGCCTATCGATGGCGGTCCGATCCCCGAGGGACGTGAGGTCGAGATCGGTGGTCCGTCCGTGAACCCGGTACGTCGTAAACAACCCTCTGAATTAATCGCTACGGGTATCGCCGGTATCGACTTGAATAATACCTTGGTAACCGGTCAGAAGATCCCGTTCTTCGCCGATCCCGACCAGCCTTTCAACCAAGTTATGGCGATGGTAGCCTTGCGTGCGAAGTCCGATAAGATTATCTTGGGAGGTATGGGTATGACGAACGACGACTACCTGTTCTTTAAGAATACATTTAGTAACGCCGGTGCCCTAGACCGTATCGTTAGTTTTATCAACACGACCGAGGACCCGTCCGTAGAGCGTATCTTGATCCCGGATATGGCGTTGAGCGCCGCTGAGTATTTCGCCGTGGAGAAGAACGAGAAGGTCTTGGTATTGCTTACCGATATGACCAACTACGCCGATGCCTTGGCGATCGTATCAAACCGTATGGACCAGATCCCGTCTAAGGACTCTATGCCGGGTTCCTTGTATTCGGATTTGGCGAAGATTTACGAGAAAGCCGTTCAATTCCCGGCGGGAGGTTCCATCACGATTATCGCCGTAACGACCTTATCTGGTGGTGATATCACGCATGCCGTACCTGATAATACGGGTTATATCACGGAAGGTCAGTTGTATTTGCGTCGTGATAGCGATGTGGGTAAGGTCATCGTCGATCCGTTCCGAAGCTTGTCTCGTTTGAAACAGCTGGTAACCGGAAAGAAGACCCGTGAGGATCATCCACAGGTAATGAACGCCGCCGTACGTTTGTATGCCGATGCCGCCAACGCTAAGACCAAGCTGGAGAATGGTTTCGACTTGACCGACTACGACAACCGTACCTTGTCTTTCGCCAAGGATTATTCTTCTAAGCTGTTGGCTATCGACGTAAACTTGGATACGACGGAGATGCTGGACGTAGCTTGGGGATTGTTCGCTAGATATTTCAGCCCGGAGGAGGTAAATATCAAACAAGGATTGGTTGATAAGTACTGGAAGTAAATTAAATAAACATGGCAATAAAGTTTCAATATAATAAAACCTCTCTTCAGCAATTGGAAAAGCAACTGAAGATGCGTGAACGCTCCCTGCCTACGATCAAGAGCAAGGAGAGCGCTCTGCGTATCGAGGTGAAGCGGACCAAGGACGAAGTGAATAAATTGGAACTTCAGCTAGAACGAGAGATTCAGAGTTATGAGAATATGGTGGCTTTGTGGAACGAGTTCAATCCGGAGCTGATCTCCGTGAAGGACGTTACGCTCTCCACGAAGAAGATCGCCGGCGTGATCGTCCCGTTATTGGACGAGATCAAGTTCGAGATCGGACATTATAGTCTCTTTAATGCCCCCGCATGGTATACGGATGGTATCGAGTTGCTGAAAAAGCTGGCTCGTACCGGTATCGAGGCGGAGTTCTCGGGCATGAAGTTGGAGTTGTTGGAGCATGCTAGGAAAAAGACCACTCAGAAGGTGAACCTGTTTGAGAAGGTACAGATTCCGGGTTATAAGGATGCGATCCGTAAGGTGAAACGGTTTATGGAAGACGAGGAGAGTCTTTCTAAGTCCTCACAGAAGATCATGAGAGCCAATCAGGAGAAACGTAAGGCAAAAGAAGAAAAAGAGGAGGCCGAGGTATGATAGTAAAGATGAGTAAATATGCCTTTATGGTGTACCATAAGGAGTATGATACGTTCCTTTCTACGCTTCGTGACTTAGGTGTCGTCCATATCAAGGAGACAAACTCCGTGATGGATAACGAGAGGTTGCAAGAGCTTCTGGCTGAGCGTAAACAGATCAATACGCTGATGCGTTACTTTAAGAACCTCCATGCGGCGGAGAAAGACGTTAAGTTTGCCCCGGCCCGTGAGTTGACGAAAGAGGAAGGCTTGAAGTTGGTGCGTAAGATAGAGGAATTGCAAGATAAGAAAGCGCAATTGATCGCTTCCAAGCAATCGATCGAGAAGGATCTGGCTTATATGGAAATATGGGGTGAGTTCAGTTATCAGAATATCAACCGTCTGAAAAGAGCGGGATACGATGTTACGTTCTTTACCTGTCCTACCGCTAAGTACGAGCCGGAATGGGGCGTGCTGTATAACGCCATTCTGATCAATAACTTCCAATCGGTAACGTATTTTATCACGATTACCAAGGAAGGTACCTTGATCGATATAGACGCTGAACGTCCGAAGATGCCGGTTCAAGGATTGGCGAAGTTGCGTGCCCGTCTGGATCAACGTACCAAGGATATCCAGAATGTGGAGGATGAGCTGAAACATCGTGCCGTGGAGGATTATAAAACGTTGGAGGAATTCGATAAGAACCTGCAGGACGAGTTTAATCTTTCTAATGCGTTAGTGCAGACAGACCGGCAAGCGGGTGATAAGCTCATGTTGTTGGAAGGTTGGGTGCCGACGGAAAACGCTCCGGCCTTGGAGCACGAGCTGGATAAGCAAGGTTATTTCTTCCAGCAATTAGAGATCGAGGATGGGGATAAGGTGCCTATCAAGTTACGGAATAATAAATTCAGTAAGCTGTACGAGCCTATCACGAAGATGTTCTCCTTGCCTAATTACGGAGAACTTGATCCGACCCCGTTGTTCGCCCCGTTCTTTATGCTGTTCTTCGGACTTTGTTTCGGCGATGGCGGATACGGTTTGTTGGTCATGATCGCTTGTACGATCTTGAAGAAGAAGGTGAACCCGGATTTCAAGCCTTATTTGACCTTGTTCCAGTATTTAGGTTTCGCCGCCTTATTGGTGGGTACTTGTACGGGATCTTTCTTCGGAGTGGCCTTGGCGGATATCCCGGCTTTGTCAAAGATCAAGAACTACTTTGTGAATAGCGACAACTTGATGACATTCTCTATTGTCATCGGTTTGGTACAGATCATATTCGGTAAATGTGTCGCTGCTTACAAGATCAAGATACAGAAAGGAACGAAACACAGTATCGCTCCGTTCGCTTGGGTGTTCGTGATCATATCCTTGGCATTGGCGTTCGGACTTCCGATGTTGAACGTTCACTTGCCGAACGCTGTCGTTATGGTATGTTACGGAATCGCCATCTTGGGTCTGGTTGTCGCTTATTTGTACAATACACCGGGCAAGAACGTATTCTTGAACTTTGGTACCGGACTTTGGAACACGTACAATATGGCCTCCGGATTGCTGGGGGATACGTTATCATACATTCGTTTGTTCGCTATCGGTCTGACCGGTTCCATCTTGGGTGGCGTATTTAATACGTTGGCGGTTACGATGACAGACGGTATGAATATCGTGGCACGTGCGATCTGTATGTTGTTGATCTTGTTAGTGGGTCACTCCATCAATATCGCTCTTTGTACGATCAGCTCCTTGGTACACCCGCTTCGTTTGATCTTCGTGGAATATTACAAGAACGCAGAGTTCGAAGGTGGAGGTAAGGCCTATGAGCCATTCAGAAAAGCATAACAATTAAACGAGAAAATAAAACAATAAAAGAATAATTTAAAAACACATTTTATTATGGAACCAATTTTATTAGCTTATGTAGGTATTGCGTTGATGACAGGTTTAACTTTTATCGGCAGTAGTTATGGTGTTACGATCGCAGGTAATGCGGTGGTAGGTGCGATGAAGAAAAATCCGGATGCTCTGGGTACGTACATCGCTTTAAGTGCGTTGCCTTCTTCACAGGGTTTGTATGGATTCGTGGGCTACTTTATGATGCAGAAGTTCTTGGTCGCTGATATTTCCATGTTGGCCGCTACGGCTGTTTTCGGCGCTGGTTTAGTGTTAGGTTTCGCTGGTTTTTACTCTTCAATCCGCCAAGCTCAAGTTTGCGCGAATGGTATCGCTGGTGTTGGTGCCGGACACAACGTATTCGGTGCTACGATGGTAATGGCCGTATTCCCTGAGTTATACGCTATCTTGGCCTTATTGGTTGTGATCTTGATTGGCGGAACGATTCCTGTCGCCTAATCATTCAAACATCTGGATATAATAAAGGCCGTCCCGGACATTCCCGGGGCGGCTTTTTTGATTGGATCAATGAATAAACTATCTCTTTTAGTTTATTAACTATACGAATTAGTTTGGTAACTAAAAGTTTTAGTTACTTTGTCGCAAACAAGATAAGGTTATGAAACGACTTACGGCGAAAGAAGAAGAAATCATGGGCTGGTTCTGGCAGAAAGGCCCATTGTTCGTGAAGGAGCTACTTGAATATTACGAGGAGCCTAAACCTCATTTCAATACCCTTTCTACGATTGTCCGAGGCTTGGAGGAGAAAGGTTTCCTCGCCCATAAGAATTTCGGGAATAGCTATCAATATTATGCGGTCTTAACAGAAAAGGAGTATAGCAACGGCACGCTGAAAAATGTGATCGCTAAGTATTTCAATAATTCTTATCTGGGGGTTGTCTCTACGCTGATCAAGGAAGAGGATATCTCTGTGGATGATCTGCGAAAACTAATAGATGATGTAGAACAAGGGAATCGTAAATAAGAACGAATATGGGAATCTTCTTTGTATATATCCTTAAATCATCCGTGTGCTTGACGATATTTTATCTGTTTTATAAGCTATTGTTGAGCCGTGATACCTTCCATCGTTTCAACCGGATCGCTTTATTAAGCTTGATCATGCTTTCGGTTATCATCCCATTTTGTGAGATTACTTTGGAGGAAGCGACGGCCATTCAGCGTCCGGTCATGGATTTGGAGAATTTGCTAGCGGCGGTTTCCATGAGAACGTCGGCGGAATCCGCTAGCCAACCTGTATGGTTACGAGTTATGGTGATAGCCTATATAATCGGAGGGATATTAACGCTTTGTCAATTCGCATATTCATTTTATGCCTTGTTCCGGTTGATGAGACAAGGTACACCGAAGCTGGTGGACGGAATCCATCTGATTCTTATGGACCAACCAGTCGTCCCGTTCAGTTGGATGCGAACGATCGTAATAAGCCGGAAGGATTTTGAGGAAAGTGGGATAGAGATCATGACGCATGAGATGGCGCATATAAAAGCCCGTCATTCCATTGATCTGCTGATCTCCGAGATTTGTATCCTGTTCCATTGGTTCAACCCATCTGTCTGGTTGTTGAGGCAGGAATTACAAAATATCCATGAATACGAGGCCGACGAGAGCGTATTAAATCAAGGCGTCGACGCAAAAAGATATCAATTATTATTAATCAAAAAAGCTGTTGGTGCACAGCGCTTCACTTCTATGGCCAACAGCTTTAATCACAGTTCACTTAAAAAGCGAATAGCTATGATGTTAAAACAAAAATCAAGTCCATGGGCACGGTTGAAGTATCTGTATGTACTCCCGTTGGCAGCCTTAACGGTGGTAGCCTTTGCCCGTCCGGAAATCTCTCACGAATTGGAGAAGATTTCGAGTGTCAAAATTAGCGAAATTATTCCGGTTCAGGAAAAAAAAGAGCCTAAAAGAAATGTAGAGGTTGAGACCCTCGCAAGGGATTCGGTCGTTTTTGAAAAAGATATGCAAGCGATACAGGAAAAGGTCTCGGCCGTGATGGAGAAATACCAGCCGGAGATTGACAAGGCGGTCGAAGAGGCTGTGAAAGCGGCGAATATCGACGAGATCGTTTCTGCGGAAATGGCGAAACACCAAGCTGAGATCGACAAGGCTGTGCAAGCGGCGATAGAGGCAGCCAAGATAGATGAGACTATTGCCGCCGAAATGGAGAAGATCCAACCGGAGATCAATCGAACCATAGAGGAGGCCATGAAAGCCATAGATATCAATGAGAAGGCTGCTAAGGAGGCATCAAAGGTAAAATCCTCTTTCTCCGGTATTGTTTACATCGATGGAGTGGAATCATCTAAAGAGAGGATGGACAATTTGAATCCCGATCGTATTGCGTCTATGAATGTGTACAAAGGAAACGAGGCGATCGCTAAATTCGGAGAGAAAGGTCGTAATGGTGTTATCGAGATAAAATTGAAGAAATAACTTTAGTCTTCCCCCTTTACTATTCTCATTCGTGAGATAGGGTAAAGGGGATCTCTTTTTAAATACATTTGTTCATTCATTTACAAAACAGTATTTAAAATAGGGATATGGATGAGAAAGGATTTGTAGAAGGTATGAGGGAGTATATAGCCCAGTTGAATCGAGAAAAGCGATATTCCTCGGCTAAGAGTTATCAAGACGCATTAAACTCCTTTATAAGGTATAGCGGAACCGACTGTATAGCTTACTCGGCTATTAATAAGGATAATCTTCGCCGGTACGAGGCTTATTTATTGGAGAACGGCTGTATGCGCAATACGATTTCCACTTATATGCGGCGTTTGCGTTGTATCTATAACAAAGCGGTGGAGAACGGTAAGGCGGAATTTATTCCCACTTTATTCAAGGGGATTTTTACGGGTGTGGAAAGTAAGCGTAAGAAGTCCTTGCCTATCGAGGATTTACACCGTCTGATGACAGTCCCGGTGGAGGATGGGAAGCAGAGAAAGACACAGTTGGCGCTTTGCTTGATGTTTCTGTTTGGGGGTATGTCTTTCGTTGACTTTGCCCACTTGAAGACCGGTAATATCAAAAACGGTATATTAGATTACAACCGTCAGAAGACCGGGACACCGATGAGACTGGAGATCTTGGAGACAGCCGAGACAATGTATAAGGAATTGTCAGGAGAGAAAGTGCGAGATTCCGGATATTTATTTCCCTTTCTGAGTGGCACCAGAGAGGGGCGTGAGGAATACCTCGAATACAATGCGGCGCTATTTCGATTTAACCGGAATTTAAAAGCGTTGAAAGAATTTGCGGGAATTACCTCGGATGTCACCTCTTATACGATTCGCCATTCTTTTGCCATGACATTAAAAGAACAAAATGTCCCGATTGAAATGATCAGCGAACTATTGGGGCATAAATCTATCAAGACAACACAAATTTATTTAAGGAGTTTCTCTTTAGGGAAAATGACGGAGGTTAATAGCGCCTGCTTTGGCGGTGTCTATAATTATGAATCTCAAGCGGGGTGAGGCTACTTGGAGAGTAGCGTATTCTTTCACGGCGCAAATGTAATAAAAAATAGCTAAAAACAAGCGAATAGATCCGCTTGTTTGTTCATTATTGGTGTTTGACCCTCTCTATTCTTTGATTTTTCCATTTTTTCCTAGACGTATAGACACGGTGATGCGGGCGAAACGACTCCTTGTTTTCGGTATCATTCCGCCATGTCTCATAATCTGTGTGTATCCCTGTAGAGATGGGGCGTGCCCCGTCTCATCCCTTCAAAATGGTATTTAAAATTACTCCCAGACGGTGGGAGACGGAGCACGCTCCGTCTCTACAACCGGGTAATAACTATTCTCCTACCTTTTTACGCTACTCTCCAAGTAGCCTAAGATTTCGAGAGATGGTAATTTTCAGTAATGCCATATTTGAAAATATAAAACGCTGTTTATCAAGATGATATAAATGATTCTTGGTAGGGCTCTGAATTGCCATGGGGTCTGTTTTCGGGCCATGGGATAACCACTAGAAAAGATAATCATAGAGATGGATATATTGACAAGCAAGTGCTCGGATAGGTTCATGGCGCATGTTCTGAAGCGACGTGACCAGGAGGCCGTCCGCTGGTACGTGCTCACGCTTCCTACCGCCGGTGGCGGGCGTGACAAGATCAGCCCCTCGAAGGGGCTGGACGCTGAGCTTTCCCGCCGTGAGCGTCGTGGGGAGGCCTTGTTCGAGTATTTCTCCCCCTCGTATGTCGAGGCGAGGAAGGTGGGCGGCAAGATGGTCAACACGAAACGGCCCCTGTTGTACAACTACGTGTTCGTCCACGCCTCGGAGAACGAGATCTTCCGCTTGAAGCGTACGCTTCCCCTGTACAATTTCCTACCCCGGGTTTCCTCGGGTGGACAGTCTTACTTTCCCTACCTCTCGGATCGTGAGATGGAGACCTTACGTTGGGTCGCGGCGTCTTACTCCAACGAGCTTCCGGTGTACGTGCCTGATAGCGGCCACCTGTTGAAAGGCGACCGTGTGCGTATCACCTCCGGCCCGTTTGCCGACATGGAGGCGGAGGTGGTGGTACAGCCGGGCGGTGGGCATAAGGACGTGATGGTGCGTATCCTCGATTGCATGTGGGTTCCCTTGTTCGAGGTGAGAGCTGGGGAGTATGAGTTGATCGAGTTGAACACGGGGGGCAAGCACGTCTATACCCATTTGGACAACGACCGTCTGTCGGAAGGCTTGCACGGGGCCTTGGGGCGTTACCATTCGTCCGGCAGCGTAGTGGAGGAGGATGCCTGTCTGGCCCGTGAGGTCCTGCGTGGCTACGCCTCTCTCCGTGGGGAGACCGACGTGATCCGTTGCAAGCTTTACTCGTTGCTCCTTCCTGCCTATAAGCTTTTGGGCGAGGAGGATGAGTTCGATCGTTTGCGCTCCACGATGCGCAGCATGCTCCCCGTGATAAAAGCGCCGCAATCCCGTGCCTTGTTGCTGGTCACGCTGTACGGCTGTACGGACAGCAGCCTCTATCAGCGCATGGCGCACGAGTTGGTTGACCCTTGGATGGAGGAGGCCTCGCCCAAGAAGAGCAAGTCCGTGTTGATACGTCGTTTACGTGATTACGACCGGTGGCTGAAACATAATGAATAGTGAATAAGGAATAATGAATTAAATAATTCAAGATTCAAGATTCAGAAATCAAGATTCAAAAAGAAATGTCTTCTCTTCCTTCGGGTATCCGGTTAATGAACTTGTTGCGTGAGCATTTGACAGAGATCATGGATCGTGAGCGTGTGAACCGAAACTCAATACACCTGTATTGCACGGGTCCTTACTGGGTAGCGTTCGAGCGTTCGGCCTACCAGCTGTATCGTGCGTTTCCGGATAGCGAGACCACGCCGATGCGCCTGTACGGGTATCCGTTCCCGATCGTGATGGTGTCTGTTACGGATCGCTCGCTAAGCTCGTATGCCCGCAAGCATATATTGAGAAGAGACGATAAGGATTACAAGCAATTGACCGTACCCGTACTTTCCCTTGTGGACTACCAGGAGTGGCACGCCGGCGAGGTGGAGGGGTTACCTTTATTGAGTGAAAAAGTATGAGTATGACGCAAATACCGTTATTTTTATTACTGTGCGGATTCTTGGCCTCCGTGTTTTTGGGTATGGCCATCATCCCGAGGATCTTGGTGATCTCGCACAAGAAACGCCTGTATGATATCCCGGACACCCGTAAGGTGCATACGACCCCTGTCCCCCGTTTGGGCGGGTTGTCGTTCTTTCCGGTTATCTTGATGTCGATGGCCTTGATGATGGGCTTTGGCCTTTACCTGTGGCCCTCGGATCTGTCGGGTCTCTCGCTTGACATGCTCCACGAGTATCTTTTCCTGTTCGTGGGCATGACGTTGCTTTACTTGGTGGGTGTCTGCGACGACTTGGTCGGGGTGGGCTATCGCTATAAGTTCGTCGTGCAGGTCGTTTCGGCCTTTCTGTTGGTGTTGTCCGGCAACTGGCTCGACTCGTTGGGTGGCCTGTTCGGGATTTATTCAGTCCCGGCCTTGCTGGGCGTTCCGATCACGGTCTTCGCCGTGGTCTACGTGACGAACGCCATCAACCTGATTGACGGGATTGACGGCTTATCGTCCGGCCTTTGCTGTATCGCCCTGTCGGTCTTGAGCGTGATCTTTTTCATACAAGGGCAATACATTTACACCCTGCTGGCGGTCTGCACGCTTGGAGTCTTGATGCCCTTCTGGTGTTACAACGTCTTCGGCAATGCTAACCGTGGTCATAAGCTCTTCATGGGCGACGCTGGCAGCTTGACGCTGGGCTACGTGATCAGCTTCCTGATCATCCACCTGTGCGTGTCGAACGGTTCGTTCCCGGATCGGTCGAATCCCTATCTGGTGATCGCCTTCTCCACGGTGTTGGTACCGTTGTTGGACGTTATCCGTGTAGTCCTGCACCGTCTTCGTGAGCACAAGAACCCTTTTTTACCGGATAAGAACCATTTCCATCATAAGCTGTTGCGCACGGGCATGCGAGTTCGCATGGTGATGGTGACGATCCTGTGCGTATCGGTCTTCTTCATAGCGTTGAACTTGCTGTTGGCCAAGCGTATGAATATTACATACCTCTTGTTCTTGAACCTCTTCCTGTGGTCTCTTCTCCATCTGTCAATCAACAGGCTTATCTCCCGGAATCGGGAGCGGAGAGAGAGGGAGGAAGCGTCCGGTAAGAAATTCTGACAGCTCTTTACCTGTTTTCTTGTAAGGATGACAAATAAAGCTTATATTTGGCTCTGTCGCCCGTGGCGAGAACACGGAGCAGAGTGATATCGATGTTTACGTGGAGGGAAATCTCCATGGTTTCTTTGCGTTGTCTGGAATAAAGGCTGATTTAGAAGAGCTCTTGGGATGTCCGGTTGACATTGTCCGTCTACGGGAAAGAATGGATACCTTTTTCAAGGATCGCATATTAAGTGAAGGAATCTATGTTTGAACGACTAATAGCTTATCATATACTAGAATTGCTGAAAAAATCGTTGGAGGAAATCATCCAGCGAAGCGAGAGGATACGGTTTGCGGATGACTTCCTCTCCTAGAATGAGGGGGTGATCTTGCTGGACAGCATTTGCATGAAATTATCGGCTGTCGGCGAGAGCGTAAAGAATTTGGATAAGATAACTAAGCGAGAGTTTCTCTCTAATTACCCTGAGATACCTTGGAAAAATGTGATGGGAGTCAGGGATGTTATCGTACATCATTACTTCGAGGTGGATGCGGAAGAAATTTTTCGTATCTGTAAAGAGGATGTTCCACCTCTTTTGGATACGATTAATAGGATGCTTCTCGATCTTCATCAGTAGATTATAGCTCCCTATACTCCTCCCTTGCGTCAAAGCAGGGGCAAGCCTTGTGTATATAAGGGCTTAATTGATAATGTCCAAGGATGCGTGCCTCCGGATAGTCCCTTTTTAATTGCCGTAACAAGTCCATCAAGGTACAGCGCTGGGCATAGGTCCGGGTATCGGCCGGACGGCCTTGTTCGTCGAGTCCACCCTCATAGCATATACCGATACTGTGGTCGTTCCATCCGGCTGCGTGCGCCCCGATCTGGTTGACCGGGCGGCAGCAGTGCAGTTCCCCGTCTCGTGTGATATAGAAATGATAGCCGATATCGGCGAATCCCCGTGCCTTGTGCGATG